>Ga0209633_10000385_pt1 | contig 52442 bp, 41 predicted proteins | sample Cruoilmetagenom1_FD_187290 | JGI IMG/M metagenome (GOLD analysis project Ga0209633, IMG submission 187290) | Oil polluted marine microbial communities from Coal Oil Point, Santa Barbara, California, USA - Sample 1 (SPAdes) (version 2) | ecosystem: Environmental > Aquatic > Marine > Oil seeps ... | reverse complement strand
TAAAAAGTCATGAAAAAAATAATTGTATTTCTTATTTGTATTTTCCTGTCCTTTGGAATCAAAGCACAAAGTTTTATTGGAGCTTGGGAAAGTTATCACACTTCTGAAAACGGAGAAAAACTTAAAAGTGTTGTTATTTTTGCTGATGGATATCAGGTGATTACAACGTATGATTCGACAACAAGTAAATTTATAAGCACCAACGGTGGAACATGGAAATTAAAAGACAATACTATGACAGAAAAAGTCGAATTTGATACAAATAACTCGGAGCGTGTTGGTAAAGAAGTAAGCTTTGAAGTAGTTATAAATGATTCTATCATGGGAATCGTAGGTGATGAAAAGAAGTTTAAAAGAATAGATAATGGTGTACCAGGGAAATTACAAGGCGCATGGTTAATGTCCGGTAGAATAAAAGATAAAAAAACACAATTAAGAGATACAAGTAGACCAAGAAAAACTATGAAAATTTTATCTGGAACACGTTTTCAATGGATTGCATATAACACAGAAACAAAACAATTCATGGGTACAGGAGGTGGAACTTACACAACCATTAATGGAGAATATACCGAAAATATAGAATTCTTTTCAAGGGATAACTCCAAAGTTGGTATTGGCTTAAAATTCAATTATCGTTTAATTGATGATAAATGGCACCATACAGGTTTTTCTAGCAAAGGGGATCCAATCCATGAAATATGGAGTGTTAGAGAGTAGTTTTGATAAAAAGTAGACTATAGAACATTTTCAATTAGAATTCAAAAAAAACAGAAAAGTCAAGAGCTATTTAGGTATTAAACTAATTCTGTGATTTCAGAATTAAATTCACATCAATCCATATATTCTCCGTTTAAATTGGTAATTAAAACCTCACTCATATAATCAAAAAATGGACGAAGAGCTTGAAATGATTTATCAACGTTTTTAATAAAATCTGGTGACAGCACTTCTTTATCTGTTAATTGTCTAACAGCAATAAACCCTTTTTTACGAATTAAATCTATAGCATCATGTTCTCTATCAAATCCTTTAGGAGCTGTTTTTAACTCATTTCCTTCTAACGTTCCACCAAATATTTTCTTAAACGCATCTTCTTTTAAAATTTTTCGAATTTCTGAATCATCAAATTCAAATTCTTTTCTAATTCTAAATAAATCTTCTTTATTTGGTTCCCAAAAACCTCCAGCTAAAAAAGATTCTCCCGGTCTAATTCTTAAATAATAACCACCTCTTAATCTTTTTCCTGTTCTAGAAAAAGAACCTGCAAAATGTGGATTATAAGGAGTTTTATCTTTAGAAAATCTAACATCTCTATAAATTCTAAAAAGCTTAAATTTATCAATTTCGTCGTGCTTTTCTAAATTCTCTCGAATCGATTGAAATACTTCTTTCGCATTAGTTTGAGCCAATAAAAAAGTATCTTTATGCTCATGATACCACTCTCTATAATTATTCTTTTTTAAATCAGATAAATATTGATATGTTGATTTTTTTAATTGCATTTTTTTAGTTTAATGTACAACGTACAAAATACAATTTTTTATCAAAATGAACAATTTAGGCTTTAAATAATTAAATTAGAGAAGCGATATATTTTACGATTTGAACATTATTTTTCATCCCAAAATTAATTTAAAATATGTACTTTGCACATTAAGAAATTTAACTTTTTATGAAAGTTTGCATTGCCGAAAAACCAAGTGTTGCACGTGAAATTGCTACTATTTTAGGGGCAAAAACTAGGCATGATGGATATTATGAAGGTAATGGTTATCAAGTAACTTACACATTTGGTCATTTATGTACACTGTTTGAACCTCACGATTACAAACCTTATTGGAAAAGTTGGGATTTAAATAACTTACCCATGTTACCTGAAAAATTTCAAACTAAAGTTGTTTCAAATTCCGGAATAAAGAAACAGTTTAATATTATTAAAAAATTATTTGACAAAGCAAACCTAGTAATCAATTGTGGTGATGCAGGTCAAGAAGGAGAATTGATTCAGCGCTGGGTAATCAATGAAGCCGGATATAAAGGTGAAATAAAACGTTTATGGATCTCTTCGTTAACTTCAGAAGCAATAAAAGAAGGGTTTGACAATTTAAAACCTTCTGAACAATACGACAATTTATATTATGCAGGATTTTCAAGAGCCATTAGTGATTGGCTATTAGGTATGAATGCCACCAGATTATATACTGTAAAACACGGTGGTTATAAGCAGGTATTATCCGTTGGTAGAGTACAAACGCCTACCTTAGCTATGTTGGTTAGTAGGTATAAAGAAATTATAAATTTCAAACCTCAACCCTATTGGGAATTGCAAACGTTGTATAGAAAAACTATTTTCAATTGTGAAGAAGGGCGTTTTTTAAAGAAAGAAAATGGTGAAACTTTTGCTGAAAAAGTTAAGAATAGTGATTTTGAAATAATTTCTGTAACAAAAAAGAAAGGTAAAGAGTATGCCCCAAAACTGTTTGACCTTACGGGTTTACAAGTATATTGCAATAGTAAATTTGGCTTTACAGCAGATGAAACTCTTAAAATTGTTCAAAAATTATATGAACAAAAAGTAGTTACTTATCCTAGAGTTGACACTACTTTTTTACCCAATGATGTCTATCCCAAAATCCCCAAGATTCTAAAAAATCTTACTAAGTACCAATCGTTAACTCAATCTTTATTGGGTAAAAAAATAAAAAAATCTTCAAAAGTTTTTAATGACAAAAAAGTAACCGATCACCATGCTATAATTCCAACAGGTGTTCAAATTAATTTACAATACAACCAGCAACAAATTTATGATATAATTGTTAGAAGATTTATTGCTGTTTTTTATAAGGATTGTATTGTTGCGAATACAACGGTAAATGGTAAAGCAGATATCGTTAAATTTAAAACAACTGGAAAAGAGGTTTTAGAAAAAGGATGGAGAGTTGTTTTTGACACATTGACTAGATCAATTAAAAACAACTCTAATGAAAAAATAGAATTAGGAATATTACCAACGTTTGTAAAGGGTGAAAAAGGGATACATCAACCTTCTTTTTTAGAAAAAGAAACAAAAGCTCCAAAATATTACACAGAAGCTACTTTATTAAGAGCTATGGAAACAGCTGGCAAACAGATTGATGATGATGAAATGCGTGAGCTAATGAAAGAGAATGGAATTGGAAGACCTTCAACTCGTGCGAACATAATAGAAACTCTTTTTAAACGTAAATATATCATTCGCAAAAAGAAAAATATTTTACCTACAGCAACAGGAATTCAATTAATTGATACTATTCAAAATGATTTATTAAAATCGGCTGAATTGACTGGTCAGTGGGAAAAACAATTAAAAAAAATAGAAAAAGGAAATTATAATGCAGGTACGTTTATTAGAAACATGAAAAAAATGGTTGATCATTTGGTTTATGAAGTGAGAACTGAAAAAAGTCAAGCAAAAATTTCTTATACTGCTACTGTAGAAAAAGATATAACGAAAACAAAAAAATCAAAAAGTATAACAACTCAAAAATGCCCAAAATGTAAGAAAGGAGGCATTTTAAAAGGTAAAAACTCATACGGATGTAGTGCATATAAAAATGGATGTGATTTTAGGTTACCTTTTAGCTTTATGAATAAAAAAATATCTGAAAATCAACTTTTACGGCTATTACATAAAGGCTGTACTGTAAACTTAAAGGGATTTAAAACGGAGACTGGGCTGACAGATGGATTAATTAGGTTTGATAATAATTTTAAATTTCATTTAGAACCAAAAAAAACTAATAATAAGAAGGAATTAAATATTTGTCCTAAATGTAAAAAAGGAAGGATCCTTAAAGGGAAAAGTGCTTACGGTTGTAGTAATTATAATGAAGGTTGTGACTTTGTTTTTAGCTTTGATAAAATAAGGAAAATTGCCAACGGGAAAGAGCTTACTAAAGCTTTGGTTTATTCAATTTTGAATGGAAAACAATAAAATACATAAGCATTATATTATTAATAAACCTTATGGTTATTTAAGTCAGTTTATTAATAATCAAACCAAAAGAGCTAATAAAAAATTATTAGGTGATTTATTTGATTTTCCTAATAACATCATGGCAATAGGCAGATTAGATGAAAAATCAGAAGGGTTACTGTTGCTAACAACTGATGGTAAAATGAGTGAATTCATTCGTAGCAACAAGGTTGAAAAAGAATATTATGTCCAAGTTGATGGTTTAATTGCAACAAAAGATGTCATTAGATTAAAAAATGGAGTTGAAATTGGATTTGAAGGGATAAAATATATGACAAAACCTTGCAAAGCAAAACTTTTAACTAATACTCCAGAATTTCAAGAAAGGAGTAAGAAAATAAGAGACGAAAGACATGGCCCAACAAGCTGGATCGCCATTTCTTTAAGGGAAGGAAAATTTAGACAAGTGAGAAAAATGACAGCTGCTGTTGGTTTTCCTACTTTAAGACTAATAAGGGTGAGAATTGGTACAATTGAATTAAAAAATATGAAAGTTGGAGAAGTAAAAGAAGTTCATGTTCTAATGGTTAATTAAATTTCTATTTGTAATTTTCAAGCCTTAAAATAAAAGTATGCAAACAATTTCATTAGCAATTCATGGCGGAGCAGGAACCTTAGTAAAAGGTATGATGACAGCAGACAAAGAAAAGGATTATAAAAAAGCTTTAAACAATTCTTTGACAAAGGGTTATAAAATACTCGAATCAGGTGGTACAGCAATTGATGCTGTTGAAATTGCAGTAAAATCATTAGAAGATTCTCATCTTTTTAATGCAGGAAAAGGTAGTGTATTTACCGCTACTGAGTCTCACGAAATGGATGCCTCGATAATGGATGGTAAAACTTTAAATGCAGGTGCTGTTTCATTAATTACCGGAATTAGAAATCCAATAACATTAGCAAAAGATGTAATGGAAAAAAGTGAACATGTTTTTTTAGCAGGAAATGGCGCTATGCAATTTGCTAAACAATTAAATTATTCATTTGAAGATAAACAATATTTTTACGATGAATTAAGATATCAACAGTGGTTGGACATAAAAGATACCGATAATTTTCAACTAGATCACAGCTTAAAAAAAGATAGTAAATTTGGAACAGTTGGTGCCGTAGCTTGTGACAAAAATGGAAATATAGCAGCTGCAACATCTACTGGTGGAATGACCAACAAAAAGTTTGGAAGAGTTGGCGATAGCCCAATGATTGGTGCCGGAAATTATGCAAATAATAAAACCTGTGCTGTTTCATGTACTGGTAGTGGAGAATTTTTTATAAGAGGTGTTGTTGCTTATGATGTGGCTTGTTTAATGGAATTTAAAGGTTGGAAACTTGAAGAGGCTGCAAATGAAGTAATTAATAAAAGAATATTAGAAATAGGTGGTGATGGTGGATTAATTGCAGTTGATAATCAAGGTAATATTTCTATGCCATTTAACACAGAAGGAATGTATAGAGCTTGTAAATCTTCAATAAATAAAAAAGAAGTTTCTATTTACAAATAAAAACCAATAAGTTAGGAAATTATACGAATGGAGAATCTATAGGAAGTATATTTACAATTCTATTTTCAATATCATATTTGTCGCCATTAGATAATACCTGAGTTATTAAATTTGTAATGGTCATTGGAGTACCTTCTTTCAATAATTCTTCATTATTGTGAATAATTTCACTTCCATCAAAAACAATAACCATTCCTGAGCCTATCACTTCAAATTCATTTTTATTTTTAATTACTAGACCGGTATCTTCTGCCAGTCCAACACCCAGTAAATCAGGAAATTTCGCAACTGACTCTACCAATCTACCAAAACGTCCACGTCTAATAAAATGAGAATCAATTATTAAACCAGAAACAAAATCCATACCTTTTCTCATGGTAACCACACCTTTTCTAAAAACTTCCGTTCCGCTACCTCCCGCAATCATTTCTTCTGACATACACATAGCTCCTGCGCTAGTTCCTGCGATAACAAAATTTTCATTGATGTATTTCTCTTTTAAAACATTATGAATTGTTGAACCTCCAATAATATCCGTAATTTTAGATTGATTTCCACCAGAAAACATAACACAATTGGCATTTTTAATCGTGTTGATGAATTTTCCATCTTCTGATTGTTCTCTACTTCTAATATCTAAAACCTGAACTTGAGTACATTCTAATTTTTTAAAAGCTTCTAGGTAATTCTCTCCAATTTCAACTGGTATGCTCGATGCCGTTGGAATAATCACTATGGAGGCATCTTTTCCTCCACTTTCTTTTACTACTCTCGATAAAATTCCTTCATCAATAAATTCCAAGGTATGCACTTCACTTTCGCCATTCCCTTTATCTTCATTTCCACCTATAGGAATTAATGTTCCCTTAATTTTTTGCATGCAATTTTTTTATTTAATGCTTCGGCAAAACTAAACTATTTTTTTAGCAAAAAATGTTTATATTTATAATATTTCTTTGAACAAATAACTAAACCAAATAATTATGAAAATATTAAGTATAAATGCAATGAGAGGTCCAAATTACTGGTCTGTAAGAAGACATAAACTCATTGTAATGGTTCTCGATTTAGAAGAAATGGAAGAATTTCCATCCAATAAAATTGACGGTTTTAGAGAACGTTTAGAAGATTTATTTCCAAGCATGTATGAACATCGTTGTTCGGTTGGAACACCTGGAGGTTTTTTTCAAAGAGTAGATGAAGGTACATGGATGGGGCATATCATTGAACATATTGCATTAGAAGTTCAAACTTTAGCAGGAATGGATACGGGTTTTGGTAGAACTCGTGGTTATGGTGAAAAAGGTGTGTACAACGTTGTTTTTTCATATATGGAAGAAAAAGTTGGACGATATGCGGCTAAAATGTCTGTAGATATTTGTGAGGCATTGATTAAAGGAGAAGAATATGATATGACTGATGACATTCAGCGCATGCGAGAAATTCGTGAAGATGAACGTTTGGGTCCAAGTACTGGATCTATTGTTGCTGAAGCTCAGTCAAGAGGAATTCCTTGGATTAGATTAAATAAATATTCTTTATGCCAATTAGGGTATGGAGCAAATCAAAAAAGAATTCAGGCAACTGTAACTAGTGAAACAAGTAGTATAGGAGTAGAATTAGCTGGTGATAAAGAAGATACAAAGTACTTATTAGAACAAGCTGAAGTTGAAGTGCCTCGTGGTGATATTATTCGAAGAGAAAGAAGCTTAAAAGAAGCTTGTGAATATGTTGGATATCCTTTAGTTATAAAGCCTATTGATGGAAATCATGGTAGAGGAATAACTGTAGATATTAATTCTTATGAGGTAGCATTAGAAGCTTTTCATATTGCTAAAGAAGTATCTAGAGCTGTTATTGTTGAGAAATTTATAACTGGTGATGATTACCGTTTATTAGTGATTAATAATAAATTAGTTGCAGCAGCAGTTAGAACTCCAGCCCATGTAATAGGTGATGGTAAATCTACGATTCAAGAATTAATTGATGTAGTTAACAGTGATCCAAGAAGAGGATACGGCCACGAAAAGATTTTAACGCAAATTACTGTAAATGATTTAACAAAAAATATTATAAAGAGTGCTGGATATAAACTTGATACTGTAATAAAAAAAGATGAAATGCTCATCTTAAAAGACACTGCAAATCTAAGTACTGGAGGAACTGCAGAAGATATTTTAGATATAGTTCACCCTGCAAATGTATCTATGGCAGAACGTATCTCAAAATTAATTGATTTGGATATTTGCGGAATTGATATCATGACTACCGATATATCAAAACCTTTATCAGAAACCGGTGGCGCGGTTCTTGAAGTTAATGCCGGTCCTGGTTTTAGAATGCACCTCGCTCCTACTAAAGGCTTACCTAGAAATGTTGCTGCTCCAGTAATTGACAAATTATTTCCACATGGCTCAACAAGTAGAATTCCAATAATTGCGGTAACCGGTACTAACGGAAAAACAACCACAACTCGTTTAATTTCACACATTGCAAAAATGAATGGTTATAGAGTTGGTTATACCACAAGTGACGGAGTTTATATTCAAAATCGTTTGCTAATGACAGGTGATTGTACAGGCCCGGCAAGTGCAGAATTTGTTTTAAGAGATCCAACAGTAAATATGGCTGTTCTAGAATGTGCACGAGGTGGTTTACTCCGGGCAGGTCTAGGGTTTAAAAAATGTGATATTGCAATAGTCACCAATGTAGCTTCTGATCATTTAGGTTTAAAAGGAATTCACACTATTGAACAACTAGCTAGAGTTAAAGGTGTTGTTCCTGAAACGGTTTTGCCTGATGGCTATGCGGTTTTGAATGCCGATGATGATTTGGTTTATAATATGCGAAGAAGTTTAGATTGCAATGTTGCTCTATTTTCTTTAGATGAAAACAATCCTCATATTAAAGCTTTACAGCGAAGAGGAGGAATTACTGCGGTGTACGAAAATGGTTATGTAACTATTTGTCGTGGTGAATGGAAAATGAGAGTAATGAAAGCAAAAGATATTCCATTAACCTATGGTGGTAAAGCAAAATTTATGATTCAAAATGTTTTACCTGCAATTATTGCTGCCAATGTTCAGGGAATTAGTATTGAAGATATGAAAGCTGGATTAGAAACTTTTATCCCTTCTGCTACACAAACTCCTGGTCGTTTGAATTTATTTAAATTTGAAAATTTTAATATTTTGTTAGATTATGCTCATAACCCTGCCGGTATGAGAGCACTTAAAGGTTTTACAGATTCACTTGAAGCCACGGTTAAAGTTGGCATTATAGCCGGAATTGGTGATAGACGTGAAGAAGATAATAAAGAAATGGGAAGTATTGCTGCCGAAATGTTTGACGAAATTATCATTAGACAAGATAAACGTTTACGTGGAAAAACAGAAGAAGAGCTTATAAAAATGCTTGAAGATGGTATAAAAATGAAAGATCCAAATAAAAAAACAACCATAATACCATCCGAAAAGGAAGCAATTACCTATGCTGTTAAAAATGCTGTCAAAGGTTCTTTAATTGTTTTGAGTAGTGATGTTATTCCGGAAGCGTTAGATTTAGTAAAGAAGTTTAAAAATTTAGAAGCAAAAGGAGAATTAATTTTATAAAACTGTTTTTGTTAAAGAATAATTAGATTAACGAATTGTCTGATTTGAAAAGAATGAGTAAAAATTTACTAGTCATTGGATTTGTTTGGCCTGAACCTAATTCAACTGCTGCTGGAAGCAGAATGTTGCAATTAATAGACTTTTTTAAAGAAAATAATTATAAAATAACTTTTGTAAGTACCGCCCAAAAGTCGGATAATTCTTACCCTTTAGAAAAGTTAGATATAAATACCTTTTTTATAAAAGTAAATCATAAAAGTTTTGATGAATTAATTAAAGAAATAGATCCAGACATTGTATTATTTGATCGCTTTTTAACAGAAGAACAATTTGGTTGGCGCGTTTCTGAAAATTGCCCTAAAGCATTAAAAATTTTAGATACAGAAGATTTACATTTTTTGAGATATGCTCGTCATCAAGCGTACAAAACAAAGGAAGATGTAACTTTAACACATTTAGTTAATGATTTAACAAAAAGGGAATTAGCTAGTATTTATCGCTGTGATATTTCATTGATTATATCTGAATATGAAATGAACCTACTTCAGAGTATTTTTAAAATTGATGACAATTTACTTTGTTATTTACCTTTTTTACTTGATAAAATCAAGATAACCGCAATGAACAATTATCCTGATTTTGAAGACAGAACCAACTTTATAACTATCGGAAATTTTAAACATAAACCTAATTTAGAGTCGGTTATATTTCTTAAAAAAGTTATTTGGCCATTAATTCGAATAAAACTTCCTGATACCAATATACTTATCTATGGAGCTTATCTACCCAAACAAATAAAACAAATGCACGATCCAAGTGAAGGTTTTATTGTCGAGGGTTGGACTGAGGATAAGGAAAAAGTGTTTGCCAATGCTAGAGTTTGCTTAGCTCCCTTACATTTTGGTGCAGGACTTAAAGGTAAGTTATTAGATACCATGAATTTTTGTACACCAAATATTACAACTACAATTGGTGCAGAAGGTATGCATAATAATTTACCATGGAATGGATTTATTACAAATGATAATGAAGATTTTGCATTAAAAGCAGTTGAATTATATAACAATAAAGTCATTTGGGAAGTTTCTCAAACAAATGGTATAAATATTATAAATAAATGTTATAGTAAAGAAAGATTTCATTCTATTTTTAAAAGTAAGATCAATAAATCAAGAAAAAATTTGGAAAAACTTAGATTGAATAATTTTACAGGTTCTATGTTGAACCACCATACAATGCAGAGTACTAAATATTTATCAAAATGGATTGAAGAAAAGAATGAAAAAAGCAGAGATTAGTTCATTTAATTAATTCGTTAATTACATCCCATTTTTAATTATTGGCTATAGATTCGGTTAATTCCTTGGCATTATTAAGAATTTTTTTATGCTTTTTCTTTTCAATACCAACTTCCATCAAAATGTTAGGATTATCACAAACATCTTTACATAAAACAAACCCTTTTTCAAGTAGTTTTTCTTTATCTCTTCGTGTTAAAGTTGTCAATGATGTTATTGGAAAAAGTCCATGTTTATATATTTTTTTTGCTAAACCCTCATTATCAGGGTAATTCCAACTAACTAGTTTTAGACCGGCACAGAGTCCATATTTAATGGCTTCGGATGAAAATCTTGTATTGGTAAAGATCCAGCCTTGATGAAATTTTGAATGGTGATGTTCAATTTCTCTACACTGTTTTTCAATATCTAAAAAACGGGATTGTATATATAATGGAATCTTCACATCATTAACTCTTCCCTGGTTATTATGATATTTACATTCTACCATATAATGTTTATGATTGTTTTTAGCAACAACATCAACTTCATGGGACACACAATACCCCTGAACTATAACTCCAACTTCAGTTAAAAACCCTTCTTTAGTCAAAATAGCAGCAACAAATTTCTCAAAGGGAAAACCTGAAGGACCTAATTCCATAATAGCTTTTTTCAACTTGTACCTAGAAGCAAATGACTTTGACTTGGTTCTATTTAGAATTTTATACGCCATTTGATAGATTTCTTTGGTAGAAATTCCATCATAAAGTTTTTTTTGAACTTCGTTTACAACCCTTTTAATGGTTTGTTCATCTGCTTGTGTTTTTCTTAAAGAAGTAAGTAGTTTTTCAATATCAAAATCGACAATTTCACCAGAGTATTTCTTTATATGATAATTTTGATTCAATTTAATTTGTTTTCATTTAGAGGATATAATATTTTACAAAAACAAAGTATTTATTCAATTACTTTGACTTTTATTATATTTTTCAAACCATGCTAAGGTATTAGCAACTTTTGTAATCAAGTTACTTGGTTTTGCTGCAATACCATGGCTTGCTCCCGGTATTTCCACTAGAACCGTTTCAATTTTTCTTAATTTTAAGGCATGATATAATTGTTTAGCTTCACTAGGTGGTGTTCTTAAATCATTCATTCCAACCATGACCATGGTAGGTGTTTCAATATTTCCTACAAGCGATAAAGGAGAAAATTTCCAATAGGTTTCAAAGTTTTCCCATGGTTGACCTGGATATCTTGAATTAGCATATCCAAAATAATTATCAGCAACTAAAGTTTTACTAATCCAATTAACTACAGGTTTAGCAACTACCGCTGCCTCAAATCGATTATTTTTACCAATAATCCAAGCAGTCATTATTCCTCCTGCACTACCACCAGTTACGTACAATTGGTCTTCATGAGCGATTCCTTTTTTAATCAATTCGTCTACTCCATCCATTACATCATTATAATCTTCACCTGGATAATTATTATACAATAAATTGGCAAACTCTTCACCATAACTGGTACTACCCCTTGGATTTGGATAAAAAACAACATAACCTGATGCTGCATATAGCTGAATTTCAGCAGAAAACCTATCTCCATAATTTAATATTGGTCCGCCATGATTTTCAACCAACAACGGGTATTTTTTAGAAGCTAAATAATTTGGAGGATAAACGATCCATCCCTGAATATCTCTCTTATCAAAACTACTTTTATACCATATTTCTTCTACTTTTCCTAAAGTTCTATACTCTAAAAGATCTTTATTTAAATTGGTGATTTTATTAACTGATTTAGATTGAAAAATAGCTAGTTCTGCGGGGTAGTCTGGTCTTGACAAAGTATAAGCTATTTTATCGTTATTTGAAACAGAAAATGACCCTCCAGCGTAAGGCCTCCCAATAGATGTACCTCCCATATTATCAGTTAGTTTATTTATCTTACCTGATAAATTAATATAAGATATTTTTGTATTACCTTTATCGTCATAGGAAACAAACAAACCTTTACTTTTAGCGTCCCATTTAAAAGTAGAAATACTTCTATCTAACTTATCGGAAATTACCTTCATATTAGTACCATCAACATTCATAATATTCAAATATGTAGTTTGATGTGTTTGTACTTTATCTTCAAAACCTAAATAAGCGATATATTTACCGTCTGGAGATACATTAGGAGAATAATCTGGTCCTTTTCTTTTCGTTAAAGCTTTTATTGATCCAGTTTGAACATCAGCACTATAAATCTCAGAATTTCTAAAATCATACTCCCAATCATCATTTCTATTTCCTGAAAAGTAAATCTTATTCCCTTGTGGTGACCAAGATAAATTACCACGATGATTATAATTTCCATCCGTAATTTGTCTAATTGCGCCTCCTTCAGATGAAATAACAAAAACATGATGGTATCCTGGTTTTATATACCCACGACCATCTGCTTCATGCTTTAACCTATCTGTAATCCTTGGAGATTCTGCCCATTTTGCTCCTTTAGGTTTTTCTGGCATTTTTGCTGCTACTGGTGGTTTTTCTGGCACGTGCATAACAAAGGCTAATTTTTCACCATTTGACGACCAGGTTAAGGAATTTGGACTAAAAGGTAATTGAGAAATTTTGGCAATTTTTCCAGTATTTACCCAATAGATATATATTTCAGATCCTTCATCCGTATTACTTTTAAAAACAATTCTATCTCCATTTGGTGACCATTGTGCCGAAGATTCGCTGACCTCTCGTGATGTTAATTTTTGATGATCTGCTCCATTTGATCGAATCATCCAAAGATTTCCTTTGCTTTTATCTTTCATAATGTCAAAACCCATTCTGCGATAAACAATCCATTCTCCATCAGGAGAAATCTGAGGATCAGAAATGTATTCAAGATCAAATATATCTAAGTAGGAAAATACTTTTTTAGAGTTTTGTGAGTATATAACAATATTTGAAAGGACTACAATACATATAAAAATTATTATTTTTCGCATAAGAATTGAATTTTAAAGTGATAAACTTAATACTTCTTTACATTTTAAACAAACTCCTTTATTCTTCTTCCGAAATCAATTGATATCCTCCTAATAAAAACTGACTGTCAATTTTAAAAGTACTATTATCTTTTATTTCAGTAAATCCATTATAAGTATTACCAACAATGACTTCTTCTTTAATAAAAGTATAATTGTCATTATCCTTTGTTTTTAAGACTAATACATAATTTTTATTATTAACATCAACAAAGGCATTTTCAGGTAAGGCTTTTGAAGTTTTATCATCAATTATTATATCCGATTCTACAAACATTCCAACAATAAAATTATGTTTTATATCATGGTCAATGTGTGCGTGAACGTTAATAACTCTATCACTATCAATTGATTTTCCAATCAAATGAATATCTCCTTCATAGCTTTTATTAGAAGATTCTGGAATTCTAAATATTACTTTTTGACCTTCTTTTATTTTTAAAATATCTTTTTCAAATACTTTTAACTCTAAATGAATATGATCTGTATTTACAATCTCCATAATCTTGTCGGCTGGTGAAACATAGGTTCCAGTGCTTACATTTACATGAGTGACACTACCGCTTATAGGTGCATAAATGGTTGAAAAAGAAGTCAAGTTTCCATTTTCAACAGATGCTGGATTGATATTTAGCGTCTTTAATTTTTTATGTAAACCATTATACATGGCTTTGATTTTTTTAAATTCACTTTCTGCTTTTAAGAAACTCTTTTTAGAAGATATTTTTTCATCATACAACTCTTTTTGGCGTTCATATTCAGATTTTAAATAAGTTAATTGTTCTGAAATTTCTAAATACTCTTGCTGTATTTCTATAAATTCAAGATTTTCAACAGTTACAAGCACTTGCCCCTTTTTAACTTTATCACCAATTAGTAAAGGTGAATTTTTAATATATCCTCCCATTTTGGCACTAATAACAGCCTTACTAATTGGGGGTACGTCAATTACTCCTGTAGTTTTAATTAGTGTTGGAAAAGAAATATTTTCTAAACTAGCCAAATTCATATTTTCACTTTGAAATTGAGCTTTTGATATTACTACCAAATTATTATTACTTGTAGCTTCATTTCTACCAGATGATTCATTATTAGTGACTTTATCTGATTTTCCACAACTTAAAATTAAAAAAGTTATTAAAATTGGGATTGTATATTTTATAGAATAATTCATTTATAGATTTTATAATGTTAAGTAATTAATTTCAATAATGATTTGATTGTATGAATTCAGATTATCCAGATAAGTTAGTAATATTCCAAAAGCATTTTCCAAACTTAAAATATATTGGAAAAAATCTATTTCACCATTTTTATAACTAAATTTAGCTGTTTTAAAAATTTCTTCTGATAGGGCTTTCCCTTCTTCATCATAATAAGAAAGAGCTTCTTCATACTTTCTTAACTGAGATAATAATTGATTTTGTTTAGCATTTAACTTAATTATATAATCTTCAGCCTGTTGTTCTACAATTTCTTGAGATATTTTTGAAGCCTTAATCTTTGAAGCATTTCCACTAAAAAGTAAAGGTATTTTTAACCCTATTTGGTAACCAGATAAATTATAATCCAAATCTGAATTAGATCCTTGAAAATAATTCAGACTTATATCAGGTAATAGTTTTTGTTTTTCAAAACTATTTTTTGCTTGAAATAAAGATTTTTTATTTTCAAAGTATGCTATACCTAAGTTTTCATTAACAGCTAACGTGTGTAATTCAAGTTTTTCTAATGTTTTGTGCTTAATATTAAATTCATTATCACTTTGTACTAATTGTTGTAAATTAACTAAAGCCGAACTTACGTCTTCTTGAGACTGTCTATACAGCGTTAGTAGTTGCTTTTGTTTTGCTTGAGCCGTAATCTTTTCTAAATAATTGGTTTCACCTGTTTCAAACCTTCGTTTAGCAGCGTATGCAAAGGTTTTGTAAAAACTATCTAATTTTTTGTAAACATCTTCTTTTTCCAATTCATACTGCAATTGATAATAAGATGATGCAACTTCTCTTTCTAATATTTTCTTATTAATTTCATAAGAGCTCGATTCCATATTATAAGAAGCCTTATTTAATCTTTTATTAGCAAAATATATGGAAGGAAATAAAAAGTCTTGTTGAACACCATAAACCTTTAAGGGTTGGGCATTTAAAGCGAGATTACTTTCATCGTAATTATAATAAAATTCTGTTTTATCAAAGCTAAATGCATTTCCGACAAGAGCATTGGCTTCATCTACTTTTAAAGAGGAGGCTTTTAAGCTTGCATTGTTTTCTAAAGCTAAACTATAAACTTCATTTAGTTCTAATTGATTTAATTCTTGAGCTTTAACGGGTAGAATAACACTTAATAATACTGCTAAAAAACCTATTATTTTAATATTAACTTTTTTACGTTTTTTAGTGTCTCTCTTTTTATCAAAAATGGAATATAAAACCGGTAAAACCAACATTGTTAATAAGGTTGCAGACACCAAACCACCAATAACCACTGTTGCTAAAGGTCTTTGTACTTCAGCTCCGGCATTTGTTGATATTGCCATTGGCAAAAAGCCTAATGCCGCTGCTGCTGCTGTCAAAATAACAGGACGGAGTCGTTCTTTTGCCCCTTTGATCACTCTTTCATTTATATCATCCATACCTTCTTGTTTTAATTCTTTAAAATGTTCAATAAGCACAATTCCGTTTAACACGGCAATACCAAATAGGGCAATAAAACCTACACCTGCCGAAATACTAAAAGGCATATCTCGTATCCATAATAAAATCACACCACCTACTGCGGATAATGGAATTGCAGAATAGATCATCAAAGCTTCACTTGCCGAATTGAAAGCAAAGTATAAGAGTAAAAATATGAGCACCAAAGCAATCGGAACAGCTACTTTTAATCTAGCTTTTGCTCTTTCTAAATTTTCAAACTGACCACCATAAGTAATATTATAACCCACAGGAAGTTTGATATTAGTTTCTATTAAATTTTGAACATCATCAACTACCGATTGTAAATCTCTGTTTCTTACATTGATTCCAACTACAATTCTTCGCTTTGTGTCATCTCTTGATATTTTTGCAGGGCCTTTGGTATACGAAATTGTTGCCAATTCATGTAATGGTATTTTAGCACCGGTTGGTGAGTCAATATAGAGATTCTCTAGACTTGAAATATCAGTCCTATTATTCTTATCCAATCGAATAGCCAAATCAAAACGCTTTTCCCCTTCAAAAACACTTCCAACAACAGCTCCTGAAAACCCCATGGATATCATATCATTTATATCTTCAATATGCAATCCATATCGGGCTAATTTCTTTGTATCATAAACAATACTCATCTGAGGCAATCCAGAAATTTTTTCTACAGTAATATCAGAAGCCCCCTCAACATTTTCAATTAATTTTTTAATTTCATTTCCTTTTTTACTTAACATATCTAGATCTTCACCAAATATTTTAATTGCAATATCCGCTCTAACACCTGTAATTAATTCATTGAATCTCATCTCTATAGGCTGTGTGAATTCAACTTCCATTCCAGGAATAATAGCCAATTCTTCTTTAAACTTGTCGGCTAGTGCATCTTTACTTTCAGCAGAAACCCATTCACTTTTTGGTTTTAATTTAATGATTACATCACTTTCTTCCATTGACATGGGATCAGTTGGTATTTCAGCTGCTCCTATTCTACTAACAACTTGATCTACCTCTGGAAATTTATCTAATAATATATTTTCAATTTTGGTTGTTATTTCAATGGTTTTACTTAGTGAAGTTCCAGTTTTTAATACGGGTTGGATAACAAAATCCCCTTCATCTAATGTGGGTACAAATTCACCTCCCATAGTTGAAAATAAATATATTGAAAATGCCAATAAAACTGTTGCTATTCCTAAAATAGTCTTTTTACTATTTAATGCCCATCTAATCGAAGGTTCGTAAACATCGTTTAAGAACTTCATCAATTTGACTGAGATATTCTTCGGTGAATCTTTAGTGGGCTTTAAAAAAATGGAGGACATTACAGGCACATATGTCAAACCAAAGATCATTGCACCAATCAATGCAAAGCTAAATGTTAAGGCCATAGGTTTAAACATCTTTCCCTCAACTCCCGTTAAAGAAAGAATAGGAATAAAAACAATTAGTATAATAAGCTGTCCAAAAACTGCTGAATTCATCATTTTTGATGAACTTTTGTAGGTAATTTCGTTAATGGCCTCTTGTTTTTCAACGGGATTTAACTTAAATAATTCTTGTCTATTTGAAGCGATCTGGTAAGCTATATATTCAACAATAATTACTGATCCATCTATTATAATTCCAAAATCAATTGCCCCTAAACTCATTAGATTGGCATCTACGCCAAATAAATACATCAAAGACAAAGCAAACAACAAGGTCAATGGTATTATAGATGCAACAACCAAACCCGATCGAAGGTTTCCTAGTAATAGAACCACTATAAAAATCACTATCAAACTTCCCAAAACCAAATTTTCTACAACAGTAAATGTAGTTTTAGCTATTAATTCGCTTCTTTCTAAAAAAGGGTTGATATAAACACCTTCTGGAAGAGTTTTAGAAATTGAAGCCACACGGTCTTTGACAGCCTCTATCACCTTTTTAGAGTTCCCGTCTTTCAACATCATTACTTGCCCTAAAACTTTTTCTCCCTGCCCATTACCCGTAATTGCACCAAAACGTGTAGCGCTTCCAAATTCAACTTTTGCAACATCTTTGACATATATTGGAAAACCATTTACATTTTTTACCGGAATATTTTTAATATCATCTAAATTCTTAACCAAACCTTCACCTCTAATAAAATAGGCTTTGTTTAATTTCTCGATATATCCACCACCTGCTATACTATTATTCTTTTCTAAAGCGGAATAAACATCAATGGCAGAGATATTCATGGCTTTTAGCTTTTCGGTGCTAATAGCAACTTCATATTGCTTTAAATAACCACCCCAGGTGTTTACTTCAACTACTCCTGAAATCCCTGAAAGTTGTCTTTTTACAATCCAATCTTGAATGGATCTTAAATCTGTTGCAGAATATGTATCTTCATATCCGGGTTCTACATCTAAAATGTATTGATATATCTCTCCCAAACCAGTGGTTATCGGACCCATTTCAGGCATTCCAAAACCTTTAGGTATTCTTTCACTTGCCGATTTTATCTTTTCAGATATTAATTGCCTTGGCAAATACGTTCCCATAGCATCTTCAAAAACTATAGTTACTACAGATAATCCAAATTTTGAAACCGATCTTATTTCAACAACCCCAGGTAAATTCGCCATTTCCAATTCAACAGGATAAGTTATAAACTGTTCTATATCTTGAGTAGATAAATTTTTTGAGGTAGTTATTACTTGTACTTGGTTATTGGTGACATCCGGTACCGCACCAATCGGAATCCGAGTTAGCGAATATATACCGAATCCAATAATGAAAGCTGTAAATAAAAAAATTATAAGCTTATTATTGAGGCTAAATTTTATAATGTTAGTTAACATAATTCATCAATTGTTTATTAAGTTAGACCTTTATTTTACAAAAGGGTTTAAGTAACAGAGATATACATAAGTGCTTCAAAATAAACACTTAACATAATAAAATGAATTATGAAAATTGAGGCGGTTGAAAAATCTTTTGTTTTTCAAATGTAGAAAAAATGTCTTGATATAGAAATATGGTAGTTGTTTTTATAATTTGTAATCTCACCATAGTAAAAGAAATACTATTCACTACAAAAGAAGTTTGTATCTGAGAGCTACAATCATGATTTATTGGTGGATGAGAATGGTCTTTCTTTTCTTTTTTATGCTGTTCTTTATGCGATTGTTTAAGATCACCATAATGTTTAGACAAAAACACGAAAAGATCATCTCCATATTTATCTTCATGAAATTCAACATGTTCTATCAACTCTTCCAGTCTTAATAGATCCCCAAGATGGATATTAAAACTTTGAAAAAGGATTAATCCTGATATGAATATGGAAAAAAATTTAGTAGTCATATGTTCAGCGAAAATAACAAATAATTTTTGAAATCATATTTAGACCCCATCGTTATAATCTATTTACCAAGTTGTTTTATCTATTTATACATTTAAATATAGCTTTTTTTTCGATTAAACCATGTATTTTTACAATCTAAAAAATATATCCAATTTCTATGGAAAATACTTCACATTTATTTTATAACTACTTCATTAAATTAGGTTTAAATGGGGTGTGGGCTAAATATTTAAATATGTTTGCTTTGTTATTTATTTCGCTGTTGATTATTTATTTGATTGATCTTGTTATAAAAAAAATATTACTCAATTTTTTTAGCAAAATTGCTAGTAAGACAAAATCAGATTTTGATAATATTTTAATTGGAAATAAAGTATTTAGAAAGGTTGCGCATATAATTCCATTTTATATTTCCCTTCAGTTCATACCTATTATTTTTTCGGATTTTAATTTTGCAGAAAAAATAGTGTACAAAACAGTGGAAGTAGTTTTTGTAATACTTATTCTTCTCGTCATAAGAAGTGTTCTAAATGCCTTGAAAGATTATTTTAGAACATTACCTAGACTCAAAGATAAACCTATAGATAGTTTTGTTCAGGTGTTTATGATTTTTACATGGGTATCAGGTTTATTAATCATTTTTGCTATAGTTAGTGGAACTGAAATCTGGAAATTTTTTACTGCTTTAGGGGCTGCTTCGGCAGTATTATTACTGGTTTTTAAAGATACTATTCTAGGTTTTGTAGCCAGTATTCAGGTTTCTATCAATGATATGGTACGAATTGGTGATTGGATTACTTTTGAAAAATATGGAGCCGATGGAACCGTAATTGAGATCAATTTGGCAACAGTAAAAGTTCAAAATTTTGATAAAACCATTACGACAATTCCTACTTATGCTATGATATCTGACTCCTTTAAAAATTGGAGAGGAATGGAGAGTTCTGATGGAAGAAGAATTAAAAGAGCCTTAACTATAAAATTAAATAGTATTAGTTATTTAACTGAAGATAAGGTTAATGATTTAAAGAAAATAAAGTTAATTACTTCTTATTTAGAAAATAGTCAAAACAGTATTAAAAATTATAATAAAGAAAATAGTATTAATAAAGAGCTACTTATTAATGGTAGGAATTTAACCAATATTGGAGTTTTTAGAAAATATGCAGAAACATATATTGAAAATCATTCGGCTATAAATAAAGATATGATGATTATGACAAGACAACTACCTCCTACAACTCAAGGGCTACCAATTGAAATATATGCTTTTAGTAGTGATAAACGTTGGCAAAATTACGAATACATAATGGCAGATGTTTTTGACCATTTAATCGCTGCGGTTCCATATTTTGATTTAGAAATATTTGAGCTACCTAGCCAACTCCAAACACAACCGCTGAAAGACTAACGTAAAACATTAAACACATTTAGTATTTATCTCAGGTAGATTACTGAAACTCTTGACTTATTTTTACTCGAAGCTGACGTCTATAATCCTCTTCAAGCCATTTTAAATAGTTTTTTGAGCTTTTTAAAATACAATACGAGTATTGCTTAATTCTGTATTCAATGTCGTCAAACAGCTCACGTGAAAGAATATGTGCATCAAAAACATCTTCGCTGTTTTCTGCACATAATTTTGCATGCTGAGCTATAGATTTTTCTAGAACATACTTTGATTTTAACCCTTTTTTTACTGCAACCTCATATTCTCCCTTTACATCAAAATCAAAATCGCTTGAATTCGAAAACATCTCACGAATAGCATCTGGCATTACATACCTAAAGTTACGTTCTATTTCATCGTCACTAATCAAATTCTCTAAATAAAATGTTGGATTTTTAAAAATCAAATGCCAATTAATATCATCTGTCCATAATCCGAATCTCGAAAGATTATTCCCTAGGTCAACAACCGAAAAAATTGTTTTGTTTTCAATTATCCTAGATCCTCTACCTATCATTTGAAAGTACAAAGCCAATGATTTAGTAGCTCTATTAATTATAATAGTATCTATAGTTGGTTCGTCGAACCCAGTAGTCAATATACCAACTGAAGTTAATATAGCATCAGGCGTATTTTTAAACCATTCTAAAGTATTCTTTCGTTCTTCTTTTGAATTGGTATTATCTATATAACGTACTTTATAACCAGCATTTTTAAAAATTTCATAAACATGTCTAGAAGTATGAATACCATTATTAAAAATCAAAGTTTTCTTTCCTTTCGATGTGTTTTCATATGCACTTACCAGTTTATTTTGCATCATACTCTTTGCATACAACTCTTCTGATGATTTTACCGTATAGTCTCCATTAGCTCCAATTTTTAAAGAACTAAGGTTTACATTGTAACTATAAATGGTTGCTTCAGCTAGAAAACCTTTTTCAATTAAGGATGATATTTTTTCTCCTACAATTAGATCATCATAGATCTCATGCATTGGTAAATTTATATTGGAACTTAAAGGTGTTGCTGTCACACCAAGTATAAAACATTTCTCAAAATGGTTAAATAATTTTCTAAAAGAATTGTAGTGCGCCTCATCAACAATTACTAAACCAATATCATGAATTTCAACCTTTTCTTCTTTAATCCTGTTGTTTAGCGTTTCAACCATTGCAACAAAGCAAGTAAAATTATCTTCGTTAGTAACTTCTTTTACACTGCTATCGATAATTTTATTTTCTACTTCAAACTCTGTGAGCATATTTGAAGTTTGCTTACATAATTCTATTCTATGGGTAAGTATTAATACTTTTTTGTTGGTTTTCTTTATATACCTTCTTGCAATTTCAGAAAAAATAACAGTTTTCCCTCCACCAGTAGGCAATTGATACAATAAATTATAGTTGTTGGGAAATTCATTTATTTTATCAAATATTTTATCAATGGCACCATGTTGATAATCATATAATTTCTTTCCAATTACTTTCTCTTCTTTATCAAATTTTGTGAGCACCATAAATAACAATAAATAAACCTTGCAAAAGTACTTAATTATATAAGTTATTTAACAATACTTTATGCGATATTTTTAACAAACTTTTAAAATAAAGATAGGTTGTTGAAAATTAAATTGTTATGATTAAATCAAATATTATCAACCAACCAGTCTCCTACCTCACTGGTTTTATATGATTTTTGGTTTTCAGATAAATCTTCTGTTACAACTCCTTGAGCTAAAGATTTATTTACGATATTTCTTATCGCTTCTGCCTCTTCTTTTAATCCAAATGCATCTTCAAACATCATGGCTGCCGATAATATAGTAGCTAAGGGGTTTGCAATATCTTTTCCGGCTGCTTGAGGATAAGAACCATGAATTGGTTCATATAACGAATTATTCTCACCAACTGAAGCCGAAGGCATCAACCCCATGGAACCAGAAATTACAGAAGCTTCATCTGTCAATATATCACCAAATAAATTTTCGGTTATCAATACGTCATATGAACTAGGCCATTGCACCAATCGCATCGCTACAGCATCAACAAACTCGTAACTAACTTCAACTTCAGGATAATCTTTCTCTAAACCTTGAACAGTTTCTCTCCATAAACGTGAAGTTTCTAACACATTGGCTTTATCTACACAACATAACTTTTTAGATCTGGTCATGGCAAGTTCAAAACCTTTGATCGCTAAACGTGTAATTTCCTTTTTCGTATAAACACAGTTGTCAAAAGCTGTAGTTTCATTATCTCTTCTACCCTTTTCTCCAAAGTAAATTCCACCAGTTAATTCTCTTAGAAATACTAAATCCGTTCCTTCAATACGTTCTCTTTTTAATGGAGATTTATCAATTAGTGATGGAAATGTAAAAGTTGGACGAACATTAGCAAACAATCCTAATTTTTTACGCATTCTTAAAAGACCTTGTTCCGGACGTACTTTTGCAGTTGGATCATTATCGTATTTAGGATGACCGATTGCACCAAATAAAACTGCATCAGAATTCATACATATTTCATGCGTTTCATCCGGATATGGATCTCCAACGGCATCAATAGCAGCCGCACCTGTTAAAGCTGGCATCCAATTTATTTTATGATTAAACTTTATTGCAATTGCATCACAAACTTTTACAGCTTGATCAATAACTTCTGGACCTATACCATCTCCAGCTAATAGTGCTATATTTAATTCCATTTTTTCAAATTTAAAATAATAGTTTAATGCTTATCGCTAAAACTATATTAAATAATATATGTTTTATAATCTTTTTTTGATGAATTCTTTCTTCCAAAACCTAATTTAAGTACTTAACTTTAAATAATATTCAACATTTTTTGAGTTGCTACTATTGCAGATACTGTTTGATCAGAATCTAACCCTCTGGTTTTAAAATTTTTACTTCCTTTTTGCCAAGAAATTACAGTTTCACACAAAGCATCAGATGCAGAACCTGGTGGAATTCGAACTATATAATCCGTTAATTTAGGCAATTCCAAACCTTTACTTTTATATACTTTTCTAAGTGCATTCATAAAGGCATCAAACTGACCATCACCTTGTGCATGCTCTTCAATTATGGAGTTATCCCAAGAAACTGATATGGTTGTAGAAGGTCTTAATCCTTTAGAATGTGTTAAAACATAAGAAACAACTTTTATCTTTTCCTCGTATAAATCACTACTCAATACATCGCTAATTATATATGGCAAATCATCTTTTGTCACTACTTCTTTCTTATCACCAAGCTCTATAATTCGTTTCGTAATTTTTAAAACATCCTCATCATTTAACTGCAAACCTAGTTCTTGTAAATTCTTTTGAATATTTGCTTTGCCCGATGTTTTTCCTAAGGCATATTGCCTTTTCCTATCGAACCTCTCTGGTAAAAGATTGTTAAAGTAAAGGTTGTTTTTACTATCACCATCAGCATGTATTCCAGCTGTTTGAGTAAAAACATTTTCTCCTAAAACCGGTTTATTTTCTGGTATTCTAAAACCAGAAAATGTTTCTACCAATTTACTAACAGAGTATAAAGATTTTTCATTGACCGCTATTTCTATTTCAGGTAAAAAATCATTTACAACAGCTACAACGCTTGCTAAAGGTGCATTACCTGCTCTTTCCCCCATTCCATTGACCGTTAAATGTAAACCATTTGCTCCTGCCTTAATAGACTCTAAAACATTTGCAACACTCAAATCATAATCATTATGTGCATGAAAATCAAAATGTATTTGAGGATACTTCAAATGAATTTCTGAAATATATTTATAAGTTTCACTAGGTGTTAAAACTCCTAAAGTGTCTGGTAGAAGAACTCTTTTAATGTTTTGTGTTGTTAAAAAATCAAGAAATTGAAATACGTAATTAGGTGAATTTCTCATCCCATTACTCCAATCTTCTAAATAAACATTGGTGTCAATACCCTTATCGTTAGCAATTGAAATTACCTTTGAAATATCTTGAAAATGTTGCTTTGGAGATTTCTTTAACTGATGCTTTAAATGATTTAATGACCCCTTGGTCAAAAGGTTTTGAACTTTAGCACCTGTTTTAATCATCCAATCTATTGACAAACCATTATCAACAAAAGACAGAACTTCTACTTTTTGAATAAAACCATTTTTGCTTGCCCAATCACAAATACTTTTAACAGCAGCGAACTCACCTTCTGATACTCTTGTTGAAGCTATTTCAATTCTATCAACATTTAGCTCTTCTAACAGTAATTTAGCAATGGTTAATTTCTCATTTGAAGAAAATGAAACACCACTAGTTTGCTCACCATCACGGAGAGTAGTATCCATTATTTCAATTTTTCGCTTCATATTTTGGAGATATATTAATTCCTATACTTTAATAATATAGAGTTGTGCTTAAAGCATATTATTAAAATGGTCTAGTTTTGGCAAATTCGTTAATTTCATTTGTCATATTTTGCAAATAATCAATATCATCAAAACCATTGACCATATTTTCTTTTTTATACCTATTGATATCAAAATTTTCTGATTGATTTGTAGATTCTATAGTTACTTTTTGATTTGGTAAATCAATTTTAATTTCTGTATTGGGATCATTTTCTATTGCATCAAATATTTTTTGAGCAAATTCAGAACTAACTTGTACAGGTAATACACCAACATTTAGACAATTATTCTTAAAAATATCAGCAAAAAAACTTGATATTACACATCTAAATCCGAAATCATATACTGCCCAAGCCGCATGCTCACGTGACGATCCGGACCCGAAATTCCTTCCACCAACAAGTATTTTACCTTTATACTTTGGATTGTTTAGAACAAAATCAGTTTTTGGAGAACCATCTTCATTATATCTCCAATCTCTAAACAAGTTGTCGCCAAAACCTTTTCTTTCCGTCGCTTTTAAATACCTAGCAGGAATAATTTGATCCGTATCTACATTCTCAATTGGTAATGGATAAGCAGTACTTTTTAATATTGTAAATTTATCGTATGCCATGTTAATCTATTTATTTAGGCTATTTTTTTTATAATTCGTTTGTGCAACTATTTTCTAAAGACCAATTGTCTTTAAATTTTTATAACAATTCTCTAGGGTCCGTAATTTTACCAGTAATAGCAGCAGCAGCGGCAACTAACGGACTAGCTAATAGTGTTCTAGATCCGGGACCTTGCCTACCTTCGAAATTTCGATTCGATGTACTAACAGCATATTTTCCCGCAGGTACTTTATCATCATTCATCGCCAAACAAGCTGAACATCCTGGCTGGCGTAGTTCAAATCCAGCATCATTTAATATCTCTAAAATTCCTTCTTCTTTGATTTGAGCCTCAACAATATGAGAACCTGGCACTAACCAAGCTGTAACGTTATTTGCTTTTTTCTTTCCCATTACAATGGATGCAAAAGCTCTAAAATCTTCAATTCGGCCATTTGTACAACTGCCTAAAAAAACATAATCAATTTTTTTATCTATCATTGCTTCATCTTCTCCAAATCCCATATAATTCAACGATTTATTATATGTCGCTACTCCTTCTTTTACGCTATCTGAATTCGGTATTTCTTTTGTTATACCAATTCCCATACCTGGATTGGTACCAAAAGTGATCATAGGTTCAATATCATCTGCTTTGAAATTATATTCATTATCAAAGACAGCATCTATATCGGTTTTTAAAGTTTCCCAATATTTCATTGCTGCATCCCATTCTTTTCCTTTTGGGGAATACGTTCTTCCTTTGATATAATCAAAGGTTTTCTTATCAGGAGCTATCATACCACCTCGTGCACCCATTTCAATACTTAAATTACATACGGTCATACGGCCTTCCATGGTCATATTATCAAAAACATCACCAGCATACTCAACAAAATAACCTGTTGCACCTGAAGTTGATAATTTAGAGATAATGTATAAGGCTACATCTTTTGGAGTCACACCTATACCTAAATTACCATTTACATTGATTCGCATTTTTTTTGGTTTTGGCTGCATAATACATTGCGTTGAAAGCACCATTTCAACTTCTGATGTTCCAATTCCGAATGCAATAGCCCCAAAAGCACCATGAGTCGAAGTATGAGAATCTCCACAAACAATTGTTGCTCCAGGCAAAGTAATACCATGTTCAGGCCCAACAACGTGAACGATGCCATTTTTTTCATTTCCCAACCCCCAATGAATAATCCCATATTCTGCTGCATTTTCTTCCAAAGTTTTTAATTGATTGGCTGATAATGGGTCTTTAACAGGTAAATGTTGATTTATTGTTGGAGTATTATGATCGGCCGTTGCAAAAGTTTTTTCTGGAAATTTTACAGCCAAACCTCTATTTTTTAATCCTAAAAAAGCAACAGGACTAGTAACTTCATGAATAAAATGACGGTCGATAAAAAAAACATCTGGACCATCTTTTACTTTACGAACTACATGGGCGTCCCATACTTTATCAAATAATGTTGTATTCATAAATTAAAATATTGATTTCTAATTTTAGCAGATGCAAATTTACCTACTCTTCTTAAAAATAGTTTTAATTATTAACTTTTTTTACAATGGTCAAAGTCAATATTCTTTTATAATTGGTTTAAATAATTTAAGATGGTTTTGTAATAAAAATTTAGTGGCTCAAATTTACTGAATAACCGTACCTCTTAACTAACTGATATTTATGAAAATAACATATTTATGTTTAATAAATAGGTTATTAAAATCTAATTTGTTCCATAATATTTTAAAAATAATGTTAAATTTAACTCGATTAATAATCCACCATTCTTTTATTATTACAATTTTCAAAGAATAATTTATTTTTTTATTTACAAATAATTAAACCAATTCAAAATGAGCACTAAAATCAAACTTTTCTATTTTTTCTTATTATTACCGTTTGTAATGATTTCGCAAAATAAATCAGAAACAACAGCCAAACAAATCCATAAAAATGTAATCACAATTGATACCCATGATGATATTGATGTTAGAAACTTTACTAAAACTAAAAATTATACCCAAAAATTACCAAATCAGGTAAATATTCCAAAAATGGTTGAAGGTGGTTTAGATGTCGCATGGTTCATAGTATATACAGGACAAGATAGTTTAAACATTAAGGGATATGAAAAAGCTTATAAAAATGCTATTTCAAAATTTGATGCGATTCATAGGTTAACAAAAGAATATGCGCCAGGTCAAATCGAACTAGCCTTATCTTCTGACGATGTTAAACGAATTCACGCTTCAGGAAAAAAAGTTGCAATGATTGGAGTAGAAAATGCATATCCAATTGGTACCGACCTTGCAAATATTGAAAAATTTTACAATATGGGCGCTCGATATATTTCACTAGCTCATCAAGGGCATAGCCAATTTTGCGATTCTAATACCGGTGAAAAAGATAATGAATGGTTATATAACAACGGGTTGAGTGACTTAGGCGTTGAAGCCGTAAAAGAAATGAATAGACTAGGTATTATGATTGATGTTTCTCATCCTTCTAAAGGTGCTTTTATGGATATGATTAAATTAACCAATGCGCCACTAATAGCTTCTCATTCTTCAGCTAGATCCTTATGTAGTCATAGCAGGAATTTGGACGATGAACAGCTTTTATTATTAAAGAAAAATGGTGGTGTTGTTCAAACTGTTGCTTTTGCAGGATATTTAGATATCGCTAAAAATAACGCGTATGTAAAGACCAAAAAAGAAATTTTAGATCAGGTAGCATCAGATAATGATTTTACCATTTTAAATTGGCCTGAACGTCAAAAATTAAACAATGAAGAATTAGAAAACTATAACTCAAAATTCGCTAAAATCAAAACCATTGCACAACCAAAAATAAATGAAGCAACTAAAAAATCTCCACCTGTTGATGTAACCGATTTTGTAGATCATATTGATTATATGGTCAAATTAATTGGAATTGATCATGTTGGAATTAGTTCTGATTTTGATGGTGGTGGAGGTATAAGTGGATGGAATGATGCTTCAGAAACTTTAAATGTAACACAAGAACTTGTAAAAAGAGGATACAACCAAAACGAAATTGCTAAACTTTGGGGCTTAAATTTATTACGTGTATTAGATGAAGTTCAGGAAATAGCCAAAAAATAATTCATCCTATTCATTTGGTGTTATCATTATATGAGCATTGTATTTTCCTGGAAACATCAACCACGGATGACTAGATTGATTTGGTTTTAAATTAAGACCTGTTGTTTCTTGAGTTGCATAAGGAATATAAATTACATAGCGATATTTGGTGTTATCAATACTATTGGTTTCTGTATTAAAAAATCCGTTTTCGCCATAATATATATGTAAAGTAGCCGGTGATTGTGGCAAAGCTAATTTACCCGATTTTGCTTCTTCTGCTCTTATTTTTTCTTTTTCTTCTCTAGATTTACCTGCACTAGCTAACTCTCTGCCTCTTGACATAATAGGTTCTAAGCTAGTATGGTACGCCACAACTTGAAATCCTTTTTTTGCAGGATTATCAGCAATACAAATAAAATTATTTGTTCCTTCTCTAAGGGTTACAAATTCGTTTTTATCATTATATCCATAAACTTTCGCCCCTTCTCTTGCTTCTTTTGGAGCAGCTAAAACAGCCGATGTTATTTGTTGATCAGAAGTTAATTTTTGATTCTTTGGAACTTCTACTTTCACCTCTTCTACTACTGTTTCAACCACATCTTTGGGTTTTGATTCCTTTTTATCTACGGTTTCGCATCCTATAATTAAAAATGGAATTATTAATAAACAAAGTTTTAATTTCATGATAAAATTTTTAGTTAGTTATTCTATTGATTTTAGCTAAGATAAATAATTATTTTTTTATAATATTTTTACTCAAAACAATTTAATACAATTATCTACGTTATCTAGATATTATGTAACAATAATAATTTATTGAAAAATTGCAAAAAAATTATCCTCAAAATTGAAAAAGGATAAAATAATTAAAAGGTCATAGCGAGAAGAAAGCCTTGAGGGGGGCTGATGATCAAACTAAAAACATTTATGTTGTATTTAAATGTTCAACTATTGAAAATCTTGCTATGGCTTTTGTATTTATACCAACCCAACATCCATCAAAGGTAAATTTTTATACCTTTTTCCAGTAACATTGTATATCGCATTAATCAGAGCAGGAGCTATAACAGGAACTCCAGGCTCACCTATTCCCGTAGGTATTTCTTCACTTTTTACAATTTCAACATGAACATTTGGCGCTTCATTAATTCTTAATAATTTATAATCATGATAGTTACTTTGCTCAATAGCTCCATTTTTACTTGTGATTTTTCCATATAATGCTAGGGATAAACCGAACATTGCAGCTCCTTCTAATTGTGATTTAACCGTATTGTGATTTACTACTCTACCACAATCTACAGCAGTATAAATATTATGAATTTTTAATTTATCATTGACAACCGAAACTTCAACAACTGAAGCTACATAAGAATAAAAACTATAATGTAATGCTAAACCTAAACCATGATTTTCGGGTAAATTAGTACCCCACCCTGCATTTTTAGCAGCGATGTTTAATACATTTTTTAACCGTGAAGTATCTAACTTATATTCATTATCAGATGGATATATTCGATCATCACCAATTAAATCAAGTCTAAATTGTAATGGGTCTTTATTTGCGGCGGCAGCCAGTTCATCAGCAAAGACATTAACTGAAAAACCATGAATAATATTATAAACACTTCTAAGCCAACCTATTCTAACATGAGCTATCGCTTCACCATTCTCTGCTTTAATATTCTCAATATCATAGGGTATATTGGTCATTCCTTGACCAAACTCAAAACCGGCTCCATGCTTAACCCCTGGCATAAAAGTAGAGGTAATGGAAGGATATGCAGTTCTATGTAACCAAGCCGTAACTTTACCATTTTCATTTAAAGACCCTTTCATGTATTGGGCGCTAACTGCATGATAATAACTATGTTGTATATCATCTTCACGTGTCCAAACAACTTGAACAGGTGCATTAATCTTTTGTGAAATAATAACAGATTCTAAAACAAAATCAGGTTTTGATTTTCTACCGAATCCACCTCCTAAAAAAGTTACATTAACGGTAATATTATTTAAGTCGGTTTCTAAATATTCACTTATATCTTTTCTTGTAGTTTGCGGAGCCTGAACCGGAGCCCAAACTTCACATTTATCACCTTGTACAAAAGCAGTAGCATTAGGTACTTCCATAGGTGCATGTACTAAATGGGGTAACTGATAGGTGCTTTCTATCGTTTTATCAGCATTTTTAAAAGCTTTATTTACATTACCTTCATTTTTTATATTTTTGCCTTTTTTATGAACATTTTGGGTAATGTTTTGCATATATTTATCTGAAGAATAACTACTGTTTTCTCCAAAGTCCCATTCAATTTCTAAGGCTTCTTTTCCTTTTAAAGCAGCCCAAGTATTTGAAGCAACAACAACTACTCCACCTAAAGCCCCAAATGGTTTATCTACTCTATCCATTTCAAATACATCAACTACACCTTCAATTTCTAATGCTTTTGATGTATTCAATGACCTTACTTTTCCAAAGGTAACAGGACAACGCGCTATCATGGCATATTTCATTTCCGGCAAACGGATATCCATTCCATATTTGGCATTACCGGTAACAAAATCTATATTATCTACACTTTTTAATCCTTTACCTATGTAAATAAAATCTTTAGGGTCTTTTAATTCGACATTTTCTGGAAGTTGCAATTTTGATGCTTCTTCGACTAGATCTCCATAAAATAATTTTTTATTGTTAACGGTATTAATTACAAAGTGATTTTCTGTTTTACATTTTGATTTATCAATTTCCCATTTATTGGCGGCTGCAGCAACAATCATCGATTTAGCCATTGCCCCCATTTCGCGCATTGGAGTAAAAATAGTTCGAATACTTCTCGAGCCATCTGTGTTTTGATTTCCATAGGCATCGTCACCTGGTGCTTGTTTTACAGTTACTTTATCCCAATCTGCATCCATTTCATCAGCAATAACAGAGGTTAATGATGTTCTAACCCCTTGACCCATCTCACTACGTGAAGCCGTTAGTATTAGATCACCATTCGGTTTTAACTCGACGAATAAATTAGGATTAAACGAAAAATTACCTTCTTTTTGAATTGGTATCTTTGGTTCAGAGTCTTTTATATTACATGCCAAAATTAGTCCACCAGAAGCCAAACTTATATTCCTTATAAAAACCCTTCTACTTAATAAGTTATTTCTATTCATGGCTTTGATTTTTTGATGCTTGATGTATTGCTTTTTTTATTCTTACATAGGTACCACAACGACAAATATTACCACTCATCGCATTAGAAATATCTTCATCATCAGGATTTGGATTCTTATTCAATAAAGCAGCAGCACTAATAAGCTGACCTGGCTGACAAAATCCACATTGAGGAACATTAACTTCATTCCATGCATCTTGTAAGTTTTTATTTTTATTAGATAAGCCTTCAATAGTAGTTATACTTTTTCCTTGAACCGCTGACACAGGCAAATTACAGGATCTAACGGAATCTCCATCTACTAATACAGAACAGGAGCCACACAATCCCTTACCACACCCATATTTGGTTCCGGTTAAACCGAGAATATCACGTAAAACCCATAATAAGGGCATATCATTAGAAGCGTTGTAGCTATATTTTTTATCATTAATAAGTAAATTCATATAAAATAATTTTATAGTAAATTTAATGAATTGTTTTCAATTATAAATTTTAGATAATTTAAGTAAAATTAAATTGCTATTTTTGTTGAACTAAACAATAATCTTAAAACAATAATTATGAAAAAAATTACATTTTTAATTGCCGCATTACTGTTCATTACTATTTCATTTGCTCAAGATAATTCCATGAAAAATGAAGTAGAATTAATTCAAGATGCGTTTGGATTCGAAAAGAAAGACGTCATGTCAGAATTTGTAAACCTTGATGGTGTAGATGCTGACAAATTTTGGAGTATTTACAATGAATATGAAGTTCAAAGAAAAAAATTAGGTAAAGAAAGAATTGACTTATTGTATAAATACACGATGCATGAAGGAGCAGTATCTAATATGCAAGCTGAAAAAGTATTGGACAAAGCAATTCCGTTAAGATCGGCAGAAGATAATTTAATTTTAAAATACACAAAAAAATTAAAAAAAGCTACAAATCCTTTAGTGGCATCTCAATTTTATCAAATAGAACATTATATTTCTGATGGAATACGATTTACTATTTTAGATAATATTAATTTCATTCAAGATAAATAGTATTTATTAATAAAATAATTGCAAACCGCATTACTAATTAGTTAATGCGGTTTTTTTTATGTTTTTTATTAACAATACAAAAAAAAAAATCAAACCTTTTTATATATTTGAGAATATAAAACTTTAACCTTTTTATTATGAAAAAAACAAACATATTAAGCTTACTGATAACCATTCTTATGGTAACTTCAGTATTCGCCCAAAAAAAACCAAATATACTAGTTATTTGGGGAGATGACATAGGAATTTCTAATATCAGTCACAATAATCGTGGTCTGATGGGTTATAAAACACCTAATATTGACAGGATTGCAAAAGCAGGTATTGGATTTACAGATTATTATGCGCAACAAAGTTGTACTGCTGGCAGAGCTGCTTTTATTAGTGGTAGTGTGCCGGTACGTTCTGGAATGACCAAAGTTGGAATGCCGGGTGCTAAAGAAGGATGGCAAGAAAGCGACCTTACTATGGCAACCGTTTTAAAAAGTCAAGGGTATGCAACAGGTCAGTTTGGCAAAAACCATCAAGGAGATTTAGATGAGCATTTACCAACGAACCATGGTTTTGATGAATTTTTTGGCAATCTGTATCACCTGAATGCAGAAGAAGAACCAGAAAATTTTGATTACCCAACTGGTATGGTATTAAAAAATGGTAAAAGATTTGAAGAGGTTTATGGACCACGCGGTGTTATTCATTCTTACGCCGGTGGTAACATTGAAGATACTGGACCCTTAACTAAAAAAAGAATGGAAACCATTGATGACGAAAGTATCGCTGCCACCAAAAAATTCATAAAAAAACAAGTAGCAGCAGGTAAACCTTTTTTTACTTGGTGGAATGGGACTAGAATGCATTTTAGAACCCATGTAAAAGAAGATAGACGTCATAAAGGTAATGACGAATATACCGATGGAATGATAGAGCACGACGGTCATGTTGGTGAATTATTAGACCTTCTTGATGAATTAGGCATAGCCGATAATACTGTAGTGATGTATTCAACAGATAATGGAGTACATTATAACACATGGCCAGACGCTGGAACTACACCATTTCATGGTGAAAAAAACAGTAGCTGGGAAGGTGCTTACCGTGTGCCTACTTTTGTAAAATGGCCAGGTCATTTTCCTGCAGATATAACTTTAAATGGTATTGTAGCACACGAAGATTGGCTACCTACTTTTGCAGCTATTGCAGGAGAACCTAATATTGTTGCTAAAGCTAAAAAAGGGATAAAATTGGGTGGTAGATCCTATAAAAACCATATAGATGGTGTAAATCAATTGGAGTACTTAAAAGGCACTGTTAAAGAGTCTCCAAGAGAAGGTTTTGTTTATGTGAATGATGCAGGACAAATAGCTGCCTTAAGATTTGGAGATTGGAAGGCTATGTTTCAAGTAAACAGAGCAGATCAATTACAAATTTGGTTAGAGCCTTTTATAGAATTGAGAGCTCCGTATTTATTCAATCTGCGAAGAGATCCTTTTGAAAAAGCATTAGAGGGATCTAATACTTATTACGATTGGTATATAGATAGAGCTTATATACTAATCGCAATTCAAGGGTATGCTTTTAACTTTTTAAATACATTTAAAGATTACCCTGCAAGTCAAACGGCTGGAGATTGGAGTCTTTCTAAAGTGGAAAAACAGATTGAAGATATGGTTCCAAAAAGTGATTAAATTCTTCTAAAAATAGAAGTTATTAAATTATTATTTAAAAGACTGAGATAATCTCTCAGTCTTTTTTTTTAACTTTGAACTTTTAATGATAAAAAGTATAGTAAAATGACCAAACTTATCAAATTTTCTTTTCTGATTTTCTTTGTTTTATCCTTAAGTTGTAAACAAGAACCTCAAACGAAAAATGAATCAACAGTTCTTACGGAAACAGTAATTTCAGATCCTCTTCCTTCTTGGAATGATGTAAACTCTAAAAAAGAGATTATGGCTTATGTAGATGTTGTGACTGATAAAAATAATCCAGATTTTATCCCTGTAAAAGATCGTATAGCAACATTTGATAATGATGGGAATCTTTGGAGTGAACAACCAGCCTATTTTCAATTGTTTTTTGCAATTGACAGAGTAAAAGCACTGGCTAAAGATCATCCTGAATGGAAAACTACGCAACCCTTTAAGGCTGTATTAGAAGGTGATATGAAAGAATTAGCCAAACTAGGAGAACATGGTATAGTTCAAATAATAATGGCTACACATGCAGGCAGTACTACTGAAGAATTTGACAAGGATGTTAAAGATTGGATTGCTACAGCAAAACACCCAACAAAAAATGTAACTTATGATCAGTTGGTGTTTCAGCCTATGCTAGAATTACTAAAGTATTTAAGAGCTAACGATTTTAAAACGTATATAGTTTCTGGTGGTACTGTTGATTTTATGAGAGCATTTGTTTCTCCTATTTATGGTATCCCATCAGAACAGATTATTGGTTCTCGATTTAAAACAGAATTTGATTACAATGCTGGCAACCCTCAAATTAAACGTTTACCCGAATTGGATTTTAACAATGACAAAGAAGGAAAACCATTAAATATTCAAAAAATTATTGGTAAAAAACCTGTGTTTTCTTCAGGGAATTCTGATGGAGATTTACAAATGATGCAATGGGCGGCATCCAACAAACACAAAAGTTTTATGCTCTATGTGCACCATACCGATTCAATTAGAGAATGGGCTTATGACAGAGATTCCCATATTGGTAAACTAGACAAAGGTTTAGATCAGGCAATAAAAGATGGGTGGACAGTTATTGATATGAAAAACGATTGGAAAGTCATATATCCTTTTGAATTAAAATAAATCATTTAACGATAATCAACTTTATCGAATTTGTTTTTATTTTTTTATACAAAATATAAGTAAAAGGAATTGATGTTTATTACATATCAATTCCTTTTATTATATCCTTACTGATTAAATGCGCAATGTGATTCCTAAAATAAAATTACGTCCTATATTTGGTATGTCATCCACTTTTAATGCTGACATATGTGATATATAGTTTTTATCAAACATGTTATTGACATTGAAATGGAAGGATGTTTTTACCTTATTAAAATTTAAATTTCCACCTAGCCCAAAATCCAAAAGGTTATAGCCATCAGTTTTTTCTTCAAAGAAACTAACATTATCTTGTTTGAAATAAGATTGCAATTTTAATGAAAGAAACCAATCACTCCATTTTTTAGATCCTTTAAACTCACTTCTGATTGTATTTGTAATTTTATTTGCAGGAATTAAAGGTAAATATTCATCATTGCTTTGCTTTCCTGTTACGGTTTCAAAACTACTTTCTAAATGTAACCAATCTACTGGGTGTGGGTGGAAATGAAATCCAAATTCACCACCATATAATTTTGCATCTTCTTGTATATAACTAAAAACATCAAAACCATCTTCTACTTCACCTGTTGGACTTATAAATATATAATCGTTTATTTTATTGTAAAAACCATTTGCAAAAATTTCAAAATGTTTGGTTTTGTATTCCAATGAAATATCCGATTGAAAGTTTTGCTCACTGTTCAAATCCGGATTTCCAATTTCAAATCTGTTGGTTCCATGATGGATTCCGTTGGAAGTTAATTCTGCTAAATTAGGAGCCCTAAAACCCGAGGCTAAGTTGATTCTTGTAATGATATTACTAAATAATTCTGTTTTAAAACCTAATGAAGCTGTAAAATTATGAAATGACCTATCTATTGCATTAAATACGTGAATTTCATCTTCGTGTGCAATTTGATGTTCTTCTGTTTGTAAGTTTCTATTGTCAAATCTAATTCCACCTTGTAAACTATTTATTTCATTCCAAGAATATAAACTGGTAATAAACAGTCCTATATCATTAGTTTTGGCATTTGGAATTAATATTTCTTCTCCATAATTAGTATTGGTCTGTAACATGCCCTGAACGCCAATAATATTTTCAAACTTTTTCCATTTTGGCAGATGATATTTCAGATCATAAGTAAACGTTTTTAAATTTAAGTGTATAGCGGGGTCATGAGATTCTTCACTTTCTTCCTCTATATCATCATGATCATGTTCATCTTCATGCTCATCTTCAAATTCTTTTCGGATATTGATGATGTATCCCAAATCAACATCAAACTTTGAATTATTCAGATAAATATGATTGTGCAAACTAAAAATATGATTATCGAGATCTTGGTAAGGTAAGGCGGGGTCTTTTTTTGTAGTTTGATCTTCTACTCCTTCCGTAATTCCAATTTTAGATTGATTGAAATTATATCGGAATTCTGTAATAAAATTATCTAAATGAAGACCTAAACCTGCTTTAAAATCCTTTTCATTAAAACGTGTATTGGTCACCCGATCTCCATCTGGTATTTGATAATCACTATGAGTATTGTAAGTACCTCTCACAAGAAATTTAAATTGATCACCGCTTGATTTAACCCCAACGGAAGTATTGCTTCCCAATGTATTGGAAAAGAATTTCTGACTAATATTTACATTGGTTTCATTAGCCAAAGCAAACTTTTCAGGATTAAAATAAAGAACTCCTCCTAAGGCATCAGAGCCATATAAAAGAGATGCGGGACCTTTAATTACTTCAATGCTTTCTATACCAGCCTCATTCAATCCCAAACCATGTTCACTTCCAAATTGCTGATTTTCAAGTCTTACCCCTTGTGCGTAAACCAAAACTCTATTTCCAGTCAATCCCCTGATTACAGGTTTACCAATACCAGTACCAGTAGAAAGTTGTTCTACACCCGGAATAGAAGTAATACCTTGTATTAAAGTAGCCTCCCCATTCTTTTGCAAGGATTGAATACTTTTATACTCAACTTTCATAACGTTTTCACTTTGAATTTTATGAAATGGACTTGAAACAATAACTTCATCCATATGAAACACAGATTCGGTCATTATTACGTTAATTTCATTGGGAATGCCTGGGAAAATGATATTCTTTTTTAATCTTTCGAACCCTAAAAAGCTAAAAACTAGTTGATGTTCTCCGTTGGGTATTCGTTCTAAAGAAAAACTACCATCCTCATTAGTGGTTGTTCCAATATGTAATTGCTCTATATATATTTGAACCCCAAACAGAGCTTCATTATTTTTGTCGGCTACAACACCCGATATTTTGTTTTGAGAAAATACAAATGATGTAAATCCTAGAAATATTATATAAACTAACTTCTTCATTTTTAATATTTTAATATTATGTAATTGTAATAAACTCTAAAAGTATAGAGAAGGCGGAGGGCCTCTTATTAAAAATGAGTTTGGGTCTAAATATTTAAAAAATGATTTAACATAGACCCGTTTAATAGAATGAAATTGTGGAATAATAAGTTCAAAATGGAACTCTTTTTTGTAGTAATTGGTTTGAGAAAAATAATGAAAAACAGAACAGTTAAATTGTTCATGATGTATATGATGCTCATCCGTTGCGGTGCAAAAATTGTGTTCATGTTTATAAGTAGAATGAGCTAAACTTATACCCATTGGTAATAAAATACTTAGTACCAGAATAGAAGAGAAAAAAATATTTTTAAGCTTTTTACTCATAATGCAAATTTACCCAAATGATTTGGTATTTAAAAACAAATCTAAAATTCATTCTTCTTATATATATTTTGAGTTAGCAATACACTATGGATATTAGTGCTTTTCAAAAAAAATGAAAGAGTTTTTGAAATTTGTCACCATCAAAGTAAAATATTAGTTGAACAAATCCTTTAAGTTAAGAATTATTATATTTTTGCAACTTCCAAAGAGCCCATAATGACGAAAGATAAAAAAGTTGCTTTTTACACATTAGGATGTAAATTAAATTACTCTGAAACTTCTACCATCGCTAGAAATTTTAAAAACGAAGGCTTTGAACGTGTTGATTTTGATAAAAAGGCTGATATTTACGTCATTAATACTTGTTCTGTTACAGAAAATGCAGATAAACGTTTTAAAACAATTGTGAAAAATGCTTTAAAACAAAACGAAAATGCTTTTTTAATTGCCATTGGTTGCTACGCTCAATTAAAACCCGAATCATTGGCCAATGTGAATGGTGTAGATTTGGTACTAGGTGCAACAGAAAAATTTAAAGTAACTGATTATATAAACGACCTAACTAAAAATGAGATTGGAGAAGTTCATTCTTGTGAAATTGACGAAGCTAATTTTTATGAAGGGTCCTACTCCATTGGTGATAGAACTCGTGCTTTTTTAAAAGTGCAGGATGGTTGTGATTACAAATGTACGTTCTGTACGATACCTTTAGCTCGTGGAATTTCGCGTAGCGATACGCTTGAAAATGTTTTACAAAATGCCAAAGATATTTCTGATAAAGGAATAAAAGAAATTGTTTTAACCGGTGTAAATATTGGAGACTATGGTAAGGGTGAGTTTGGAAATAAAAGTCATCAACATACTTTTTTTGAATTAGTTCAAGCATTAGATGAAGTTAAAGGAATTGAGCGTTTACGAATTTCTTCCATTGAACCCAACCTGTTAAAAAATGAGACCATTGATTTTGTTTCTAGCTCAAAAAGTTTTGTGCCTCATTTTCATATTCCGCTTCAAAGCGGAAGTAATGAATTATTGAAACTGATGAAACGTCGATATAAAAAAGAAGTGTATGTTGACAGAGTAAATCATATAAAAAAAATTATGCCCAATGCTTGTATTGGTGTTGATGTTATTGTTGGTTTTCCAGGTGAAACAGATGAAATATTTTTGGAAACCTATAATTTTTTAAATGAATTGGATATTTCTTATTTACATGTTTTCACATATTCTGAACGACCAAATACGGAGGCAGTAAAAATGAATGATGTTGTACCACAAAATATTAGAAATAAAAGAAGTAAAATGTTAAGAGGACTTTCTGTAAAAAAAAGAAGAGTATTTTATGAAAGTCAGCTAGGCAACGAACTTACAGTCTTATTTGAAAGTGAAAATAAGGATGGATATATGTATGGTTTTACTGAAAATTATGTCAAAGTAAAAGTGCCTTTCAACAAATTATTAATTAATACCTTGCATAAAGTTAAATTGGTTGAAATTAATGAAGATGGCTCTGTAGATATCAAATGGGTTAATGAACCTGTAATTGTTAATAATTGAAAACATGGAAGAGTATTATACATCAGCAGTACTTATATTCACATCATTTTTTACCTTGATAAACCCTTTAGGCACGATGCCTATTTTTATGTCAATGACGTCTACTTTAAGTGATTCGAAGCGAAAAAAAACTGCCAAAAAAGCGAGCTTAGTAGCTTTTTTTACAATAATTGCTTTTGCTTTTTCGGGTCAAGTTCTCTTTCAGTTCTTTGGCATATCAGTTGATAGTTTTCGTATAGTAGGTGGTGTTATATTTTTTGCCATGGGTTGGGATATGCTGCAGGCAAGATTAGGTAAAATTAAGCACTCTGATGATGAGAATAAAATTGATGCCTATATTGATGATATTTCTATTACTCCTTTAGCAATACCAATGATTTGTGGTCCCGGAGCAATAACAAATGCTATAATTTTAATGGAGGATGCTCAAACTATACCTCAAAAAATACTATTAATTTTTGTTATTGCTTTTGTATTATTATTAACTTACTTAATTTTGATGGGATCAAGTAAAATCACTGAAAAATTAGGTGAAACCGGAAATAAAGTAATGATGAGACTAATGGGATTAATTGTAATGGTAATTGCTGTTGAATTTTTCTTTAGTGGATTAAAACCTATTGTAAACTCAATGTTAAATGGACAATAAAAAACATATATATTTTATGCCTGGATTAGGGGCTAGTATTAAAATATTTGAATATATAGACTTACCAAAAGACCAATTTGAATTTCATTATTTAGATTGGTTAATTCCTGAAACAGTTGATGAAACTATAGAACATTATACAAAGAGATTAAGTGAAACTATTATACATAAAAATCCTATATTAGTTGGAGTATCTTTTGGGGGAATCATAGTTCAAGAATTAAGTAAAATAATTAAGACTCAAAGAATTATCATAATTTCAAGCATTAAGAACGGTAATGAAGTTCCAAAAAGAATGAAATTTCTTCGAATAACAAGAGCTTATAAATTGTTGCCTTATAAAAATATTGCAAAAATGGATGATTTTTCTAAGTTTGGTTTTAGTAATGTTTCCAAAAAGAAGAGCGAGTTATACAGCAAGTATTTAGAAATTAAAAGCGATGTATATTTAAGATGGGCTCTGACAAATGTTATTAATTGGAGTTCTTCTAATTCTGAGAATGAAGTATATCATATCCATGGGAGTAAAGATGAAATTTTTCCTATAAAACATATAAATAATTGTAAAGTAATTGAAGGAGGAACTCATGCTATGATAATAACAAAAGCTAAAAAAATAAATAAAATATTGCTAGAAATATTATAATATATATGATTATAGAAAATACACCTTTAAATGATTTAATGCTAATTACTCCAAATATTTTTAAAGATAAAAGAGGGTATTTTATGGAGTCTTATAATCAAAAAAAGCTTGAAAAAATTATTAAAACTTCATTTGTTCAAGATAATGAATCTCTTTCTCAAAAAAACGTTTTAAGAGGGCTTCACCTGCAAAAACCACCTTATGCACAGGCAAAATTAATAAAAGTTACCGTAGGAAGTATTCTTGATGTAGCCGTTGATTTGCGTAAAGATTCTGAAACATATGGCAAGCATTATAAGCATGTTTTAAGTGGTGAAAATAAAAAGCAGTTATATATTCCAATTGGTTTTGCTCATGGCTTTTTATGTTTAGAAAACAATACTATAATTAACTATAAATGTTCTAATTATTATCATGCAAAAAGTGAGTTATCCCTATTATGGAATGACAACGATCTTAATATAGATTGGGGGATAAAAGAACCTATTTTAGCAGAAAAAGATAGACAAGCCGAAAAATTTACTACATTTGAAAACCCATTTTAATAATAAAAGATTAAGTTATGAGAAAAGCTCCCCGTATTATTGTTTTGATTAGTGTTGTTGTTTTAGGTCTTTTTTTAATTAATGCTGAAAAGTTATCGAAGGATAAAGTTCAGGTTTCAGATAACGATTCTATAAAAAATACTAGCGATACGTATCAAATCAAAGCATTAAAAATACCAGATAATTTATCTTTTGCTGGTGAAAAAGTTCCCACAACTAAAACAGATATAAAAGAAAGAATTGATCGTGAATTGTTGGTAAATACATACTGGCAATCAAACGGTTTATTATATTTTAAAAGATCAAATAAATACTTCCCTTTAATTGAACCAATATTAAAAGAGTATGGTATACCAGATGATTTTAAATACTTGGCTTTGATTGAAAGTGGTTTACAAAATGTTACTTCTCCTGCTGGCGCTAAAGGTTTTTGGCAATTAATGCCAGCTACGGCTAAAGAGTACGGTCTTGAGGTAAATAGCAATGTTGATGAAAGATACAACCTTGAAAAATCAACCATTGCAGCTTGTAAGTATTTATTAGAATCTAAAGAACGTTTTGGTAATTGGACTTTAGCCGCTGCTTCATATAATGCAGGAAAAGCAGGAATATCAAAACGAATTGAGTCTCAGCAAGTAAATAATTACTATGATTTATTATTAGTTAGTGAAACCGCTCGCTATATACCAAGAATTGTTGCGGTTAAAGAAATTTTAAATAATCCAAAAAAATACGGATTTATATTTGACAAAGAAGATTTATACAACAACCTTGAAACAAAGAATATAAAAGTTGATACACCTATTTCTAATCTAGCATTATTTGCCAAGGAATATGATATCAATTATAAATTATTAAAACTTCATAATCCTTGGTTACGTGAAAATAAATTAAATAATAAGTCTAGAAAATTATATGAAATAAAAATTCCTATTTAATAAATTCATGCTTGTTTTTTATTGAATAGCACTTTTGTTTTTAGTGCGAAGGTACATGGATAATATTACGATTACGTCGATTGCATATATCGATATTCTAGGTAATTAATTACCTTAACGGAATGAAAAACGTACTACATTAACCAAATATGGTAAAAAGAATGAAAAGGTTTACTATCAAAAATTGATATACTTTAATTCGTCTTTAGATTTATTAAATTCCTTAATAATTTCATTAACAATTTTAGATGCTGGTTTAATTTGATGAATTAATCCGGCTATTTGCCCAATTTCCAATTCACCATTTTCCAAATCACCTTCAAACATTCCTTTTTTTGCTCTTGCCCTTCCCAACAAGTTTTTTAAGTCCTCATTACTAGGGTTTTGTTTATACAATTCTTGAACCTCATTATAAAAATTATTTTTTATCAATCTAACGGGAATTAATTCTTTTAAAGTTAAATCAGTACCGCCATCTTCAGTTTCAACAACTTCATCTTTAAAATTTTGATGTGCAGATGACTCAACACTTGCAACAAATCTACTACCAATTTGAACGCCATCCGCACCTAAAACCATTGCAGCAAGCATACCTTTACCCGATGCTATTCCTCCAGCTGCAATAAGTGGAATATTTATTTTTTCTTTTACCATGGGTAACAAGGTAAAAGTCGTTGTTTCTTCTCTTCCATTATGTCCTCCAGCTTCAAATCCTTCAGCAACAATAGCATCAACACCAGCATCTTGAGCCTTTAAAGCAAACTTTACACTACTCACTACATGAACAACTGTTATACCATTTTCTTGTAAATACTTGGTATATAATTTTGGATTACCAGCCGAGGTAAAAACAATTTTTACTTTTTCTTCAATTATTATTTGAAGAATTTCATCCAAATCAGGATAAAAAAGAGGGATATTAACACCAAATGATTTATTGGTTGCTTTTTTGCATTTTTGAATATGTTCTCGCAAAATATCAGGATACATTGACCCTGCTCCTATTAAGCCCAACCCTCCTGCATTACTAACTGCAGAAGCCAATTTGTAACCACTAACCCAAACCATACCGGCTTGAATCATTGGATATTTAATACTTAAAAGTTTGGTGATCTTATTTTGCATATATATATTCTTATCTTAACAAAAATAGATTAATCTAATCTAATTTAAATATAAACCTTTACTCTTTTTATAGAAACTTACTTTTTAGGTTAATTTTTATTAAATTTAAAAAGTTGTAATTAACTTTTAAAAAATGAATCGAACAGAAGAAACACTTGACCCTAAAAACTGGGATGAAACCAAAGAATTGGCATATAAAATGGTTGATGATGCCATTGACTATTTAAAAAATGTAAAAGATAGTCCTGTCTGGCAGCAAATGCCTGACCATGTAAAAGATAGTTTTAAAACATCTTTACCAAAGGATCCATCTAATTTGAATGAAGTATATCAAAAATTTGTAGAAAATGGCTACCCTTATCCAATGGGTAATATTCATCCAAGATTTTGGATGTGGTACATGGGTTCTAGTAATTTTACAGGTGCTATGGGTGATTTTATGGCAGCTATAATTGGCTCAAACATTGGTGGAGGAAATCATTCTGCTGCAAGAATTGATGATCAAGTAGTTGATTGGTGTAGGGAAATGGTTGGGTTTCCTGAGACGGCGAGTGGAACATTAGTTAGCGGTGGATCTATGGCAAATATAATTGCTTTAACCGTAGCTAGAAATATAATGGCTGATGTTGATGTTAGAAAAAAAGGTGTTTCAGCAATAAAAAAATCTTTACGATATTACAGCTCCGACCAAGTACACGGTTGCCATCAAAAAGGTTTAGAAATTTTAGGTTTAGGAAGCGAAACTTTAGTTAAAATTAAATCTAACAATAACTTTGAAGTGGATATTGACGCGTTGAAAGAAGCAATTAAAAATGATAAAGAAGCTGGTTTTAAACCTGCTTGCATAATTGCAAATGCAGGAACTGTTAATACAGGATCCATAGATGATATTGTAGCTATTTCTGAAATATGCAAAAATGAAAATATTTGGTTACATATTGATGGTTGTATTGGTGCATTAATCAATATTGCTCCAAAATCAAAATATCTCGTTTCAGGAATCGAACTGGCGGATTCAGTTGCCTTAGATCCTCATAAATGGCTCCATGCTCCATTTGAAGTTGGCTGTACGATTATTAAAAACAAACAAGACCATTTTAGTACTTTCTCAACATCTGCTGAATATTTAGATGAAGCAAAAAAAGGTATTGCTGCAGCTAAATTTTTACATAATTATAGCATGCAAATTTCAAGAGGTTTTAAAGCTCTAAAAGTTTGGATGTCCATACAAGAACACGGAATAAATAAGTTTGGTAGATTGATCGATCAGAATATTGAACAAGCATTCTATTTAACAGAATTAATAGAAAAAAACAATCAACTAGAACTCATTGCTCCTACAAAAATTAATATTGTATGCTTTCGTTTCTTAGCAAATGAAAAAACAAATGAAGAATTGAAAGAGATTAATATGGAAATAATGCTGCAATTACAAGAAGCTGGTATTGCAGCAATTTCAGACACTACGGTTCATGATAAACATTGTTTAAGAGTTGCTATTTGCAATTATAGAACTATTAAATCTGATCTTGATTTATTAATTCAAAAGGTTGTTAGTTTTGGAGAAAATATATCGAATATTAATTAAACTTTATCTATAAAAAATGAACCTTAGAATTTACATTGCAATAATTGTTGTTACAAACATTATATTTTCTTGCCAAAAAACAAAACTAGATTATGAAGCTAATGCAGATTCTCAAGGACATACACAGCCAACTATAATTACTAAAAAAACTAATAAAGATGTTTCAGCGATTCTTCCATTTGAAAACAAACAAGATTTTGAAGATGCTAATAAAGGTTTTATAGCCAAAGAACCCAATTTAATTATTAAAAATGGAAAAGGTGAAATTATATGGAACCAACCTGCTTATTCTTTTTTAGAAGAAAAAGAATTCTCAAGTATAAACCCAAGTTTACAAAGACAAGCAAAACTAAATAACATACATGGTTTATTTAAGGTTACCGATAAAATATATCAATTAAGAGGATATGATTTGGCCAACATGACTCTTATTGAGGGTGATACCGGATGGATAATTATTGATCCACTAACATCTAAAGAAACAGCAAATGCAGCAATTACTTTTGCAAGAAAGCATTTAAAAAGCAAACCAATTAAAGCCATTATTTTTACGCATAGTCATGTTGATCATTTTGGTGGTGTTTTAGGTATTGTTAGCGAAAAGGAAATTATTGAAAATAACATTAGAGTTATTGCTCCAAAAGGTTTTATAGAAGAAGCTACTAGCGAAAATGTAATTGCTGGTATTGCTATGGGGAGAAGATCCATGTATATGTTTGGCAAAAGATTAGATCGTTCAGAACGTGGTCATGTAGGATCTGGACTAGGGAAAAGTCCTGCTTATGGTACGATTGGAATTGTTGAACCAAATGAAATTATTGCAAAGGAAAAGGAAGAAAAAATAATTGATGGTGTGAAATTTATTTTTCAAAATGCATCTGGATCAGAAGCTCCTGCAGAATTCACTTTCTTTATTCCCAAATTAAATGCTTTTTGTGGTGCTGAAGTTGTTTCTCATACCCAGCATAATTTATATACTTTAAGAGGAACCAAAGTACGTGATGCCCTAAAATGGAGTAATTATATTGATAAAGTAATTAATGAATTAGATTCCGTAGATACTTATTTTGGGAGTCATCATTGGCCTGTCTGGGGAAATTCACAAATTTTTGAGTTTTTAACCAAACAACGAGATCTTTATAAGTATATTCATGATCAAACAGTTAGATTATTCAACGAAGGTTATACACCTATTGAGATTGAAAACAAAATAGAATTGCCCAATTCTCTAAACAGTTATTTTGCAAATAGAGGTTATTATGGAACTTTAAAACATAATTCAAGAGCAGTATATCAATTTTATTTAGGTTGGTACGATGGTAACCCTGTGCATTTAAACCCTCTAACACCAGATGAATCAGCAGTTAGGTATATTCAAATGATGGGCGGTTCTGAAATCGTTCTACAAAAGGCCCAAACCTATTTTGATAAAGGAGATTACAGATGGACATCAGAAATACTAAATCATTTAACTTTTGCAGAACCTGATAATGTTAAAGCAAAATCGCTCTTGGCTAAAACCTATGATCAACTAGGATATCAATCAGAATCAGGTCCATGGCGTGATAATTATCTTACCGCTGCTTATGAACTTAGACATGGTGCTCCTGAAAAGGGAATGGATATTTCTATACTTGAGGACGTTATGAAAAACACTTCTGTCCCGCTCTTTTTTGATTCTATGGCAGTAAGGCTAAACGGACCAAAAGCCGAAGGAAAAAATATTTCGGTTAAAATTATTTTTACAGATTTGGAGGAGAGTTATTTTTTAAAAATTGAAAATTCAGTATTACATCATCGTAAGATTACCCAAAATATGAAATCGGATGTAACATTAAAAATGACCCATAGTTTGTTTATTAAAATGTTAATTGGTAAAGCGGGAATAAAAGACACCCTTTTTTCGAAGGATTTAGAAATTGAAGGTGATAAAATTGATTTGTTGAAGTTTTTTAATTTGTTCGATAAACCAACAGGTACATTTAGTATTGTAGCCAATTAAATGTATGAACATATATGATTTAATGAAACCTAAAACTTTGACCCGTCCTGAAATAAGGCTACATCACTTTAGACACGAGTACTGGTGCATTGATCTTATTCGGAACCGTGCAAATTACCATGATTTTATTCTCTATCATTCAAGGAAATAAACTGGGTTTTAAAGAGTGGTTTGGAATTATGCTCGCTTTTACTGGGTTTGTTTGTTTAATTCTCTCAGGTGTGAGTGCTCCCTCAATAATCGGATTTATTCTAATGTCATTAGCTGGAATTGCTTGAGGTCTTTACACTATCCAAGGGAAAGGATGTAAGAACCCAATAACAGATACTACTTTTAATTTTCTAAAAAGTTTACTTTTTGTACTGATATTACATTTACTCACATTTAAGACAGAAAATTATACTTTAAAGGTGTTTTATTGGCAATTGTATCTGGTGCTATAACTACTGGTTTAGGCTGTGCAATTTGGTATCTCGCATTAAAAAATATAACAACAATTCAAGCCGCTATGGTACAATTAATAATTCCCGTTATTGCAACAATTGGAGGTTTAATTTTTCTTAAGAAAAATTTTCATTTCGTTTATCTATAGCATCTTTACTAATCTTAGGAGGGATATTAATGGTATCAAAAAGGAAGAAAAAAACCAATCGAATTAAGTAATTATTCTGTAATTAAAATTCCATTTTTTAATTCATATGCATTTGGTTTTTCAAACCAATTTTCCATAAAATCAAAATTTTCTTGAGTTACTTCAAATTCGAATGTTTCTCCTTTAAATTCATTACGTTTAAAAATTCTAGATAATCTGGTTTCTTTTGAAATATCTAAAAAATGAGTTTTTATCTTAAATGAATTAGAATTTCCAAATTTTCTAAATTTTTCTCTATGGGCAAATTTCGATAAACCTAGATCAAGAATAGCATCAACTCCAATATTTTCAAGTTGCTTGATCAAGCTCATTATTAAAGTCTCAGAACGATCAATTCTTTCCAAAAACCAAGCTAACCCATCCTCTTCATTTTTATCTGGAATGAATAAAATATTATTCCATTTATCAATAGAAAATATAACTCCACCAATTTCTTTTTTTAGCTTATTGGCATACGTTGTTTTTCCTGAACCCGTATTCCCTACTATTAAATGAATCATTTTTAAATATAAATGTTAAGAAATAACTCCAGAACCTAGCAACTCATCGTTTTTATACCAAGCAACAAATTGCCCTTCGGTAATTGCCGATTGTTGATTTTCAAAAGCTACATACAAACCTTTATTTGTTTTGTAAAGGATCGCATTTTCTAATGCTTGCCTATAACGAATTCGAGCTTGAACTTTCATTTTATCGCCATCTTTAAGTGTTAAATCCGTTCGAATCCAATGGATTTCATCGTTTTCTACAAATAAAACATTGCGATACAAACCTAGGTGATTTTTACCTTCTCCAGTATAAATCACATTTTCATCGACATCAGTTTCAATAACAAAAAGTGGTTCAATGGTACCTCCTACTGCCAAACCTTTTCTTTGACCTTTGGTAAAATAATGTGCTCCTTGATGTTTTCCAACAACTTTACCATCATCTAATGAATAAATATATTTTTTACTGTAAAATTCCAACTCTTCTTCTTTGGATTCAAATACAGGAACCTTTCTTTTATAAATTGTTGAATCTTTTGGAATATCAATAATCACCCCTTCTTTAGGTTCTAATTTTTGTTGTAAAAAATCTGGCAACCTTACTTTACCAATAAAACAAAGTCCTTGCGAATCCTTTTTTTCTGCAGTAACCAAATCTAATTCTGTTGCAATTTTTCTAACTTCTGGTTTGGTTAATTCCCCAATAGGGAAAAGAGATTTTTCCAATTGCTCTTGTGACAACTGGCATAAAAAATAAGATTGATCTTTGTTGTTGTCTTTACCAGATAATAGGCTGTAAATTTTCTTTCCATCCTTATCAAATTCCGATTTACGGCAATAATGACCTGTTGCAACAAAATCTGCACCAAGATCTAAGGCGATTTTCATAAAAACATCAAACTTTATCTCACGATTGCATAAAACATCCGGGTTTGGAGTTCTTCCCAACTCATATTCACGGAACATATAATCAACGATTTTATCTTTATATTGTTCACTTAGATCAACTACTTGAAAAGGAATACCCAGTTTTTCGGCAACTAGCATGGCATCATTACTATCTTCTAACCATGGACATTCATTAGAAATTGTCACTGAATCGTCATGCCAATTTTTCATAAATAGACCAATAACCTCGTAGCCTTGCTCTTTTAATAAATACGCTGCAACACTAGAGTCAACACCTCCAGAAAGGCCAACAATTACTCTTTTCATCTGTTCAAAATTGGGCTGCAAATATAGTAAATTGAATTGTAGTTATTATTCTTTAATTGTTGGTTTTGAGTTACAAATTATTGGTTTGTAGCAACAACTAAAACAATTTACTATTCTTTTTCTCTTTCAGGTTTTATTGCTGGTTGCTCTGTACTTACCAGTTCACCATCTACATAATTTTCCCATGTACCAACTCGAAGATCATTTTTAAAGGGTCCTTTTTTAACTAAATCACCAGTTTTTCGACTGTAATAAGTTGCCATACCATTTAATTTTCCATATTGGTAATTAAAATCTTGGTATAAAAATCCTTTTATTGAATATTTTTTATAATTTCCTTCTTGTAAACCATTACTATAACTAGTTATCTCTGTTGGTTCGCCATTGGGATAAAAGGTTCTATAATCACCATCTAACTTTCCATTTTTGTAATTTTCTTCACTCATGACAGATTTTCCATCAGGATGGTAAAAAATCCACTTACCTTCTCTTTTTTTACCATTCATCATCCCTTTGCTTTCTAGAACTCCAGAGGTTGTAAAAAATTGAACATCAGCTAAGTTATCATTCTTATGATATTCCTTGATTATTATTGGATTATCAGAATTAGTCGCTGAAAAATATTTAAACACACCGGTTTCTTTTCCATGATCAAAAGTACCCACATATCTCACCCTATCGTTACTATAATACTTTTTCCAAACACCGTGTCTCAAACCATCATTATCCATTTGGTTTAATTTACTTTGTGCATTTGTAGAATAAATACTCGCTATTAAAAAAAGAAATAGATAAATTTTATATAAACTATTATTAATCATAAATTAAATAACTTTAAAATTCAATTTTTGTTGTTTAAAAATATAAAAGTAAAATTAAAAATATTTTTTAATTTTGATCAAAATTGAAACAATAATATAATGGACTCAAATTTTTGGTACTATACCGTAATGATATTGGTTATTGGCCATATTCTTGTAGGATTTATTTATTTAATGATTAAATTATCTCCAAAGAAAAAGGATAATACCCAAAACAAAGGACAAAAACACAAAGAAAATGAAGATAAGCAAAAGGGATCTCATTGATGAATTGGACACTATCAGGGTTGCAAAAAGAGCTGCGAGAGATAAGTCTGCAAATTTTGTTATTAAACATCCTGAAACTTTTCCTTTTCTTTTAGACATAGCATTTGAGACTACTTCAAGAACCGCAATTAAAGCTGCTTGGGTGTTAGAATTGGTTTGTCAAGAAGATATTAATTTGATAATAAAGCATCTCAACTTTTTTATTAACAACTTAGATAAAATTAGTGATGAAAGTGCTTTAAGACCTATTTCAAAAGTTTGCTCATTTATAGCTGGTACCTATCAAAACAATGAATTTGAGTTGACCAAAGAACAAAAAGAAAAAATTATAGAGGTAAATTTTGATTGGATTATTGAAGATCATAAAGTAGCAACCCAAGTTTTTGCTATGGATACATTATTTATTATAGGAAAAGAGTATGATTGGGTACATAAAGAATTAAAACTCATTCTTGAAAAAAATACAAGTTCGGGGAGTGCGGGTTATCAAGCTCATGGTAAAAAGATATTAAACGATTTAAAATAAATCTTTAAAAGAAAACTTTTGGTAATCGACTTTCGACATATTAGACTATTTTTGCAACTTATTTAAAACTTCATACCAAATGAGCTTAACACATTTAAATGCCATCTCACCAATTGATGGAAGATATAGAAATAAAGTGGAATCACTTTCTAAGTTTTTTTCAGAAGAAGCCTTGATAAAATATCGTGTGAAAGTTGAGATTGAATATTTTATAGCTCTTTGTGAGATTCCTCTTAAGCAGTTAAAGAATATTGATAGTTCATTGTATGAAAATCTTCGAAGAATCTATAAAGAATTCACTGCAGAAGATGCTCAAAAGATAAAAGATATTGAAAAAGTAACAAATCACGATGTTAAAGCTGTTGAGTATTTTATAAAAGAAAAATTTGAAACATTAAAATTGGATGAGTTCAAAGAATTTATTCATTTTGGCTTGACATCTCAAGATATTAATAATACTGCATTTCCTCTTTCTCTAAAAGATGCTTATCATGAAGTTTATATACCTGAGCTGAATAAGTTATTAAGTAAGCTAGAAGCATTATCCACTGATTGGGCAGATATACCAATGCTTGCTAAAACACACGGACAACCAGCATCTCCAACTCGTTTAG
>Ga0209633_10000384_pt1 | contig 52570 bp, 66 predicted proteins | sample Cruoilmetagenom1_FD_187290 | JGI IMG/M metagenome (GOLD analysis project Ga0209633, IMG submission 187290) | Oil polluted marine microbial communities from Coal Oil Point, Santa Barbara, California, USA - Sample 1 (SPAdes) (version 2) | ecosystem: Environmental > Aquatic > Marine > Oil seeps ... | reverse complement strand
CGAGACTATCGGCAGGCTTGATACGCATAAGCCAGCCATCGCCATAGGGGTCATTATTGACCAGTTCGGGAGTGTCAGCCAACGCTTCATTCGCTTCAATAATTTCGCCCGTGACCGGACCATAGACATCAGACGCCGCCTTCACGGATTCGACGACGGCGCAGGCTTCTTCGGCTTCGATCTCGGCACCTGGTTCAGGTTGTTCCACATAAACCATGTCACCCAGCAAGTCCTGAGCATGATCGGTGATACCTACCAGTATACTACCATCCTCTTCAAGCTTGACCCATTCATGGCTTTTTGTGTATTTCAGATCTGCTGGTATCTCACTCATGACAACCTCTCTCAGTAATAATTGATACAAGTCCCCAAAGAATACTTCGGGTAATATATTGACACATTATTTAATTAATTAACGACGCTCGTATACAACGAATTCATCTAGACATCATCTGGCAAGCATGACTTGCCATGACGAACAAAGGGCACCTTGACCACCCTGGCAGATAATAACCGCCCGCGCACATCGATGGTGCATTCCGAACCTGTACCTGAAGGTACGCTGGCGAACGCAATCGCTTTTCCCAGGGTAGGGGAAAAACTGCCACTGGTCACCTCACCCTCACCGACACCGGCAACCACCACCTTCTGATGATTACGTAATACACCCTTATCCTGTAGCACTAGACCAACCAGTTTCTTTGTCGGTTTACTGACACGCAGTTGTTCCAGTTTTTCACGACCGATAAAGTCCCTGTCAGCAGGCTCCCAGGCTATCGTCCAGCCCAGCCCGGCCTCGAGCGGGGATGTCTCCTCATCCATATCGGTACCATACAGGTTCATGCCAGCTTCAAGACGCAGGGTATCTCGCGCGCCAAGGCCAATGGGGGCAACACCCGCCTGGCTCAAGTCTTGCCAGAAACGTGGGGCTAGTTCCGCAGGTAGAACAATCTCGAAACCGTCTTCGCCAGTATAACCGGTACGGCCAATGAAATAGCCGTCAATCTCAATGGCGACGAACACCTTGAGGTCATCAATGGCACTGGCAAATTGATCACCCAACACCTGTTTTAATTTTTCACAGGCCTTAGGACCCTGCACAGCTACCATCGCTAACTGCGGACGCTCGTGCACTTGCATATCGAAGGATTCAGACTGCTGCATGATCCATGCAAGGTCTTTATCTCGCGTCGAGGAATTAACCACCATTCGAAACCATTCAGGGGTCATGTAGTAGACAATCAGGTCATCAATCACCCCACCCTCAGGATTAAGCATGCAACTATAGAGGGCCTTGCCAGGTTGCTTGAGACGCTCGACATCATTGGCGAGGAGATAACGAAGAAAGGCCGTCACGCCAGGCCCGCTAAGGTCAATGACGGTCATGTGTGAGACATCGAACATCCCGGCGTCTTTACGTACCTGATGATGCTCTTCGATTTGAGAGCCATAGTGAATCGGCATATCCCAGCCTGCAAAATCGACGATCTTGGCTCCCATGGAGACATGCTCGTCATATAAAGGTGTTCTGTTTCCCATGAATCTTCCCGGACAGTCTGTAAACGAAAAAAGGGGCGGCAACAGGCCTGCAACCTGTCACCGCCCCTCTGTCCATTAACCTGAGAGATTGAGAATCGGCCTGGCCGTTTCTCTGCCCCGTCGGTGGATTACTGTGGTAATCACTCTCCAGAGTCAACATCACCCAATGGTCCTTTTGCCTGAGCGTTTCCGAGCGATGTGTTGCGCCTTCGGCTCCCGAAGCAGTATTCGGGCATCTCCCAATGGGTCTTGAAATATTGAGGGCTAAATATACCCGTTGAGTGGCAGGAATCCAAGCAGAATTTGAGATTTTGATCCAAACTCAATACTTAAAGGACCCTCGATCACTTGATAACTGGCATCTGTATACCAACACATTCCTGACACAGTGTATGACTCCTTACTCATAGCACCGTATTAACACCGGTCGGCCCGAAATGAACCAAGGGTTCCTTAAATCGAACCCTAATCGAGGTTTTTTTCCAGAGGGACAATATCGCTTGCGACAAGCACAAGATTTATAATCCTTTTTATAGTGACATGATAAGCCAATAACTCGTGATCGAGTCCACTTAATGATGGCCCCGCTCTTCGGCAACGCCCTTCATCATCAACCAGAGAACTGGCAAGGTGCCGATCACAATCATCAATGCAGCCGGCGCTGCGAGTTCAAGCATTTCCTCACTTGCCTCGATCCAGATACGCACTGGCAAGGTGTCAAAACCAATGGGACGCAATAACAGCGTCGCCGGCAGTTCCTTCAAGGCATCAATAAACACCAGCACCCAGGCACTCACCATGCCACTGCGAATGACCGGCAACACGACCCGAAACAGGTTTTCAAGCGGACTGGCGCCGAGAACGCGCCCGACCTGCTCGATACTCGGCGTCAGTTGTTGCAACGACGCCTCTTGTGACTGAACGGCCAGGGGTAAAAAACGAATAACCAGGGCCAGCAAGAGTGCAAACAGGGTACCATACATAGGGGATACCCAGGCCAACACAAAACTGAGAATACCCAATGCAATCACCGGCCCCGGGAGGACAAAACCCACACTGGACAAGTGCATGCAGGCCATACTGTAGCGACTATGCTGGCGCGCATGAAACAGGGCAACCGGCAATGCCACCACGATAGCGATGCTGGCCACTATCGCCGAGACCATCATGGAATTACCGACATATTCCCAAAAACGCGCATCGATCAGATTCGCCTGCCAGGACTCCCAACTCCATACCAGCATCCAGATGACGGGCAATATAAAAGCAAAAAACACTATCAAGCCCAGCCACAACCAGATCAACACCTGCTGCCCGGGGCTCGCAGGTTTCAGGGTGGCTTTTCTTTGCTGCGAACTGGAATAGTAACGCTGCCTGCTACGGAAGACGCGCTCCACCATCATAAAAGTCAGACTGAGCAATACCAGTACCAGGCTCAGGCCTGCCGCCGTCTGGTAATCGAAGCGACCACTCATCTGCATATAGATACTCAGCGTAAAGGTCTGGAAATTCAGCATACTGACCGCACCAAAATCTGACAAAACATGCAGGACAACCAGCGCCAGACCGGCAGCAATAGCGGGACGTAACAAAGGTAAATTAACTTTCCAGAAGACTTGCAGCGGCGTTGCTCCTTGCATCCTCGCCGCTTCTTCAAGACTACGATTGGAGTACATCAATGCCGTGCGTACGAGTAGGAATATATAGGAAAAGCCAGCCAAGGACAGTACCACGGCAACACCCATTACATTATATAGATCAGGCAACGGCACAGTGTCACCAAACACCGATAGCCACACAGACCCGAGCCAACCATCGGGCTCGAGCAGAGTCGTGTAGATATGGGCAAAAACATAAGTGGGGATAGTTAATGGCATCACCATCAACCAGACTGCCAGTCTCCTCCCCTTGAATGATCGACGCGTCACCAACCAGGCCGCACTGACACCCATAATAAAACTACCTATGGCAACCAGCATGGCCAGTGACAAGGTATTGAACATCAATTCAGGTAAGCGCGTATTCCACAATCCGCGCCAACGATCCGCACTAATGCCAAGGCTGTTGTAGATAACGGCGATCAGCGGAATGCTTGCCAGAATCACGACCAGTGTCGCCATGGATGACGACAGGTTTAAAGACTTGAGGACACGCGATTTCACTCGATACATAAACGACTCAGTGTAGATTCCAACTGACACACAGCGGAAACAATAACGATATAAAACCCCTCATTCAGCCAACATAAACAAATCGGGGCCGCGTAGACAATAGCACACGCAGCCCCTGCTCAAGTAGAATCCGATGTTATTAAGTCGCTAATGATTCAGCATGCAAACAGCCGCTTAATACAGGCCCGACTTGTCGATCAGGTTCAGGGTCTCCAGGCGTTTCTCACCCAACAAATCCATGCCGACATCAGACACCTTGTAACTGCCATTGGCAGGAATCTTGTCTGAAGCGTGCACATCGGCGCGCACTGGATATTCCCTGTTCACGTCAGCAAAGATCTTTTGTCCTTCGTTCGAGACCAGGAATGAAACCAGCTTTTTAGCCGCCTCTTTTTTCTGCGAATGCTTGATCAGGGCGATACCCGCCACATTCCAGGCGACTCCCATGCCCTTCTCATCCTGATCGGGGATCAGGATCTGTATGGGTGCATGCGGCGATTTATCCAGATGTCGATAGATATAATAATGATTCACCAGCCCAACATCTTTTTTACCTTGGGCGACAGCCTGGACTATCTTGCTGTGCTTATTATAGGCCTCGCTTTCTGTGTTACTGGCCAGCCCCTTGAGCCAGGCCAGTGTTTGTTTATCACCCCAGGTTTGCTGATAGACAGTAACACCCGCGATGAAACTACCATTGCTGCTTTGAGTAATCGCCAACCTGCCCTTCAAGCGAGGATCTGCCAGGTCCGCGACAGATTTAATAAAATCCAGATCCTTGATCTTGTTTTTATTAACCACCAGAACCCTTGCCCGGGCGGATAAACCCGTCCACGAATTATCTTTTGCGCGATAGTTTTGCGGAATGTTTTCCAGCAGTTTTTGCGGGAGCACAGCAAAGAAGCCCAGGCCGGACCCGATCTGCAAACTACCGGCATCATTACTGATAAACAGATCGGCCTTGGTTCTTTTACCTTCTACCCTGAGTTTATTGATGAGTTCAGGGGCCTTGGCGTTATGAATAATGACCTTGATACCCGTCTTTTTTTCAAACGCCTGCATGGCGGGCCGCACAAATTTATCACTACGGCCGGAATAAACCACCAGTTCACCACTGGCCTGAACCCACAGCGGCGCCAGAAACATACCAGCGAACAGACTGGCCAATAAGCTAAACTTTTTAAACATACACAGGTTCCTTCGACAATGATCAATGTATTCATTAACACAATAAACAGCGATAATGATAATGATTCTCATTTATAATTGCAAGATATAATGTCGCCTTACTTGCTGATGATGCGCCCGATCGTAAGCCCTTGCACCATAATAGAAAATATTACAATACAATAAGTTACAGTCAGTATCAGATCTCTCTCATCGCCCTTGGGCAAAGACAGGGCCAATGCCACAGAAATACCGCCACGCAGGCCACCCCAGGTCAGAATGGTGACGACACGGGGACTGAAATCACGAAAACGCGCCATGACCGTTACGGGCAAACCCACGGATACAAAACGCGCCGCCAGTACAATAGGGATCATCAACAGACCCGCCTTGAGATAGTCAGCACCCAGACTAACCACCAATATCTCCAAGCCTATCATGACAAACAGTACCGCATTAAGGATCTCATCGATCAACTCCCAGAAGGTATCCACATGTTCACGCGTCTTGTCTGACATCGCCAGCAGTCGCCCATGATTACCAATCATCAAACCGGCAACCACGATCGCAATAGGCGCGGAGACATGCAGTACTTCTGCCAGGGCATAACCTCCCATAACCAGACCCAATGTCACCAGGATTTCCACCTGATACTGGTCAACTGAACGCAACATAAAAAAAGCCAAACCACCAACCAGGAAACCAAACAGGGCGCCACCGATCGCCTCAATCGCAAACAATGTCATCACAGTGGATATTTCAAACTCGGCATCGCCGGTAATGAGACCCAGGATAACCAGGAAAATGACAACGCCGACACCGTCATTGAACAGTGATTCACCGGTTATCTTTGTCTCCAGGGTTTTTGGCGCACCTGCTTTTTTCAAAATACCCAGCACTGCAATAGGATCAGTCGGAGATATCAAGGAACCCAGTAATAAACAATAAAGAAAAGAGATATCAAAACCCAACCAGGCGAACAACCACCATGCAGCCAGACCGATGATCAGCGTCGAAATCATAATCCCCACTGTTGCCAGGGCCAGGATAACCCACTTTTGCAGCGCCAGATCAGCCAGGTTGACGTGCAAGGCACCGGCGAATAATAAAAAGCTCAACATCCCGTGCAACAAGGCATCATCAAAGGCAATACTATGAATGAGCTTTTCTGCCGCCGGCCTCAACCCCAGGCCAAATTGGTCAAGCAATAAAATCAACAACGATAAACACAGCGCAAGCAACATCAGCCCTATCGTGCTCGGCAAGCGCAGGAAACGGTAATTGATATAGCTAAATACAGCGGCGATTGAAATCAGGCTGGCAAGTAGTTGACTAAGGGTCATGGATCATTCCGTTTTGTTTGTATAAAAAGAAGCTGCGCTATGAACGTTACTTCAATAAAAACATGATGACATCAGGAATTTAACACGGCAAACCCGGCTATTGGATATAACGGATGGTCTCATCAAACTCGCCCTGGAAAATGGCCCTGTTAAGGGTAGCCACCACGACGAATCATCGTCGGTAACTCTCCCCTCATACCTGTTGCCGATTGCATAATAATCGCCTTGACGGGGTCCAGGGCATCGGTTAGGCGGATACCATTATTACGCACGAATTTTAGCGGTGCAGATTGTGTCGTAAACAATCGCTTGAAAACGTCCATCGTAAACATCATGCCCAGGTTATCGCCTTTGCGCCAACGTTCGTAACGTCGTAATACAGCGTATGCGCCCGGTGATTTTCCTCGTGCAACAGCCTCCAGAATAACATCCGCCAGGCAGGCGGCATCAAGCAATCCCAGGTTGACCCCCTGCCCTGCCAGCGGGTGTATGCTATGTGCAGCATCACCTACCAGGGCGATACCCGCTTTCACATACTCATCAACATACTGTAGCTGTAACGGGAAAACAGCGCGTGGACCATTCAGGCTTACCTTCCCGAGACGATGCTCAAAGGCGTCTGTCAACGCTTCTTCAAACAGTTCATCCGGCATATGCATCAGCTCGTTGGCACGATCAGGAAGGGTCGACCAGACGATAGAACAAACATGATCCTGTAACGGCAGAAAAGCCAGCGGCCCCTGCTCAAGAAAACACTGCCAGGCTGTTTGCTGATGGGGCAATTTGGTATGTACGGTGGCAACGAGTGCAGACTGCTGATACTGCCAACCTTTGGTGTCGATCCCGGCCAAGGACCTGACCTTTGATTGACTGCCATCTGCACCTATCATTAAGTCACAGACACAGCGCCTGTCTTTATCCAATGCCAGCTCAAGTCGCCCGTCTGCCAACATCCGGTATGACTCGATGCGACACTGGTCCTGAAAAGTGACATTGTCCGAAGCACGTATTTTTTGCAATAAATAATACTGTATAACACGATTTTCGATGATATGTCCCAACAACTCTTCGCCGATTTGCTCGCCATCGAAATGAATGCTGGCACCCCCCTGCTGTTCCCACACATGCATTTGTGTAAACGCGGCGACACGATGGGATTGAATATCGTCCCAGACACCCAGAGATTGAAACAAACGCTGAGATGCGACCGTAATCGCCGAAACACGCATATCGTATTCGTCTGGCAAGGGATCGTGAGAAAATCGGGAAGGATCAATCAATAAAACATCCAGCCCTGAATCGATCAGAGAGGCGGCCATTGAGGCACCGACGATGCCGCCACCGATAATGGCTATGTCATAACTATTGCGCATAGCGAAAATTTTGCACCAGGCACGCCCAGATAGCAATCGAAAACTGAAAGACGTGCCATCGGCGAGAATGACTCGCGCCGTTTATTCCTCGGTTTTGATCCTGTCCAGTTCTGCTATTAATTTATCTGCCAGGGGTTTGATCTCGGCATCCTGAGCCGTTGTGCGGATCGCCTCAGCGGTAAGCTTGGCCTGCTGTACCTGATCGCGCAAGGCTGCGACACTGCGGTTAAATGTCGCCGATATTTCCTGCAGGTGATCTTGCTGTCGCAATCGCATCTCGGTGGTCAAATCACCTTCACCTACGCGGTCCAGATTTCTCATCAGCACAAAAACCGGCCCTGAAACACGATGATCAACACGTAAGGTATAATAATAGGTCGCAGCCAGCAGAACAAAGCCGACGATACCGACATAGACCGCGTCCTGAAGGCTGGTGCCGCCTAATAGTAATGGGTCAACCAGCCACATGACCCCGATAATCAGTGCGACCATCAAGATGAGGGCGGTGACCACCGTCAGAAATGACAGTAAGATAAAATGCTGCTCAAACCCTTTGAGAACAACTTTATTTTTTCGCTTATTCATCATCGCTATCCTTGTATCCATTCATTCACACCGATGAACAGTGTTAAAACCAGAAAGCTACCCTGTCGCCCGACATACTTGGGAACTTCACAGAAGATCGGCATCAAGGACAATTAATTTAGCCGGGCACCCCTATTATTTTAAAATAGGTCGACCAGTCCACATTCCACAGGCCGCCATTAATCATCACAACGCAACAGGAGACGCTATCTGCCACGCTTAACAGTCACACCGCGAGCATGAGGAACCCCAACGGACAAACCCATTGTATGCCGCCCTAACACCTTCTTAATGGGCGGTATAAAATCCAGCGCTGTCAATGCAAGCCCCCTGACCATCTTCACGGGAAATAAAGGACTGGAAAAAATCCGCACCAGACTATCAGTGAACGCCATCACCCGACGATGATCACGCTGACGCCATTGTGCATATTCATTCAATAACGTCAGATCGCCTATATCTGTTACGCTATTGACTGCCTCCGCCAACACCTTCGACAGCACGGCAACATCACGCACCCCGAGGTTAAAACCCTGACCTGCAACCGGATGCAGGGTATGTGCGGCATTACCAATCAATGCCACGCGCGATTGTACTTGCTCAGGCACTCTTATCATTCTCAAGGGATAGGAATGCCTGCTGCCCACACGAATAAATGCCCCAAGCCTGCGCCCGAAACGTTGCTGTAACTGGTTTAGAAAATCCGTATCGCTCATCTCCATGTACTCATCAACCTGCTCATGCCTGAGTGTCCATACCAGCGAGCAACGCGAGATTGTCTGACCCTGTTCGATCATATCCTGCATAGGTAACAAGGCCAATGGACCGGTATCAGTAAAGCGTTCATAGGCTATCTGCTGATGGGACTGACTGATACCCACATTACTGATCAATGCCGTCTGTCCATAATCCCAGCTTTTGACTGGCAAACCCAGTTGTTGACGGATGACTGACTGACTGCCGTCAGCGGCAACAACCAGCGAAGCCGTCAGGGTGCGCGACTGATCATGCTCATGAATTTGCACATCGGCGGCATCCTCACGGATATCAATCCGGATCACCTCGGCAGGGCAAATCAAGTCGACATTCGGCATCGAGCTCAACAGGGATTGCAGGCCATCCCCCAGGATCCGATTCTCAATCACATAACCCAGCGCCTCGACACCCAATTGACGGCTATCCAGACGTGTTGCCCCAAAGTGACCACGATCAGATATATGGATCTTGTTAATAGGCGAGACGTTGTCCGAGATTAATTCCCACAGGCCCATGGTTTGAAAAATCTGCCTGGAACCATACGCCAGGGCAGTACTGCGGTCGTCAAAACTGGGCTGGGATTCAGACCTGAAGGGGAATTGCTCAATGATAGCGACCTTCAATGATAAGGGCGCCAATGCGCATGCCAGGCTGGCACCCACCATACCACCACCAACAATCACAATGTCATAATCATTCTTCATCACACAGGTTCCAGGGCTGCTTACAAAACAGCCAGCATTAATAAAAGCGCTATGATTGCGCCATCCAGTCCTGTATCTCATCCACAGTTTTAGGAGCGGCCTCCGTCATGACCTTGGGGCCATCACGCGTGACAAGGACATCATCTTCGATACGAATGCCCGTATTCCACCACTTTTTGGCAACACCTTTACTACCCACCGGGATATACAGGCCCGGCTCAACCGTTAGCATCATACCCGGCTCCAGTTCACGCCATTCACTGTCCACTTTATAGTCACCGACATCATGGACATCCATACCCAGCCAGTGGCCGGTCCTATGCATGTAGAAGCGACGATAGGCCTCTTCCTTGATCAGTTTTTTGACCTTTCCCTTGAGTATACCCAACTCGACCAGACCTTCTGTCAACACCTCAACGGCGGCCAGATGAGACTCATCCCAGTGACAACCGGGTCGCACCTTGTCTATCGCCGCTGACTGCGCATCCAGCACCACTTGATAAAGCGCCTTTTGTGCCTTGCTGAATACGCCATTAACAGGAAAAGTGCGGGTAATATCGGCCGCATAACACTCCATTTCCGCTCCTGCGTCAATCAATAACAGATCGCCATCCTGGAGTTCTGCCGAGTTTTCAGTGTAATGTAAAATGCAGCCATTCTCACCCGAACCCACGATGGAAGAATAAGCCGTCTGCATACCATGACGATGGAAATGATAGAGAATCTCCGCCTCCACTTCGTATTCCATCATTCCAGGTTCGGTGATGCGCATAGCCTCCTTATGCGCCATCACAGACACATTCATGGCCTTCCTGTGTAAAGCAATTTCGGCCCGGCTTTTATATAAACGCATGTCATGCAGTAGATGCTCCAGAGACACAAACTCACCAGGTGCACGCGAACCACTGCGACTCATTGAACGTATCTTGTTGACCCACTGCAAGACATGTTGATCAAATTCCGGATGTGTTCCCATATTGGCAAACACACGTTCACAACCCTCGATCATCCCTGGCAGAATATCGTCAATATCATTGATAGGAAATGAATCATCGGCAGCGTAAATTTCACAGGCACCCGCTTGTCCTGCACGCTTGCCATTCCAGGTTTCCATCTCCATATCACGCTCACGACAAAACAAAATATATTCGCCATGCTTCCTGCCTGGTATCAACACGATCACGGCATCCGGCTCCGGGAATCCTGAAAGATATTGAAAATCACTGTCCTGACGGTAGGTATAGTCCACATCGCGATTACGTATGGCAATCGGCGCTGCAGGCAGGATAGCCACAGAGCCCTCACCCATCATGCGCATGAGCTGCTTTCTTCTTCGTGCAAATTCTTTCATATTCATCTTTAGTTAACGTTTTGTTCCCACCGTCAGTTTAACGCTTTATTGTAGTCGATCGCTGGTCGCTATAGGATGCAGACTGGTGAATATAAAGATAACACCCATACGAATATATTCCTCGATCTCTACAAATGAACTCTCATCTTCGCTGTCATCTTCACCCGACTCAGCATCAATACGGGTCACTTCAATAAAATCTTCCAGTAAAGCCTCAATTTCATCCCTGGCATCCCCTTCAATAGTATCCAGTGAACGCATACTGAACCCCAATAGAAACCCCTGACACCATTCGCTGATCGTATGAATCCTCTCTTCCAGTGAGACTTCATCATCCGGCAAGAACAATTGAAATCCATATTCATCATCATATAAGGACTCGAGTGTCTCCTGATACAGGCTATCCAACTGTACTTTGAGTTCATTGATCAACAAATCGGCAGGATCAACCGCCTCACCGATCACTTGCTGCATCCACGCCTGCTTGTCAACGCGGCCCAACGCGCAGAGAATGCCACAAAACAGGCCTTGCACCTCAGCGGCATCAGTCGCTGCATGCATTTTGATTAAGGCATGCGACATGTCATCGAAATCGATTGAATAGGCCATTTCCCGGTTTCCTTGCTGCAAATAATCAATATGCTAGCACGGTATGCCTGAAAGCTATATTTTGTATCTAAAAAAACTATAAATCTGAACTTATTCAGGCCATTTTTAATCATTCTCGCCAAATTTTATCGATTATGGGATAGGCAGGAGTTGACCCGAAGTGGCAGCCACTCTATATTCATGTGATGACAGCAGAAAAACCCACACAAACAGTAGACATTGAATTGAAAAAACTGGAAAACAGAGTGGACGAACTCATCCATATCTGTGATCGTCTGACGGAAGAAAATCGTTCATTGCGGGACCAAAAAGATATCCTGCATAATGATCGCAACCAGTTAATGAAAAAAAATGAACAGGTCAAAACCCGTGTTGAGGCCATGATTACGCGTCTGAAATCAATGGAGAAACACCCATGAGCAAGGAAAATAAACGCCTCAATGTCCATATATTGGACAAGGAATTTCTCGTTGCCTGTCCAGAAGATGAAGAACCAAGCCTCAGATCAAGTGCGCAATACCTGGATAAAAAAATGCGAGAAATACGCGATAGCGGCAAGGTTGTCGGCCTGGATCGTATTGCCGTGATGGCTGCATTGAATATCACCCATGATTTATTAACCAATACAGGCCAGAGTGATGATATCAATCAAACAATTAGCACTCGCATCAAAAATATTCAGGAAAAAATCGAATCGGCCTTGCATAAAGGTAAGCAAATGGAACTATAATAGACACTCCTGCAGTGTTTGTTAGCAGCCGGGTAAATTCTTGAGCCATACTAAATATACCCGGGTCTAGTGTCACGAGACTGTTGTGCATGTCCGCCTCGTAGCGGAAAGCCTGATGTCTCACCGCTATTCCCACCTGAACTCAGGTTCAAGGGCGAAAGCTGCGACGGCACTTGCGGGACCTCACTAATATGAAACACACCCACTATCCGCCATACTTAATTTTAAATGCCCCGGCCTGTCTAATATCACTGCGAAAAACAACGATTCACTAAATAACAGAGTACTCCATTGAGTAAAGCACACACTACGATCAGATCTCACATCAAGCAACAACGCCGCCAACTGGATATGGCCAGTCAGCAACACGCATCCCATATGGCAACGCAACAAATCAAACAGCAGAATTTTTTTATCAACAGCCAACATATCGCCCTGTATTTGCCCATGCATGGCGAAATAAGTCCCCTACCTTTAGTAGAACTGGCACGCAAATTAGGTAAGTGCATTTACTTACCCGTTTTGATGCCCTTCCTGAGCAATCGTTTGTGGTTCGCCCCCTGGCATCCGCACACGCAGATGAAACCGAATCGCTTTGGTATTCCTGAACCCGTGTTTCATGGAAAACATTTAATATCGGCGACTCATCTGGATATGGTCATTACACCTTTAGTTGCATTTGACCCACAATGTCATCGAATCGGTATGGGTGGAGGATACTACGACCGTACATTTAGTTTTTTACGCTATCGACAATACTGGCATTCACCCCGATTGATTGGTCTGGCTTATGAATTTCAAAAAATCGATCACATTAATGCTCAAACATGGGATGTACCACTATATGCTGTTGTAAGCCCGGAATGTATCTACAAACCTTAGCGTTAGCGTTTTCGTGATCAATACGATTTATTATTCCACCTTAATCATGTCTTAAGACCAGAACAAAAACTCACCTATCGTTCCTCCTGTTAAAAAACCTAATGTTTTACAGACATGCATTGCAAGATGCAATCAATGGAACCCCGTATTGATGTCTTGGATCGTTTTCATTAATTAACAGCATGCTTAACCAACAGAGGAGACATAGAAAACATCCACGATAAAATGTTATGTATTTCTTTTTCGTTATGCCATTACCCGATGCGACAAAATATAAAAGATTAATGAACGATAGAAACACCGCTTCGCATCACTAAAATACGATGACTATTCATATTCACTGGTCACTAGCAGGAATGAATGAGCAAAATAGGCATGATTGCATGCTTCATCGCATCGCATAACAAAAAATATGATTCAAATTGAATGAATATCACCCTATTTATCAAACTCAAAACGAAAAAGATTTGTTTATTGATACAAATGCAGCAAAAAAATTGACGCAATACCTAATTAATCTCGCTTTTATGTAAAAAAAAGCGACACTAAAAAAAAATTAGCATCATTTATGACTCTTCATTGTACTTTTTTACATAAAATCTTTTAAAAAATATAAAAAATGTAAATTTATTTAACAAAATAACGTCATCAATGAATATATATTCTAGTTTTTTATAAATTGTGTATAAAAACTCTCTTTTTCTTTTTAATTTTGATTTTTTGAACTCAAAATTGATTCATTTTTTAATATCGACAAAGAAATTTTGTTTATTTCATCCTTAAAAATAAAAATAAATAAAAAAATCTCACTTTTTTGCTCTTTCAAAATATAAAAACGCACTATTTTTTTACATGAAGACTAATAAAATTTAAGTTTTTATCTTTTCAGTCGACAAAAAAAAAGATTGAATTAAAACAGTACAGCTTTTACTTGATGATTTTTAACTTAAGTAAAAATTAAGAAAGTCAAATTATTTTTTGAATTTACTGGAATTTTCTTTCTACTGGTATATACTCAATCGCGAGCAAACGATACTTATATATTTATTATTGGAGGTCATTAACATGGCAACTAAAAAGAAAGTAGTAAGGAAAAAAACTCCAGCCAAAAAGAAAAAGGCTGTAGCTAAGAAGAAGAAAGCCGTAGCCAAAAAGAAAAAGGCTGTAGCTAAGAAAAAGAAAGCACCTGCTAAAAAGAAAAAAGCAGCTGCTAAGAAGAAAAAGAAAGCTCCAGCTAAAAAGAAAAAAGCTGCAGCTAAGAAGAAAAAGAAGGCTCCTGCTAAAAAGAAAAAAGCTGCAGCTAAGAAGAAAAAGAAAGCTCCAGCCAAAAAGAAAAAAGCTGCAGCTAAGAAGAAAAAGAAAGCTCCAGCCAAAAAGAAAAAAGCTGCAGCTAAGAAGAAAAAGAAGGCTCCTGCTAAAAAGAAAAAAGCAGCTGCTAAACGAAAAAAACGTTAAAACTTTTTTTCTTCGCAAGTTAAAGGCCCGCAATGCGGGCCTTTTTCTTTATTGATATCAATAAATTAGCTAATCATTCCATCACAACATACCATCCTGAATTTCGCCTGCAGTGCTTTACAAATCCACCCATAAAATGGCAATTGCGAGAGTTACAGATCACTCGACTAACCCTGCATTGACACACTATTACAATTATTAGATGGGCGAAGACATTTAACTACCTAAAGAAAAATGCTTGTAGCAAATCCATACTCAAGAACAATATCAATCAACTAACCCAGAAAAAGCGAATACGCCTGGTTATCTTGCTCCAGCCAATATTCATATCCCAAATGTTGTAGAAAAAGTTCAAACTTGTCGCGATCCTGTTCAGTTACCTGAATACCGACAAGCACACGACCATAATCTGCCCCATGATTTCGATAATGAAACATGCTGATATTCCAGTCCTGTCCCATTTGGGTTAAGAAACGAAGCAAGGCACCCGGGCGCTCTGGAAACTGGAAACGGTAGACTAATTCATTTTTTGCGCCTTTGGCATGGCCGCCGACCATATAGCGGATATGTAATTTAGCCATCTCATTATCCGTCATATCCACAACGGAATAGCCTGATTCAGTTAAATGTGCCAATAACTCCAGTTTCTCCTGATGGCCGCCGCTCAATTGAATACCGGCAAAGATATGGGCCTCGGAATCATCGGCATAACGATAGTTGAACTCGGTAATACCTCGATGACCAATGGTTTTGCAGAATTTCCGGAAGCTACCCGGTTCCTCAGCAATTGTTACGGCTAAAAGAGCCTCGCGTTGTTCCCCCAACTCAGATCGTTCTGCCACATGTCGCAAACGATCGAAGTTAATATTGGCACCACTATTGATAGCCACCAGACACTGATGACGCAACCCATGCTGATGTTGGTATTTCTTCATACCAGCGACAGCAAGGGCGCCGGCAGGCTCCATTACGCAACGCGTATCGTCAAAGATATCCTTAATCGCCGCACATATTTCGTCCGTGCTCACTAGCACCATATCGTCAACACAAGCACGAGCGATGCGGAATGGTTCCTGGCCTACCTGGCGAACCGCAACACCATCGGCAAAAATTCCCACCTGGTCCAGGACAACCCTTTCACCATTTTTGAGGGCCTGCTGCATAGATGCCGCATCCTCTGGCTCAACACCGACCACTTTAATCTCAGGACGCACATGTTTGATATAGGCCGATACACCGGCTATGAGCCCACCACCGCCTACTGGTACGAAAACAACATCAATATCTTCACTGCACTGATGTAAAATTTCCATCGCCACTGTACCCTGGCCCGCAATCACATCAGGATCATCAAATGGATGGATGAAGCTCAGACCCTGCTTTTCAATCAACTCCAGACAATGCCCATAAGCTTCATCGTAAGTATCGCCATGCAAGACAATACGGGCGCCATAATTACGCACGGATTCGATCTTGATACTGGGCGTGGTTCTTGGCATCACAATCGTCGCCTTGATACCCAGTTTGTTAGCCACCAACGCTACTCCCTGAGCATGATTGCCAGCCGAGGCAGCAATAACCCCTTTATCGCGTTCAGCCTGGCTCAATTGGCTTATTTTGTTGTAGGCACCACGCACCTTGAATGAAAAAACTGGCTGCGTGTCTTCACGTTTCAAATAAACATTACAACCCAGGCGACGGCTCAGGCCTGGCGCCTGTTCCAATGCTGTCTCCTTGGCGACATCGTAAACGCGCGCTTTGATAATCTTGTCTACATACTTTTCTGTCATGGCGTAAAAGTAACAGTTTGAGGCAGACTTTCCTAGCCTGCATTTTCACACAAGCCTGCTAGACAATATTACTCCTCAATGTTGTTTCCGATCTCTGAATTGCGTTGAAATAGGGCTGGATAACTGACATAGCCTGCTATCAAGATCAAAAAACATGACAATTCCTGCGCTCAAGCGTATCATTTTGCCAGTTTATACAATTTGGAGCCCTAAATGACACAGGATGAGCTTAAAAAGATGGTTGCCCAGGCGGCAATCGAATACGTCGTCCCGGACACCATCGTCGGTATCGGCACTGGTTCGACCGCCAATTTTTTCATTGATGCCCTGGCAGAGATCAAACACAAAATCAACGGCACCGTTGCCAGCTCCGAGGCTAGTGCCGACCGTCTCAAGGGCCATGGAATCCAGGTATTCGATTTAAATTCCGTCGATGAAATCTCGGTTTATATCGATGGAGCTGACGAAAGTGACAACCACCTGCATCTTACCAAGGGTGGTGGTGGTGCATTGACCCGTGAAAAAATTGTCGCTGCCTGCAGCAAAAAATTCGTTTGCATCGCCGACGACTCGAAACTGGTCGACGTGCTTGGTGAGTTCCCGCTACCCGTTGAAGTCATCCCCATGGCCCGCAGTTTCGTCGCTCGTGAGATCGTAAAACTGGGCGGCCGACCCGTTTATCGAGAGGGATTCGTCACCGATAATGGTAATGTCATCCTCGATATCCACGATATGTCTATTGTCGACCCGCGCGCCCTGGAAACACAGTTGAATAACATCACAGGTGTCGTCACCAATGGTCTGTTTGCATTAAAACCGGCAGATGTACTGTTATTAGGTACTCAGGGTGGTATTAAAAAACTGGAACGATAATAGCATTTATCCGCATCAACAAGGCCGGCTATAGCCGGCCTTGTTGATGGCAGATACGGGATCTATCAAAAATAGTGCATACCACGCCGATGCAAGCCACATACAGCACAATGACTATAGACTATTATTTTACTTTTTCTTAAGCGTAAAAGGCTTGATCATTTTACGAACGACATCATATTCCGCATCATCAGTCGCCGCAAAACCATCATATTTCTTGTCCAGTGCTTTTATAATTTTAAGATGCTCCGGGTTTTTATTATCCAACGCCAGGAAAAGACTGCGTAATTTACTCAAGGTTTCGTCATCAACATGTTTGGCGACTGCGATATTATAGGGTGGCAGAGGTGGCGACTGATGGATTATACGCAAACCTTTAAACTGCCATTTAAATGCCATCGTATCCTTGAGGATGCCTGCTGTAAAATCACCATTGGCTACCGCACGCGCTATATTGTCATAATGCCCCAAAAACCGGTATTCTGAAAACTGTTCGGGATCCAGGCCCGCTTCAACGACAGTCGCCCTCTGTAACAAGGCTCGCTTGTCGCCAAAAGCAAAACTTTTACCAACAAGATCACTAACATGCTTAATAGGGCTATCTTCCTTGACCACGATCATTAACTGGAATGATGCCTTACCTTTAGTGACCGTTTTGGCCACTAGTCTGACACTACCCTGTTCATGGGCCTTAAGGTAAGCGACTGGTGTCAGGTACGCAATATCTACATTTCCAGACGCAACTTCTTTTATAGCACCCCCCATATTGGGAGACAGTTTTAAACTGACTTTACGATTCAGTGACTGACTCAGATAATGCGTTAACGGATTCAAGCGTTCGTGCATAACGGCGGGTATATCCATCGCTACCGAACCAAACTCAAGCTCACTATCTGCCTTTGCTGTATATACGAACGATAGTAAACCAAGGACCAGCATTAAAATAACCAGCTCCTTCGCCAACAACACGCTGGATTTAAACATGCTCAGCTCCTTCATTATTATTCACCTTAATATCATTAAAATGAGTACTACAATTTCGACCATTTTTCTTACTATAGTAAACCGCCTGATCGGCCTGCCGGTATGCCAAATCCGGTTCGCCGAGTTTATCTTCTGGACCCAGAGTGGCCACACCAAGACTAATAGTGATATTGATCACCCACTCTGAAAATGTGAAGCTGTTCTCCTCGACAATCTTACGCATATCCTCGGCAATCATCATGGCCGATTCTTTATCTGCACGTTTACATAAAACGACGAATTCCTCACCTCCGAGGCGGCAAAGAAAATCTGTTTTACGCATACGTTTCTTTAATAGCGTAGCGATTTCACGCAAAATACTGTCACCACAGGGATGACCATAGCTATCATTGATTTTTTTGAAATTATCAATATCAAATATAATCAAACTATTAAAATCGCCATGACGACGAGCCGTTAGAAGTTCGCTATAAATAAGCTGATCGAAGTGCCTGCGATTACACAAACCGGTTAAATCATCTGTCACAGACAGCTTCTTGAAATTCTCATTGATCGCTTTCAACTCTTCAGACTGAATACGTAGTTGCTGATTGGTCTCCAGTAACTGCTTGTCAGCCAACTCGATTTTAGACTGCAACTTCGAATTCACCTCGTTCAAGCGCTCACTCAAAAAATTGAAGCTCTCTGCTAACTGACCAAATTCATCGCGGGAAACAACAGGAATTTTATCGACGATATGTCCGTTCTCATCAATCCCGGCAATCAGGGTTTTTGACATTATCCGCACAGGACGAATAATAAAAAAAGACAACGCTATGAATTCCCCAAGAGCAATCAGGAAAACAATAAACACTTCACGTTGAAGAACAGTATATTTTTTCTCTTCCAGATTCTTGATGGTTTTAGCCGTACTCAGGCCCAGCTCCAACTTCCCAACCACCTCGGAATTTAATTTAATATCCTCGGTAAACAAAACCTGGCTCGAGGTAAAATCGGGCTCCCTTGTACCTGATTCAGCCATCAAACTTCCCTTTTGATTCGTCACCCGCGCATAACTGATATCTTCTGACAAGGTTATTTCATCGACCAGCAACTGAATCGTATGATAATCATAACCCACCACACTATAACTTAATGATTTGGCCACAAACCGACTGATATCTGACCCACGCTGATTGATCTCCTGCAGAGTATTTACTTTTTCCTGCTCTAATGCCAGCCACCCGCTCAGCGCCAATGAGGTCAATAATACAACCAGCAAAATCAACGACAGTTTCTGACGAATACCAAAACTGAAAAACGGTGTTAGTATTTTCGTTTGCTGCATAACATTTCATTCATAGCGATAATCATTTCAATCCAGACAACCACACAAAAGGGCGATACTGATATATAGCGGCATATAAATTCAAAACTTCACCAAACGAGTCCTATTTCAACTACCTGTAGCCATAAAAAATCAATAAAAACAATTACTAGAATCATTACAGGGTTACTTCATATATAAATAGCCGAACAAATATCGCTAGTTTTATGATGGGATAATATGACTGCATTGTAAGAATTGAACATTAATTTTACTGCTTATCTTATGATGACAATATAAATAGAAAGGAACACTCTTCAGATTATGCATATTTAACTTTTTGCTTTATTCATCTATGAACAGACCAGGAAATTATTATCGTATCCTGCACGTCCAACAAAGGCCCATTACCGATTATTCACTCCACATAGAGAGCCATCAAACAAAACTGAATACCACCCAGTGACCACCTCACGCCAAGTATTCCACCACCGTTATTACTGTTGTAATTGAGTGAAAGTGAAGGCTGCATTGCCGCTGTCCCTGGCAGCACTTGAATTTCAACTGAATAATTTACCAAACCAATAGCATCAACACTCAGTGAGCCCAGCGTAGCACCTGCATGATGTGATGAAGCAATGACATTGCTGTAGATTAAGGACGAACTGACAATCGGGGTGAAACTTAAAAGACGAGATACTGACAGGCGCATTTCCCTACTCCTTAGGATTATTTTTCTATGTCCATTCGATAGCAAATGATCAATCTAGATCGAACCGACTCATTGATAAAGCTCAGCCTGGCTAAAATTTATAACCATCTACCCCGTCGAAAAGTTATCGTAGAAATTTTATAGCGCAAGAAAATTTTTAAAATCGTGAAGAAAATCTGATCAACACTTTGCAGTGGTTAATATTGATTCGCGAATTCGCGACAGATGGTAATTAGTTGCTCGAAAAAATAAATCTAATAAGGCTAAAAAGAGCTTGTTACAACAACACCCGCTCAACACCACCCCGAGCTATTTCCGCAACAAAGTCGTCCTGCCAATTATCACCCTGCAGGTTCTTCGCCAGTTCAACCACGATGTATTCCGTTTCCAGCCCGGTTTCATCCGCATAACGGGATAGCCCTTGCTGACAGGCAGGGCACGAGGTCAGCAACTTAACTTCGTTTTCAGTCACCTGGGTTTTACCTGTAAATGACTCGATACCTTTTTGTAATTCTTCCTGCTTGCGGAAGCGTAGCTGTGTTGAGATATCGGGTCGTGACACGGCCAGGGTTCCTGCTTCACCACAACAACGATCCGAGTCTCTTACCTCTTGCCCCATGAGGCTGGAGGCAACCTTGATAGGTGCATAGGTTTTCATAGGCGTATGACAAGGGTCATGGTAGAGATAATTAATCCCGCTGGGTTTCTGCAGCGTTTGCCCTTTTTCCATCAGGTACTCGTGGATATCGAGTAAACGGCAGCCCGGAAATATTTTTTCAAACTCATATTGCAACAACTGGTCCATACAGGTACCGCAGGAGACAATCACGGTTTTGATGTCCAGGTAATTCAGGGTATTGGCAATGCGATGAAACAGGACACGATTTTCAGTGGTAATTTTATGCCCGCGGGTTTCATCGCCTCCGGCCGTTTGCGGATATCCGCAACACAAGTAACCGGGAGGCAATACGGTCTGCGCCCCGGTCTTGTATAACATCGCCAATGTCGCCAGACCTATTTGACTGAACAGACGCTCCGAACCACAGCCAGGAAAATAAAATACAGCATCACTGTTTTCATTAACAATCTTTGGATCACGCAATATGGGGACCGTCTTACTATCTTCCAGGCCCAGGATGGCGCGCATGGGTCGGGACGGAATCTTACTCGGCATGGGCTTTTCGACCAGATGCACAATCTGCCCCATCGCTCTGGGCTTGCCAGTAGTAATGGGTGGAATAATACTCTTGCGTTTACGCAGGAAGGGACGGAAAAGCTTATACCCCAGGCGCTGCATGCCATAACCCCATTGCACAAGGCCTTTACGCACAATAGTGACAGCCAGTGGATCCTTGATAAACAAAAATAACATCGATGCACGGGTGGCGAGATTGATACGTTTTTGTCCGCGTGCCGTGAGGATATTACGCATACGTACCGAGACATCACCAAAATCGATATCCACCGGGCAAGGCGCCAGGCACTTGTGACAGACCGTACAATGATCGGCAATATCGTTCATCTCATCAAAATGGCGTATCGAGATACCGCGCCGGGTTTGCTCTTCATATAAAAAGGCCTCTATGATCAAACCCGTGGCAAGAATTTTATTACGCGGAGAATAGGACAGGTTTGCACGAGGGATATGCGTATTACAGACAGGTTTACATTTGCCGCAACGAAGACAATGACGAATATCATCATTCAACTTGCCCAGCTCACTGTCTTCCAGGATCAAGGCTTCTTGCTGTAACAATCGCAATGAAGGCGTGTAGGCGTTTTCCAGCCCCGAACCCTTGACCAACTTTCCAGGATTAAATCGATTATGTGGATCCACGCGTTTTTTATAGCCCGCAAAGCTGGATAAATAATCGTCTGACAGGTACTGGATCTTGGTCAGTCCGATACCATGCTCACCTGATATAACACCATCCAGACAAACAGCCAACTCCATGACCTGGTCTACGACCTTTTCGGCCTCTTGCAACATGGCATAGTCATTGGAATTGACGGGTATATTAGTGTGCACATTGCCATCGCCCGCATGCATGTGCGTGGCAACAAAAACACGACTGGATCGAACTTTTTTATGGATCTGGTCCATTTTCTCGCGCACGCCTTCGTGCTCGCGCCCGGAAAATATCGCCTTCAGTGGTCGCTCGACAGACTGACGATAGGATATGCGCAAATCACGCCGCAGCAACAATGTCAGGATAGTATCCTCAGGACGGACTTGATCAATAACCTGCGCTTGCAGCATTGACTTGAAAGCAAGGGCATCTTTATCCAGGTTATCAAGCATCACCTGCCATTGTTCTTTGATATCCGCGCAGTGCTGTAACGCATTCTTTTTTTTCTGTTCGAGAATTTCGCTGCTCTCTTCACTGCCCTGATATTCTTCATGCGTTTTAAGCTCAGGCATCTCACTTGACAGATAGACCTGTAATGCCTCGATCATCGACAGCTTGTTGCGCATCGACTGTATGATGTTGATGCGTTCAATCCCCTCTGAATAATCACCAAGACGATCCAGCGGGATAACAACGTCTTCATTGATCTTGAAGGCGTTAGTATGCGCCGCAATCGCAGCGGTTCTTGCACGATCAAGCCAAAAGCGACGGCGTGCCTCCGGACTGACGGCAACAAAGCCTTCTGCGTCTCGCGCATTGGCCAGGCGCACGACTTCGGATGCAGCTTGCGCTACGCTATCCTCGTCATCGCCTGCGATATCGATCAATAACACCATTTTCGGCAGCTCTTGACGCGAGGCCTTGGTGCTGTAGTTAACGGCCCTGATATAACGCTCATCCAGGTGCTCCAGGCCGGACAGATCGACACCCTGATGCGCATCCAGGTAGTCCTTGGTCTCAACGATCGCAGGCACTGCCTTGCTCATATCCGAGCCAAAGAACTCCAGGCAAACCGTACGTGTAAATCGAGCCATTCGGTGCAGAATAAAAACGGCCGATGTGATCAAGCCATCACAACCCTCCTTTTGTACACCCGGCAAGCCCGCAAGAAATTTATCGGTGACATCCTTGCCCAGCCCTTCTTTACGTAGCGCCCGGCCTGGTATCTCAAGCAGGATCGGCTCACCCCTCTGGGTTTTTCCATCTGTCTGATAATGTGTGATTCGAAACTTGACGATCTCTTGTAAATGAATCTTACCCAGATTATGATCCAGCCGTTCGACTTCCAGCCAGGTGGCATCCGCTGTGACCATGCGCCATGACACCAGGTTATCCAGGGTAGTCCCCCATATGACGGCCTTTTTACCACCCGCATTCATGGCAACATTACCACCAATCGTACAGGCATCCTGCGACGTGGGGTCAACGGCAAACATCAGCTCATTTCTTTCAGCCAATTCAGATACCCTGCGTGTCACCACACCTGCCTCGGCACGCACCGTTGGTACCGGTTTCTCAACGCCCTCCAACTTGCGGTGTTGGATCTGACCCAGCGCTTCCAGTTTTTCGGTATTGATGATCGCCGTTGATTCCTGCAATGGCACGGCACCACCTGTATAACCGGTACCACCACCACGCGGGATCACTGCCAGACCCAGGTCGAAACAGGCCGAGATAATCGCCGCCATCTCCTCTTCAGTATCCGGGCTGATAACGACAAAGGGATAGGCGACACGCCAGTCCGAGGCATCGGTCACATGTGAGACTCTCGCCAGACCACCAAAGTCGATATTATCTTTTCGCGTTACCTTGACCAGTCGTTTGAGTGTTTTCTGGCGCAGTAATTTTTGTTGTGGGAACCCTTGCTGGAATTTTTCTACCGCAGCACGGGCCACTTCAACCAGCCTTAGTACCTTTTCATTGCCAGCGGCCCTGGCAACAATCTGATCCAGACGATGCTGCAATGCATGTGTGAGAGAGGCCAGTCGTTTGGGGGTTTCCAGTAGATCATCCTGGATAAAGGGATTACGCACCACCACCCACATATCGCCAAGCACTTCAAACAACATGCGAGCCGATTGACCCGTCTGCCGTTCACCACGGAGGGTATTAATAACCTCCCACATTTCTTCACCCAGAAAGCGGATAACAATCTCACGATCTGAAAAAGAAGTGTAGTTATAGGGTATTTCGCGTATACGGGATACTGTCATGGGTTACCTTCGATAAAAAAACAATTTTAACGCAAAGATACGAAGGCGCAAAGGATGCTGAGAAAAGAATTTGGTAATCACACAATATAGAGTAAAACGGCGTATCTGGCTGCCTTACCGAACAATATCATTAACAGACTCCAAAACCAGTGAATCTTCAGCCAACCCGCTACAACACACAGTGGATCCCCTATCACAGGTAACCATGACAATAACAATACCGGGCTACCCCAACGATTGATTATGTCTAATGCTCTCTGCTGACGCGGTTTAACCAATGATTGAGCAGGGTATTTATGCGCAATCCAGAACCCTATCAGCCAGGATGTCATACCTCCAAGTGTGTTTCCTGCACTGGCAACCCATAGTAGTTTCAACACGGGATATTCAGACTGATAGGCCATATACATAAGAATCGCTTCAGACCCCCCAGGAAACAAAGTTGAAGAAATAAAGGCACTGATAAAAAGACCATAGAGTGAATATTCATCCATGTTTATATCTTACCCAAATAGATGTCCAATTACCCAACAATCCACTTACCAGAATTCTCATTTATTTTTTTAAAAAATTGACGATTTCAGAAGCAAGTGTGATCATTCTGTATTGGCTGTATAATAAAATTCGAACATACGAGGGTAATTTATGCAGTTTATAAAGGCTTATCAAATAGATACATCAATATGCGATGACCTGGTAGCCATGCACAGAGATGCTGATAGACGTGGGCTTGTTGTACGTGGAAAATTTGGCAAATATGACAAACTTATTGTCGATACCGAGATGAAGGATTCTTTTGATCTAGGTATGGTCTCTGTTCCTGATGACATGCTACAGAAATACCGTGTACCTGAATATTACATGGCCCTGAAATCATGCGTTGAACAATATATTGATGCACACCCCATGCTCAAAAATGTTGCTCAATTTCAACTAGCAGAATCTCCTATTGTCCAACACTACAGACCTGGTGGTGGCTTCAAACTAAAACATTTTGAACGTACTAACATTGCTTCATCCACACGTTTTCTGACATGGATGACATACCTTAATGACGTGCATGATGGCGGTGGCACTCACTTTGACTATCAAAATAAGACCTTTGATGCTCGAAAAGGACAAACACTCATATGGCCAACAGATTTTACACATACGCATGCGGGCGTAGTATCACCAACAGAACATAAATATATTATTACTGGCTGGCTTAATTTTGCAGAATAGTATTTCGCTTTGGGTTATTGACTAACTGGCTTCTGATTTGTGGGCCTGCACCATCTGTAATTAAATTTTCTACACGTTTACATGAACTATGAGATGTCTCTCCTGTGCATCTGCGCCGACTGCATAAATCATATTCATATATGAAGGCACGTTTATATTGTGATATGAGCGGTAAAACGTCGCTCTCGGCCTTCCGTGGCCCTCGCGACATAATGCCATCCTTGGCATAAAAAACGGGGCCAAAAGGCCCCGTTCAAATAGCACTACTTTTATTTCTTATTAGAACTTCATGCGCATACCGACAGCAAATGTATCGATATCAGTTTCGCCATTTGCACCTTGCTCGTAACTACGGAAACCTGCAGTTAAACGAGTTTTCTTGGACAGGTTATGAATAAAACCAATCGTGTAGTAGTTCAGGTCAGACAGTGCACCGCCTGGATCCTTGTTACCAAACTGGGCAACAATGACATTACTACCAAATTTAGCCTGACCACCGATGAAATAGATATCAGTATCAGATTTACCAGATTGATTGAAACTCAGCTGCTCGTACTGACCAACGATCTTGAAGTTGGCAAACTTGTACATACCACCCACTTTGACAGCTTCACCACCGGCTGGTGCATCCTTATCATTACTGACTCCAGCAACGAATACTTCCCACGCCTTTTGTGCGAACTTCAGCGCGAAACCGTAGTCACCACCTGTTCCTGCAGCTTCATCTGGACTAGCAGTAACCCAACCACTGAATCCACCCATCTTAGGTGTCATGTAGCCAACATTGTTACTCAAAAATGAGTTGTGACCATATTTGCCTGAACCCAGCTCACCTCTTGACATACCATTGGCACCACGTGCTTCTAATATCGTCGCGACAAATGGGTCATATTTAACACCACCCGTATATTTATAGGGTGATTTAATATTACCAGCCTGAACGGTACCAAAACCACCTTTCAAACCTACAAAAGATTCACGTTGACCGGTATCGGCACCACCGACAGTTGTATCAATCTTCCATTCAAACTTAGCAATAGCAGTCATGCCATTACCCAGTTTTTCAGAAGCCTTAACACCTAAACGACCACGTGCATTATCTTCTACAACCGTCTGGTCATTCGTACCGTCATCAACAGTACCTACTTCAACCTGGGCATGTCCATATACGGTTACGCCGGCAGAAGCAAACATAGGAACTGCACCGAAAGCTGCGCCCACTGCTAGAGCAAGTAATTTTTTATTCATTCTATTGATCCTCAAGTAATTTTAAATATCCATTAACATGTAACACTATAGCAACACTCAGCAACAATGCAACAACATTGACAAAAAAACAACAGTCAATTCGATCATTACAAAATCCATACTTCGAATGGATAACAGACTAAAATAATCAAGATAGACTCTTTTACAAAAAAAACGGGGCCAAAAATGGCCCCGCTCTAGACAAAAATGAATTCGTCCATTAGAACTTCATGCGCATACCAACAGCAAATGTATCATTATCAACATCGCCGTTTACACCTGACTCGTAGCTACGGAAACCCGCTGTCAGACGTGTCTTCTTGGACAAGTTGTGAATGAAGCCAATTGTGTAGTAGTTCAAATCACTTTGACCGGCTGTGTCCTCATCTGTATTACCAAATTGCGCAACAACTACGTTACTACCAAACTTATACTGACCACCCAGGAAGTAGACATCAAAATCTGTTCCGTTATTGTCAACCTGCTCATACTGACCTACGATCTTGAAGCTGGCAATCTTGTACATACCGCCAAACTTGATTGAATCATAGCTAGCGCTGTCATCATTAACACCGGCAACAAATACTTCCCACGCCTTCTGTCCAAACTTCAGACCGAAACTATAGTCACCATCGGCACCCTTACCATCACCAGCTTCGTCAGGACTATAAGTTGCCCAACCGCTGAAGCCGCCCATTTTAGGAGTCATATAACCAATGCTATTGGAAAGGAAGCTATTATGTCCAAACGCTCCACCCGTCATACCATTGGCACCACGTGCTTCCAGAATTGTTGCAACGAATGGATCGTACTTCACGCCACCTGTGTATTTGTATGCAGACTTCAGGTTACCCAACTGAACTGTACCAAAACCACCCTTCAAACCTACGAAAGATTCACGTTGACCGGTATCGGCGCCACCGACTGTCGTATCGATCTTCCATTCAAACTTAGCGATAGCGGTAAGGCCATTGCCTAATTTCTCAGAGGCCTTAACACCTAAGCGACCACGTGCGTTATCTTCTACAACAGTCTGATCCGTTGCTCCGTCATCGACAGTACCAACTTCAACCTGAGCGTGACCATAAACAGTCACATCCGCATTTGCGAACATTGGGGCAGCACTGAAGGCAGTACCGATAGCAAGTGCTAGTAATTTTTTGTTCATTAAGGAATTCCTCTTAAATTCGTTTTATTTTTAAATCATGTTGAACTATAGCAACATTTATTTTTAATGCAACAAAATATTCAATAAAACGACAACCAAGCTCATGCTGTTGCAAAAATGCAACTCAGGCTATTGATAATACAAATTATATATAAAAATCAATATGGTAAAAACACATACTAGGCAATAAATTACCAAGACTGTGACAAGGAGAAAAAAACCTCACCGCCCTATGAACCATTCTGTTGCAAAAAACTCCTAATCGCAGTGACAAGCAAGTCAATAACTAACAAGTGCTTAACCTGAAAAGCATATTGATTTACAGCACTCCTTCTCTATTACCATCAGGGCATTCATACCTAATAGTATAGGTAGCCATATCAACTTTTAGTTAAATCAAAAACAGACCCGCTTCTAAATTGAATAAGGCTATTTATAACCAACACTTGTGAACCCGGCATCTAAGGATCAGGACCTAGGCTTTCTTCGAAGAAATTGTCCGATAGTTGATTTCGCCAGATGACTTAATGCACTCGGTAGCACCCAACAAACTAAAAACCCGCCGAAGCGGGTTTATATTTTTTGGCTGGGGAACAAGGATTCGAACCTTGATTAGAGGAGTCAGAGTCCTCTGTCCTGCCGTTAGACGATTCCCCAATAGTCAGATTCAAGATACAAGCTTAAAGATACAAGTTAACCAGCTATCCTTCCTATCAATCCCTGTAACATCTTACTTATTTCAACGGTTTCACGTAGAAAATTATCGGCTTCATCTCTCTACAGCAGCGCAATATCCTTAGCTATATATAACTGCGTTCTAAGTTCGCCACATGAGCCTTTGGCAATCTTAAGAAAACGCGCATATTCATTTTTTGAATTACGCTCATAACCTTCGGCAATATTGGACGGAACAGATAAAGCTGAACGGGTGATCTGGTCTTTAAATCCGTATTCACAACTACTTGAAAATGCTTTATATACATTCGCACAAAGTCGTGAACTGCGTTTCCATACTTCAAGGTTCTCGAATGTATCCATACATTCCCTTGTACGTTGTATCTTTTCCCTTGTATCTGCTCTTTATCGTTTCGAGTACTGAGGAGCTTTCCGTGCTTTATGCAGACCCACTTTCTTACGTTCAACCTTACGAGCATCACGGGTAACATAACCCGCTTTGCGTAATGCTGGACGCAGGCTTTCATCATATTCCATTAATGCCCTGGTAATACCGTGACGTATTGCACCGGCCTGTCCACTGATACCACCACCCGTTACGTTAACGTAGACATCAAATTTATCCATTGCTTCGACCAGCTCGAGTGGTTGACGAACCAGCATACGGGCTGTTTCACGACCAAAATACTGATCTAGAGTCGATTTATTGATGGTGATATCGCCATTACCAGGACGTAAATAAACGCGCGCTGTTGAAGTCTTGCGTCGTCCTGTGGCTGTATATTGTTCTGTCGCTGCCATAATGTTTTCCAACTATAAGTTCTGTTTCTAGATATCCAGCTGCTTGGGTTGCTGGGCTGCATGGCTATGTTCGCCACCTGCAAAGACTTTAAGCTTCTTGAACATCGCCCTACCCAGAGGATTCTTGGGTAACATACCCTTCACGGCCTTTTCTACCGCAGCAGTCGGCGACTTTTGCAGTAATTTTTCCAGCGTAATGGACTTCAGGTTACCGATGTAGCCCGTGTGATGTTGATAAAGCTTTTGCTTCATTTTATTACCGGTGACACGTATTTTTTCGGCATTGATGACAACAATATAGTCACCTGTATCGACATGTGGCGTGTATTCAGCCTTATGTTTGCCACGTAATCGCCTGGCGATTTCAGTAGCCATACGCCCCAGGGTCTTGCCCTCGGCATCAATAATGTACCAGTCACGTGTTACTTCAGCTGGCTTTGCACTAAAGGTTTTCATTGGATCCTGCTCCGAAAAAATATAAACCTACGGTCTAGAGAGCCGGAAATTCTACATAAGAAATGCTTTATACTCAAGCATTATTCACCATTTGTACGTATATTCACTTGTACTGGCTTGCAAACCCGGATTTCAGACAAAAAAAAGCGCGGCAAAGGTAGGAGCCACGCTTAAAATATCCACCAAAGGAGGATGGAGGAGTCAGATTAACCAATGACTGGTTAATCAGTATGTAAGAATTTTCTAATATATTGAGGCGTTTGTCAACCCCGACATTCAATTTTTTCTGGTCTTATCAATATAATCTTTTATTTAATAAGGTTTTTTGGAGGTTATCCTAAAAAATACCCTCTCGTACATCATTTTCCTAACTGCAATGAAAGAATGACGGGCACGAATTCACCACTATATCTCACTAAGAATACGTTTCCTTGTTGCCTTGTATTCGTCAGTTGTGATCAGGCCCTTTTTATAAAGCGCTTCAAGTTTTCTTAACCGTTCTTCAATGGCTTCATCTAAATGAGTGTCGACTTTCTTTTCGATCATCGGCGCCGTTTGCCTGACAGGCACATCCTCCTGACTCTTTTCGACCGCATGACATTCAAGCCTGGCGTGTATGGGTTGACTCAAAATATAATCATTGACCTTCAATGTGAAATCTTTACAACCCTGCTTTTTTACTATTAACACACCTGTCGCCTGATACACCCAATCGACCCAACTGGCGGGAAAGACCTTGAAAAGATCAGCACGCAAAGGCGTCTCGCCAATCTTCAAACCGTTGGCATACACTGCTGCCGCTGAAGGCTCAGATGTGACATTAGCTGGGGCATTTTCCTTGACAGAAGTACTTGAACATCCCGACATAACAACAATAACCCCCAGCATTAAACCCGCATACTTGACCATAATTGCCCTCTTTGATCTTAAAAATGATTCTCAATAAAAAAACAAACCCCGGTCATGCCGGGGTCTGCCATTAACATACTACACTGACGTCAAAAATTAAAAAATATGTGTCAGCTGTACTGCATAACGATTATCAACACCGTCCAGGTTACTATTAGGACCTGCACCGGCCGCAAAGGTAACCGCTTCCGCTTCATTCTTCGACAGATTAACCGTTAATCGAGTCTTCTTATTAATGTGATACTGCACACCCAATGTTAACTCGGTAAATTCGAACTCAGGTGTTACATCGGTGAATGGACCGAAACTGATCGGAGCCTGGTTATCCATTCGATTGAACTTGGCGTAGCGCAAATCTATTTCCCATTTTGTTTTAGGGATCAAATAACCACCTTCGATATAGAATGAAGTCGCCTCTGCATCAGAGTTCAAGCCATTAAAGGCATGATTCGGATTGCCGACACCTGGGCCAAGCAAACCAAAACTAGGCTTATCCGGACCCTGGAAGATAACACCCTCACCTTTCATCCATTCTGCACTGACGCGGAAGGGTAACTTAACGTACTTGGTACCGATACCATAACGTTTACGGTCATATTCAACCGGGTTATGAGTGGCGTCATTAGTACCATCGATAACACGCTTACCCGTTGTGTACCACGCAAAGGTTTTCCAATCCTGTCGACGAGGACCCTTACCCTTGAACACCTTGGTGACGTTGAAATAGGCATGGAAGTCCTTCTTCTGATTATTATCCGAAGTACCGATACCATTGCCATTATCAACCATCAAGGAATAGCCCACTTCCAGATCCGGTGCGACATTCAATGTATTAAACAGCTGCAAGCCAATACCACGCGCTGCGGCAACGGATTCGGTATAACCATTCAGGGAAGTGTCAGAATTTAATGGTTGAGGAGGTGTATTCCCCGTGTACACCTTGTTAGGCACACGTTCGAGTAACAGCTGATTAGTACCCGCAGTGAAATTCACATAATCAAACAGGGCGATACCCTGATAGATCTCTTCCGCCATCGGGATTTTGAATTGTCCTGCACGTAAGCGCACGAAGTCTTTCAAATGATTCAAAGTGATACTGGCATCGGTCAGTTTGGCAAAACCACTGCCTGGGTTGGTGATCGCATTGTTACCAAATTCTACCAGGAAGAAATAATTGACGTTGGGGTCAATCGGCATGCCGGTACCACGAACACCAATTCGCGCACGATTAATATTAAATGAAGATCGGCTTTCCAGGTCAGGCCCGATCAGTTTTGGTGGAATGTAGAGACCCGCATTCGGACCTGTGCCAGGATCACTGGTATCATGCTGATATTGCGCCTGGATAAAACCCCAAACTTTCGCCCGTCCGGCAGTCCCATGTGGTTCTGTACCTTGCAGTGCTAACCAGTCGGCAGCCTGGACAGTTGTGTTAGTGCCAACCAGTGCTGCAGCACACGATGCAGCCAGCATCGTTTTTTTAAAAATTGCTTTCATTCTTATTCTCCTCAGACATAAATTTTTATGTTTGGTCTATTAATCTGATTATGGTTTGACCAGGATGTAACCCTTCTTCACCAAGTCTACAATCTGCACTACGCCAGCCTTGACCAGTTTGGCATGACCATCCAGCTTGGGTGCATCGCCCAGCTTCTTACTAAAATTACGCACTGTGTTCTCACAGGCGCTAAAACGAACACCCTGCTGCGAAAGTCCGGCAATACGATTTTTATTGGCATTACCATCCATCAGCAGACGCAGGCCAGGACCGAAAGCGACGATCTCCACATCGACATCATCCTGACCATAGGCCTTTACAAGATTACTGGCTACATTCAGGACCAGTGTTTGTTTAAATGGATTTGGATCACTGATCTGTAAAACAACTTTAGTACTTGCAAAGGATTGGTCTGCCGCTTGCGCAACAAACGCTCCCAGTGAAAAAGCCGCAACCAGCAACATGGCTGCGAGCTTCAATAGTGGTTTTTTCATATTGATGACTCCTAGGTCTTGTTATTAGAGATAGACAAACATGTCTATGCGCCTGGAAAAATCCGTGGACACATAAACCATGTCATATCTGACTAGACGCACAGATAGCTATGTTTATTCCACATTGATTTCATATCGACGATAAATAAGATTATTAGTATTTTCTTATTTTATAATTAAGATTATTTTTGCCGCAAAGGAATATTTCACATCCTCTCTCCGTCTTAGTACTATAGCTGCAATTAACCGCTAATTATAAAAACAGGCGAACCTATGAATCCTTTTGTACATTTTTGTAAAGACCGTGAACTTAAAAGCAAGATCGCAGAACAGAGGAACCGACTCTACCGCATCGCCTATTCCTGGTGTCATGATGAAGCATTGAGTGATGACCTTACCCAGGAGACCATCACCAAGGCATTAAAAAAATACGGCAGCCTTAAAAATCCGGATTCATTAAATTGCTGGCTTTACGGGATTCTGGCCAATTGCTGGAGAGATCATTTTCGTCGTTCACGTGAACATGAAGATATCGATAGCTGTGTATTCACCAGCGATATCACACCGGAATCAGAATACAATCGCCAGTATATTACCGATACCATCCTGAATGCTGTAGCAGAACTACCCATCTCGCAAAGACAAACATTGACACTGGTTGACCTGGAAGGATTCAGTTACGCCGAAGTCGCAGAAATTTTACAAACGCCGATAGGCACAGTCATGAGTCGTCTATGTCGTGCACGCAAGGGTTTAACTAAACAATTGTTGAACCTGAAAACTCAATCCAGGGAAGATCAAACACCATTTCTCAGGAGAGTAAAATGAACCACCCCAACGATTATTCCGATGAATTTTTAAATGCCTATATTGATGGCGAACTGGACAAGGAAGAAACGGGTCGTTTACTGGATGAGCTTCGTTACAACGAACCACTCAGCACGCGAATTACTGACTTGCAAAAAGTTCGTGAAATGGTTCGCTATGCCTACAATGAAAAAACATCGCCATCTGACAAGCAAACCATCAACTCTCATGCTATCAAGAAAACCAAAATGGCCTTCGCTGCAAGCATCTTACTGTCATTAGGCATGGCACTCGGATGGAGCCTGCACTTGCACAACCAACCCAGCAATAGTTTGCTGGATATCGCCGAGGCCATTCAAATCAAACCCATTGCAGCCAATGCCGATGATGAAATAAAAATGGTCCTGCATGTCACAACTGACAAGCCACACAAGCTTGATACTATTTTGAATGAGGCAGAAAAATTCCTGAGTCAAAATAATAATGCCAAAAAAGTCAAAATGGATATTCTCACCAATGGCAGCGGGATAAAGTTATTACAGGCAAAACATTCACCCTATAGTAAACGCATCAAGGAACTCCAACAACGCTACAAGAACCTGACGTTCAAGGTATGCCAACAGGCCATTCGCCGCGCCCAGCAGCGCATGGGTAAAAAAGGTAAAATAGAAATGCTGCCAGAAACAGTGACCGTCCCTTCAGCCCTGGGTGAGATCATGAAGAAACAACGTGACGGCTGGTCATATATCAAGATCTAATTAGCATTTGTTTGCCGAAATCGGTAGACAAACTGGAAAAGTATTATGCCTGGCAATACCGCCAGGCTAAGTATTTTTGATCAATAAACGCTCTACAATACGCCCATGTTGTAGATGTTCTGATAAAATTTCATCCAGGTCTTCCTTGTCGACATAGGTATACCAGGTCTCGCCAGGGTAGACCACGATGACCGGCCCCTGATCACAACGATCAAGACATCCCGCGGTATTTATTCGAACACCTCCCGCTCCAGACAAACCCAGCGCTTTGACCGCCGCTTTAAGGTATTGGCGACTTTCGCTGGCATTAAAATCCTGGCAACAGCCTCGCCCATCACTGCGTGAATTCGTACAGAAAAAAACATGATATTGATAGTAGGACATAAGTTAAAGGCAGATACAAGATACAAGATACAAGATACAAGATACAAGATACAAGATACAAGATACAAGATACAAGATACAAGATACAAGATACAAGATACAAGATACAAGATACAAGATACAAGATACAAGATACAAGATACAAGATACAAGATACAAGATACAAGAGTAAAGATACAGGATGGAAAACACAAGGGATCCGTAAAGAATCAGAGAGCTATACTATGATAAAAAGCAGGCCAATAGCACCCCCTTTTATCTTGTATCTTTCCCCTTTTATCTGCTTTTCACTTGTATCTGTATTTTTAATCTTGTACCTTTAACCGCATGACAACTCGACATTATAATGGCACGGACCGATTGATCCTGAATGCTGACAAAGCGCTTCGCACCCTGTTTGGAAAGCCTGAAGTGACCGAACGGGAAAACCCCTCTCAAAGCATCAATGATACCGAGCTTAGCGACAACGATCGCGTGCATATTGCCGGCTTGATGAGAGTCAATCATACCGGCGAGGTGTGCGCTCAGGCCTTATACCAAGGCCAGGCGTTGACTGCTAAATTACCCAATGTTCGAGAAAAAATGGAACGCGCAGCCCAGGAGGAAAATGATCACCTGGACTGGTGCCATCAGCGCCTGCAGGAACTGGGGAGTCGCACCAGCTACCTGAATCCTTTATGGTACGCCGGATCGTTGACGATGGGTGCCGCCGCGGGATTGATTGGAGACAAATGGAGTCTGGGCTTTGTCGCCGAGACTGAACACCAGGTCGTCAAACACCTGGACGAGCATATGCGCCAGTTACCCGAACAGGATCAGCGCAGTCGAGCAATACTGGAACAAATGAAGATCGACGAAGAACAACATGGAACTGCCGCCATTAAGGCTGGTGCTGCCGAACTCCCCACTCCCGTCAAAAAATTAATGGGGATGACTTCTAAGATAATGACCACTATCGCCTACAGGATCTAAACCTGCACTTTCATTCGATACACTGCTAGACCTATAACCACCATAACAGTAGATACAACCCGAAAGAAAAAACACCTGGATACAATAACCTCTGATTAATTCTGGGTTGGGCGGAGATCTGACAACAAATATATTTCACAAAAAATAGTTTGGATACGTAATTTAACAGATTGCTTCACGTTGTTCGCAATGACTTCCCTTTTCTCTAGCAACTAATCTTTTTCACCTGCCCTTAGCCATATTCCTGCCATAAAAGATCTCGGCCATTTCATGCTGCAATAACTGGGAAATGTGTTTTTGATCTTTCAGGCTAAAATGGTCGACACCGGAACCAAACAGGTATTGGCTGATATCAAACTCTTTTAGCATCATCTTGGTATGAAATATATTTTCTTGATAGATATTGGCATCCATCATGGAATACAGCTGCAAGGTATCTTTCGAGAGAAAATTCTGGATTGAATTGATATTGTGATCTATAAAATGTTTTTTTCCACGGGTATCGCGAGTAAATCCCCGTACTCTGTAATCCATAATGACAATATCCGACTCCAGGCTATGTATCAGATAATTCAGCGCCTTTAGTGGTGAAACCCGGCCACAGGTAGACACATCGATATCAGCACGAAACGTACTAATGCCGTGCTCAGGATGGCTCTCAGGATAAGTATGAACGGTTATATGACTCTTATCGAGATGACCGACAACGGCCTCAGGTAAGGGACCCGGTGATTCAGTATTGGACAATTCCTGCGAGGCCAAAGGTTCTTCTGATATCAGCATGGTAACACTGGCGCCTTGCGGATCGTAATCCTGATGAGCAATATTGAGAATGTTGGCACCAATAATATTGGAAACATCACTCAGTATACTAGTCAATCGATCAGCATTATATTCCTCATCAATATATTCGATGTATTCCTGCCTGTGTTTGGGGTTATCGGCATAACAAATATCATAAATATTAAAACTTAATGTCTTGGTCAGGTTATTAAAACCATGCAATTTCAATTTTTTTGATCGTGCCACCCGTCGTACTCCCGCAATCTAGGCAATTGGTGGATGAAAAATAACCTGAACAGTATTGCCTGCCGGATCATAACAGTAAAAACTTCTCGCCCCATCCCTATGCGTCTTGGGCTGGGTCCTCATTTGAATCCCGTTTTCTAAAAGAAACACATACCACTCATCGACATCTTCTGGCTGCTTTAATATAAAGCCGAGGTGATCAAGCACCTGGTCACCCTGAGGATCGAAGCCTTCCCTGCCTCGATGCAAGGCAAGATTATCATTGCCAGAAGTCAAATAAACGTTATCGTTATCAGGGCGCCATTCTACAGACATTCCCATTAACTCAACATAAAAATGTTCAGCCTTTTCCAGGTCATTCACATAAAGAGCCACATGACGTAAACCCGAGGTTGGATTAGGACGTTTCATAAATCTTCCTGCATTGTGCTTGCTTGATTAGAGGCTATCATTCATTTGTATCGATCACTTCATAATCATGGGTAATTTTGGCCATTTGTCCAAGCATGATGGAAGCGGAACAATACTTTTCTGCTGACAAGGAAACAGCCCGTTTGACATGTGATTCCTTCAAATCCTTACCCGAGACAATAAAGTGAGCATGGATACTGGTATACACCTTGGGAACCTCGGTGGCCCGCTCAGCTGTTAATTCGACAATACAATCATCAACTGTCTGACGCGATTTTTTTAGCATATGGATAACATCATAGGCGGTACAACCCCCCATCCCCAGCAATAACATTTCCATGGGCCTAGGCCCCATGTTGGCACCACCACCCTCAGGTGGACCATCCATTATAATGGCGTGACCACTGGCAGTTTCACCAACAAATTTGACGTCTTCCACCCATTTAATCCTTGCCTTCATACAGCCACTACTCCTGGGAAATATATACCATTTATCAGCCTGAGCATGCCTACTGGCACTTTTAGCCTCAAGTCTTATCCAAAATAACCGTAAACATAGTATTATACGGTAGCTTCACAAGAAGAACATACGCTTGAATGGTTGTCATTCTAGATAATCCTGGTGAACTAATGCGATTAGCTATTGCCTATATATCTTGTGTAAAGTATAAGATAGCAGCACTATAAAAAGGAATTAAAAAGGGACATTCTCTACACATGGCTAAATTACCAACACAAATCAGCTCCAATCCGGTTATTGAGCGCTTTTTATCGCACTGTCATACACGAAAGTATGCTGCCAAAAGCGTCATCATCCATGCTGGAGACAAACCCGATGTTCTCTATTACATCATTGATGGTTCTGTCAGTGTCGTTATTGAAGACTCAGATGGCAGGGAAATCGTCCTCGCCTATCTTAACAAGGGAGATTTTTTTGGTGAAATGGGGCTGTTCGAGCAAGCTTCCACTCGCAGTGCATGGATCAAAACCAAGGTCAGTTGCGAGCTGGCGGAAATCAGCTATGAACGCTATCGACAATTAGCCAATGAAGACCCCGAGATCCTCTTTGAACTGGCCTCACAAATGGCCATGCGACTGCGAAAAACCAGTCGTAAAGTCAGCGACCTTGCATTCCTGGACGTTACCGGGCGTATCGCCAGAACATTACTTGATCTTTGCAAAGAACCTGACGCCATGACTCATCCCGATGGTATGCAAATCAGGATTACTCGCCAGGAGATCGGCAGGATCGTCGGCTGCTCGCGTGAAATGGTCGGAAGAGTCTTAAAAAATCTAGAAGAACAAGGACTTATATCTGTAAGCGGAAAAACCATTGTGGTGTATGGCACGCGTTAGCCTCAACTCCAGACATTGATCGACTAAAATTATCCAGCACCTTGTTCTAATATTCAAACGTCAGCCTATCTCCTGACTTTGCATTGAACAATGCTTGTGCGCTACCTTGATTAACCGCAATCTCCAACAACCTATTTGCATTCTCGTAGTAAAATGGCTCTCCCACTGCCACATCGGAGAAGGTTCGCGCCGGATGTATTAACACGCCATTGAACACGACACTGGCCTTGAGCGGCAACTGCTGAAAGCGATACCCTGAAATCAAGTTACCATAGTGATCAATATAGACAATCTCTGCCAGGTCATCCGGCCAGTCCTCTACAGGCGGTGGAAGCTTTAATACTTCAAGACCAGACATGTCAGCATTGGCAATTTGTGCTGCGATCGGTGCGAAAATATCGCGCCCATGAAACGTCGGCGCGACAGAGTCACGCGCTGGCGGTATTCGCCACCAACGCACTTGCCTGGATCGTTTTCTCAAAACATCGAACAGCCCATTATCCGGGCCGACATACCAACGCTGATCAATCTGCGCAACACAGGCAGGTCTATCGCTGCCGACACCGGGATCGATGACACATAAAAACAGACTATTAAGAGGAAACACATCGACCAAGGCAGGTAATAAATACGCTGCCGCTTTTATATTATAATCCGCTACATCGTGTAACAGATCTATGATGGGTGTAGATGGGGCGAGATTGAGTAAGACTGATTTGATTTGACCAACGTAAGGATCCTTTATACTAAAGTCTGACACTAAAACAATCATACCGGGGTTTTTCATAAATGATTTGCCAGGTTAAATGTTATGTCGACACACGACTCTACATTATAGCTGATTAAGATCAGTATAAACGATCAAGCACTGATAGAAAATAAAGCAAAAAAAAGCCGGGGTAAACCCCGGCTCGATTAAATGATATCAGCTACTCGTCATCAGACTCATCTGAAACAGGTCGGTCAACCAGTTCCACATAAGCCATGGGTGCAGCGTCACCTGGACGATGGCCACATTTCAAGATACGGATATAGCCGCCAGGACGTGATTCATAACGAGGACCCAGCTCAGCAAACAACTTACTGACCATTTCCTTATCTCGCAATCTGGAAAAAACAAGGCGTCTGTTAGCAACGCTGTCTTTTTTGGCTGTCGTTATCATCGGCTCGGCAACACGACGTAATTCCTTTGCCTTAGGCAAGGTAGTACGAATAATTTCATGACGAAACAAAGATGCAGACATATTACGAAACATGGCAGTACGATGACTGCTATTTCGATTTAACTGACGGCCTGAATTATGATGACGCATAGCTAAAACCCTAAATTCAATATATTAAATTATGTTGAACAGCCTAAACGACGGCTGTTTCGTTTTCTTTTTCACGAAGACTGGCTGGTGGCCAATTTTCAAGACGCATTCCCAGTGATAATCCGTGAGATGCCAATACATCTTTGATTTCGGTAAGAGACTTCTTACCTAAATTAGGCGTTTTAAGCAACTCGACTTCTGTTCTCTGTATAAGGTCACCGATGTAATAGATACTTTCAGCCTTAAGACAATTAGCAGACCTGACAGTCAACTCCAGATCATCAACAGGGCGCAGAAGGATAGGATCAATTTCCGACTCTTTCTCTTCTGGTTGTTCAACATCGTTACCTTGCAGGTCGACGAACACCGCCAATTGCGATTGTAAGATACCGGCTGCCTGACGAATAGCTTCTTCAGGATCTACCGTACCATTGGTTTCGATACCGATGATCAGTTTATCCAGGTCAGTTCGTTGCTCAACACGTGCACTCTCGACATTATAAGTAATGCGATAGACAGGACTGAAAGTAGCATCCAGTAAAAGCTGCCCAATGGGGCGACTTTCCAAAGTCTTTGCACGTATATTGGCAGGTACATAACCACGACCACGCTCAATTTTGAGCGTCATGTTTAGCTCACCATCTTGAGTCAGATTGGCAATCACATGATCCGGATTGATAATCTCTACGTCATGGTCCAGCGTAATGTCACTGGCTAAAACAGGACCCTGACCTTTTTTACGCAAAGTTAACGTGGCTTCATCGCGCGCATGCATGACGATAGCCAGTCCTTTCAGGTTTAACAGGATTTCAATAACATCTTCCTGCACACCTTCAATGGCAGTGTACTCATGTAGAACACCTTCGATCTGGGCCTCTACGACAGCGCAACCGGGAAGAGAAGATAACAAAATCCTTCGCAATGCGTTACCTAATGTATGACCAAAACCGCGCTCCAAAGGCTCCAAAGTAACTTTGGCCCTTCGCTCGTCCTTAATCTGTACATCCACCACACGTGGCTTAAGCAAATCTGAAACGAAACCCTGCATGGATTACCCTCTCTGTTACCTTATTTTGAGTAAAGTTCAACAACCAAATGTTCATTGATATCTGAAGGAAGTTCACTGCGCTCAGGCGCTGCCTTGAACACACCTGTCATCTTCTTCACATCAACATCAATCCAGTCAGAAAACCCGCGTTGTTGAGCAACATCCATAGCGCCTTGTATACGTCCCTGCTTCAGGCTTTTTTCAGTCACTGACACAACGTCACTACCCTGCAACTGATAAGAGGGTACATTGACCTTTCTGCCATTGACTTCAATGCCTTTATGGCGAACCAGCTGACGCGCCTCATCTCTTGATGCAGCGAAGCCCATGCGATAAACAACATTATCTAGCCTGCTTTCAAGCAACTGCAACAGGTTTTCACCCGTAGATCCTTTCAGGCGTGCGGCTTCTTTATAGTAAGTACGGAATTTACGTTCCAGCACACCATAGGTACGACGTAATTTCTGTTTTTCACGCAACTGAACCGCATAGTCGGACAAACGAGTACGACGTGCACCATGAACTCCAGGTGGAGTCGGTCTGTTTTCAATTGCACATTTTGAGGAAAAACATTTTTCCCCTTTCAAGAACAGTTTGGTACCTTCTCTACGACACAAACGGCACTTTGGACCAATATATCTAGCCACTGATAACCTCCAGGTTTAAACTCTGCGCCGTTTTGGTGGGCGACAACCATTATGTGGAATCGGGGTAACATCGGTGATGTTAGTGATCTTGAAACCCAATGCATTTAAAGCACGCACTGCTGATTCGCGACCAGGGCCAGGGCCCTTAACCATCACTTCGACGTTTTTCATGCCGTATTCCTGGGCAACCTTGCCAGCACGCTCTGCTGCCACCTGGGCGGCAAATGGCGTACTCTTGCGAGAACCACGGAAACCGGAACCACCTGCCGTTGCCCAGGATAAAGTATTACCCTGGCGATCGGTGATGGTCACAATTGTATTGTTAAAAGAAGCATGTATATGGGCTACCCCATCGGATACATTAATCTTCTTTTTACGAGCTGCTGGCTTTGCCATATCCTAATTACCTAAAATAAACTTAAATTTTAATTAAATGACTAGCGTTTAATCGGTTTACGAGGACCTTTGCGTGTTCGTGCATTGGTCTTGGTACGTTGTCCACGTAGTGGTAAACCGCGGCGATGGCGGATACCTCGGTAACAACCCAGATCCATCAATCGCTTGATATTCATCGTCACTTCACGGCGGAGGTCGCCTTCGACAACGAACTTGCCGACTTCTGTGCGCAATTTTTCCAGATCAACTTCGTTGAGTTCCGCTATCTTGGTGGATGGGCTTATCCCGGTCGCAACGCAAATAGCTTTGGCACGCGTGTTGCCAATCCCGTAAATTGATGTCAGTGAGATCACTGCATGTTTATGGTCTGGAATATTAATTCCTGATATACGAGCCATTCAAATCTTCCTCTTACACAAACGCGATAGGCCAGAACCCATTCCGGCAAACGCGCAATGATAGCTTAAAACTGTCTAAAAATAAATATTTAAGGTTAACCCTGACGCTGTTTATGGCGAGGTTCTTTACAGATCACCCGGACAACACCATTACGACGAACTACCTTGCAGTTACGACACATTTTCTTGACTGATGCGCGAACTTTCATTTGCCTACTCCACTAAATATAAATAACCGCGAAACACAGGTAACGCCTTGTAATTAAACCAAATATCTTCTATTGCAAACCTGAACGGCCGTAACCTTTAAGATTTGCCTTTTTCATCAGACCATCGTACTGCTGTGACATCATGTGTGCCTGCATTTGCGCCATGAAATCCATGACAACAACAACGATAATCAAGAGTGACGTGCCGCCAAAGTAAAATGGCACATCCCAATATAAAATCAAAAACTCCGGCAACAAACAAACTGACGTGATGTAAATAGCACCTGCCATTGTTAATTTTGACAGTACTCCGTCGATATATTTTGCTGTCTGCTCACCTGGGCGTATGCCCGGGATAAAAGCACCTGATTTTTTCAGGTTATCTGCTGTTTCACGCGAATTAAACACTAACGCGGTATAAAAAAAGCAGAAAAATATAATCAGCATGGCATAAACCAGCACATATAATGGCTGACCTGGCGACAATAGCTGGGCAAAATCACCTAACCACTGCATACCATCCGAGCTATCTCCTACCCATTTACCCATTGTTGCCGGGAACAGGATCAGGCTTGAAGCAAATATGGGCGGTATTACGCCAGCCATATTCAGCTTCAATGGTAAATGACTACTTTGTGCCGCATACATCTTACGGCCTTGCATGCGCTTGGCATAATTCACCGTAATCCTGCGCTGGCCGCGTTCAACAAAGATCACAAATGCCGTGACTGCTATTGTTAATATAAACAATATCAGTACCATGAAAATACTCATTTCGCCCGTATTGGCCAGCTCGAGTGTCGTGCCTATAGCGCTCGGCAGTCCGGCTACAATACCTGCGAAGATCAACATCGAAATACCATTACCGATTCCACGCTCGGTAATCTGTTCACCCAGCCACATCAGGAACATCGTACCTGTGACCAGAATAATCACTGTTGTAAAATAAAAACTTCCCGGGTCTATCGTGACCAGGCCAGGCTGTTTACTCAGACCTACAGCTACGCCCAATGCCTGAAATGTTGCCAACACCACAGTTCCATAACGGGTGTACTGCGTAATCTTTCTGCGACCAGCTTCACCTTCTTTCTTCATTGCTTCCAAAGAAGGTATAACAACCGTCAGTAACTGCATGATGATCGATGCAGATATATAAGGCATGATCCCCAGAGCAAATATCGACAATCGTTCTAGCGCACCACCCGAAAACATATTAAACATGCCAAGAATGGTATTACGTTGCGCGTCAAATAACTGTGCTAGCTCAATCGGGTTCAGGCCAGGCACAGTGATAAACGTACCAGCACGAAAAACAAACAAGGCCCCCAGTACAAAAAGTAACCGTTGACGCAGTTCTTTTACCTTTGTTGCTCCGCCAAGCCCACCTGGCAAATTAGCAGCTGCTTTAGCCAACTTAGTCTTCTACCTTTCCGCCAGCAGCTTCAATAGCTGCGCGTGCTCCCTTAGTAACGGGCACTCCCTTGACGGTGACAGCTCTTTCGACTTTGCCGGAATCAATAATCTTGGCACGAAGAATACGATCGGTAATCAGCTTGGCTTTTAATAATGACAACATATCAATGACATCACCTTCGACCAGATGCAGCTCGGAGAGACGAATCTCATCCGTCCTCTTAGCCTTACGCGAACGGAAGCCGATTTTAGGCAAACGTCGCTGTAATGGCATCTGACCACCTTCAAATCCAATCTTGGTAAAACCACCAGAACGTGATTTTTGTCCTTTATGGCCGCGGCCACATGTCTTACCCAGACCTGAACCGATACCCCGACCGACGCGTTTTGCATCAGTTTTACTACCTTCGGCAGGCTTTAGTGTATTAAGGCGCATATCAGACTTCCTCTACCTTCAGCATGTAATGGGCTTTGTTGATCATGCCACGATTTTGTGGCGTTCCATCAACGACGACAGACTGCCTGATCTTTCTCAGACCCAGACCCCTGACGCAAGCCTGATGATCTTTTATACGACCATTCATACTTTTAACCAGTGTAACTTTTATTTTTTGCTCAGCCATGGTTGCTTAACCCACGATATCTTTAACTTGTTTGCCACGTTTTGCAGCAACGGATTCAGGGGAGGCCATTTCTGACAAACCACGGATCGTCGCGCGAACCACATTAATCGGGTTACGTGAACCAATACATTTAGCGAGAACGTTGTGCACACCCACCACTTCGAAGACAGCACGCATGGCACCACCTGCGATAATGCCTGTACCCTCTGAAGCCGGCTTCATAAATACCTTGCTGGCTCCATGTCGTGAAGTAATGTCATATTGCAAGGTACCATCTGTCAAGGCAACCTGCTGCATGTTCTTGCGTGCCTTTTCCATTGCCTTCTGGATAGCGACTGGAACTTCACGCGCTTTTCCGTAACCAAAGCCAACCTTACCATTGCCATCGCCGACGACCGTCAGGGCTGTAAAGCCGAAAATACGACCACCCTTGACAACCTTAGCCACACGATTGACGGCAACCAGTTTCTCTAATAATTCATCACCTGAATTTGTAACTTCAGCTACTGACATACTATTTACCCTTAAAACTCAAGCCCGTTTTCACGCGCTGCATCTGCCAAGGCCTTAATTCGACCATGATATTTAAACCCGGAACGATCAAATGCAACCTTGGTTACACCCGCCGCTTTTGCTCTTTCAGCAATTGCCTTACCTACTTGACTCGCAGCATCAACATTACCAGTACTTTTAACATCACTACGTACTGCCTTGTCCAATGTCGATGCACTGGCAAGTACCTCACTACCCGTCGGTGAGATCACCTGCGCATAGATATGGCGTGGTGTACGATACACACACAGACGCATTGCACCCAGTTCCCTGATCTTGCTACGGGATCGTCGAGACCGCCTAATTCGTGCAGATTTCTTATCCATCACTTACACCCTTACCTTACTTCTTCTTCGCTTCTTTACGAATAATAACTTCATCTGCGTACTTAACACCCTTACCTTTATAAGGCTCGGGCGGCCTGAAGGCACGTATTTCTGCAGAAACCTGACCGACTCTTTGCTTGTCGCAACCGCTGACCACAACTTCGGTCTGACTGGGAGTCTCTATCGTAATACCTTCTGGCACTGCGTAGTCGATTGGATGTGAAAAGCCCAACGAAAGATTCAAGACCTTTCCTTTAGCCTGCGCACGATAACCAACACCGACCAGCAATAATTTCTTTTCAAAACCTTGGCTGACACCCATCACCATATTATTTACCAGTGAACGCATCGTACCTGTCATTGCCCATGCTGGCTTTTGTTCATCGCTCGGCTTGAGTGTAAGAACACCACCATCCTGATCAATTTCGACTTGGTTATGCAGATCCATACCCATCTGGCCCTTAGGGCCCTTGATGCTGACGGAACGACCCGAAAGAGATACTTCAACCCCTTTGGGTACACTAATTGGATTTTTCGCAATTCTGGACATTTCTCTTTACCATTTACCCGCTTACGATACTGTACAGATCACTTCCCCACCTTCACCGGCGGTTCGTGCTGCTTGATCTGTCATGACACCTTTAGAGGTAGAAATAATCGCAATACCCAGTCCACCATTGACTTTGGGCAGCTCACTTTTACCTTTAAAGATACGTAACCCAGGCCTGCTGACACGTTTAATCTTGTCAATAACAGGCTTGCCCTGATAATAACGCAACTGAATAATCAGCTTCGCCTTACCTTCTACGTCAGTTACCGAATGGCTCTCAATATAGCCTTCGTCTTGCAATACTTTTGCGATTTCAACCTTAACCTTGGAAGAAGGCATGGTTACCTCTGCCTTATTAGCAGACTGGCCGTTTCGTACACGGGTCAGTAAATCTGCAATTGGATCAGTCATACTCATATCAGATACTTCCTCAATAAGATCCTATTTAAATTCTTACCAACTGGCCTTACGCAGACCAGGAACATCACCACGCATAGCCGCTTCTCTCAGCTTGTTACGCGATAATCCAAATTTTCTGTAAAAACCATGCGGCCTACCTGTCAGGCGACAACGATTACGCTGTCTGCAGGGGCTTGCATCTCTTGGCAAAGCCTGTAATTTTTGTACCGCTTCGATGACTTCTTCGTAGCTGGACGATGGACTTTTAATAATCGCTCTGAAATTTTCACGTTTTGCAGCATATTTATTTACTGTACGAGTGCGTTTCTTTTCGCGATTAATCATGCTTCTTTTTGCCATTCAAATATCCTCAGCTCTTGAAAGGGAAGTTAAATGCCTTTAATAAGGCCCTTCCTTCATCGGCGTTTCGCGCAGTCGTCGTGATAGTGATATCAAGACCTCTTAACGAATCAATTTTATCGTAATCAATTTCAGGGAAAATGATTTGCTCATTGGTTCCCATGCTGTAATTTCCGCGTGCATCGAAGCTTTTCGGGCTCAGACCACGAAAATCTCTGATGCGAGGGATCGCTATACTGATCAACCTATCCAGGAACTCATACATTTTTTCGCGACGCAAGGTGACTTTGCAGCCCACAGGCCAGTCTTCACGCAACTTGAAACCCGCTATGGATTTACGCGCCTTGGTGACAACTGCTTTTTGCCCGGCAATCGCCTCCATGTCACCCACGGCATGCTCAAGCACCTTCTTGTCAGCCAGCGCCTCACCAACACCCATATTAATGGTAATCTTGGTAATCTTGGGCACTTCCATTACATTCTTCAGCCCCAACTCGTCTTTCAACTGCTGAACTAAAGTTGTTTTATAAAATTCTTGTAATCTAGCCATCGTTACATCAACCCTTACGCGTCAATTACTTCGTCATTAGATTTGAAATAACGAACCTTTCTACCATCTTCGAGCTTTTTAAAGCCAACTCGATCGCCTTTCTCGGTTGCCGGATTATACAGCATGACATTGGAAGCTTGGATAGGCATTTCCTTGTCAAGGATTCCACCAGCAACACCTGCATTAGGGTTCGCCTTCACATGCTTTTTGACAACATTAATATTTTCAACGATCATCCGACCATCATCAAGAACACTGCCCACTGTTCCGCGGCGGCCCTTGTCTTTTCCGGTAATCACGATGACCTCATCACCCTTTTTAATTCTGCGCATAATCCAATCTCCGATTAAAGCACTTCAGGTGCCAGTGAGATAATTTTCATAAACTTCTCACCGCGCAACTCGCGTGTTACTGGGCCAAAAATACGTGTACCGATCGGCTGAAGGTTTGCGTTCAGCAGTACTGCAGCATTGCCGTCAAAACGAATCAAAGATCCATCCGGACGACGTACGCCTTTGCGTGTACGCACTACAATAGCGTTGTAGACCTCACCCTTCTTGACCTTGCCTCTTGGAATGGCTTCCTTGACACTAACTTTAATAATGTCACCAATACCGGCATAACGTCGGTGCGAGCCGCCCAGCACTTTAATGCACTGCACACGGCGTGCACCACTGTTATCCGCCGCATCAAGTACTGTTTGCATCTGTATCATGGCTAACTTCCAAATACTTTAAATATTAAACTTTCAATCATCTGCATCATTGCAAATGACAACCTGACTATTACCTAATCTACAACCTTGACCAAATCCCAGTTCTTGGATTTGGAAAGTGGACGACATTGCTTAATGATAACGGTATCGCCTTCTTTACAGACATTATCTTCATCATGCGCATGAACCTTGGTCGAACGCCTGATAAACTTTCCGTACAAAGGATGCTTTACTTTACGTTCAATCAGGACAGTAATCGTCTTGTCCATTTTATTACTAACAACACGTCCGGATATGGTACGCGCAGCCTTTTCAATCGGGGCAGCTTCACTCATGATGCATCACCTGTATTCGACTTTTCATTCAACACGGTCTTAATGCGGGCAATATTACGACGCACTTTTTTCATCTGATCAGGCTTGGCCAGCTGACCGGTTCCTTGCTGCATGCGCAAGTTAAACTGTTCACGTAGCAGACCATCCAGTTCTTTAGATAGTTCCTGCTCATTCTTTTGACGAAGATCACTTGCTTTCATTACATCACCGTCCGGCTAACAAAAATGGTCTTGATGGGTAACTTGGCACTGGCCAGACGAAACGCTTCACGAGCAATCTCTTCTGAAACACCTTCCATCTCATACAACATTGAACCAGGTTGAACCAGGCAAACCCAGTATTCAACATTACCTTTACCTTTACCTTGACGTACTTCTAAAGGCTTTTTCGTAATAGGCTTGTCCGGGAATAATCGAATCCAGACCTTTCCGCCACGTTTAATATGACGTGTCATTGCCCTACGTGCCGCTTCAATTTGACGTGCGGTAATACGACCACGCTCAACTGCCTTGAGTCCATACTCGCCAAAACTGACCTTATTACCCGCTTGCGCCAGACCACGATTGCGGCCTTTCATTTGCTTGCGAAACTTTGTTCTCTTCGGTTGTAACATTTTCCAGAATCCCGTTAGCTGGTAGCAGCTGCTTGTGCGTCAGCTTCTGCCTCTACATCATCAAAAACTTCACCTTTGAAGATCCAGACTTTAATACCAATTATTCCGTAGGTTGTATTTGCCTCAGCCGTACCGTAATCAATATCAGCACGCAGCGTATGCAATGGCACTCGGCCTTCACGATACCATTCGGCACGTGCGATTTCTGCACCGTTCAAACGACCGGATACGTTAATCTTGATGCCTAATGCACCCAGTCTCATTGCATTTTGTACAGCTCGTTTCATGGCACGTCGGAACATAATTCGACGTTCCAGTTGTTGCGCAACGCTCTCAGCAACCAGTTCTGCATCTAGCTCAGGCTTACGAATCTCTTCAATATTAACGGTAACAGGAACCTGCATCATCTTGATCAGTTCGTTACGCAGCTTTTCAATATCTTCACCTTTCTTACCAATAACCATACCCGGCCTGGCAGTGTAGATAGTGACGCGTGCACTACGTGCAGGCCGCTCAATCTGGATACGACTCACAGATGACTGTGCCAGTTTCTTTTTCAGATACGCACGTACCTGTAGATCCTGCTCGAGTGTATCTGCAAATGTATCTGAGCCGGCGTACCAGCGTGCAGTCCAGTCTTTTGAGATACCCAGCCGAATACCCGTTGGATGTACTTTTTGACCCATTACGGTCTTCTCCTATTACGACTCGGCCACAGTCACGGTAATGTGACTGCTGCGCTTAAGAATTCTGTTTCCACGACCCTTTGCTCTGGCTCTCCAGCGCTTCTGGGTAGGACCTTCGTCCACATATATAGTTGTCACTTTCAGCTCATCGATATCAGCGCCGTCATTGTGCTCGGCGTTGGCAATGGCAGATTCCAGCACTTTCTTCACCAGAGCAGCGGCCTTTTTATTACTGAAAGTCAGTAAATCAAGCGCTCGCTCAACTGGCATTGTGCGAATCTGATCAGCAACAAGGCGGACTTTTTGCGCAGAAATTTTCGCATTTGTTAACTTTGCAGATGTCATTTCAACACTCCGTTACCTGGCTTTACGATCACCGGCGTGACCCCTAAAAGTACGAGTCGCCGAGAATTCACCCAGTTTATGTCCGACCATATTATCTGTAATCAATACCGGCACATGTTGCCGGCCATTATGTACAGCTATGGTTAATCCAACCATATCAGGCAGGACCATCGATCTTCTGGACCATGTTTTGATAGGCTTTTTACTATTTGTGGCCTTAGCTTCATCCACCTTTTTTACAAGATGAAGATCAACAAATGGGCCTTTTTTTACTGAACGTGGCACAGTTTACACCTCAGTCCTTACTTTTTAGTACGTCGACGTACGATCAAACGATTAGTACGTTTGTTCTTACGGGTTTTATAACCTTTAGTAGGCGTTCCCCAGGGAGACACGGGATGGCGTCCACCTGATGTACGACCTTCACCACCACCATGTGGATGGTCTACCGGGTTCATGGCAACACCACGAACAGTCGGCTTAACACCGCGCCAGCGCGTTGCTCCCGCCTTACCCAGTTTACGCAGACTATGCTCGTCATTACTGACTTCACCAATGGTGGCCATACAGTCTGCCAATACTTTTCTCATTTCGGTTGAACGCAACCTCAATGTGGCATAAGCGCCTTCACGAGCTACGATCTGCGCAGACGTACCGGCACTTCTTGCGATCTGCCCGCCCTTACCTGGCTTCATTTCAATATTATGCACCGTCGTTCCCACCGGAATGTTGCGCATAGGCATGGCATTACCTGGCTTGATAGCAGCATCACTACCAGACATGACCTGATCACCAGCACGTAAACCTTTCGGCGCGATAATATAGCGTCGCTCGCCATCTGCATACAACACTAATGCAATATGCGCAGTACGGTTCGGGTCATATTCAATCGTTTCAACACGGGCAGGGATACCTGTCTTATCGCGCTTAAAATCGATAACACGGTAACGCTGCTTATGTCCGCCACCTTGATGACGTACAGTAATTCTGCCGTAATTATTACGACCACCATTCTTGCTTTTTTTCTCAAGCAATGGCTCGTACGGCTCACCCTTATGCAAATGCGGGGAGACTATTTTTACCAGGCCGCGTCGGCCAGGTGATGTCGGTTTTACTTTTACTATCGCCATGATCTTTCAACCAAACTTCGATTCATTTAATCCAAAATTTATTAAGCAGACTCGCCGCCAATAAAATCAATATCCTGACCTTCCGCCAGTGTGACGTAAGCCTTTTTCCAGTTCTTTCTGCGCCCGATACTATTGCTAAAGCGCTTCAGTTTGCCTTTCATATTCGCAACCTGAACAGATGAAACCTGCACTTCAAAAAGCAGCTCAACCGCTTTTTTTATCTCTGTTTTGGTTGCGTCTGGCACTACCCTGAAAACAACCTGGTTAGCCTGATCTGCGACTCGCGTTGTCTTTTCAGAAACATGCGGTGCTAGCAGCACTTTCATTAGTCTTTCCTGGCTCATCCCAGCAATTCCTCTATGCGCTTGACAGCATCAGCCGTCATAACTACCTGTTCCGCCCCAACCAGATTAACCGGGTTCAGACCCGCTACATCTTCGATTTCCACATAAGGCAGATTACGCGCCGCAAGATAGAGATTCACATCATCTGCCTCGGTCACGATTAATGCTTTATCAGATACACCAACTTCAGCCATTTTTGCCAATAAGGCCTTGGTTTTCGGCGAATCTACAACAAATTCTTCAACCACTACCAGTCGCTCCTGCCTTAGCAGTTCAGACAAAATAGACTGCATCGCGGCACGATACATCTTCTTGTTCAGCTTGACTGAATGGTCCTGTCCACCACTGATTGCAAACGTTTTACCGCCGCCTTTCCAGATCGGGCTGCGAATTGTACCAGAACGCGCGCGCCCTGTCCCCTTTTGTCTCCAAGGTTTTATTCCGCCACCGCTAGCTGTCGAACGGCTTTTATGGCCACGCGTTCCAGCTCGTGCTCCGGCAAGAAAACCGACCACCGCTTGATGAACGAGACCTTCATTAAAATCACGACCAAATGCAGCATCAGAAACCGTTAGTTTCGCGTCACCTTTAGCGTTTTGCATTTGTAGATCCATTATCTACTCCTATCAAGCTTTTACAGCGGAGCGAATAATAACATCGCCGCCCTTAGATCCAGGCACTGCGCCTTTAATTAATAACAAGTTGCGATCGATATCAACACGAACCACTTCAAGGTTCTGCGCCGTACGGCGTACATTACCCATCTGCCCCGCCATTTTCTTACCTTTGAAAACGCGACCAGGGGTCTGGTTTTGACCAATTGAACCAGGTGCACGATGTGACAGGGAGTTACCATGTGTTGCGTCTTGCATATGGAAATTATGACGTTTGACGCCACCCTGAAAGCCTTTACCTATGGAGGTACCGGTGACATCTACAATCTGTCCGGCCTCAAAGATATCAACCTTGATTTCA
>Ga0209633_10000383_pt1 | contig 52623 bp, 44 predicted proteins | sample Cruoilmetagenom1_FD_187290 | JGI IMG/M metagenome (GOLD analysis project Ga0209633, IMG submission 187290) | Oil polluted marine microbial communities from Coal Oil Point, Santa Barbara, California, USA - Sample 1 (SPAdes) (version 2) | ecosystem: Environmental > Aquatic > Marine > Oil seeps ... | reverse complement strand
CGTTGCAGGTTTTTATCAGCACCGAGGCATACCATATGTATGGCCTCGGCACTGATAAAAACACTGCGCCTTGTATATCAGACTTTTTAACTTAGCCATCTATAGCGGTAATCGACCTTTTTACGAGGTTGTCAAAATTGATAAACCCGTAAAAAGCCCCCTGCTCCGTCATTCCCGCGCAGGCGGGCATCCAGAACCTATTGAAATGACTGGATTCTCGCCTGCGCGGGAATGACGGAATGGCGAAATATTTGGGTTTTTACGATTCCATCAAAATTGAGATCCCTCAACCTGTAATTAATTGCTTGTTACTTCTATTCGGAGAAAAAAATGGATTTTCCTATAGACCTGGGCGGATATACTCCCCTGAAATTTGATTTAAACCAGGAAAAATTGACTGATGAGCAGTTACAGAGTCTGAACAATAATATCACTCTTGTACGTGACAGCCTGGTGTTTTTTACCGCCCTCGCAAATGTCAAAGGACTGGGAGGACATACAGGTGGTGCCTTCGATATAGTACCGGAACTTCTTATTGTTGACGGGTTCATGAAGGGGAGCGATACTATCCATTCCGTCTATTTTGATGAGGCGGGACACAGGGTTGCTATCCAGTACATGATGGCGGTATTGAACGGTTATCGTGAGGCTGAGTCGCTTTTGCACTACCGGGAATATGATAAAGGCTATTATGGTCATCCGGAGCGTGATGAGAAAAACGGTGTCTTTTTTTCTTCCGGTCGACTTGGACATCTCTGGAGTTATGTAAATGGTGTTGCAGAAGCCGATCCTGATAAGACAGTTGTCATGTTTGGCAGTGATGGCTCTCAGATGGAGGGAGATAATGCTGAAGCGGCTAGGTATGCCGTTTCCAGGAATCTTAAAGTTAAGCTGTTCATCGATGATAATGATGTGACAATTGCCGGCCACCCAAGTGAATATCTGCAAGGATATGATGTTGTTAAAACCCTTGAAGGTCATGGCCTTGAGGCCAATGCTGGTGATGGTGAGGAACTTGAAGCACTTTTTGATCGTATTCGCAGGGCACTTGTTGCCGACGGCCCTGTGGCTCTTATCAATAAAAGACCCATGGCGATTGGTATTTCGGGGATTGAGGGAACACCAAAAGGACACGATGTTATAGCTGTGGATCTGGCGGTGGATTATCTCAAGGCCCGGGGATTGATTGATGCTGTGGATGCTTTGACCGGTTATAAGGTTGAAAAAGTCAAGACTGAGTATCTTGGCAGCAGTCCGGAAACAGCAAAAGTGAGGGATGATTTTGGCAAGGTTATCTGCGAGATCCTTGATGAAACTGAAGACGCCGCTTCAAAGGTGCTGGTGATTGATTCAGACCTGGAGGGATCCTGCGGCCTGCACCATATTCGAAAGAACCATCCTGAGGTCTATGTCCTTGGCGGTATCATGGAGAGAAATAACTATTCCGTAGCTGCAGGATTTGGTTCCGAGCCTGGAAGGCAGGGGATTTTCGGTACCTTTGCCGCCTTTCTGGAAATGGTGATATCTGAGATCACCATGGCCCGTCTCAATGATGCCAATGTGCTCGCCCATTTTTCCCATTCGGGAATAGATGATATGGCTGATAACACCTGTCACTTCGGTATTAACAACTTTTTTGCCGATAATGCACTGGCGGAAAATGACCTTACCCGACTCTATTTCCCTGCTGATGCCGGTCAGCTGCGGGGGCTGTTAAAGAGAATTTTCGATGATGCCGGCCTGCGTTTTGTGTTCTCCACCAGGTCTGCCACACCATTTATTTTCACAGAAGCAGGAGAGAGACTGTATGGTGAGAATTACTCTTTTGTGCCGGGTAAAGATGAGGTAATCAGGGAGGGCAGTGATGGTACTATTGTCACCTATGGCGAGATGCTCTACAGGTGTCTTGACGCAATTGAGCAGCTGAAAGCAGAAGGGATTAGTGTTAATCTGATTAATAAGCCCACCCTCAATATGATAGATGAAGAGATGGTTGAGAAGGTCGGCAGGAGTCCTTTTGCCCTTGTTGTGGAGAGCCAGAATACTAAAACAGGTCTTGGCATGCGGTATGGAACCTGGCTGTTGGAACGAGGCTTTTCTCCCAAATATTCCGTTATGGGAACCAGCAGGCTCGGTCATGGCGGTATAGCGGAACAACTCCCGCACCAGGGCCTTGCCGTTGATGATATTAAGAAGAAAATTCGTTCAATGATGTAACAGGCTGTCCGGATATGATTTTACTTAGCCATCTGAAATCAAGAGTTTTTGCAAATTCATTATCGGAAACAAAAGGTAAAAATCAAGTAAAATTGTAGTCCGGAGGATTTAATGTCGGAAGTTGGTCAAGGTAAAAGTTTATCTCTTAGAACATTTGGATATATCTCCATAATAGCGTTATCAACTCTTTTTTATGAACTCTCCTTGATTCGTATTCTTGATATTTTGTGGTATCCCCACTTTGCATATATGGTTATTACTCTGGCTTTACTCGGATTTGGTATAGCCGGAGTTATTACATCTGTGCTGGCTGAAAAAGAGAAACTTTTTTCCCATGACAGTCTATTTTGGTTAACCATTGCTTTGGCAATCTGTTACGGAGGAGTGTTTTTTTTCCTTAACAGATTTCATGTTGATTTTGATAATTTCAGTAGCGTTGCCTCTTTGGGAGCTAAAGTGCTGCTTGTATTTTCCGGACTTGTCGTACCATTTTTTCTAAGTGGTTTGATTTTATCAATCCTGTTTACCAAACATGCTGATATGTTTGGTAAACTTTATTTTTGGGATTTGGTTGGTGCTTCTTTAGGATGTTTGCTTGTCCCATTTTTGATCCCATCAGTTGGCGGGCCTGGGATGTTATTCGTAGCCTCGGGTATGGCTTTGTTAGCTGTTTGTCTAATAAGTCGTTCAAAAATAGTAATCTTTTTTGCATTAATTTGTGTGGTGGGACTGTCAGGTTTTCTGGTTTCCAGGGGAGGTGATTATCTTGAAATTGCTTACCATATGAACAAAAGAAATTTCAGGGCCTTACAAGGAGGACGTCTTCTGACTCGCTGGGATAGGATCTCACGCATTGATCTTATTCAATATAGAAAAGAATATGTCTGGATCGCCTATGACGGTGGCACCCAGACAAGCTATTTTTACACTTTTGACGGTGATTATAACAAATTAAGAGAGTCATTACCAGAGGGGGCCAGGGATCAGTTCTGGGATAAATTTGTGTTTGCCTCCCACTGGTTGAAAGAGGGTACAAACCCAAGTGTTTTGATCATTGGGGCAGCAGGAGGTCAGGAAACAAAAGGAGCAATTACCTTTGGCGCAAGGGAAGTTGATGCTGTTGAAATGGTAGGTGCGGTAATTGAACTTGGGAAGGAAAAATATGCTGTTGAGCCGTATGGCAATAGTAAGGTCAATGCGGTACGGGGGGAAGGGCGTAGCTTTTTGAGAAGGGGCAGGAAAAGCTATGACATTATCCAGATGATGTCTAATCATACAACATCAAGTATAGCTTCCGGTTCAGGAGCAGTGTCTCCTAACTATCTCCAGACTACGGATGCCTACAAGGAGTATTTTTCGCACCTTTCCGACAATGGGGTTCTCCATATTAACCATCATATATATCCGAAAATGGTATTAACGGCCGCCCGGGCCTGGAAAGAGATGGGGCTAGATGAATTTGAAAAGCATGTCCTTCTCTATTATGCTGGCCAGTGGTACAATTTGCCCACTCTGATGATCAAGATGAAACCGTGGACCCAGGCTGAGGTAGATAAGGTGCATGCGCTTATGGAAGAAGGTTTTACGCGTATTCATAACCCGGTAGATCCTGATAGCACCCGGCTGCATAAAGATTTTTTTACCGGTAAGTTGCCAGAAGATCTTTTGGCAACGATTCCTTATCGCATGGATGTCCCAACAGATGATAAACCGTTTTTTAATCATCTCAGGAAGAGGTTGAAACCTGTTTCTGATAAAGAACCCTATGTTGACACGTCAATAAAAGTTCTTTTGAATGACTCTATTAAGCACGGTCTTCCAATGGATATCATTCATCTGGTAGTATCTGCCGGTGCGGCACTTATGATTGCGGTGATTTGCCTTTTCGGGCCGTTGTTGTTCTCCCGGGTCGGTCGAGCACATTGGAACGGCAAGGCTGCTTTTGTGGGCTATTTTGCTTGCCTGGGGGGTGGGTTTATTGCCATAGAACTCATTTTTATACAGCTCTTCCATAAATTAGTGGGTTTTCCACTGTATACATATGTTACTGTTGTGTTCGCTTTTCTCATGTCAGCCGGTGTTGGTAGCTACGTGACAGACATCACTGAATTGCATGGTAAGAAGCTTGCCCGTTTCATTCCCTTTGTTGCCATACCTGCCTACGGGGTGATCCTGCTGCTCTTTAATGAGCCCTTGCTGGATTATTTTCTGCAATGGCCGGCAATGATGAGAATGGCTGCTGCATTTTTACTGATTGCCCCGCTGGGCTTCTTTATGGGCATGCCTTTTGCCATTGGCATTGCGGTGTCGCATCGCAATGGAAAGGGGGCAGTTGGTTGGGCCTGGGCTGTGAATGGCCTCTTCACCGTTCTTGGCGGTGTTTTGAGTATTATTGTTGCAATTTATTTGGGATTTTTTAACACTTTAATGATTGCCTTTGCTATTTATTTGCTGGCCGGAATGCTTTTGCCTCGATTTGCATGGAAATAGCTTCAAGATAAGAGGAGATTGTCAGCGAGAAGGAAAAATGGTATTGCACTGTTTACAGCATCAACAAAGGTTCAATCAAAATAATATATTATAATAGTACGAGACTATCAGTTATGAAAAACCATATGAAAAAAAGAGTACTGGTAACCGGTGGAGCCGGTTTCCTTGGTTCCCACCTCTGTGAACGTTTGATTGACCGGGGGGATGAGGTTCTTTGTCTCGATAACTATTATACCGGAATAAAAGAAAATATTATCACATTATTTGATAATCCGGCTTTTGAATTGATTCGTCATGATATAACCTTTCCCCTCTATGTTGAGGTTGATGAGATTTATAATCTGGCCTGTCCAGCCTCCCCTATTCACTATCAATTTGACCCTGTCCAGACGACGAAAACCTCCGTCCATGGGGCGATCAATATGCTTGGTCTGGCAAAACGGGTAAAAGCAAAGATATTCCAGGCTTCCACCAGTGAGGTCTATGGTGATCCGGAAGTTCATCCCCAGGTTGAGAGTTACTGGGGTAATGTGAACCCCATAGGTTTGCGGGCATGTTATGATGAGGGTAAACGTTGCGCCGAAACGCTGTTTTTTGATTATCATCGCCAGCACAATCTCAGGATTAAAGTAGGGAGAATTTTTAATACCTACGGTCCCCGCATGCACCCAAACGACGGAAGGGTTGTGTCTAACTTCATCGTCCAGGCCCTGGAGGGGGCTCCTATCACGATTTATGGGGATGGATCCCAGACGCGCTCATTCTGTTATGTGGACGATCTAATAAATCTCTTTGTACTGTTCATGGAGAGCAGTGATGAAATGACTGGGCCGATCAACATGGGGAACCCCAGGGAATTCACTATACTTGAGCTGGCTGAAAAGGTGATAGATATGATCGGTTCCGGTTCGGAAATTGTTTTCAAGACCCTCCCTTCCGATGATCCGCAGCAACGTTCAGCAGACATTTCTATTGCCCGAAAAGAGTTTGGCTGGGAGCCGCAGATAACCCTCGAAAAGGGTCTTCGCCATACAATTGACTATTTTGATAACCTCCTGTCTGATAACAGGTAGGCAGAGAGGGAAGGTTTGCCGGAAGAATGGGGCGATTCAGTCAATTAAGCATTTTACCATCTGTGAGCTCTCCAAATTGCAACAATCCTTATGCCAATATTTATTGACGGTCACGTTCATATATATCCCGAATTTCCTGTTGATCAGTTCCTGGCTGCGGCATGGGATAATTTTTCCCGGATCGCTGACTCCAGCAAGATCTCCAGTGACCTCCATTATGTTTTGGTTTTAACCGAAGGGCAGGGCTTTGATTTTTTCACCAGGTTCAAACAACAGGCTGTTCCTTTAAATGATGCTGTTGGGGAGCGGGACCTTTCTTCTTCTTGGAGTTTTTATCGCACAGATGAGCCGGATAGCCTTATTGCCCGTAAGGGCAAAGCAAGTATGGTGATTGTTGCCGGACGACAGATTATCAGCAGGGAGAACATAGAGCTGCTTTCTCTCTTAAGTTCATTTAAGGTAGAGGATCACACCTTATCCCTGGAGGATCTGGCGAAAACCATTGCTGCGGATGGCGGTTTACCCGTAGTACCCTGGGGGGTGGGGAAATGGCTTGGGGCAAGGGGAAAAGTTGTCGAAAGCCTTTTACATTCCAGGCGTGATTATCCTTTGTTTTTGGGAGATAACGGTAATCGTCCTTCCTTTTGGCCGGAATCCGTTCTTATCAGTCAGGCACGTGATTTACATGTTCCCATTTTGTCCGGCAGTGATCCCCTGCCGCTGATCTCTCATTTATCCCGGCCCGGTTCTTCCGGCGCGTTTCTCAGGCAGGGGAAATTGTCTATGAAACATCCAGCCGCCTCTTTAAGCAGGCTGCTTATCAACGAAAAAGATATTGCCGGGTTTTTCAACTGTACCGGCCCCTTCCAATTTGTTATTGACCAGTTGCGGATAAATTTGCGAAAGCAGTCTTCTCGCATCTTTGAAAAATCCGGCAGCTGAAAAAAAAAAGAATCGGAGCAGAATAAATGTCTGAAATATTGATTGTCGGCGGGGCTGGTTATATAGGCTCTCATATGGCAAAATATCTTCATGGAAAAGGGTTGGAGCCGGTTGTACTTGACAACCTCAGCATGGGGCACAAAGAGGCGGTTCAATGGGGGCCGTTTTATGAAGGAGAGCTCGATGATGAGAACCTGCTGGCTGAGATTTTCAGAGAGTACGATATAAAGGCAGTGATGCATTTTGCTGCCTTCTGCTATGTTGGCGAGTCGGTGACAGAGCCATTAAAGTATTATCAAAATAATGTGGCTGCAACCCTGGGCCTGCTTTCTTCAATGCTGAGGAATGGTGTCGATAAATTGATTTTTTCTTCCACCTGTGCCACATATGGTGAACCGAACAGCCTGCCAATGAACGAGAGTCATGATCAGCACCCGATTAACCCTTATGGCCGCTCTAAGCTTATGATGGAAAATATTCTCGATGATCTTGATCCTGCGTATGGCCTGAAGTCTGTCTGCCTCAGATATTTTAATGCAGCCGGGGCAGATCCTGAGGGCGAGCTGGGTGAGGATCATGATCCGGAAACCCATCTCATCCCCCTTGTGCTGCAAACCGCTCTTGGCCTGCAAGAGGAATTAACCGTGTTTGGCAACGATTACCCCACCGAGGATGGAACCTGCATTAGAGATTATATTCATATAACTGATTTGGCCCAGGCCCATTATCTGGCCTTGCTCCATTTATTAAAAGGTGGGGAGAGTAAAAAATATAATCTTGGCAATGGCAGCGGTTATTCCATACTTGATGTGATTAATACTGCCCGTCAGGTAACAAGCAAGGATATTATTTATAGTTTTGCGGACCGCAGGGATGGAGATCCGGCTGTTTTGGTTGGTTCAGCAGAAAAAGCGACACAGGAACTGGGCTGGAAGCCTGAGTTTAATAGCCTTGAAACAATCCTTGAAACTGCCTGGAACTGGCATTCCCTGAATCCAGATGGTTATGGCAGCAGGATGAAATGAAAATACTGAAACTCGCGCCGCAGCCATTTTTTATAAACAGAGGCACTCCCATTGATGTGCTTCTTGTTTTAAGAGCTTTGTCCCAGCGAAATGACACAGATGTTGATGTAATTGTCTACCCGGAGGGGGAGGATGTGGAGTTGCCCAATGTAACCATATACCGGGTACCTATGCCAATAAATCCCAAAGGAACGCGGCCTGGGTTTTCTTTGAAGAAACTGTGGATAGATTTTTTTATGTTTTTTTTCACCTGGAAAATGGTTCACCGTAACAGATATGATCTTCTTCATGCCGGTGAAGAATCAGTATATATGGCGATGTTTATGAAGTTAATTTACAGGATTCCCTATGTGTATGATATTGATTCTTCGAATGCACAGCAGTTGGTTGAAAAATTTAGTTTGATAAAATTTCTTGCCCCTGTATTTAACTATTTTGAAGGGCGGGCTATGCGGGGTGCAATTGCCAATGCCCCGGTCTGTATCGCGCTTGCCGAATTGTGTGAAAAGAATGGTTCGAACAAAACAGTCATTCTGCACGATATTTCACAATTGGAAAATCCTGATTTGCCGAAAACAGGTGAGTTGAACAGGGAGATCGGTTCAAACGGATTGATCCTTCTCTATTGCGGTAACCTGGAACACTATCAGGGTGTTGATCTGCTTGTTGAAAGTTTCCCCTATGTCGTTGAAAAAAATAATGACATTCAATTGGTTATCATCGGCGGCATGCCGGAAGATATTGCTTTTTATCAAAAAAAGGTTACTGCCCTAGGGGTTGGTGGTCGAGTTCATTTTCTGGGTCCTAAGCCCTTTGCCGACCTTGACAGGTATCTGGCCGAGGCGGATATTCTGGTTGCACCCAGAACAAAGGGGATGAATACTCCCATGAAGATTTTTCCCTATATGCATTCCGGTAAACCGGTATTGTTAACCAAACTGTATACCCATACCCAGATTGTTACCTCTAACGAAGTCTACCTTGCCGAGCCCGAACCGGAGTTGTTTGCGGGGGGTATTCTGGAACTTGCCGAAAACCCTGAACTGCGGGAGAGATTGGGTAGAAACGGTCGGGTTTTTGTTGAGAAAGACCATGTTTATGCAGCCCATAAACGTCGGGTTGATGAGCTCTATGACTGGATTAAGAAACAAATTACAGATACAGGATTAGTATGACGGATAAAAGGATACCTGAGGGCAGCCGTGTGCTGGTAACCGGAGCAACCGGTTATACCGGCCAGGTACTTGTCAAAAAGCTGGTGGAAAACGGCATTAAAGTTAGAGGGATAGCCAGGTCGTCCTCTGATCTTTCTCCTTTTTCCGACATGGAGGTGGAGTGGATTCGCGGCGAGGTATATGACGAAGATACCATCAAAAAGGGCATGGCCGGGATCGAATATGTTTTCCACGTGGCTGCTGCTTTTCGGGAAGCCAAAAGCACGGAGCAGGATTACCGGAATGTACATGTAGTAAGCACACAACTGTTATGCAAAGAAGCGCTGAAACAACACGAATTCAAACGGTTTGTCCATGTTTCCACCATGGGGGTTCATGGGCATATTGGTAATCCACCAGCCGATGAAAATTATCCGTTTGGCCCGGGAGACAGCTATCAGCAAACGAAGTGTGAGGCGGAAACATGGCTTGCTGAATTTGGGCCGCAAAATAATCTGCCATTTTGTATAATCAGGCCATGTGCTATTTACGGGCCTGGAGAACGCCGTTTGTTAAAACTGTTCAGGATGGCAGCCAGATCTTACTTCCCGATTCTCGGTAAAGGAAAATGCTGGTATCATCTAGTGCACGTGGAAGATCTGGTTGGTGGCATGCTTCTGGGGGCAGTGGAAGAAAAAGCCCTGGGTGAACCTTTTCTGATCGGTTCCAGTGAGCCGATTCAGCTTGAAGAGATGGCCGGGATCATTGCCGGGACATATGGTAACAAGCTAAAGGTTGTTCGCTTACCCATAGCGCCCTTTTTTATCCTCGGTGACCTGTGTGAGGTTGTTTGCAGGCCATTTAAGATTGAGCCTCCGATCTACAGACGCAGGGTGGCTTTTTATTCAAAAGATCGCTATTTTACTACCAGGAAGATGCGTGAAGTGCTGGGGTATCAGCCAATCTATGAAAATGAAGCGGGTATTATAGAATCCGCAAAATGGTATCGGGATAATGACTGGTTGTAAAGAGATTGAAAAAGGAAATCTCAGTGATGAACTGCATCAGGGTTCCGGCGGATCTCTCGCTGCTTATCGGAGAAAGGTCCTTGGCAGCCGTGCCGGATTTGGATATCTACTGAGATATGAGCTGGCTGCCCTATTCTGTCAGAATCTTGGTGGCGGGCTTGGCTATTTTTTAAGAAAAAAGATGCTGCCATCTCTGTTTCAAGCCTGCGGCAAGAGCCCTATTTTCGGCAGGGGAATTGTTCTGCGTAAGCCCGGGCATATTGTTCTTGGCGATAATATAGCCATTGATGATGATGTCTTGTTGGATGGCTGCTGTGAAGGAAACGCCGCCATCAGTATAGGGGACAGAGTGGTTGTCAGCAAGGGCTGTGTTCTCCAGGCTAAAACATGTGCGTTTGAGATTGGCAGGAACTGCGATATAGGTGCCCACACAATGCTGTCAAGCATAGGCGGTATTACCCTGGCGCCCTCTGTCTTAATAGCAGGTAATTGCTATATAGGAGGTGGTAGATATCATATTGAAGATAAAAACAGCTCTATTATGGATCAGGGTATCTACTCACGTGGTGCTGTCACAATAGGTGAGGGAAGTTGGATAGGCGCTTCCTCTACTATTCTTGATGGTGTGTCAATCGGCAGGGGTTGCGTGATTGGTGCCGGATCCCTGGTAACTACTAATGTGCCCGATTACAGTGTTGCTATGGGGACTCCTGCCAGGGTGGTGCGAACTCGAGAGTAAGCTATCAATCTGCTGATCAATTACCCTTTTGGAGAGAAATTATGCATTTCATACGATTTATTCGAAATTTCAGTCTATTATTTGTTTTTTTATTGTTTCTGTCGTCGTGTGCTACCAAAGACCAGGATATAGGGCGACCACCATCCCTGAAAGTCGCCTGCCTTGGAGATTCCATTACATCTGGTTATAAAATGACCAATCCCGCCAGGGAGAGCTATCCTGCACAACTCTCAAAACAGGCCCGGGGGCAATGGCAGGTACTTAATTTGGGCGTAAATGGGGCCACTGTGCTAAAAAAAGGCGATATCCCCATTGTCGGACAGAAAGCTTATCAACGTGCAATGGATTTTTTGCCTGATGTGGTTGTCATTATGCTTGGGACTAACGATACAAAAAATACTAACTGGCAGTATCTTGACCAGTTTATCAATGATTACACTGCATTGATAATAAATATTAAAGATCTCCCTTCCAGTCCGCATGTGATTATTTGCTCGGCCCCTCCAATATTTATCAACCATCCCAGCGGTATAAATGCAGAGCGGGAAGAGGAGATCAACATTTTGGTTGAGAAAGTCGCCGCTATTACCAAGACTGATTTTCTCGATATTTATACTATGATGTCTCGGGAACCCGCCCTCTTTATTGATGGTGTTCATCCAAATGCTCTGGGTGCACATGAGATCGCCACCCTGGTTTTCAATAAGGTCACCAGTCTGTAAGGCAGGTGAGATAATCTATGAAAGTATCATTGTATATTCCTTGGAAAAACTGTGTTTATTTTCTGATTCTTAATCTTTTTGCCTTTGGTTGTAATAATCCCCAAAACAGTATAGCCGACCCTTTGCAACAGCTTACAGGTATTCATACTCGGGTTGTTTGGATTCAGGAACAGGGCAAGGGCGCGGACAGCTATGCTTTTGGTAATAATTTCAAGCTAATGGGCTATGATTCCCGGGATGGCAAAAAAGAGCGCCCTCTGCTGGCAGAAACAGGGAATTTTTACAAACCTATTCTAACACCGGATGGTAAAAAGGTGGTGGTCAGCAGTCGACAACACCATACAATCTACCTGGTGGAATTTGGAAAGAAGAAAAAGAAATCCCTAGGTAAAGGTGTTGCTGTGGATGTATGGCAGGACCCTGCTACCGGTAAGATCTGGGTCTATGCGTTGGCTGGAGACGGGCCGGAAAACAAATATTTAACCACCCATCCTCTGATTCGTTTTCCGCTGGAAAAACCAAAAAAACGTGAACTTGTCTGGAATAAGACCCATCTGTCCTGGAGTAATTTTGACTTGTCGCGAGATGGAAGATTTGCAGGAGGACTCTTTCCCTGGCCCCATGCTGGGATTATTACCTTTGAAGAGAAAACCTGGAAACGGTATGGCAAGGGTTGCTGGACGGCTTTAAGCCCTGACAACAGCGCTATTCTCTGGATCTTTGACGGTCTCCACCGGAACCTGAATTTCACAAATCCCTTTACCGGACAGGTTTGGACTACCAGCATTAACAATGATCCCGGCATTGAAGGGTTTGAGGTGTATCATCCCCGTTGGAGTAACCATGTCCGCTACCTGACTATGACCGGGCCCTATGTTGAGGGGGAGGGGGGCAATAAAATTAGCGGCGGAGGACGGAAGGTTGAGATCTATGTCGGCAGGTTCAGTCCTGATCTGAAATCGGTGGAAGAGTGGCTGCAGGTATCAGATAATGATCGCGCTGATTTTTATCCGGATGTGTGGCTTGCAAACGGCAGTCGGAGTAATTTCTCCAGCACGCAGGTAGAGATGATTCCGGATGCTAACAGTAACCAGGACACTGATTGGCCACAAAACTCAAAGCAGCTTGTTTTTCTCTGGAAGGATGTGTTGGCTGAGAATAAGGCCGGTGATGACAGCCTGTTAGGATTTAGTCAATTCAGGGTAAGTGCCAGGCAATTTGCACATTTTAATCGTTTTCTGGAAATGGATCTGAACCGATCCGGTTTTGCTGCCTCCTGGTCCGAGAAAAAAGCAGTTGATGTGATCAGGGAGAAGGGTGGATTTGGGCTGGAGTTTCTTTATACACCTTCAGCCACAACATCTCAAGACAGTGGGGCTGTCATCCGTTTACAGAGTGGGGGGAATAATAATCTTCGTCTTTCTCAGAAGGGGCAAAATGTTAACCTTGAACTTTTTGCTGGAGACAAGCCGATTGGCCGGATCCAACTTGCAGATGTACTGCAGCCGCAACGCCCTGAACATCTGTTTATCTCCCTGCAGGGAAAAGAGGTGAAACTGTATGTAAATGGTCGGTTGGCGAAAAGTATATCGCTATCAGGGAAGCCGCTTCCTTCCTGGCGGGATGTCCGCCTGATTTTTGGTCAATTGAAAGGAGCAGGTTCAGGACTTGACGGGGCACTTTCCCATGTTGCCCTCTATGCCGGTTCAATAAAAGAAGCTGATATCACCAGGAGTGCTCAAAGAGTTACCGGCTCACTTGAAGAGCGTCAAAAGGTTGAGAGCATACGGTTCAAGGGAGAGTTTACAGAGGGATCAACGGTTCCATCTCCTGATGCGTTGGGAGCCTATCGCCGGGCACTAGTTGTAAATCGCTACCTGGTAACCGCAGTAGAACAGGGAGCTTACCCCGAAAAGGAAATTCTCGTAGCTCAGTGGGCGGTTCTTGATCGTACCGTTCTACCTGAGACAAAAGATTTTAAAGTAGGACGGATTACGGAATTGAAGGTAGAAAAATTTGATCAGCATCCTGAACTTGAGGGAGAACGGTTGATGATGGATATGTTCGACCCTGACCTGGAACTCTATTACCAGGTTGATTAATAGTTATGGTTATTGAAAATTAGGAGAGAGATGAAAAACCAAAATAGAATGATGCGATTGCTTTTGCCGTTGCTGGTTGCGATGATAACACTTCTGCCTGCTCAGGGTACATTTTGTCATGCTGCTGAAGTTGCAAACCAAACTACAGCCGACAAAACCAAAATAATTAAGCCTTCACCTTCCACCAAAAAGATGATTGAAGAAAAGAATGTGACAGCTAAAACTGAGACTCAGGCAGTACAGGAAACCTCGCTCTCCACCGGGATGAAGATTGGTATCGGTGCCGGTGTCGCTGCCGTTGTAATAGGCGCTGCTGTGGCCATTGGTGGCGGCGGTGGAGGGGGTGACGATCCGGCCCCACAACCACCTACAGCCGATAATTTAGTTTCAGCCTGGCATGCTGAAGGACGTCAGCCAGGGAGTGGCAAGAGTTACAGCGGTACCTATCATCTTTACCAGGGAGGCTCACTAGGATATGATCTGCATCTTAGTGACGGTCAGCATCTGGTAGGCGGTGGGTCATGGACAATTGATGGTTATACGTTGTCAATTCATACTGATCACGGTTCTCGATATAAAGGTGATTTTATTCCCGGCAACATCTCCGTCATCACTTTAAATGCCAATACCGGGTGGACTGTTACACTTACACGATAGGTAATTTGCCCGGCAAGGAGGTTCTTAAGTACCTTACTCCAGAACTTCTGTTTCCTTCTCCGGCGGAAGGCTCTCCAGGCAATCCCTGCATTTTGCAAGTTCCCGCTTTTTCCGTTCTTCGTCCCAGGGAAAGAGATCGCAGAGCCGGGTCGCAAGCTCCAGGGCATCAGGCCCTTTTTCCCATAGAGTTGAACGTCGGAGAAAGAGATCGTCAAGATGAACAATGGACTGGTCCATGGCCAGAAGTTCCCTGTATTGCTCCAGTTGCTGCTCTTTTTCCTCCTCATAATGTTGAACTACAGCTTCCCTGGACATGGCTGACTCTGGCTTGTCCAGCCCTGTCTGGTCAAGGATCTTTTCCGCCACCAGCCTTGCAGTGGTGAATTTAATGCCACCTACACTGTATAGTCCTGTTGGGCCTCCGGTTTTTCCATGATCAACAATAACTTCTTTTTTAGTCGGTTCATTGCTGCCGGTAGCAGTAGCCGGCAGTAATCCAGAAAAAATACGACCAACATCTTCTATTCGCAGCTTAAGACCGGGTATCGCCAGGTTCAGAGCATGGATAAACTCTGTCAGTTGTGGTCTGGTGGGGAGAGGGCGATCTGGTCCTCCCAGCCAGGGTTCATGGCTGGTTCCGGCAAAAATTTGTCCTTTCCAAGGTGTAACAAAATAGAGGCGGCTGCCTTTTTCCCGTGCCTGTACAGCCAGTGCATAATCGGAAAGTGCTTCTCTCTTAAAAAGGACATTCCAGGCCAATGATGGACGGAATAATTCTTCTCTGTCACCTGTGATACCTTCTACAACCTCTCTGCACCAGGGACCGGCAGCGTTAATAATCAGGTTCGCATGGTAAGTACTTTTTCCCCCTGTTTCCCGATCCAGCCCTGTTACACCTTCGATATGTCCCTGTTTGTCTGTCAGCAGACCGGTGGCCTGGACATAATTTAAAGGAGTGGTGCCGAGGTTGCAGGCCATCTGCAGCATCTCCATAACCAGCAACTGCGAATCCGGTATATATGCGTCATACCAGACTGCCCCGCCTTTAAGCCCCTCTGTGTTCAGGAGTGGAAAGATAGCTCTGCTCTCCCGGACACCAACCACCTTACCCATTGGCAACTGGTGATGCCGATCCATGCCGATATTGCGTTTGTAGGCCAGTAAGTGATTAACAAGGAGCGCCGCTCTGAAAATGGAAGGTCTGCGCATACCGTTGCCATAGAGCGGTATAAAACAGGGAAGGGGATGTACACGCCTGGGGAAATGACGAAGAAACCAGGTTCGTTCTTCAACGGATTCCCGGAACCTGGGCAGATCAAGGCTCTGCAGATAACGCAGACCGCCATGGATAATCTTCAGGCTGTTAAAACTGGTCTGTTCGCCAAAATCACCCTTTTCCAGCAGCAGAGTTTTCAGACCTCGTCGTCCCGCCTCGAGTGCCAGAGTGATACCGTAGATGCCGCCGCCGATAATAATAGCATCGTAATCATTTTTTTCCGCCCCTTGTGGATCCCGTGATATTTTCATCAGTACCTTACTCCATAACTTTTGTCAGGAAAAACAAGAAACACTAAACTTCTCTTAAAATTACAGACATGTAACATAGCACCAAGGTACTTACCCAAGCATTTTAAAAAAAAAATGAGGGTACGGTGGTAACCACTGACCGGTGTTCCCCGGGGGGGTAAAGAAAGGTTGAGGAGAAATAATCAGTTTTTTCATAAAGATAACGTCCTGTCTGCTGGTCGAAAACTGAGAAAATGACTCAATCGATAGAGGTGGCTTGCTTCGTTCAAAGAAAGGTCTTTAATAAACGATTAAAAGAAATCTGCAAGGAACAATAGTAACGCTTAGTTTTTCAAGCTGGAGCTAAAATTTTATAGTGCAAAGGAGTTGAGCTGTCAAGAAGGGGGGCAATAAATTTTTTGTAGAGAAGTGTGGCTTGCCAGCCGTCAAAAGTTGACCATACAACCCAGAGATTGTTTATATGAAAGTCATGTTCGCTTCCCTGACAGGGAGGGATTCAGAGGAGTGTTGACACAACAATCCACAGCCTGCGAGGACGTTTGGCGACACTCCTCCGAATCCCGGTTACATTACTTTCATGTTTCGTTGTGAAATTCATTTCATGGGTGTTAGCTGATGTTCTGTTGATACCGTTATCGCCTAACGTTCAAGCACATAAACGATGCTTGTGTTTTCATTCAGTTCCAGGTGCAGCGATTTGTCAAGCACCTTCTTACCATTAACTTCCCAGTAAAGGATTTGTTTCTTTGACCCGGTTGCTAGCTCTACATGCATTGCTGTACTTTTAAAATACTGGCCTACGTACTCCTCCGTATAAGCATATCCATCAACTAGAACTGTCTGCCCTTCCAGTACGTTGACCCGACAGTGAAACGGTCCGGTTAACTCAAAGTAATTTGCCATATCGTCAAATATAAAGTTTGAACGATTGGCTATGAACTTTTCCAGCATTGTCACATATGGCACATGTGGTTGACCATATTCTGCAAGCATCTTTTTGTAATATTTCACCCGGGAACTGAGAAACCCATTTGTTAGCCGATGATTCATCAACTCGGTTGCCAGATCTATGAAATACTTCTTATACTCCTCACTTTCATTCATTAATCTTGAGAATAGTTTGGTACGTCCACAATAATGGTTCCGCTCTTTGTAGATCAGCTTGAAAGCCTCCTGCTGCCAGTGTTCTCGCTCTATTTTAAATTTCTTAGCTTCACCATCAAAAAAACTGTGATCCATATCCCAGTTAATCCAGAATATTCGGGCATTAGAGTCTGTCTTGTCATATACCGCTACTCCTTGGCAGTAATCAGTTGTGCCGCAGAACACCCATGAAAAAACATGGCGGGAAAAATTATCGAGATCAATTTTGCCGCTAACATTATCGAAAGTCAAATTTTCCCTTTCTGTCACAGTTCTCCAGAAGTTTTCTGTATACATTACATCATCTTCCAGAGCTATATCACCCCTGAACTTATAAAAATTATAATCATCGTGGTCATAACGCTGTCCCCACTGCCTCCTGCTGAGGTGTTCAACGACAAATCCCATACCGTGACTTCGGCCATTCACATATATTTCGACCAACCGTGTTGCCGGGACCTTACAGTCAATCTGCCTGGCAATATCGTAGGCCAGAGGATTATTGAACGGATACTGGGGAGGCCACGATGTCGTTTGCACCACCAGGGTTCTAAGGGGAACCTCATGCCCTGGAAAAATCATACCATCCGGCACTGCCGGTAAACCATACATATTTCGGAAATATAGCTTATAACCATGAGCAAATTTTTCGGTAATCAGACGCTCTCCACCGTGAACACGTAGTCCGACATAGGTCTCAAAGAGCACCTCTCCATCCTCTACATAGCTAACCTCAGCTAGCCGCTCCCATTTTCGACCACTTTGCACACGATTTGTCAAAATTCCGGTATCAGGGTCGTGGAGACTCCTCTCATTTATTACAATAGACAGTATGGGCCACCCAGGTTTTTGGTGTAATGATTGTGCTGTGGCAGTTGATCTGTATTCGAGTTTTCCGGATGGATTTGCCAGGTAGACATTGTCATCCACATGCCGTTTTTTTTGAAAAGTTACTGCTTCAATATCATTGTCGACATTGCCGGAGGCCTTGAAACGTTGATAATCATTCTCCTCAAGTTTCACTAAATTCAATTTCTTAAATATTTTGCCCATTGGCCCATAATTCAACACACCGGTTGATACTGAGCGGACCTGTAGGGCACTTTTCAAATCAGAGAGTATATTGAACCTGGTCAGAACAAGCGATACAACAAGCAGGAGCAGAATACTAAACCCGATGAAGATGTTTTGTCGCCGAATTGATCTCATAGACAGTCACCTACACGTCATATGGACGGTTATACTGAAAGATAAGAGACGCTTTCGAATTCAGCTCTTTCACCCTTTTGATGATAAGGAGGACATCTTTTTGGTCAATTTGTAATATGTTAATGAAGTAGAATATCTCTCTATTCCGTTCTTCTCTTCTTATATACAGACCACTTTTCCTCTTTTCTGCAAATTGGGTGAGCAATCGCTCCGGGACGTTCAATGTGGAATTTGTCGGCAATTTAACCTGAAGTGTGGCGGATTGTTTTCCACCTTTCAGCAGTCTCTGGTTGAGAATAATAAAGAGTAAAATCGTAGAGATTACGCCGCCTGCTAACAGGTACTCCCATGAATACGAAGCCTCCCTTAAATATGGAAAGGAAATTACGAAAAAAGGATCGCCACCAAGTGATTGCATCACCATAGCGTTGTTCACTTTCTGTATAGCGAGTTGGTTGGTCTGCAAAAATGTGTCAGGAGTCCAATCTGTAAGAAGATCGATATGTTTATTGCGGGGAAATAAGAGTTCAGCCTTGCTGATTGTTACTGGGGTCACACTGTCAATGGGGTCTATTCTTAATGAATCGATGCTGGAAAGTGGTGGAAGTGTTACATAATAGTCGTTTACGTTTATGGATGGTTTTACAACTAAACGCTGAGAATTAAGCTCAGAGAAAATTTCGTATCTCCCTCTCCAATAGACCTGCAAAACTCCAACCTGATCAGACTTCAGTTCAAGAAGGAGGTCAGCCCGCACTGTTTTCCATTGCAGGTATACTGTGACCAGTAGGAAAGTCAGGACGAATACGGCAATCCCTAACAACTCTACCAGGCCTTCAATATTGCGCCACGTTTTCATACAATTGAAGAGACGATTCAAACCGCCTGATTGTTATTATAAAAAATATTCATCTTTATTCCAGGCGTGATAGCGGTCAGTATTTCCTTAAGCTGCAGGAGCGTATTTTCATTCTGGTTCTGGAAATTATACGAGATTACGGTATTTTTTGAATCCTCGGCAACACTGTCAAGGCGTCCCTTTACAATAGTTGAGGAAATGGTCTCTAGAATATCACTACTTTTTTCCTGAAACACGGCTACCGGTATTTCGACAATAACCACACCATCATTCTGGTAAACGGTGAGGAATTTGCCCCCATACCTCAGTCCCAGCAGTGCCACAACCGCAAAAATCAGAATGATAGCTAGAAACAACATATTAAAAGTAGCACAACAAAGAGAAGTGGCTACCACTAGCATAATAAAGCCAATTTCCTCGGGCTCCTTTATAGGGGTGCGAAATCTGACTATGGAAAGGGCTCCAAGCAGTCCCAGTGACAGGGGCAGGGAAAACTGAATGGTAATAAATATGGCTGTAATAGACATTCCGAGTAGCGGAAATGCACGATAAATCATACTACCGGTTGAGCGGGCCTTATAGAATCTTACATAGAGCAGGGCGATAAAAAATGCCGAAAAAAGTGAAATAGCCATAACTCCCATGAATGGGAATATGCCTATTTCATCCATACTCTTACTGCCGAAACCTGATAAAATTGCGTACCAATCTGTTTGTTGAGATGTCATTTTATTTTTAAACCAGTTTAATAAATAATGCGTTGAAGTTGGGCATAACACGCGGAGTATTTGGAAAATGATCCTTTTCTGCAGCCGAGAGCGTTCACCTGGTGAAGCCAATCCGGCAATATACAAGATTGGCTTTTCAATTCAAATACCGCATCCGGCAAAGGTACAAAATTTTCTCGATTTACCATTTGTCTGTTAATTCTCGTCACATGAATATTACCATCAACAGCCAGCCGGGCTCCTGTTAATGGTTCGACAAATCTTGACCTGCAATAATTGATTTGAAACACAGGATAGAGCGTTTGCTTGAAAATGACTCCCTGGGCAACTATTTTTTTGTTAATGACTAAATATTCAGGGTTGTGGAGCGCGTGAGACAGCACCCACTCACTGTCAATATCCAGCCTGTCACGAATTTTAACCCTTGCACTGCCAATTTTATTTTTGATCTCAAGAAACGTTGCAGGAAACGGTTCACCGCTATCGATACTGGAGTACCAACGTAGTCGTACTTTGGTTTTCAGGTAATCACTGCTCAACTTCTCATTGAGCATACGAAAGTCTTTCGTATCAAAGTAAATACTGGAAATTTTACCTTCATGGTAATCTGGGTCTGGCTGGCATTTTTTGGCAAGCCAGCGGCGTAATATATCCGCCTTGTTATTATGCAGCACGTATTTCGTTTCGTGTTCACCTATTTGCAGTGTATTGAAAGCCATAGTGCTGATAATGTTCCTTTTCATGAGCAAAGTTCATTGCATCACCTATCCAAAAATCTCAATTCCTACTATCTGAAAACTATCTTTGACAACCTCGTAAAAAGGTCATTCGAAGTTCCAGATGGCTAAGTCAAAAAGTTTGATATACGAGGCGTAGTGTTTTCCTCAGGCTCTCAACAATACATATGGTATGTTGAGGTTCTGAGAAAAACCTGCAACGAAGGAGATCGGACTTTTTACGACGCCATCATCTTTGGAATATTCTGTAATGGTAAAGATGTTGAAAAGTATTTCAGGATTTTCAAAACTCAATTTTTTTTATACCATATTTCCGTGTGGTTACAAATATCAGCATGTTTTATTAGAAAAAATGGCAACAATTCAGAACGTATTTAACATCCCGACATTACAAACAAAAGCTAACATTCGATAAATTGCAAGAGGTTTTGTGTCGTAACGCCATAGTATTAAAGGCAAAACATCTAACTTTTGCAACACCCTCATACTGTATCAATTTAAGAATACATTGTGCTGATGCGACTTTTTACATCAAGCCGGAAAAGAAGTCATTTCCCTTGTCATCTACCAGGATAAATGCCGGGAAATCGATAACATCAACCTGCCAGACGGCTTCCATGCCGAGTTCAGGATAGTCAATACACGCAACCTTTTTGATGTTTTCTTCAGCCAGGATTGCGGCCGGACCGCCGATTGAGCCAAGGTAGAAACCGCCATGTTTTTTACAGGCATCGGTTACCTGCTGTGAACGGTTGCCTTTGGCAATCATGACCATTGAGCCGCCATGGGATTGGAGCAGATCGACATAGCTGTCCATACGGCCGGCAGTAGTCGGGCCAAAAGATCCGGATGGCTTGCCCGGCGGAGTTTTTGCCGGTCCGGCATAATAGATGGGATGTTTTTTCAGGTATGCAGGCAGGGGCTTACCTTCATCGAGTAATTCTTTGAATTTGGAATGGGCGATATCGCGACCAACAACAATAGTACCGGAGAGCAGCAGGGAGGTTCCAACCGGATGCCTGCTCAGTTCGGCCTGTACCTCCTTCATAGGTTTGTTCAGGTCGATCTGTACTCCCTGGCCATGCTTTCCGCGGTATTTTTCTGGGATTAATTTACCGGGGTCAGTATCCAGAACTTCTAGCCAAAGTCCGTCACTGTTTATTTTTGCTTTTAAATTTCTGTCTGCTGAGCAGGAGACGCCCATTCCAACCGGGCAGGAAGCTCCATGTCGGGGCAGTCGAATGATGCGGATATCATGGGTAAAGTACTTACCTCCAAACTGTGCGCCGATACCGAGATTCTGTGCAGCTATCTGCATCTTTTCTTCAAGCTCGATGTCGCGGAAGGCACGTCCATGCTCGTTACCTTGAGTCGGCAGTCCATCCAGATATTTAACGGAGGCCAGTTTTACGGTTTTCAGGTTGGCTTCGGCACTGGTTCCACCGATGACAAAGGCCAGATGATATGGAGGGCAGGCAGCGGTGCCGAGTGTCTTCATTTTCTCAACCATAAAGGTTTCCAGTGTTTTAGGGTTGAGCAAAGCCTTGGTTTCCTGGTAGAGATAGGTCTTGTTTGCACTGCCTCCGCCTTTGGCGATAAACAGGAACTTGTACTCGTCTCCTTCAACGGCATATAAATCAATCTGGGCGGGCAGATTGGTACCTGTGTTTGTCTCAGTATACATGTCGAGTGGTACTGTCTGGGAGTAGCGCAGGTTCTCCTCTGTATAGGTTTTGAAAACTCCTTTGGAGAGCGCTTCAGCATCGTCCGCTCCAGTCCAGACGTTCTGGCCTTTCTTGCCCATGATGATCGCTGTTCCGGTATCCTGGCAGATTGGCAGTTCAAACTGTGAGGATACCTCTGCATTTTTCAGAAAGGCGAGTGCAACGCCTCTCTCGTTTACTGAACTCTCAGGGTCGTCGAGGATCTTTGCTACCTGCATGTTATGCTCAGAACGCAACAAAAAGGACAAATCCCGCATGGCTGTATTTGTCAGCACTGTCAATGCCTCCGGGTCTATTTTCAGCATATCCTGTCCGTTGAACCGGTCAACGGTAACAAATTTTTCAGATCCTTCAATTCGTCGATATTCTGTCTCATCTTCAGCCAGCGGAAAGGGGGCCTGGTAAGTAAAGTCGGTCATCTGGATTAACTCCTTATGGCTACCTTGAAAAATTGATTTTTTGCCCAACATCTGCGTTATGTTAAAAATTTTATCCTCAGAATATCAATTATATGCCTGCGGTAAATTTATTATCATGCCTTGATTTTGAACAAAAATCCAAATTTTGCAAGATACCCTTATGTTGTTTTGCAGAGTGATGGCGTCATAAAAACTCAAATCCTTCGCTATTCCGCAGACACTCTACCTGATCCTGTTTTAAAGGCCAAGGTTTTCCAGGAAGGTATCACAGAGCAGGAGTTCTTCTGAAGGTATTGAGCAGATCATGCCTGCGGTTGTGGTTTACCCCTGAGACGTTGAGCTAAACTGCTGATGGTCAGAAGAAGTGCGCCTGCGATAATCCCTACAACCGCATTTGTCAGCATGGGCGTGAGCAGTGCAAACAAAGTACCGACGTTGGGGATACTTTTTACAGCCAGAACAGCATGATGCACATAGCTATGGGAACCGGGAATACCATGCAGCAGGATACCGCCGCCAACAAGAAACATGGCTGCCGTCCCTACAATGGACAGTGTTTTCATCAGATAAGGCGCAAATACCAGAATCCCCCGGCCCAGGCTGCGTTTAAAACTTCCCCAGCTGTTTTTTGCGGTGGATTTCATCAGTGCCAGTCCACCATCGTCAAGTTTGACAATACCGGCAACCAGTCCATAAACACCGACAGTCATAGCGACGGCTATAATCGACACGACAGCTGCCTGGCTTGCAAATGGTGCGTCTTTGACGGTGCCCAGTGCGATTACAATGATCTCGGCAGAGAGAACAAAATCCGTCCGGATTGCACCCTGTATTTTCTTCTTCTCAAAAGCCACCATATCCGTGCCTGTGTCACTGAGTGCCTCGACCACTTCATCATGATGTGTCTCATCCTCCTTCTTGCTGTGAAGAAATACATGTGCCAGTTTTTCAAAGCCCTCGTAGCATAGATAGCCACCACCGATCATTAACAGAGGCGTAATCAACCAGGGGATAAAAGCAGAGATTGCCAGTGCACCGGGTACCAGGATCAGTTTATTTTTGAAGGAACCTTTGGCCACCGCCCATACTACGGGTAACTCACGATCTGCACGCACACCCGATACCTGCTCCGCGTTCAGGGCCAGATCATCACCCAGCACACCCGCAGTTTTTTTTGCTGCCACCTTGGTCATGACGGAAACATCATCCAGGATCGTTGCGATATCATCAATTAGAGCTATCAGGCTGGTTCCGGCCATGCTGGACTCCTTTGAATATTGATCTTTTTCCTTTTGCTGTTTGAAATATAAGACTTCCAGGAAGGACTATTCTCACAAATTCATGCGTGCTTCCAACTCTTCCTGCGAAAATGTGTAGACCTGTGTTCCATTGCATTCAACAGCAAAGGAGGCACAACCACTTCCCAGTCTGCCGCAGGTTTCCAGATCCTTACCTTGAATCAATCCACTGACAAGTCCACCTCTGTATGCATCTCCGGCACCGGTGGGATCGATAACCTGTCTGGCTGTATATGTTGGAATTTCCACCACACCATCTTTTCCGAAAATTTTTGAGCCGCCTTCTCCATAGGTAATGATTGTTGCTGTGGTTCGGTTTATCAGACCGTCTTTGCTTAATTCGGTTTTATCAAGTATCAGGTTGAATTCATAATCATTTACAATAAGCATTTTGCACCCGGTAATTGCCTCAATCAGATCTTCAGCCTGCAGCATGGGAAGAGACTGGCCCGGATCAAAAATATAGTCAATCCCTCTTCTTTTGCATTGTTGTGGATAGTTAATCATGTCATCCAGGTTGCCGGGGGAGATCAGGAGAAGACTGTTCTCAGGCTCAAGTTTTGAAAAATCAAGTTCTGAAGAGAACTTCATGGCACCGGGATTGAAGCCGGTAATCTGGTTATTAGTCTGATCCGTTGTGATATATGCACCGGCTGTAAGCTCGCTGGGAATTACTTTGACTCCTTCCCTGTTGATACCGTTGGAGCCTAACCAGTCGAAGTATTTATGGTGGTCACTTCCAATCGTTGCAGATAATGCTGCAGATTCACCCATGAGATTCATGGCATAGGCGATATTTCCTGCGGTGCCGCCGTAGTTTTCAGTTACGCCGTCAACCTGGAAGCATACATTGAGGTCATGAATCTTGTCGGGTAGAATATGATCTGAAAATTTCTCTGAAAAATTCATAATTCTGTCATAGGCTAGAGAGCCGGAAATAATTACATTCATAGTAGAAACCTTTGTGTGAGTATTGCAGATAATGTCTGTACCAAAACAACGCTTATCTTATTTAATTTCTCCCCATGCCTGCCCACAGGAGCTGCTACCGTGGGGAGTAGTTGGCAAGATATACTGCAGAAATAACGATTATTCCACCAGCAAGCTGCATAACGGATAGTTTTTCCCCAAGAACTACCCAGGCTCCAAATGCTGTAATCAATGGAATACCATTGAGACAGACGGCGGCACGGGCAGCAGGTATTTTGGTCAAGGCATAATTATAGCAGAGAAAAGCTCCAATTGTGGAAAAAACAGTAAGTCCGATTACTGCTGCAATTGCCTCCGTTGTCACTGTATCCCATTCTATTTGAGGAGAGGTAAAGAGAAAGGCCGGGAAAAAGAAAATCGCTCCGAAAATGATCTGCATGCCGGTGATCTGGATTGGGGAAAACACTGCACCGAGTTTGCGGGTCATGATCATATAAATTGAAGCGGAAAAAACCGCACCAAGAATGAGTAAATCACCCAGCAGTTCCCCTTGAAGGGATTGAATGTTTTGCCCGCCAAAGACGAGAAGTGCTACTCCAAGCATGGATATAGCGATGCCGATGATATTTACGATTCTAACACGTTCTCTAAGAAACACGATGGAGAGGAAAAGGACAACGATGGGGATGGTGGAGATAATGAGGGATACCTTCGTCGCCGAACTGTATTGCAATCCGATTGTTTCAAAGCTGAAGTAGAGTCCCGGCTGGAAAATTGCGACAAGGAGCAGAGGCTTGATGTTTTTCCATGTGAGGGGGGGGAAGCCTGTCCGCATGAGCAGGAAAGTGAAAAAAATTGAAGCGCCGAGAAAGCGGTAAAATATCAGGCAGAAGGGTGGGAAGCTCTGCAGGGCGATCTTTGTTGCCACAAAAGATAATCCCCAGAAGAGTACTGACATGGTAAGGGCGATATAGGTGAGCAGTGTTTGCTTCTCTGACATTATGTTAAAATTCGGTTATAGTGATATTCCTTCCGATTTGTTCCATTCAAGGGATTAAGCCAGGAAGCAAAGAGGGATGAAACTGTTTCATCTCTTGTTTGCCGAGAACCCATCCGGGAGGTGAGCTTAATCTATCAGTCGAAATATATCTTGCAGGGATTTGACCGGTAATAAAAAAATACTGTTGTCCAACCTGTGTGGCTGTGTTAATTAGAAGGTTCATTGCATACAATATTGAGTAGCTGGAGATCACTTGGACTGAGGAGTTGTGTCAGTGTTTTTTATGGGGTTATTGAGACCTCTTTTTATTGAACTCATAATTATAGGAGATGAGGATGAAAAAACTTTCGTTGTTGTTGGTTGCTGCATTGGCTGTATTGGCCTTTTCTGCAGGTTCTGTCTATGCTGTAGACACCCTTGCTGAAATTCAAAAACGTGGTGTTTTGCGGGTTGGGATGGAGCCCGGTTATATGCCTTTTGAGTTGACCAACCAGAAAGGAGAGATCATCGGTTTTGATGTTGATATGGCAAAGCGTATGGCCAAGGCAATGGGTGTAAAACTGGAACTGGTTTCTACAGCCTGGGATGGCATCATTCCAGCACTGATGACCGGTAAGTTTGATATCATCATGTCAGGAATGACCCTCACTCAAGAGAGGAACATGACGATCAATTTTGCCCAACCTTATATCCTGATCGGCCAGTCCATTCTTCTGAAAAAAGAGCTTGCCGGGGAAGTTCAATCTTATAAGGATCTTAATGATCCCAAGTACACGGTTGCCTCAAAGCTCGGAACTACCGGCGAGCAGGCCACCAAACGTTCTATCCCGAAAGCAAAGTATATCTCCTATGAAACAGAGCAGGAAGGCGTTATTGAGCTTGTGAACGGGAAAATTGATGCGTTTATTTATGACCTTCCATTTAATGCAATTGCATTTGCTCAGAAAGGCCAGGGAAAAGTAGTGCATCTTGATCAGCCTTTCACCAGAGAACCTCTTGCCTGGGCTATCCGCAAAGGAGATCCTGACTTTCTTAACTGGCTGAACAATTTCATGAGCCAGGTCAAGTATGATGGCGTATATGAAAAGATTTATAACAAATGGTTCCAGGATGATGCCTGGTTGAAAGAAATCCAGTAAATTCTTTTCCAAGGCATTAGGAGCTTGTCCGAGAATAAGCGTTTATTCTCAAATCGAGGTTTTTCAAAAAAATAAGCACAGTCATATAAGTGATATTACGAGCATTATTTTTATGGAAATAACGAAGAGTTGAGGAGAAATGCATTCTCGGGCAGGCTCCTAAAGAACCAGGTTATTAACTCCCACATCGAAAGCGTTTCATTCGGAGTCTCGCAGGCTCGCTTACCTGCTTCGTTGCTGCAAATGAAGCGCTTTTTCTATACCATCCAAGGATTCTGTTTTCACGAGTCTATCAGCAAATAAGGAAAAGCCTATTTTGAATGCCACAGAAAAGACGTGGCCCTGGAAAGTATTGCTGGCGGTTATCTTGATTTTAATGGCAGCCGGCACTTGGGGTGCGGTTAAACAAATTGACTATCAATGGCGCTGGTACAGGGTGCCGCAATACTTTTTTTACCTCGCTGAAGATGCGCAAAAGATCCCTTTTGATGGAACTGTCACAAAGGTAGAAAAAGCCGGGAAAACAGTAACGGTCACTCTCACCTCGGAAAGTTCGGAAGTTGTCACTGTTCAGGTAGAGGCGGAGGAGCTCAAGGTTTCTGAAGGTGAGGAGCTGTTTGAAGGTGATACAGTCGGCTTTTCTTCGGAGTGGCGTCTGGGGCCGCTTATGAAAGGACTCTGGACAACCCTGTGGCTGTCGGCGATAGCTTCAGTGTTCGCGCTTATACTCGGACTTATTGCGGGACTTGCCAAGGTGTCAAAAAACTATACACTTCGCGGTCTTGCCATGATCTATGTTGAGTGTATCCGGGGAACACCACTTCTGGTGCAGATTTTTATCGCCTATTTTTTTCTCGGTACGGTTTTCGATCTGAGCCGTAATGTCTGTGGCATCGGCGCACTGGCACTGTTTGCCGGGGCCTATGTGGCTGAAATCGTCAGGGCGGGTATCCAGGCCATACCACCGGGGCAGACCGAGGCCGCCAGATCCCTTGGCATGACAATGCCGCAGACAATGATGGATATCATTCTGCCCCAGGCGTTTAAAAAGATACTACCGCCCCTGTCAGGACAATTTATCAGTCTCATAAAAGATTCATCACTGGTATCTGTTATTGCAATAACTGATTTGACTAAATCAGGGCGTGAGATCATTACTTCAACCTTTGCCACCTTTGAAGTCTGGCTCGTTGTTGCTGCTATGTATCTGCTGGTTACGTCACTACTTTCGCAAGTTGTTTTCTATATGGAACGGAGGCTCGCTGTAAGTGATTAAAGCCGAAAATGTTGTCAAACTTTTTCATGGATATGGTACCACTGTGCGTGCGGTGGATGGTGTTTCAACGGAAGTGGAAAGAGGTGAGGTCGTTGTTGTTATCGGTCCATCCGGATCAGGTAAATCAACATTTCTACGTTGTATCAATGGGCTGGAAGTGTTTTCCGAAGGGCATATTATCATTGATGGTGTGGATCTTGCGGATAAAAAAACGAATATCAATAAGGTTCGAATGGAAGTCGGTATGGTTTTCCAGCAGTTCAATCTTTTCCCCCATAAAACCGTTCTGGAAAATCTGACTCTGGCGCAGCGACGAGTTCGAAAGCGCAGTAAAAAGGTTGCAGAAGAAAAGGCACGTGCATTGCTGGAGAAGGTTGGTATCCCCGAAAAGGCAGGAGAGTATCCATCCCGTCTTTCTGGAGGTCAGCAGCAGCGTGTTGCAATTGCCAGAGCTCTTGCCATGGAACCGAAGGTGATGCTGTTTGATGAGCCGACTTCCGCCCTTGATCCTGAAATGGTTGGTGAGGTTCTTGATGTTATGAAGCAGCTTGCCGGCGAAGGAATGACCATGGTTGTTGTTACCCATGAGATGGGATTTGCCCGAGAAGTAGCTGACAGGGTGCTTTTTATGGATGAGGGAAAAATTGTCGAAGTTGGAACGCCGGAGCATTTTTTTACCGAACCGAGGGAAGAGAGGACAAAGCTCTTTTTGAAGCAGGTTCTGTAAAATAAAAATTTATAAACCACTTATCCAAGAATTTAAAAATTTCCGATTTATTCGGACCAGGAGGTTGGGTTGATGCGACTGTTGAAAGCGTTGATTGTGGCAATGTTGAGTCTCGGGTTCTGCACAGTTAGTTTTGCAGCAAAAGAGATGAAAGTTGGTTTTGTTTATGTTTCTCCCATTGGAGATGCCGGGTACTCTTATGCCCATGATGTTGGACGTCAGGCCGTCGAGGCAATGGATGGTGTGACCACATCGTATGTGGAATCTGTACCTGAAGGACCTGATTCCGAGCGGGTAATTCTTAATATGGCCCGTAAAGGTTACGATGTAATCTTTGCTACCAGCTTTGGGTATATGGATCCCATGCTCAAGGTGGCAAAACAATTTCCTAAAGTTGCTTTCCTTCACTGTTCCGGTTTTAAGATGGCAGATAATATGAGCAATTATTTTGGCCGTATCTATCAGGCCCGCTATCTCTCAGGAATTGTGGCGGGCAGTATGACCAAGTCAAATGTGCTCGGTTATGCTGCCGCGTTTCCGATTCCCGAAGTTATTCGGGGCATCAATGCTTTCACTCTTGGTGCACAGTCGGTCAATCCTGATGTTACCGTCAGGGTGGTATGGACTAAAACGTGGTATGATCCCGCAACGGAAAAAGAAGCTGCAAAATCGTTGCTGGATGTAGGCGCGGATGTTATCGCCCAGCATCAGGACTCGCCGGGACCGCAAGAGGCTGCACAGGAAAAAGGTGTCTACTCTATTGGTTACAATTCAGACATGTCAGCCTTTGCACCCAAGTCACATATGACCGCCCCTGTCTGGAACTGGGGACCGTACTACACAAAAGTTGTTGAGCAGGTGAGGAATGGTACATGGAAAGCGGAATCCGCCTGGCCCGGGTTAAAGGAAGGAATCGTTGATCTCGCGCCATTTGGGGCGATGGTTCCTCAGAATGTACAGGATAAGGTGAATAAGGAAAAGGCGGATATAATTGGTGGTAAAAAGATTTTCACAGGACCAATAAAAGATCAGAAAGGTGTTGTCAAAATTGCCGGCGGTGTAGCCGCAACTGATAAAGAGCTCCTGGGAATGACCTGGTTTGTGAAGGGAGTTGTTGGAACCACTGAATAATTGCTAGGAGCTTGTCCGAGAATGCATTTCGAAGTCTACGCTATCTGCCCAAGTTCTTCGTTATTTTCAAAAAAATAATGCTCGCAATATCAAGTATATGGCTGTGCTTATTTTTTTGGAAAACCTCGATTTTGAACAAAATGCTTATTCTCGGACAAGCTCCTAGTGAACTGTTGCCGATAGATTGATGTTTCACATTCGTATAACAAAAAGACAGGAGCCCCTGAGTGTTGGAGGCTCCTGTCTTGTTTTATTATCAGCATTGATACTTTCTCTGCTGCTCAGTGGATTATTATTGTTTTTCCGTGGTACACCTCCTGTTGATGGCATCGTAACACTTTTTCAGGGAGCTTTTGGTTCCAGATGGGCTATCGAGGACAGTATTCTCAAAGCGATTCCCATTTTTCTTTGCAGTCTCGGGGTTGCTATCGCTTTTAGGTTGCAAATATGGAATATCGGGGCGGAGGGCCAGTTCGCATTGGGAGCAATCGGTGCAACCTGGGTCGCCCTCAGTTTTCCTCAGTGGCCAAAGATTGCCCTGCTACCTGCAATGGTTCTGGCGGCGGCTGTTGCCGGGGGAGGATGGGGAATGATCCCTGCCATTTTGCGGCAGCGTTTGAAAACCAATGAGATCATCGTTACTCTGATGATGAACTACATTGCCATCCTCTTTCTTGAATACCTTGTGTATGGAGTCTGGAAAGATCCGACCAGTTTTGGATTTCCAATGACTCCTGAATTCTCCGAGCAGGCCATTGTCGGCAAGATTGGTACTACTTCCATTAACTGGGGTCTGGCACATTGTCTGATCCTGGGAGTGCTTGTCTGGGGTTTCTTTAAATTCACTCGAACAGGTTTTGAAGTTAAAGCCTGTGGAGATAATGTCAGAGCTGCCAGATATGCAGGTCTTCCCTATGATCGGCTTGTTGTTCTGGTAATGGTCTTAAGCGGTGCTCTTGCAGGTTGGGCCGGTTTTCTTGAAGCCTCCGCCACTGTAAACAGACTGCAGCCAAGCATAATGGTAGGATATGGATATACTGCTATTGTTGTCGCATGGCTTGCCCGTCTTCACCCTTTGAGTATTGGTATAGCCTCATTCCTGCTGGCCGGTTTGCGCGTGGGGGTTGAAAATATGCAACTTGACCTGCAGGTGCCTGCAGCATTTGGTGGCATTATTGAGGGATTGATTTTACTTACTGTTCTAGCCGGAGGGCTTTTCACCCACTATCGTCTCATTCGGGGGAAGAAGTGATGGAGATAATCACTATTATTATCCCCCTCCTTGCTGCTGCGGTGCAATCCGGTACCCCGATACTCTATGCCACTCTTGGTGAAATCATTACAGAGAAATCCGGGGTGCTGAATCTCGGTGTAGAGGGTGCGATGATTATTGGCGCACTTGCCGGTTTTATTGTTTCCAGATACACAGGCAGCCCGGTTCTCGGTTTTTTTGCAGCAGGTATCGCCGGATCTTTCGCGACCTCCATACATGGTGTCGTTTGTCTCTGGTTTCAGGGAAACCAGGTTGTTTCCGGGCTGGCCCTCACTATTCTTGGTGCGGGTTTAGCGAATTATCTGGGGACTTCCTATGTGGGACTTTCTGCACCCGGTTTCAGTCCTGTTGCTGTTCCCCTGCTGTCATCAATTCCCGTTCTGGGGCCAATCTTTTTCAATCACGATATCCTTGTATATATCAGCTATTGTATTCCCCCTGTTATGTGCCTTTTTTTTACATCTACCCGCTTTGGTCTTGGGCTGCGAGCAGCAGGGGAATATCCGGCAGCTGCCACGGCAGCCGGATTGAACGTTCTTGCTTATCGCTGGTTTGGTATCTTGGTAGGCGGATTTCTTATGGGGCTTGGCGGTGCCTACCTTTCTCTTGCCTATACTCATTTATGGACAACAAATCTTACCGGAGGAAGAGGGTGGATAGCTGTTGCTCTGGTTATCTTTGCCTTCTGGCGACCAGGTCGGGCTGTGCTGGGAGCGTATCTCTTTGGCTCTGTTATGGCACTGCAATTACGTCTCCAGGCTTTGGGCACACAATTACCTTCTTCCATTCTGCTTATGCTGCCCTATGTATTAACGGTATTTGTTCTGGTTATGTCCTCCTGGAGGAAGAAGACTAATGAGGAACCTGCAGCGCTTGGGGTCAATGTTGAACCTGCCGATTGATCTGAATAATGATATTTTTTAGAGAGGAATGTGAATGTCCGCAAATGATACATACAGAAAAACCTATCCGATTTCCTGGGATCAACTGCATAGAGATTCAAAGGCGCTGGCCTGGCGACTTCTTGACATGGACTATTTCAAAGGGATTATTGCCATTACCAGAGGGGGGTTGGTGCCGGCTGCGATTGTGGCTCGTGAGCTTGATATTCATCTCGTCGATACAGTCTGTGTTTCCGGCTATGACTGGAAAGATAAAAAAAATGAAGCCGATATATTGAAAGGCTTTGATGGTGACGGGGAAGGATGGCTGCTTATCGATGATCTGGTAGATACAGGCCGGACGGCCCTGGTTGTGAAAGGACTGGTTCCCAAAGCTCATTTTGCAACGGTCTATGCAAAACCTGCAGGGCGTCCCGAGGTAGATACTTTTATCACGGAAGTGAGCCAGGATACCTGGATTCTATTTCCATGGGATACCGAATCTCAGTTTGTCACGCCAATTGCAGGAATTGAGAGAGCCTGACGATGAGCAGCAGAGAACCTCTTATACGACTTGAAAACATTTCAAAATCTTTTGGTAAGGTCCAGGCCAATCGAAATGTAACTCTTGAGATTATAGAGGGGAAGATCCTTGCCCTGCTGGGAGAAAACGGGGCAGGAAAGTCCACCCTCATGTCGATTCTGGCGGGACAGATGCTGCCGGATGCAGGTACCATCTACCTGGGTGGAAAACCGGTACAATTTTCCACCACAGAGAAGGCAATTAGTGCCGGAATCGGCATGGTGTATCAGCATTTCAAGCTTGTGGATGCAATGTCAGTAGCCGAGAATGTTTTTCTTGGTCAAAAAAGTGGTTTCTGGCTTAAGAAAAAAAAAATGGCACGGGTAGTTGAGCAACTGGCTGGTCAATATGGCATGAAGGTTGATCCCGGGGCCAGAATAAGTGATCTCTCGATGGGGGAGAGGCAGCAGGTAGAAATTTTAAAACTTCTTCACCGCAAAAGTACTGTTCTGATCTTCGATGAGCCCACTGCTGTGCTGACACCTAATGAGGCTGAAAATCTTTTTGCCACTATGAAGATCATGGTTAAAAAGGGAAAGGGCATTGTCTTTATAAGTCATAAACTGGAAGAGGTGATGACGGTTGCTGATAATATTGCAATCCTCAGGAGGGGCGAAATTGTTGACAAGGTAGCAGCTTCAGATGTCTCGTCTACGGCTGAACTTGCCGAGCGAATGGTTGGACGGGAGGTGCTCCTGCAGGTCGATAAAGAACCTGTAGAGCCTCGTCAGATTGTGTTGAGATTGAAAAAATTGTCCGGTCCAGGCCTTAAGAAAATAAATCTGGAGCTGCGACAGGGAGAGATACTTGCCCTTGTTGGCGTTGCCGGTAATGGTCAGAAACCTCTGGTGGAGGCAATTTGTGGTCTCAGCAAACCACCTCCTGATACGGTGACTATCCTTGGTATGGAATGGCGGAAGTTTTTCAGGAAAGCGGAATGGGACAACGCTCTTTCGTATATCCCGGAAGACAGGCAGGGCCTTGCAACCTGTCAAGGCCTGGATTTGCTGGATAATTTTCTGCTTACAACCCGTGGTGGATTCACAAAAGGTCCCTGGCTGCAAAAAGAGTTGGCTCGGGAAAAGGCAAGTTATCTTATTAAAGAATTCGATATTCGTCCTCCAGATCCGGCCATTTTTGCCTGGCAATTATCAGGTGGTAATCTTCAGAAAATGGTGCTTGCCCGTGAGTTTTTTCGTAAACCGCGACTGATTGTGGCTGAGCAACCCACCCAGGGGTTGGACATTGCTGCCACCGAAGATGTCTGGAACCTTCTACTAAAAGCCCGTGAACAGGCGGGAATTCTTCTGGTGACCGGGGATCTCAATGAGGCGTTTGTCTTATCCGACAGGATCGGCGTAATGTATAACGGTAAAATTGTTGAGACCTTTGATACCGATAATAAGGAGAAGCTTGACCGGATTCCACAGATGATGGCAGGACTGGCAGTTGCCTGATTCGCTTAAAGAAGATAAAGAGTTTTATCTGACCATCGCTTGGTTTGAGTTTTCACGGACCTATTAGTATTGATTACTAAATAAAAGTAAGATAGAGTTGTTAACAGTTTACAGTTAACAGTTTACAGTTATCCTTATTCCCGGGAGTTATACTATTATGAACAGCCCTTATAACCTGACCTTTTTTGATATCTATGAAAAGAATGCACTCTATAGAGGAACTTCCTGTGCCATTAGCCGGGGGGCTGAGGAGAGCACATATGCCGATCTTTTTCTGCAGACGGCAAGACTTGCCGGAGGCCTGAAAGATCTGAATCTTCCTGCCGGCAGCAGGATAGCCGTACTCTGTAAAAATCATCCCGCTTTTTTTCACCTGTTTGGAGCGGCATCAGCTCTGAACCTTGTACTTGTTCTTATTAACAGACGATTAAGTGAGGAGGAGGTGTCCTACATCATAGAAGACACAACGCCCTCTCTGATAATTTGCGATAATGAAATGGCTGATCAGGGCAGAGCACTTAATAACTCATTTTCGTGTCTTCAGCACTGTTATGTTGTTGATGAGAGTGAGGGGGATTTCTCGAAGTTGTATAATGGTACTCCACTTAAAACTGCTGTATCATGTCGCCCATCTGATCCATTTGTGATCATCCATACAGCTGCAATGCTGGGCAAACCACGGGGGGCTGTTCTCGGTCAGGAGAATATTATCCTGGCAAATCAGCAGATTATCCATGCATACGGAATTGATGACAGTAAAGCTTATTTAAATATTTTACCACTATTTCATATCATGGGAGTCAATCTTGGATTAGCTACCCTGCAAGCCGGCGGCAAAAATATAATAATGGAAAAATTTGATCCTCAAAAAGCTCTGCAAATTATTGAGGATGAAAAAGTTACTTTGTTTGGATCATTTCCCCCTATAGTGGCAAACCTTATAGACACTCTTGAAAAAGGTGATTTTGATCTTTCCAGCCTTGAGATAGTGGCAGGGTTAGATATGCCTGATACTGTAAAAAAATGGGAAGCCTGCACGAATTCCAAATTTTGGACCATGTATGGGCAAACTGAAACGTCAGGTCTGATTACCTTTGGCGAATATTTTGCAAAATCCGGATCAGCAGGAGCTATTTCACCGCTGGTAAATATTAAAATTGCGGATGACTTTGACAACTTCCTGCCCGCCGGGGAAACCGGGGAAATTGTTGTCAGAGGGCCACTGGTTTTCCAGGGATATTGGGATGGCGACGAATTGAATGAGTACACTTTTCGGGGAGGCTGGCATCACACCGGAGACCTTGGCATGATAGATTCTGACGGATTTTTATTTTTTAAAGGTCGAAAAGCAGAAAAAGAACTCATTAAGCCCGGCGGAGAGAATGTCTTTCCGGCAGAGGTGGAAAAAGCTATCCTTACTCATGAAGCAATTAAAGAAGTTTGCGTCTTCGGGGTACCCGATCCTAAATTTGGTGAAGGGATAAAGGCAGTTTGCTCTTTGAAGTCCGAGTGTACCCTGACCAAAGATGATCTGATCAAGTTTTGCGGTTCTCTTATTGCCGGCTATAAGAAACCAAGATATGTTGAGTTCGTTGACAATCTGCCCAGGGGAGAAGACGGTGCAATTGACCGTGAGAAGATAAAGCTGGATTACCCTTGAAGTGAACTCTTTCCACTACGCCTCGTAGATCGGACTTTTTACGACGCCATCACTATTTAATAAACTCGTAAAAAGGTCGATTGCAGCTATAGATGGCTAAGTTAAAAAGTTTGATATACAAGGCGCCGTGTTTTTATCAGTGTCGAGGTCATACATATGGTATGCCTCGGTGCTGATAAAAACCTGCAACGCCGTAGATCGGACTTTTTACGACGCCATCACTATTTGACAGTGGTGACAGGGCAGGGAGCCTTTAAAATAACATATCGTGATGTGGAGCCTAAAAGAATCTTCTCGACCCTGGATCTTTTCTTTATGCCAAGAAAGATATGGTCAATTTCATTGTCTTCAGCAAATTGGACAAGATCTTCACCGGATGAAAGCCCTCTGACGCTTTGCTGTACATCGCATTGCACTCCTGCATCTTCCATCATTTTTTTTGCAAAAACAAGACCTTCTTCTGCTTTTCTGATATCGGATGCCTTCTCAGATGATCCTCCCTCAAGCGAGGTGATGATATAGACAAAAGCATTGTATGTTTTTGCATAATCCCTGGCGAGGGACAGTGCTGTTGCGCCTACTTCGCCACCATTATATCCAACCAGTATCTTCACAATGAACTCCTGAATTTTCGGTTTACATCCAGCGTTTGCGTCGTTTATATGATTTTACATCTTTAAAGGATTTTCTGCCACCCCCCTGTGTAATTCCCATATAAAATTCCTTAACATCAGGGTTGTCCTGCAGTTCTTCAGATGGACCTTCCAGTACAATTTTACCGGATTCCATGATATAGGCATAATCAGATACGGCTAAAGCCACTTTGGCATTTTGTTCAACAACCAGTATGGTTGTATCAAGTTCTTTGTTAATGTGTTTTATATTATCAAAGATCTCTTTTACCAGTAAGGGGGCAAGGCCAAGGGACGGCTCATCCAGCATCAGCATTTTAGGAGCAGCCATCAATGCTCTTGCTATGGCGATCATCTGCTGTTCACCGCCGGAGCTGTACCCTGCCATTCGATTGGTTACTTTTGAAAGCCTCGGGAAATGTTCATACATCATTTCATTGTCTTCACGGATTTTTCTTGACCCGTCATTTCTGGTAATGGAACCGACCAGGATATTCTCATTCACGGTCAGGTGTTTGAAAACACGCCTGCCTTCAGGTACCATAACAGACCCTAATTTTACAACATCCGTCCCAAGCAGCTTAGTTGTGTCCGTACCATCAAATTTTATAAAGCCTTCCTTTATGGCACCGTTTTCAGGTTTTAGAAGACCACTGATGGCCCTTAGTGTGGTAGTTTTGCCTGCACCGTTTGTTCCAAGTAATGCTACAATACTTCCCTCGGGAACGTTAAGGCTGACACCCCGTAGAACTTGAATGATGTCATTATAGACAACTTCAATATTATTGACTTCAAGCAGATTGTTTTCCATATGGCTTTCTTTATTTTCGTCTTAACCTGCCGGAAGTTGGTCCTATATGGCTCAGCTTCCGGTAAGTTAAGGTTCATCGTAGTAATAACAATAATTTACGTGATTTATTTCATGTATTCAGACTGGATCGGCTCACCGACTTTCTTGAATACACCAGTCTGTACACTATAAATCTGGGCCATATCAACGCCGGTACGATCTGTTTTAGAATACGTGACTGGACCAACAGCCGAATAGGCCTGGTATGCATTGGTGCCATTCATTTTGTTAAGTGTCTCGTAAAGATTCTTTTTGTTGATTTCAAGACCCGCTTCTTTTGCACGTTTGATGGTTTCCGTTACGACCTGGGCAACATAGATGCCAGCGGCGTAGTTATGGGATTCAGCCGCTTTTTGATCCCGGCCATATTTTTTTGCCAAAGCCAATTGTTTTTCTGTGCCTTCTCCGGGAACTGACGTGATATTGAAGGAAGTAGTCCAGAAAAAATTTTCAGCTGCATTTCCTGCAAGAGCAATAAGATCATTACCGCCGGTATAGTGAGCGCCCAAGAATGTCAACTTGCCTGCTTCACCAAAAGAAGACGCAGAAAGTCCAAGACGGGACGAATCCTTAAGCATGGTTGCCACAGGAGATTGAACTGTCTGGCTGATAACATACTGAATGTTTTTGCTCATCAGACGCTTTAACATAGCAGTATTATCAAGATCCTTGCCATGCTCTACAACTTCAACAAGCTCAAGGTTAAGTCCTGCCTCAATTGCTTTTTTTACATCAGCCACAGGTCCCCGGCCAAATGCGGACGGATGGACAAAAAGAGCAACTTTTGCTTTTCCACCTTTATGATGTTTCGCAACATATTCACCCAGTATTACAAGCTGTTCTCCGTAGGATACAATGGGAAGAAAAATATAATTTGAATCTATAAGATTGCCGGAGTGATAGGATGCAGGAAGGACAGCAATCTGTTCTTCTTCAAAATCCCTTTTCAATCCTAAGGTGCTGCCAGTTGAATAGTTGAGATACATGACAATGCCCTGGTCCAGGTAGTCCTCAAAATTTCTTTTAGTGACTTCAGTCTTGTACTGATCATCCCTGATTGTGCAGTCAATTGTGTCATCACCCAGCATTTTTGTATCATTTACAAATTTAAAATAATCTTCTGTCCCTTTTGCATAAGGGTTTCCCGCATCAGATGTTGGACCAGTGATCGCCAGCGACATGCCGATTTTGTAAACCTTGCCCCCTGCATTTGCAGTGGTTGTAAAGGCTAACATAACGGCTAGAACCAATAGTGCGTTTAAGAACAAGACGGTTTTGTTTTTCATGCTTCTTTTCCTCCAGAGTTTTGGGTTTGTTGGAACATAATGCCCTGCGGGCATATATAGCCGTTAGCTTTTAGCATAATAGCTAATGGATAACAGCAAAGATCAAAAAAACATGACAACTAAACGAAACTTTTTTTCAAAATCTACGTATATCTGCGATACCGTTTAATATCGGAATGGCCACATCTTCATATACGATTTAACGATTCTCCACCAGTTTGCGATACCTCTAGGTTCAAACATTAAAAAGAGTACAATAACCAGGCCAAAGGTGAGTGGTTTCAGTGCTGTTGCCAGGTTCATTCCTGCGGGTAGATATTGTCCGGCCGTTTCAGCAAGACGCTCGACCTGAAGATCGAGAAATTTAATGGCAACCGGACCCCAGAAGGATCCGTTTAAGGTTCCCAGTCCTCCGACAATGGCCATGGCAAGGTAACCAATTGATTCATGAAGGGTAAAAGATTCAAACCCGACTCCCCTGTAGACATAGGCATGCAAGGCACCGGCTACCCCTGCAAAAAAACCTGATAAAGCAAAGGCATATACCTTTGTAAGTCCGGGGTTCATTCCCATGGCATCTGCAGCCCGGTCATTATCCCGGACAGCAATAAGGGATCTGCCGTACCTGGTCTTCAGCAGGTTTCTGATGCCAAATCCCAGGAGAACAACAAAAGTTAGAATTACAAAGTACCAGAACACATAATGATCCTTTCGTCCAACCTTACCTGTAAACCAGAAGACCCGACCGACAAAAATAGTCTGCCCCTGGTTGAAAAAGCTCATGAATTGAATTGTCCATTCAAAAATCATCTGGAAGGAAAGTGTGGCAATAGCCAGATACAAATGTTTCAAGCGCAAAGCAGGCAGGCCGACAATCGCGCCAAAAACAGCACCCACCAAGCCACTGAAAATGATCAATAATGGCCATAAATGTGTGATGAGGATGTGGGAATCACCAATCGTTCTGCAAAAAGATGCAATTGTATAAGCACCGATCCCGACAAATGCGGCATGACCTATGGAGATAAGGCCTGCAAAACCGGTGACAAGGTTCAATCCCATGACGGCCACAATGGCAATGAGAATATTGTCCACTATGAGCATATATTTGTTGCCTAAAGGGAATAACAAGGGCCAGGCATAAAGAATCACAAGGAAAAAGGTAAAAACAGAACGGTCAAGATTTGTAAAAAATGTCTTTTGTTCCTGTTTATAGGTTGTGTAAAAGTTACCAGTAGCTAACCATGGATTTGCTGACATAGATTACACCCGTTCAATTTCGTGGATTCCAAATAAACCATGGGGTTTAAATAGAAGAATTATTAATAAAATGATATATGGCAAGACATTACCCGTACCGCTCAATCCAAAATTGCCATCCAGGTAGCCGCCGGCAAACTGCTGGATCAGCCCCATGATGATTCCGGCAACAACTGCACCGAGGATTGAATCAAGACCACCAAGAATAACAACGGGAAAGACGATAATTCCAAACGCATGAAGTGTTTCGAAGTTCAATCCGGTTATGTTGCCGATGATACAGCCTGCTGCTGCTGCAGACAATCCTGCAGCTGCCCAGGCGAGCCCAAATACCCTTGGTACCGAGATGCCGACAGACATGGCGCCAAACTGGTCATCAGACACGGCCCTCATGGAAATTCCAACGGTGGATTTTTTAAAAAACCATGAAAATCCGCCAATGAGGAGAAAGGTTATTATAACCCCCAAAAGCTGGGTCCAGGATATGGACACACCGCCAAGAGAGAGTGAGTTTTGAGGAAGAAACTCTGGAAAAGAGAAATTCTCACTTCCAAAGGGGGTCAGGTAAATCAATCCATCAATAATTGACCCTAGTCCGATTGTGACCATAATGACTGATATTATGGGTTCACCAATAAGACGCCGCAGGAAAATCCTTTCAACACTCATGGCAAGAAAAAAAGTAATGATCATGCTTGCCAGAAAAGAGAAGAAAATTGGTATCCCTACCGTTACAGTTAAAAAATATGTGATAAAAGCACCGGCCGCAATAATCTGTCCATGGGCAAAGTTAGCCACTCGGCTTGATTTATAGACCAGCACAAGGCCCAGAGCTGCCAATGCATAGATTGACCCAACCACCACACCGCTCACCACAATTTGAAAAAAATAACTCATCAGACTCCTTCCACTGTAGAATGGTTTTTCTTAAAACCTGATTTGCTAGATGGGTTCGTAAAAAACTCCATATCCGAGGCGCATAATTTTTCTACTATTTCGGCGTACTGAGGTACGTCGTAATAGTAGAAAAATTATAGCAACGAAGTAGATGGAGGAATTTTACGAATCCATCACTGTGTAAAAGTTAATACTTGCCTCTACCGTTGTTGACTGGCCATCCTGGTACTGAAAGGAGGCCTCAATATCTTTTTTGTCAACTGATTCGTCATAGAGTGCCTCGTACAGATTCTGGTATCTTTCCTGTACAAATTTACGACGAATTTTCCCGGTTTTTGTCAACTCTCCATCATCCACATCAAGTAGTTTATAAAGCAGTGCAAAGCGTTTAATTTTAAAATGTTCTTTCTCGGCCCGTGAATTAACGTCCAGGACCTGTTTCATCATGAGATCGGCTACTTCCGGTTTACCTGAAAGATCCATATATGTGGTATATGAGATACCTCTGTCCTCAGCCCATTTACCAACGACAATGGGGTCAATATTGATCAGGCAGGCCACAAAATCTTCTTCGTTGCCAAAAATAATCGCCTCTTTAATATATGGGCTGAATTTAAGAGAATTTTCCAGGAACTGAGGTGAAAACATTTCTCCTTTTTTGCTATGCATGACGTCGGAAAGACGGTCGATAACTACCAGATGGCCATGTTCATCGATAAATCCGGCGTCTCCGGAATGGAGCCATCCACCCTCGAGTGCTTCTGCAGTTTTTTCAGGCAGATCATAATAGCCAGGAGATACGGAGGCCGATTTTGACAATATTTCTCCGTCTTCAGCGATTTTACACTCGGTTCCCGGCAATGGTTTGCCAACTGTCTCCGGTCTGACGTCGCCATCTCGATGCATATAGGCAATACCGGTGATTTCGGTTTGTCCGTAAATCTGTTTTAAGTTCACTCCGATTGCCTGATAAAAGGTAAAAAGTTCCGGTCCAAGAGCAGCACCACCGGTATAGGCACGCCTCAACCTCATAAGACCTATCTGGTTGATAAGGGGGCGGATGATCAATTGGGTACCCAGCCATGATTTGAATTTTAATCCTGACGGCATAGGCTTTCCGGTCATCTTGTATTCCGCTGCTTCCAGACCTACTTTTATAAAATAATTATAAAAAAGTTTATTCAGCCAGTAGGACTGGTCTATTTTTAACCAGATTTCAGAGCGGATGGTTTCATAGATTCTGGGGGCACCGAACATGAAATGGGGGCCAATCTCTTTCAAATCAGACATTGCCGTTTCAACAGATTCAGGGAAGTTGATGGTGATCCCGGTCGCCATGGCAACACCGAATGAGTTCATCTGCTCTCCGATCCAGGCAAACGGCAGAAAGGAGACATATTCATCTGTCGGTTCCAGAGGGTCTACTTCGGTGATCCTCACCCCCATGTTGATATAATTCCTATGGGTCATCATGGTTCCTTTGGGAAGTCCTGTTGTACCTGATGTGAGACAAAGGTGACAGACATCATCAGGCTTTCCAAGATCCACAAGGGTTTCAAAAAGGTCAGGGCTGCCTTCATGTTTTTTCTCGCCAAGTTCATAAAGATCCTTAATATCGATGAACCAGTCATCTGACATATACTCTCTCATGCCCCTGGGATCCTCAAAAATGACTTTTTTAACGTTTGGAATCTGATCCCGCACTTCAAGAACTTTATCCACCTGCTCCTGGTTGTCACAAAATACTGCACTGACCTTAAGGTATTGAATGATCTGGGCAATTTCATCCGGCATGCTGGTTTGATATATGCCGGCAGAAATGGCACCAAGGCAGTGTCCGCCTATGGCTACGAACAACAGTTCGGGAATATTATCACTGATAATGGCAATCGTGTCGTCCTTGCCAAGACCTATTGCCCTAAGACCAAGGGCAGTTTTCCTGACATAGTCATAATAATCTTCCCATGTATAGGTGTTCCATATTCCAAAATCTTTTTCTCTTAAGGCGGGTCGTTTAGGGGTGCTGTTCACACGCCAGCGAAGCAATTGAGGGATAGAGTATTCAAGCAGGTGGTCATTTGTGCTCATTTCTGTTAATCCTCTCCAATATAGGCTTCAATTACTTTAGGATTGCTGGCAATTTCTTCCGGTGTACCGGATCCGATGACTTCTCCAAAATCAAGAACATAGATTTGATCGGAAATATCCATGACAACACCGAGATCATGCTCCACGAGCACCACTGTAATGTTTCGCTCTTTCTGAATATCCATGACAAACCGGACAATATCTTCTTTTTCTTCCTGATTCATTCCTGCCATGGGTTCATCTAAAAGCAGGATGTCGGGTGCAAGAGTCAACGCACGGGCCACTTCAACTTTCTTCTGGACACCGTAGCTTAAATTGCCAACAAGGCTTTTGCGGTAGGGCTCCAGTTCCATAAAGTCAATGACACTTTCTACATAACCCCTGTTCTCAGCTTCAACCCTGGATGCTTTGCCAAAAAAGAAGACGGCGTGCAGAAAGCTGTATTTTAAATTCTGGTGGCGGGCTAAAAGCAGGTTGTCCAAAACCGAAAGACCGGAAAAAAGCTCGAGGTTTTGAAATGCTCTTGCGATCCCCATGCTTGATACCTGGTGGGGGGAGGCGTGGGTCAGCTTTTTTTCCTTGTAATGAATATCGCCCTGGGTTGGATGATAAAAACCTGATATGCAGTTAAGCATGCTGGTTTTACCGGCACCGTTGGGACCAATAATAGAGGTGATTAATCCCGGCTCAATCTTCATGTCTACATGGGAGAGGGCCTTAAGTCCACCAAAAGAGAGGGTTACGTCTGAAACATTTAGATATGCCATATAAACAAAAGTCTCAATGTTAAAGGAGGGATGGTTTGTAGCTAAACAATTTAATGTAATTTTGAAATAGCAATATTTGCAACATGTAAAAGAAATACGCAAGTAAAAACTTTCTGTAATATCCTACTGTGTGGCACAATGGTCATAGTAACATATTCCTAACTCTATTGGTAGCAGGGACTATTCTGTTTCTCCAAGATTAAAATGTCAAAGAGAGTACAATTTCAAAGAGTCTCCATCCTGTAGAATAGGTTTTTATGAAACCATGAGTTCTTCAATGTTGACAAAAAAATCTAGTGCTTCAGGGTTTTTCAGAGCATCTCTGTTTTTGACCTCACGACCATGGATCATTTTTTTAACAGCGAGTTCTACTTTTTTCATATTCAGAGTATAGGGGATATCAGGTGTTTCAATGATCTTGGCAGGAACGTGCCGTGGAGAGGCGTTGGTTCGTATACTTTTTTTAATCCTGCCTTTTAAATCGTCGGTGAGATCGTAGCCTGATTTCATCTTCACAAAGAGAATGACTCGGGTATCATTATCCCATTCCTGACCAACTACAACACTATCTTCAATTTCCTCCATCCGTTCCATAATGCGGTAGATCTCAGCCGTGCCTATCCGGACTCCACCAGGATTCAAGGTGGCGTCAGATCTTCCATACATGATCACACCACCCTTTTCCGTGATTTCGATGAAGTCTCCATGGGCCCATATTCCCGGATAATCTTCAAAGTATGCCGAATGGTATTTTTTGCCGTCTTGGTCATCCCAGAAATAGATGGGCATTGAAGGAAAAGGTGCTGTGCAGACAAGCTCGCCCTGTTTTCCCACCAACGGTTCGCCATTGTCGTCAAAGGCAAAAACCTTCATGCCCAGTCCCCGGCATTGAAGTTCTCCTGAGTATACCGGACCCATGGGGTTGCCAAGAGCAAAGCAGCCGTTAAGATCAGAGCCTCCTGAGATAGAGGCCAGCTGCAGATCCTCTTTTACTTCACTATAAACAAAATCAAAGTCTTCCCGGGAGAGGGGGGAACCAGTTGAGAGCAGGGTCTTCATTGGCTGTAGGTCGAACTGTTTCCCTGGTTTTACTCCCGAACTCTTCAGGGCGGCAATGTATCCGGCGCTTGTTCCAAAAATTGTAATTTTTTCATCCTGGGCCATCTGCCACAAAGCATCCGGTTTCGGATGAAAGGGGTTTCCATCGTAGAGAATCAGGGTCGCTCCTGTGGCAAGGGAACTGGTTAACCAATTCCACATCATCCAGCCGCAGGTGGTGAAGTAGAAGATGGTATCATCTCTTTTCAGGTCGCTATGAAGCATAAGTTCTTTCAGGTGGTGGAGAAGAACCCCACCTGCGCTCTGCACCATGCATTTGGGTAAGCCGGTTGTACCGGAGGAATACATGATGTAGAGGGGGTGCTCAAAGGGGAGCTGGGCAAATTCGATCTCTTTTGCTTCCTTCAGGCAGAAATCCCGGTAGTGGACAGCATTTGCTAAACCTGAAAGATCGGGTTCCTCCTCTGTGTAGGGTACAACGACTATTTTTTCAATTGATGGGATCTCTTTAATTATTTCTTTAATTCTGGCGAGACTGTCGATAGCCTTGCCTTTGAAGAAATAACCGTCTGCTGTGAAGAGTACCCTTGGTTTTGTCTGTCCAAACCGGTCGAGAACACCCTTGATACCAAAATCGGGAGAGCAGGAGGACCAGACGGCTCCAAGAGTTGTTGCAGCCAGCATCGCTATTATTGATTCCGGCATATTCGGCATGAAGCCTACCACTCTGTCACCGGGCTTTATGCCCATTTTTTTCAGAGATGCGGCAAGCTGAGCGGTTGCGGTGTATAGCTCTTTGTATGTGAGTGTTCTCTTTACACTATCTTCTCCCTTGAATATCAGGGCGGTCTTGTCATCCCTGAAGCGTAAGAGGTTCTCGGCAAAGTTGAGTTTGCAGCCGGGGAACCAGTGCGCACCCGGCATTTTATCAGGGTCATCTATCACCTGGGTATAAGATTCTGATGCTTTTATTTTGGTAAAATCCCATATCTCAGCCCAGAAGTTTTCTAAATTATCAACGGACCATTGGTGGAGTGCTTCATATTCAACGAAATGAGTGCCATACTTTTCGTTGATATTCTGCATGAACCTGTAGATGTTGGAACTCCTGATCCTCTGTTCCGACGGTTCCCATAATAATTTCGACATTACCTTCCTCTCAGTTGACTCCTGTTCGCAAAAACCTCCCTACCAACAATATTCTGTCATTAGAAACTGAAACCTTCCGGCAACTGTTCTTCTTTGGTTCCTTCCTCCACCCATGCCAGATCGAGAATTGTATATGTAGGTCCGGTTGTTTTGAAAATGGGGACAACCTTCATGCCGAATTTGGGTGTGCCGACGACAAGATAACTCATCAAAATGGTGGCAACACCGTCGAACTCTATGTTGATGAATTTAATTGGTTTATCGAGCAGGTTAAACGCTCCGGAGCGTTGGCATTCCATGAATGTATGTATTGTGGCACTCTTTTTTGCGATATCTGTCAGGTCGAAGACACTGTTTTTCGCCAGGCAGTCAGGACAATGGATACGAAACGGCATATAAATAGTGCCTGTTATATTGCAGTCACTATTATCACAACGGCTGGCCATTAATTTCCCCTGGCTGAGGGATTCGAAGAAAACAGCTTCCCCGCCGTATGAATGCATATAAGTCATCGCCCTGGGGTTGGTTACACCCAGCAATTTCCATTCGTCATCGGCGTTGCGGATAGGCATATTGGGTGTCATGTGATGAAAATCACCCTTCAGTTTATACTGATTATTTTTTACGAATACTTGGCCAAACATGCTCATAGTAATTCTCCTTATAAAATAATTCTGGTTGATTAGCAGTTCAGTCTGAAGGCTGTCAGGGGATATTTCTTTTTTCTCTCGTTTTTCCTAACGGCCTTCAGCCTTCAGCATATCCACCTTATATTTACGCGTCTTTATTGATCAAATGATCGGGGTCCATAAGGATGGTCGATGTCACATGTGATCCAACACCGGCATGACTGATGGCCATACCTCTTTTGGCTCCAACCACCTGCAGGTTGGTCCAGTCTTTTGGCTTTTGCCGATTAAATTTATTCCAGATGTTTTCATCACCATGGAACTCTTCCCATCTGTTCCATATATGTGATGCAATTTCAAAAGTCTGCATAATCCCTGTGGCGCCAACCGAATGCATACAACCAATCAGGCCGCCGGAAATGTTTGACGGCAGTTTGCCGGGTTGTCCGGTATTCGGATTGGTGTGATAACAATCACCTGATTCAACATACGTTCTACCTTCTCCATAAGGACGTATTCCGATATCTTCATATGTCTGGACGTCACTGATGGTGAATGCATCATGGAGTTCCACCACATCGAGATCTTCAGTGGGATCAGTAATTCCGGCCATTCCGTAGGCGTAATGTGCAGCAACCCTTGCGGCAAGAAAGCCGGTAAAACCCGGGTATCTGTCTCCTCCTGGAAAACGTTCACCAAGGTCTTTATACTGGTCGGCAGTCTCATTTGGCAAAAGCGGAATATCCATGTCCATTCTGTCTGCAGGACGGAGAGTATGAGTTCCTGCTGATGTCCATAATCGCAGAGGCTTGTTTTTTGAATTCTTGGTCAGTTTGACGGCTGTATCCTCATCACAGAGTATTGTACAGGCGGCGCCAACGCTCATAAGACAGCAGTCAAGTGCCCTGAGTGGATATGCTACCACGGGTGAATTCAATACATCATCAACGGTAATATCCATAGGAGCCTGAGCATAAGGGTTAAACCTTGCGTATCCATGATGCTTAACGGAGATCTCTGCCAGGGTCCTTCTGAAGGAGTCTTCGGATTTTCCGAAAATCTGCCAGTACCGCTGGGCCATGACCGCATAGTAGCCGGTATAAATATGGCCGAGGGGCGATTCCCAGTCCTTATCAGCTGCACAGGATATGAGGAAGTTCCCTTCGTCGGTGGGAACCTCGTCCATCCTTTCCCATCCCATTACGAGAACACAGTCCGAGTAGCCTGATGCGACGGCTTTCATGCCTTCCCAGATGGTTGATCCACCAGTTGCACCACCAGTTTTTACACCAATGTTTCCAAGAGGATCGAGACCAAGTCGATCATGGATTACCGATTCGCCGAGCAGTTGATCTCCAAAATGATCTGCAAAATGACCGTAATAACAACTGTGGATATAAGTCTTGAGTTCCGCTGGAGATATTTCAAGCAGCTGCGCAGCCATGGTGAAAGAATCAATACATAATTCTTCAGTTCTTTTGTCGGGAAAAGCCCGATCAAACTTTGACTGTCCTGCAGTTACCAGGTACACAGGTCTTTGTAGTTTTGGGATTTTTAACTGTTGTTTGCTGAATGTAATCATACTGTTTCCTCTTTTTAAATTTTACGTTAAAGCGTTCCGACCCACAACACGAAACTGCGCTCCGTGCTGCTGTTGGTAATCTTCTGACTCTCCGGTTTGGACCAGAAATGCGCTGCGTCACCTTCAACCATGCGAAGGATTTCATCACTTAACACCAGCTCTATGGAACCTTTTAGGACACAGAGCACTTCCTGCCCATTTTTTATATTTTTTCTTGCGGGAATTGAACGTCCCGGCTCAATAACTAAAATGGATGAATCGATTATGGATCTGTAATCAGGTGGGAAGAATCGCCGGGTGACAAAACCTATATGCGACAAATCTATGTCATCCCATTCCGATTTTTTTATGAGTACAGCCCTTTTCTGTTTACTCATTTGGGAAAGAATATCACCGGCATCAGCACCAATGGCCTGGCAAATCCGTATCAATGTGTCCACTGACGGCGAATTTACATCATTTTCCACCTGGCTTAAAAAACCTTCTGAAACAGATGCCTTCTCTGCAACCTTTTTAAGGGTCAAGCTCCGATCCTTCCGGTATTTTCTGATTACGGTACCTATATGCATACTGCTACAGCCACTTTTCTATTAAGATTTCATATAAGTTAAGACTTAATCTATGTTAAACATTAACAAAAAGTCAACGTTAAAATGGACCGGTTGTGATTATTTTTGGATTACTTCCCGTAAAGTACTGCAAGTATACTGGTTTTTCCCTCTTTTGACGCAATAAGGTGTGGAGTTGTAGAAAGGTAATAAACACTGTCGCCTGGATTTAAGTCGTAAAAATCATCACCGATTTTAAACAGTGCCGTACCGTTTAAAACAAAAATAAATTCCTCTCCATCGTGGACAGACATTTCTCCATCTCTGTTTTCTTCAAGCTGGACAATAAAGGATTCCATATGCCTGCCCTTGACGTCTGGAGCAAGCGATTTGTACTGATACAGAGATTTGCCATCTTTTTGTGATGTGGATCGAAGTACGTTTTTTTGCTCACCATGCCTTGTAATAGAATAAAGGCAATTACCTTCACCGGATACAATTCTTCCAAAAGCACTATCAAGAGCTTTTGATAGCTTCATTACAGTTCCAAGTTGGGGTTTAAGGGAACCGCTTTCAATATTTAGAAGTCTTTTCGGTGAAAACCCGGTCATTTTGGACAACTCTTCAATCGAAACTCCTTTTTCTTCTCTTAACTCCTGTATTCGTTTTCCTACTTCCTCTACATTTCGCTCTTCCTGAGTGCTTATTTCACCAGTAAGATTTTCGAAAAAGTCAACATTATCATAGGGGTTTTTGTCGTCAGGAATCATGGCAACTCCTCAATTAAGTGTTTTATGAAAGTCTTAAGTAAGGCAGGACAGACCAAGACTTTCATTTTGTATCAGCAGCCTATGTGACGTGAGATTACAATTCGCTGAATTTCAGATGTGCCTTCTCCTATATCGAGCAGCTTCTGGTCACGGTAGAAACGTTCCACATCATATTCCTTCATAAGTCCGTATCCGCCATGGATCTGAACAGCATGGTTAGCCACACGTCCCATAACCTCAGAGCAGTAAAGTTTGCCCATTGCAGCTTCTTTTTCATAGGGTCTTCCTTCATTTTTAAGCCAGCAGGCTTTATAGAGAAGATTTCTTGCACATTCTATTTCAATAGCACAATCGGCAAGTTTAAATGCAATGGCCTGAAATTTACTGATTGGCTGATCAAACTGTTTTCTCTGTTTTGCATATTTAAGAGCCTGTTCATAAGCTCCCTGTGCTCCGCCAAGTCCCATGGCACCAATGGAAAGTCTTCCACCGTCAAGGGTTTTCAGCATCTGATGGAAACCGTCACCTTTGTTTCCTAATAAATTTTCTTTTGGAACACGTACATTGTCGAAATAAAGCTCAGCCGTATTTGATGCTCTCCACATCATTTTTTTATGCATTGAAACAGCTTTGAACCCTTTGGTTCCACTCTCAACGATGAAACAGGAATATTCCGGTTTGCCGTTATCCTTTGTTCCTGTAATAGCCTGAACGGTAACTCCAAGCGTAAGATCGCAGGAAGCATTGGTAATAAATATTTTTGATCCGTTGATGATCCAGTCATCACCATCCTGCTTTGCAGTTGTCTTGCTTCCTCCCGCATCTGATCCTGCGGTGGGTTCGGTTAATCCAAATCCCCACAGGTAGTTGCCGCTGCATAGTTTTGGTAGATATTTTTGTTTCTGCTCTTCGGTTCCGAAATAGTATAGAGGACCTATACCCAGTGAATTTCCTGCTGCAACCGTTGCTGCCTGGGAGCCGTCTACTCTTGCAAGTTCTTCAACTGCGATGATGTATGAGATGTAATCCATTCCCTGGCCTTCATACTCATCTGAGACAAACATGCCGAAAAGGCCGATTTCCCCCATCTTTTTTGTTATTTCAACAGAAAACTCCTCCTTTTCGTCAAGTTCAGTTGCTACAGGGGCAATTTCCTTTTTGGCAAATTTTCGGACTTCTTTTTGGATCATTTTCTGTTCTTTAGATAAATCGAAGTTCAAAATATTCTCCTTTTCTTTTCATGTTTGAAAACAGATCATGTTGCATACTATCACGGCTACGGTTATGTTAAGATTTTATATAAGTTAAGACTTAATCTATATTAGACCTTGATAAGAAATCAACATTTAAATAAACTGCGGTTATTTTTTTTTTGGAAAATTTCTGCTGAGCAGCCACTTACTACTCACTTACCACCGATTTTTTTAATGTCATGATTAAGCAAAACCCAGCCGAAAAAGGCAATATTCAATTGCAGATATCCGAGGACGTGGGCCACATTACAATTGTGCGGCCTGCAAAACGCAACGCATTCAATAACCGCTTGATCGATATTTTTGTGGAAACTGCAGACTATATATCTCAACAGGACATTCGTGCAGTGGTACTCACGGGTGACGGCGGTGACAGTTTCTGTGCAGGATATGATATCACCTGCATTGACCCGGATCAGTCACTCGACGACCCGTTACCTGATCTTCGCTTTGAACGAGTGATCGACGCACTTAAAAAAATCCCGGTACCAATAATTGCTGCGCTCAATGGCGACGCCTATGGCGGAGGCCTGGATTTAGCTTTGGCCTGTGATTTCAGAGTGGCCCGAAAAGGAATTTGTGTGGCCATGCCCCCCTGTCGACTGGGGCTGGTGTACAGTGCGTCAGGAATTTCCCGATTCATTTCTAAATTGGGATGTCAGACCACCAGACGCCTGTTTCTCACGGCCCGCACATTTTCAGACGAACAATCTATAACCTGCGGTATCGTCGATGAATTGGTGGAAGAGACAGAATTAGAGGATCGTGTATTGCAACTGGCAAAAGCAGTTACAGCAAACGCTCCTCTGGCTGTTCTGGGTACAAAGTACACTATCGACCAGATTGAAAATGGGTCGGCAACAACCCCGGATGTGATTCAGGAAATGGAACGGCATCGCCGTACGGCGTTTTCGGCGCCCGAGCTACGTCGCCGCCTGGATGTGTTTAAAAGAAAATAGAACCAACAATTCAAGCATAAACAAATAGTTATGTCTTTGTATGGCGAAAAGAAAAAAGGTTCTATGGAGACAATCCATCAGCATTTTTGCGCATAAACATACAACCCCTCTTGTCTTGCTATCCATTCACCTCTGTCCATTTCGGCTTTGATCTGCCGGGCCATCTGCCTGACATTCTGTTCAGTACAGAGATGGTGATGGCCACCAATCATGGGCTGCGGTGGTTCCGACTTAACAACTATTCTGCATCCCAGAGACTCAAAAATAGCGATGACCTGCGGCTGGGTTATGTCATAAACTCCCTCATACAGGGAGGGAGATTTACCGAACTCTTCAATCCAGGCTCGTGCAAGTCGACTGGGCAGATAGGGAATCCACGGGATCTTACAGTGTCCTTCCCAGCTGGTACGGGCATCTTGAGCGCGAATCATAATAACTCCCCCAGGGCGGGTAACACGTACCATTTCCCTGATAACCTCTCCGGGAGTTATAATATGTTCAAACACCCACCAGGAACTGACAAAATCGAAACACTCCGAGGAAAAGGGCAGAATCACACCATCGCCAACCAGACAGCGTTCCCTCCATTTCTTTGGCTTCGAAGTATAGTCTATCAATTTTCTGTAGCGCTTTATTTTTCCAAAAAATTGATCAACTCCCCAGATGTCCATTTCCCGACACAGCCCTTCCAAAACAAAGTACCCGACACCACAGCCAAAATCCAGCATTGGACCTTGCAGTAATTCCGGGTTAATCTTGTTAAGAGTATCGGAACACTGGTTCCAGCGACTGACCCCTTTTTTAATCTTAGCAGGGATATAGATCGCTTCTCGAGAGAATTTATCGGGCATTTTGGGGGTAGCCTGGTGTCGATGGGTACTTTAATAACAACGAAGCGGTGTCATCGTTGTGAAATCATTTCATGGGTGTTAGAGGAGTCATTTGACTGCTACAGCAGTTCGGCAACGGCCTCTCTTTCAGAAAGCAGTTCCTCTTCAGTGGCAGAGATCATTTTACGGGCAAAGTCACTGATTTCAAGTCCTG
>Ga0209633_10000382_pt1 | contig 52652 bp, 45 predicted proteins | sample Cruoilmetagenom1_FD_187290 | JGI IMG/M metagenome (GOLD analysis project Ga0209633, IMG submission 187290) | Oil polluted marine microbial communities from Coal Oil Point, Santa Barbara, California, USA - Sample 1 (SPAdes) (version 2) | ecosystem: Environmental > Aquatic > Marine > Oil seeps ... | reverse complement strand
CTTAAAAAGTATAGTTTAGCTATATAAATTAACTTCCCTTTTTCTTTTCTAGGTCTTTTACCCTAAATATTGAGAATTATTTTAACATACTAAATTTAACCAAAAAGAAAATCACCTAAAAATTACTTTTTAGACGACCTCTTCTTTATTTGTTGCTATAACGTATTTCTAATTACTTGTTTCGTTATAGTTAGTGGTTATATTTTCATCTAAATAATCTGGTGTACCATCGCTATTAGCATCTGCAATAGTTACTGTTTTAATGGTAATAATACCATCATTTTCAGATCTACTTCTTTCAAACTCATTTGCAGCAAGTATTGGCTCTGGTTCACCCATATTTGTATCTACAATATATTCTTCTATAATTAATTCATCAATCGTTAAAACATCATCGCCATCATCATCTGTATCAATGAAATTAAGAAAAGAATCTTCATCTGTATTATCATCTGTTACATCTAAATTATCATTCAAATCTTCAATATAAGAAGGAATCCCGTCATTATCGTGATCTACAGTTTCAAATTGAAGTAATTCAAATTTAAAAATAAGATTATCATAAGAACTGCCAGTTGTAGTGCCAGAAAAATAAGCTAATCCAGAAGGTACAAACATTATTCCTAAACCAGAATTATTGAAAATTATATTACCAGTAACATTACCATTATCATCAATTTCATTATCAAAACTATTTGAAGCATTAAATGTTGGTAAAACCAATTGCCATGCTTTTATAGTGCCAAATACTGTAGACCCATTACTTTGTAAATTGAGATCTGCTGGTGTGATTGCAGAATCAAAAACGTCTTCTTCTCCTCCAATTTCATCATTTATGGAACTTCCTTCATATTTAACACGTAAAAAATCAGTGAATTTTGGGGAATCACCTCCACCTTGATTTATATTTAATACATAATACTCATAATCTGTCTCCAAATATGTTGTTGTACGTGTTTCTACCGCAGTCATTAATAAAGTATGACCATCTGGCACTTCTTCAAGAACGCCATTTTCTTCAACTAATTCTTCAATAATAATATCTGTATATTTATGATTAGAGCCTGTTTCAAAAAAACTTGAATTGTAATAATGAGAATCCAAATAGGCCAATATCTCGGTATTATCTAATTCTTGTTGTTCAGTTCTATCTGCTTCTACAAAAGTACTACCGCTAACAGATTCATCATCTTTACAAGAAATAAATACTGTTGTTAAAGCCAGTAAGAAAAGACTCAATTTTAAAATTTTAATTTTCATATCAATTTGTATTGCTCGCACTAAACCACCACAGTTATCGCACGAAGTTCATTATTGCTTATTTTTAAGCCGCAAGATACAATAATATAATATTTTTGTACTATAACATTAACGTAGTTTTTAGTAAAAAAGATATGCGAATTGACAAATATTTATGGTGTGTACGGTATTACAAAACCCGAAGTATTGCAACAAAAGCTTGCAAAAAAGGACAAGTTAAGGTTAATGGTGCAGCCGTAAAACCCTCTAGAGAAGTTTTTCCTACTGATAAAATAGAACTTAGAAAGGACCAAATTATTTATCAACTCACTGTTAATGATTTACCGCCAAACCGTGTTGGCGCAAAACTTGTAGATATATACAGAATAGATACAACACCCAAATCTGCTTTTGAAGCTAAAGAACTTTTAAAGTACAGTAAAGATTATTACAGAAAAAAAGGAGCAGGAAGACCAACTAAAAAAGACAGACGTGACATTGATGGTTTCTATGATGAGGAGGAATAAGTATTTATTCAAAGAACAAAATCAGAAATAGCACTTTTAAATATGAATAATATTAACGAAACCCAGAGAAAAACTTGTTGGTTTATTATTCCATTTTAAATTGAAGATTTTAGAGCCTGCAATTAATTCTATAAAAGAAAGACAAGGTAAAGAACTGTTTTTTATCTTTGAAAATTCATACTAGACATTTAGCAAGTAATATCTAATAACAATCTAAAAGGTTGAATCACTAAACAGTGTTGTATTCTACAAATTTAATTAGTTTTATAAACTATGGCAGTAACAAAGAACACCATATTAAGTCATAAAGAAATTGAGCATAAAATAAAACGTATTGCTTACCAAATCTATGAATGCAATGTTGATGAAACTGAGCTTATTATTGCAGGTATTGAAAGTAATGGTTATCTACTAGCAAAAAAGATAAGGTCGAATTTAGAAAAAATCTCTAACATCAAATGCACGTTGTGTAAAGTAAATATTAATAAATCTGAACCATCGGAACCTATAAAAACGTCTATTCCAAAAGAAGAATACTCAAATAAATCACTCGTGTTAATTGACGATGTTCTAAACTCTGGCAGTACATTAATCTATGGTATCAAGCATTTTTTAAATGTGCCTCTTATAAATTTTAAAACTGCGGTTTTGGTAAATCGAAATCACAAAAAATATCCCGTAAAAGCAGATTTTAAAGGCATTTCTCTTTCTACATCGTTATTTGAACATGTACACGTTAATCTATCTAAACAACCTTACGAAGCCTATTTAGATTAAATTGGTTAGAATAGTTTCTAACACTTCTTGCTGTGTTTTCTCATCTGTATTTACCATATATTCTGCTTGGGTGTAATATTGAGTGCGTTCAAAAAGATGTTTCCCAATAAATTCTAATAAGTCTTCTTCGCATTTTAAATGACTTATTAATGGTCTGGTCTCTTTATTAATAAATAAACGTTTTGCTAAAAATGGTATCGAAAGTTTTAGATAAAATGTTTTTAAACGTGTATTACCAATTAGTAACTCCATATTTTTCCCATAACAAGGAGTGCCTCCACCTAAAGCAAGTATCAGGTTTTCTTTAGAATTTAGAATTTCATCTAAATATTCTGTTTCTTTTTTCCTAAAATAGATTTCACCTTTCTTTTTAAATAAGTTAGGTATTGATGTATTTTCTCTGTCTGAAATATAATCATCTAGATCTAAGAATCTATAATTAAGTAATGTAGCCAATTCCTTACCAATAGTTGATTTTCCCGATCCCATATATCCTATTAAAACTATAATCATAAGGCTTATAAATTGATTTTTAAACTGATAGATAATTAGACTACAAAAAAACAAAAATTTAAATAATAAAAGTGTTGTTTTTTTAATTAAACATTTTATATTTGCACCCTCGTTAAGAGAAAACAATTTTGACCAGTTAGCTCAGTTGGCAGAGCATCTCCCTTTTAAGGAGAGGGTCCTGGGTTCGAGCCCCAGACTGGTCACTAAGAAAGTTAAGCAATTTGCTTAACTTTTTTTTTATCTTTACTTCATTATTTTGCGCACGTGGCGGAATTGGTAGACGCGCCAGCTTGAGGGGTTGGTGGACATTAGTCCGTGGAAGTTCGAGTCTTCTCGTGCGCACAACATTAATTTTATATTTTCTCACTAATTCTATTTTTAATTATTGGTTCATTGACCTAATATATTAGCTTCTCTATAAATATTACTGACTTACATTGAATGTCAAGAACTTCTACAAAACCAATTTTCTGTTTGTTCTTCTCCTCTATTTGTGCTTAAAAAAATGAATAAACTAGTGTTTCTACTTTTCATAGCAAAAAGATAATATACAGGTATTTAGTAAAGAAAATTATACAATTCAATATTCTTTCGGAAAAAAAACTAATTTTGTACAGTATTTTATAGTTATGGTTTTTAGTAGTGCTTATTTTTTACTTTTATTTTTACCTCTTGTTCTTCTAGTTTATTATCTAGTACCAAAGAAGCACAGAAATCTGGTGATTCTTGTAGCAAGCTTATATTTTTATGCTTATGGTGAAAAATTTCTGGTTTTAGTTATGATTCTTTCTACAATAGTAGACTACAAATGTGGAATATTAATTGAAGAAGGAAAACGAAAACTAGGACTTAGGCTATCAATCGCTACCAATCTAATCACTTTAGGCATCTTTAAATATTTTAATTTTGCCGTTGATAATGTACAATCTCTTATAAATTCATTAGGTTTTAACGGAAATGGGCTTAATGATATAGTAGAAATCGCACTTCCTTTGGGTATTAGCTTCTATGTCTTTCAAACCATGTCATATACTATAGATGTATATCGTGGTAATGTAAAAGCCAACAGAAATTTTTTAGAATTTGCAACCTATGTAACTATGTTTCCGCAATTAGTTGCTGGTCCTATTGTAAGATATATTGATGTTCAAAAAGAGCTTACTAATAGAACCGTAGACCTTCAGGGTTTTTCTAAAGGGCTTGAGCGTTTTACTATTGGCTTGGCAAAAAAAATGATTATTGCCAATACGTTTGCGAGCTTAGCAGATTGTATTTTTAATGAAACTGGTGGCGAGTTTTCAACAGTGAATGCTTGGATTGGTATTATTGCCTATGCATTTCAAATATATTATGATTTCTCAGGATATTCTGATATGGCAATTGGTTTAGGAAAAATGTTTGGATTCAATTTTTTAGAAAACTTTAATTATCCTTATATTTCAAAAAGCATTCAAGAATTTTGGAGGCGTTGGCATATTTCCCTCTCTACATGGTTTAGAGACTATTTATATATTCCATTAGGTGGAAACAGAAAAGGAAATCGTAGAACGTACATAAATCTTTTTATTGTCTTTTTTATTACTGGGTTATGGCATGGAGCGTCTTGGAATTTTGTGATTTGGGGATTATTTCACGGCGTTTTTATAGTTATTGAACGTCTAGGTTTTGACATGATTCTAAAAAAACTATGGCAGCCTATTCAACATTTATATGCTTTGCTTGTTGTATTAATAGGGTGGGTTTTATTTAGAGCTGAAGATATGAGTTCGGCCATTTCTTATTTAAAAACCATGTTTATTTATACCGAAGGAAATGCAACGGTTAACGACTTCATTGCATACTTTAATTATAATTCAGAGTTGGTTTTTGTTACTATATTAGCCATTATATTTTCAATACCTACATATCCCTATTTAGAAAAGAAACTAACAAACCCTAGGTTTTTAGTCTTTAGATATACAGGGATTATTGCAATACTTTTGATTTGTATTATTTACATTGCGGCAGGATCTTATAATCCTTTTATCTATTTTAGGTTTTAATTATGAAATGTGATGGAATTAAAATATTTGTTATCATCTATATGTTGGTTATTTCAATGCCAATAATTCTGCTTGCGCTAAGAATTAAAATCGATCCTATTAATGCAAATGAGAAAAAAGTAAGTTTAAACTTTAAACGGAACTTTCCATTAAAATCTGATTTATTTGATCTATACTCTAAAATTAAAACAGACGTTTTTAATACTAATCCGCTAAATGAAAAAGTGATTGATATTAAAAATGGTTGGAAATTTTTAGGAAATAGTTATAGCAATGCACTTTCAGAATCCAAAGGCTTAGTAGTTTTTAGTCGAAAGGAACTAAAACAACTTAAGCAAAACTTATTAGAAAGAAAAAGATGGTTGAATGAGCAAAAAATAGAATTCTACATAGCCATTGCCCCAAACAAACACAGTGTTTATGGAGATATGATACCCATAAAAAAATATGATCGTCTAACCAAAATACAACAACTTGATTCGTTGTGTAAAACAATAAATATTAATTTTATTAACTTAGGGAATCAGTTTCCTAAAGACAAGTCTCAAAGGCTTTACCATAAAACGGATTCGCATTGGAATGATTATGGAGGTTATTATGGTTTTAGATCATCAATGGCAATGATTACGCAAGATTTTAAGAATGAAACATTTAAACTATTCACACTTGATGATTTAAATCTTGAAATTATTAACGAGCCCATAGGTGATCTAAATGAAATGCTACAACTTAAAAAAAATGAAGCATTTATACATCTTAATTTGAAAAACGGACCAAAAGCAATAGCTCAAAAAAAGATACTAGCTATTCCGTTCGGTTACTATAAAGATCCAAACTTCTATGAAACACGTTACAAAACACATATTAACGATTTAAAGTTAATGGTAATGAATGATTCCTTTTTTGGGTATTATGGTAAGTATCTAGCAGAGAATTTTGGTGAATCTGTGTTTATATGGAACTATCTTTTTGATAAAGATTTAATTGCTTCAGAAAAACCTAATATTTTATACCACGAGGTTGTGGAACGAGACATTGACTTTTTATTAGTAAACTAATACTAGTTAAAAAACTTATAATATGCTAAGACCCTTTGCAATACTTAAAACATTAAAACGTAACTTTTCGTTATTTGATGCTCTAAAGATTTATCGTGCGATCGGTAAACAATCGGAAACTATAAAACTTTCTAACAACAAAAGCTTATTCTTAAGAAAAGACACCAAGGATTATGAAACATTAGAGGAAATTTTCATTGACAATATTTATAATCTGCCGTTCCCTATACAACCAAAAAACATTATAGACGCAGGTGCTAATATTGGATTGGCTTCTAGATTTTTTAAATTAAAATATCCTGATGCCTCTATTGTCCTTATTGAAATAGATAAGAAAAACTTAAAAATGATATCCAAAAATCTTGGTTCCTACAATGATATATGTGTTTTGGATAATGCTTTATACAACAAAAAAGCTTATTTTAAAGTAGAAGATCCATTTAATGCTTCTAATAGTTTTGTAGTTACCGAAGTATCTAAGGAAGATCCATATGATATTGAAGCAATTACAATTCCTGAAATATTAGAACAACAGCAATGGAATACTATAGACATACTAAAAATAGATATTGAAGGTGCGGAGAAACAGCTATTCTCCTCCAATTATGGGAGCTGGTTGCCCAAAGTTAAGATCATAATGATTGAAACCCATGACAGAATGATACCACAATGCTCCATAACTGTAATGAAGGCTCTAGATGAATTTGATTTTGGTTTATATACTACAACCAATGGTGGTACTTTAGTTTACTATAATAAAACACTTTTGAATACTTAATTATGGCAAACACAATACATCAACCTTTGGTTTCGATTTGCATTCCTACGTATAATGGTGCTGCATTTATTTCAGAAACATTACAAAGTGCTTTAAATCAATCCTATCAAAATTTTGAGATTATCATCACAGATGATAAGTCATCAGATAATACTCTAGAAATATGCATGGCATTTTCAGAAAAAGATTCTAGAATTAAAGTCTATGAAAACGAACAAAATCTTGGATTGGTCGGAAATTGGTGCGAGTGCGTGGAAAAGGCCAAATCTAAATGGATAAAATTTCTATTTCAAGATGATCTGCTCGTTAGTAATTGCATTGAAAAGATGATTTCTGCTGCTTTACAACATAAAGTAGATTTTGTAATCTGTAACAGAAAATATATTTTTGAAGATAATTTTGACCAAAAAATTAAAGGTCATTATGAAAACAGTCTTCCTAAGACCGAATTGATTTTTGAAGACAACCGCATATACAAACCAAAAGAAACGGCAAAGGCCATAACCCCATATTTATTTAACAACTGTATTGGTGAACCACCAACGTTTTTATTTAATAAAGAAAAATATTCTCGAGACGATTATCCAGATAATTATTTTCAGCTGATTGATTACATTTTTATTCTCAATAAAATACTGGTTCATGATTTTGTATTTATAAGTGATAAGCTTGTGAAATTTAGAATACACAGCTCTTCTGAATCGATGCGCAACAATAATAAGAATACGAATGACACCAAATCATTTCATAAATATTTGTACATACAATACTTTGAACGTATTCAAATATGTCATGAAATCCTTCACAATCCAATCTTTAAGGATGTCAAGACTCACTTTTCTGAAAAAGAAGTTCATTTAATAAAGAACTGGTATACTTTAAAATCTTACAGAAGACATAGTTTTCAAAAAGTAAAACCTTTTTATGAGGCATCTGCACTAAATAACTTTATTCTAGACGAAACAACTTCTAAATATAACTACCTCTCCTATCGTCTATTCAAAAAAACATTTAAGCCTACTAGAAAAAAATTCAGTGTATAAACTAAATCCTATGACCTTGGTTTCTATCATAATTGGCACTTATAACGGCTCAAAATATATTGAGAAGCAGTTACAAAGCATTGTAGACCAAACGTATACCAACATTGAGATTATAGTCGTTGATGATGCATCTCAAGACAATACGGTTGCACTTATTGAAGCAATGTCCAAAAAGTATCCTATAATAAGCGTTAACGCCTTTAAAGAGAATCTTGGCTACATAAAAAACTTTGAACGTGGCATGGCATTGGCAAATGGTAATCTAATTGCACTTTCTGATCAGGATGATTGGTGGCATGAAACTAAAATGGAGAAGCTTGCAAAAAAAATAGGAGATTATGATATCATTTATTGCGACTCCGCTTTTACAAACGAAAACCTAGAACCAACAGGAGATAGTTTTTCTAAACGTAAAAATATGTTAAGTTCTAAAAACCCTATGAACTTTTTAATAGAGAATTGCGCTTCTGGACACGCTATGCTTATAAAAAAATCCCTATTTGATAAAGCAATACCATTCCCTAAAACAGTACCACATGACTGGTGGTTAGCCTACCTTGCAACTTTAAATAATGGTATTAATTATTTTAACGAAGCTTTGGTAAAATACAGACATCACGATAATAATGTCATAGCTGAAAACACAACAAAAAAATCTAAAATTGAAAAGCGGACGGAAAGAAGAACACGACTAAAAGAATTTTATAATGCTGCGCTTAAAAACAATCATCCATTAACAAATAAAATATACGAGTTTCACAAAAACTATGATTCCCATTCATATTCAATCTTAAACAGTTTAAAACGTGTTTGGCTTTTTAAACAGCATAAAAATGATATATTGGCAATACTAAAAAAGTCCTCTTTAAAAAAAAATATATTCTACCTTAATATGTTTTTTAAACTTAAGTAAAATCCAGAAAGCATATATGAAAATAACAGTCATAAGCCTTGATAAATGGGGCTACAACCAATACATCGTTGATGAGCTTAATTCAAGAGGAATTATAACATCGCATATTGACTACCACAAATTAAAATATGAGTACCCAACAGTGTTACATAAATTATTTAATTTTTTTTCAAAAACATTATTTAATTATAACTTAAAAAGACAACACTTAAAAAAAGAGATTTTTAAGGTATTGAGAAATCAAGAAAAACAGGACGCAATTTTAATTATAAAAGGAGATGATTTATCCGTTTCAACATTAAAAAAAATTAAAAAAAGCACTGATGAGATGATTGCTTTTTTTAATGATAGTATGTCTCGTTACCCTAGAATGAAAAAGATATTTCCGTATTTTGACGAAGTTTACTCTTTTGAGCCAAGAGACGTCTCTAAATATAATTTTAAGTCAATCACTAATTACATTTATTTCGACTATAAAGAAACACCTAAAAAAGATGAAGAATTTGGTGTTTTTAATATTAGTTCTCTAGACAAGCGCACTAAAGTTATGCCTGATTTTGCGCGTTATTTTAAAGAAAAAAATATTGATTACAAATTAATAGCATTTTCTAATAAAGAGCATCATGAGTTGTCTGAATTAAACATTGAAGTAACCCAAAATATTTATGGGCTAGAAGACGTCTTTAATTTGGTTACAAATAGCAAAATTTTGCTAGATATACAACGACCAAAACAACAAGGACTATCCTTTAGAGTCATGGAAGGCATTGCTTTAGAGAAAAAAATTATTTCAACAAATACAGATTTAGTAAATTATGATTTTTATAACCCAAACAATATAGTAATCGTCGATAGTAATAATATTTATATTGACGAAATATTCTTTAGGACGCCTTACGAGAGCATTCCTCCAGAAATAGTTCAAAAATACCATGTTTCATCTTGGGTAAATGAGGTTTTTAATCTCAAATAAGTTTAATCTTTACAAATGAAAGTAGCACTTCTAATATCAACTTACAATTGGCCAAAGGCTCTGGAGCTTGTCTTGTTAAGTGTACAAAAACAGAGTATTTTACCAGATGAAGTAGTTATTGCTGATGACGGATCTACAGAATCTACAAAATTTCTTATAGACCGTTTTAAAGAAACATTTCCTGTAAAAATAAAGCATATATGGCATGAGGATATTGGATTTACAAAAACAGTTATTTTAAATAAAGCTTTTCAAAATATTGAATCAAATTACATTATTCAAATAGATGGCGATATTATCTTACATAAACACTTTATAAAAAACCATAAAACACTTGCTAGAGAAAACACATTTTTATTTGGAAGTCGGGTTTCCTTAAAACAAGTTTACTCTAAAAAAGTAATAAAAAATAAAATCACGAAATTCTGTTTTCTAAATGCTGGACTACTTCGCAAAACTAGAGCTATTTATTTTCCGTTGTTTAATAGGCTCATTACACCAAAAGCTCAAAACTCTAGTAAACTTAGAGGCTGTAATATGTCGTATTGGAAAAAAGATGCGTTTGCAATTAATGGTTACAACGAAAACTTTGTAGGTTGGGGATACGAAGATTTTGATTTTGCGCAACGCATGATTAACAATAACGTTTCAGCTAAGCGGATTAAACAGGCAGCTATACAGTTTCACATTTACCACAAAGAAGCTCCTAAGGGGAATACTAAAATCGGAGATGCTATTCAAATTGAAACTGCACAGAATAAAAAAATAAAATGCATTAATGGTATAGAGAAGTTAAAAGCCTGAGTTCTACCTAATATTTGTTTCCAGTTTGAATGAATTTTTATTCAATTCGTAGTTATAATATTGAAGGACTAACTAGTTAATTTGAGAAATTATTGCAAGAAACCGACGAAGGAGGTTCACAAACACATTAATAATATATATATATTAGTGAGTAATTGGGGAAAATTCATCAAATTTTATATAGACCCTAAGAAAATGTAATCTTAGGACAAATGCTTAATACTATTGACGTCGATAAACTACCTAAGGGCATGAGAGTCTTTAAATCAATTCAAAATTTAATCAACAAATTATAAAACTTAATGCGTAAAACAATTTCTATAATAGGTTCTGGGTTTTCAGCTTTATCAGCATCTTGCTATTTAGCCAAAACAGGTTATGACGTTTCTATTTTTGAAAAGAATGACACCGTTGGAGGAAGAGCAAGACAACTTATTAAAGATGGTTTTACTTTTGACATTGGTCCAAGTTGGTATTGGATGCCAGATGTATTTGAAAAATTCTTTAATGATTTTGGTAAAAGTACGAGTGACTACTATGAACTAGATAAGTTAAATCCTGCATATAAAATATTCTTTTCGGATGAAATCATTACTATTGGAGATCACATGGACCAAATCTGTGAAGAATTTGAACGTATTGAGGTTGGAAGTTCAAAACCGCTTCGTAAATTTATAGCAAGAGCGCAAGAGAATTACGACATTGCTATAAACAAAGTGGTTTTAAAACCTGGTCTCTCCCCTTTTGAATTAGTAACTAAAGAAACCATAACACGAGTAGATCGTTTTTTTAAAACCATTAGCTCCGATATACGCAAAAACTTTAAAAACCCTAAGCTTATTTCAACATTAGAATTTCCGGTATTATTTTTAGGCGCAAAACCAAATCAAACTCCATCGTTTTATAGTTTTATGAATTTTGCAGACTTTGGTTTAGGCACTTGGCATCCTAAAGGTGGTATGTACCAAATTATTAAAGCTATGAAAAGTTTGGCTGAAAGTTTAGGTGTTACAATTCACACAAACAGTAATGTTGAAAAAATTAGTGTTAATAATGGCAAAGCAAATAGCATAACCGTTAATGGAAAAGTATTCCTTTCTGATGTTGTGCTGAGCGGAGCAGACTATCACCACTCAGAAACACTTTTAGACAAAAACTACAGACAGTATAGTGAAACCTACTGGAGTAAACGCACATTCGCTCCATCTTCCTTACTCTTCTATGCTGGCTTTGACAAGAAACTGAAAAATATTGAGCACCACAATTTATTTTTCGATACCGATTTTGAAAAACATGCAGAAGAAATATATGACGACCCAAAATGGCCAAAAGACCCTTTGTTTTATGTAAATTTCCCTTCAGTAACAGATACTAGTATGGCTCCAGAAGGTTGTGAAACTGGTTTTTTTCTTATCCCAATTGCTCCAGGATTAGAAGACACTCCAAAACTTCGCCAGCAATATTTTGATATCATTATCAATAGATTTGAAAAAAGAACTCAACAAAGTGTTCAAAAACATATTATATTTAAGGAATCGTATTGTGTTAACGATTTTATTGAAGATTACAATTCATACAAAGGAAATGCATACGGAATGGCAAATACATTAATGCAAACTGCATTTTTAAGACCAAAATTAAAAAGTAAAAAAATAGCTGGACTTTATTTCACAGGGCAATTAACAGTGCCAGGACCAGGAGTACCACCTTCTCTAATTTCAGGAAAGTTAGTTGCTGAACTAATTCAAAAAAATGAAGATTAATAGCAAAGGAATAAAAATATGAAACGAGCATGTTAAAAGCATTTCACCCATGGGAATGATTAATAACGAACAGTCCCGATAATTATCGGGATGACCAATAAAAAACAATAAATATAAACACATGAAATCAATTTTTGACAATGTCTCTAGAGAATGTAGTAAAGCAGTTACAAATGCTTACAGTACATCATTCTCCTTGGCTACAAAAATGTTATCAGATAGTATAAGACAAGATATTTATAATATATATGGATTTGTTAGGTTTGCTGATGAAATTGTTGATACATTCCATGATTACGACAAACAAAAGCTTTTCAATAATTTTGAAAGAGACCTCGAAGCTGCTTTGATTGATAAAATTAGTTTAAACCCAATTTTAAATTCTTTTCAAGAAACTTATCACAACTACGGCATTGATAAACATTTGGTAGATTCATTTATGAAAAGCATGCGTTTAGATCTTCACAAAAAGGATTATTTAACAGAACAAGAGTACAAAGATTACATTTATGGCTCTGCAGATGTTGTTGGTTTAATGTGCCTTAAGGTCTTTGTTAATGGTGACAACAATCAATATGAAGATTTAAAAGATTCTGCCATGAGCTTAGGTTCTGCATTTCAAAAAGTGAATTTCTTACGCGATCTAAAAGCAGACTTTGAAGATTTAAGCAGAACTTATTTTCCTAATACTGACTTAAATCAATTAGATGAAACTTCCAAGCAAGCGATAATATCAGATATCGAAGCCGATTTTAAAAAAGGCCTAGAAGGTATAAAACGATTACCTATAGAAGCAAAATTTGGAGTATTTATGGCTTATCGCTATTATAATAAGTTATTAGACAAACTTAAAAAAACACCAGCTTTACAAATAAAATCAACAAGAATTAGAGTACCAAATTACAGAAAAGTAGAATTGTTAACTAGAAGTTATGTAAAATATCACCTTAATTTAATTTAGAAAAATTATTATGCTAGCCCTTTTTTGGATACTAATCTTTTTCGGAACATTTTTTATAATGGAATTTAATGCTTGGTTTACACACAAGTATATAATGCACGGATTCTTATGGAACTTGCATCGCGATCACCATCACAAAAATCATAATAGTTGGTTTGAGCGTAACGATGTTTTCTTTATTTTTTATGCTGTGGTAAGTATGATTTTATTTTATCTATGGAATTATAAGAATGTTTTGTACTGCTTTCCTATAGCTTTAGGAATTTTAGCCTATGGTGTAGCTTACTTTATTGTACACGATATTTTTATTCATCAACGCTTTAAATGGTTACGAAATATTGATAATAAATATGTCAGAGGTTTAAGACGAGCACACAAAATTCACCATAAACACTTAGGAAAAAGTAAAGGAGAAAACTTTGGAATGTTGATGGTACCGTTTAAATACTTCAAATAATTTTAACTTTTACTTTATTCTGAAAGCAAATCGTCGAGTTGTTTTCTAACGGTTGCACTATTCCAGTCCAAGGCTCCAGATTCGTCTACAACAATAGCACCACTTTTATTAACAATAAATGTTCTAGGTATTGAACTCGTGGTTAATGCTTCTGGTGTTTCTGTTATAGGTTGAAATACTTCAAAAGTAAATTCTTTTTTTAATTTGAAACTATTTACCGTTTCAAAATCATCATTAGTCACAAATAAGAAAACTACTTTGCCGTTATAATCATCATACAATTCTTGAAGGCTAGGCATTTCTGCAATACAAGGTGGACACCAGGTTGCCCAAAAATTAATAAACACTACTTCTCCGTTTGTAGATTTTAAATCTAAATTCTCATTAGTATCAGACAGTAATTTCCAACTCAAGTTGGTTATATCTTTTTGTTCTTCTTTATCAATAAGTGATGATTTATTAACATAGCTCAATCCTTTATGCAACCATACTTGTATTGGTTGCCTAGTTTGCGGAATAATGAATAGCGCAATAACCACTATAGCAATAATGGTAGAAGTTTTATTCTTTTTTGATTTCGTCATACATTCTAATCTTAAAATAAAGAAACGCAATACTATCTAGTAGTATTGCGCTTCAAATCTAACAAAATAAAATACGTTTTAATTTCTAGTAACCATTCCTGTTGGTAAAGATGCCAAATTTTGATTAAACATATGGCTTTCAGGAGCAGTGGCTCTTGCCGCTGGCATACTTAGTAAAGGTTTCATTGCAAATGGTGCCGCAGAATCGTCTGGAGATGGCTCTACAGAAATAACAATCATTCTACCTGATACATCCAAAGGAAACATCTCACCATTTGGTGCATTATTAAAAAAGTCTTCACCTGGTACTGGAGGTCCAGCATTTTCTGTACCACCAAAACTAGTTGCAGATCCTGCGTTATCATCAGCTGTATTAAATGCTGTAAATGTTCCAGTACTTAAAGGTCCGGATTCACCTATTACCCATCCTTCATATTTCCAACCAGTTGGTAAAGTTGGTAAAGTAAATCCTGGTGCTGGTGGCATTGTTCCTGGTATACCAAACCAAACTCCATTTTGGTCATTCATATTATTTGTACCAGTTTCGTCAGTTGGAGTTCTAAAAAAGAATTGTCCAGAAGCATTGCTAAAATCTCCAACTAAGTTGGTATTCACTGCTGCTGCATTTCCTGTAAATTCACCGCTTAATACTTTCGTTGCTGCTGGTGCAGGATCACTATCCATAGCTGGCTCAATTGAAAGTACAAATGCCGTAGCACTATTTAATTGTGCTGTATTTACTGAAAAAGTTTGTGGAAAAGTTACACTGCTAAACGTCCCAGTTGTAACCGGAACTCCACCTACCATAATCCATCCTTCATAAACAAAATCACTCCCTAATGCTTCTAAACCATCAAGATTAAGGGTTAAATTTGAATTTGTTGAGGTGTTGTTGTCATCGTCACTGCTGCATGAAGTGGCAAAAATTCCTACTGCCAAAACTGCTAAAATCATTTTTTTCATCATTACTATTTTATTTTAAAGTTCATCCTTCAAAATTATAGCAACTATTCTTTATAAAATGTTAGCCAGCTAACATTAGGCAGATGTTTTTAAGATTCTTATCTCTTTTCTGTTAAAATCTAAGTAATTTTCTTGTTTTAATTCGTTGAGAAGAATATTTAAAGTTGGTCTAGAAGTACCTATTAATGACGCAATATCCTTTTGAGTATAAGGATGTTTAATAACATGATCTCCTGTTTGGTCACAATCGTAACCGTAATCAGTGCAAAGCTCATCCAAAAACTCAATTAAACGGGTTTTGGTATCCTTAAATAGTAGCAACTGAAGCCGTCTTTCTAATTTCTTAAACTTAAATCCAATAAATTTATAAATTCTCAGACCAAACGTTTTGTTATCTCTCATAAGTTCGTGCATGGCATCTACACTAACTGGGCAAATTGATGTTGCATTATCTATAGATTGTGCAAATTCATCTCTTTTTTCTTCACCTAAAATAGCTTTTTCTCCAAAAAGATCACCTTTACTAAGAATAGATTTTATGACCTCAGAGCCATCTTCATTGTTGTAACCAATCTTTACTTTTCCTTTTTCTATAAGATACACTTTATTGGCAGCATCCTCTTCAAAATAAATATAATCACTTTTTTTATAGTCATCAAAAGTATGGCAAGCCTTATATTTCTTGAATTTATGAGGGCATAACAAGTTGAATAGATTTACATCTTCAAAAACCCATATAGAATTCATAATCAATTAGATTTTATTAGTAATAAATATAGTCGAAATTAATTTCAATTCCTTCATTTTAAAACAAAAAAACTCCTAGCGTTAAACTAGGAGCTTTCAACAACATATTTTTTAATAAATATTATGCGTTCTCTTTCTTAATAAGATTAAGCGCAGAACCTTCATTATACCAATCTATTTGAGCTTGGTTATACGTATGATTCAATGCAATGACATCTTTACTTCCATTTATATGTACCACTTCTAAATGTAATTGCTTATCTGGTGCAAATTCATTTAAATCAGTAAAGTTAAACGTATCATCTTCTTCAATTAAATCGTAATCTGCTTCATTAGCAAATGTAAGACCCAACATACCTTGCTTTTTAAGGTTTGTTTCGTGGATACGTGCAAAAGATTTTACAATAACAGCGGCAACACCTAGATGTCTTGGTTGCATAGCTGCATGCTCTCTAGAAGAACCTTCGCCATAATTATGGTCTCCCATAACTATAGATTTTATTCCTGCTGTTTTGTAAGCTCTAGCTGTATCTGGCACTCCTCCAAACTCACCTGTTAATTGGTTTTTAACAAAGTTAGTTTTTTTACCAAATGCATTTACAGCACCAATTAAGGTATTGTTTGCAATATTATCTAAATGACCTCTATAACGTAACCATGGACCAGCCATTGAGATATGATCTGTTGTACATTTCCCAAAGGCTTTAATCAATAATTTAGCTCCTATAATTGTATTTCCAAGTGGTGTAAAAGGTTCTAATAATTGTAAACGTTCTGAAGTTTCGTTAACACTAATCATTACTCCACTACCGTCGGCTTCAGGTGCTAAATAACCATTATCCTTTACTTCGAAACCTTTTGGTGGTAATTCCCATCCTGTAGGCTCATCAAACATCACTTCTTCGCCATTTTCATTGATTAATTTATCCGTCAATGGATTAAAATCTAAACGACCAGCAATAGCTATAGCAGCTGTAATTTCTGGCGAAGCAACAAAAGCATGTGTATTTGGGTTTCCATCTGCACGCTTAGCAAAGTTTCTATTAAAAGAATGTACAATACTATTTTTTGGAGCATTTTTTGGATCACTGTATCTTGCCCATTGACCAATACATGGACCACAAGCATTGGTGAATATCTTAGCATCTAGGTTTTCGAAAATCCCTAAAATACCATCTCTGTCTGCTGTATAGCGTACTTGTTCAGAACCTGGATTTATTCCTAATTCAGCTTTCATTTTTAAGCCTTTATCTAAAGCCTGTTGTGCTATAGATGATGCTCTAGATAAATCTTCGTAAGATGAATTGGTGCAAGAACCAATTAATCCCCATTCTACCTGAATTGGCCAATCGTTAGCCTTAGCTTTCTCTGTCATTGAGTTACCTACTTCAGTAGATAAATCTGGAGTAAAAGGGCCATTTAATAAAGGACCCAACTCAGATAAATTAATATCAATAACTTGGTCAAAATATTGCTCAGGATTTGCATAACATTCTGCATCAGCCGTTAAATAAGGTCTAATTTTGTTTGCTTCATCAGCAACATCTGCTCTATCTGTAGCACGTAAGTAACGTTCCATAGAATCGTCATAACCAAATGTAGATGTGGTTGCTCCAATTTCGGCTCCCATATTACAAATCGTTCCTTTTCCTGTACAAGACATTGATGTTGCTCCAGGTCCAAAATATTCTACAATAGCTCCTGTCCCACCTTTAGCCGAAACAATTCCTGCTACTTTTAAAATTACATCTTTTGGTGCTGTCCAGCCAGACAGTTTTCCTGTTAGCCTAACACCTATTAATTTTGGAAATTTAAGTTCCCATGCCATTCCTGCCATAACATCTACAGCATCTGCTCCACCAACTCCAATAGCTACCATTCCTAATCCGCCAGCATTAACGGTATGTGAATCTGTACCAATCATCATTCCGCCTGGAAATGCATAATTTTCTAAAACGACTTGATGAATAATACCAGCTCCTGGTTTCCAGAATCCGATACCATATTTATTGGAAACCGATTCTAAGAAATTAAAAACTTCGCTACTTGTGCTGTTTGCATGTTTTAAATCTGTTGTAGCTCCGTCTTTAGCCTGAATTAAGTGATCGCAATGTACAGTAGTTGGCACAGCCACTTTTGGCTTACCAGCTTGCATAAATTGTAATAACGCCATTTGCGCAGTTGCATCTTGACAAGCCACACGGTCTGGAGCAAAATCTACATAATCCTTTCCTCTGATAAATGCTTTATTTGGTTTTCCGTCCCACAAATGAGAGTATAATATTTTTTCTGAAAGTGTTAATGGTTTACCTACAACTTCTCTAGCAGCATCAACGCGCTCTGTCATGTTAGCGTAAACCTTTTTAATCATATCAATGTCAAAAGCCATATAGTATATTTAAGGTTGATAATTCATTTTTTAAGCGACACAAATTTACGAATTTTAAAGGGTATTTGAAAATCTGTAACGAAATTGGGTTTTTGTTGAAAATAAATCATAATTCAACAAAAATACTTGCGATTAATCACATTTTTAACAATAAAATACAATGTTCAATATTAATTTAACAAAATAACTTATTTAGAATAATTATGAATACGACACTTCCTATTTCAATTTTTATTCCTAGAGCAAATTAATTAAAATAGTTTTTAATTTTTGAAGAATCTCTTAGATCTGTCATTGGTTTCTCAAATAAACTATAAACAAGATATGCACCTATTATTGTCAAGGACAGATACGTTATGATATAAATACAAATATCGAATTTTGGCAGGTTTTCAGCTGCCCAAGTGTTTTTCATTAATTGCAGAATAATTGAATAGTGCAACAAGTACATTGCATAAGATATTATACTAATAAATGTAATTGGCTTACTTATTAGTTTTTGTGCTTTTTGGCATTGACTCAATAATGGTAATGCTAACAAGATGGCGGCAGAATTTAAAGGCAAATACCAAAAATTCCAAAATACAGGATGTGTTTCAATAAAAATATATTTTATAGGAACTACGACATTCAACACACACAGAATAATCATACTTAATGCAAAAGCAATGTATTTACTTTGTTTCCAAAGCTTTGGTTTAACCAAAGAAATATAAGCTGCAAAAACGCCATAGTAAATAGCATCAATTCTATAAATTACTACTGCTTTTAAATTAGAATTCCAATAACGCATTGTTTTTACATCATCATTAATTGTGTACATCCATTTTGTTAATGTCAAGATTGCAATAATAAAGAGAGTTATAAGAAGAAACTGTTTGGATTTTGGAATTTTAGTTTTTATAAAAAATGTTGCACATAATAGTAATGGCCCAATGATATAAGCAAATTCTTCAATAGACAAACTCCAAGATTCAACAAAAAAAGAAGGCATTTCTGAAGCAAAATTTTGAATGAACAGAAAATACCTCCAAAGATTATCTGGTAAATTAAAACCTAAATAAAGCGCAACACATACATTAATAATTAAAGCCAAGTAATAATTAGGAAGCGTTCTAAACCATCGTCTTACCCAAAAATATGAGACTGTTTTAAAACTGAAATCATCAGAGATATATAGTTTATAAATAATGTGTCCGATAAGAAAACCGCTGAGTACAAAAAATATTTCGACACCAAGTACACCTGCAATTCCCATTAAATCAGGAATTACACCTTGAGCATTGGGCACAATCCAAGACAAATGAGAAAAAACAACAAGTAATATTGCCATAGCTCTCATTAGATCCAAACCAAAAACACGCTTTCTGCTATATGCCTGCATAAAAAATAGTACTTTTATTGTGTGAAGTCTAAAGTACTAAAATATTCAGTTTTATTATTGCTAGTTGCTATAAGTATTGGTGGAATTTATTATTTAAATCTCTCCAACAGACACAAAGCTATTATTAAAACACGTGTAAATCACACTTTGGGTTTGGTAGATAATACGTGGAATATTAAAACTGAAAACAACAAAACATCACTTATTACACCAACACTTGTTGTCGATCAAATCTACAAATCTATGGAAGGTCCAAAAGTGATGCGTTCTTTTCAAATAGATTCTAGAAATGATGATTTAGTTTGGATAACGTCTTTTGAAACTAAGGCTATAAGCACTAATGAAGTTGATGTACTTTCTAATGATTATGTATGCCATACCAACATTGATTTTTATGATGGTGAACATTATGCACGTTGGAATTTAAACGAGCGCATTGGTCAACATTATCCAAGATTAACCTCTATGAGTAATGGTATTGAAAATTATGAATTTCCTGAAGGTTTTGGGTTTCCTGTTTTTAGCAATGAAAATTTATTCTTATCAACACAAACACTTAATCACAATATAAAATCTGATCCTTTTTCTGTAAAACATAAAGTCACTTTAGGTTACAAACCGCATAGCAAAACTATGAAACCTCTTCAGAGCAAAACCGTATTTGTAATGCTACCTTATGATGCTAAAAATCCATTTCAAGGTCCAACAGAGAATAATCCAAATATGTGTTTACCTGTAGAAACTGGCAATCATAGCTACCAAAACGAAGAAGGTGAAAGTCTAACTGGTCATTGGGTTGTTTTTCCTGGAAAAGAGCAATATAGTTATGATATTACACATCAATTTCAATTAAAAGATAGCACAACAATGCATCATATTGCAACACATTTACATCCTTATGCTGAAACCTTAATGTTGAAAGACAAAACTTTAGATTCTGTATTATTTACTGCTGAAGCTAAAAACTATACAGATAAAATTGGTTTAAAAAACGTCACTTCATTTTCGAGTAAAAAAGGTGTGATGTTATATCCAGACCATAATTATGAATTGATTTTAGAAACCAATAATACATCTGGAATCAACCAAGATATGATGGCAAGTATGTTTGTCTTTTTGTATGATAAAGAAATGGACGAAAAATTAAAAGCTTTTAAGGCGAAAAAATGAAGCGATTTCTAGTCTTAATTATAGTACTCTTTGTTTTTAGCTGTAAACCCAACGCTGAAGAACTTCCTGTTTTGAGTTATAAGATTAATGCTGAAGGCGAAAAAGAAACCTACGCCATTACATATTCTGGATTTACAAATCAAGACGGTGAGCAAGTTTTAACTGAAACTATTAAAGATAAAATAGTTATTGCCAATTTCTTTTTTACGCGTTGCCCAAGTATTTGTCCACCAATGCGAACACAACTTATAGAAATTGCAAATGAATTTTTAACTGACGACGCTGTTTTGCTAATTTCTCATAGTATCGATCCAAAAAATGATACCATTGACATATTGAAAAATTATTCTGACGCTACAGAAATTCCGAGTTCTAAATGGTTATTTGTAAACTCAAGTGAAGGAAACACAAAGCAACAAGCAGCACAGTTTATGACCAATTTTAAACCTAATGAAACTGGTACTGATTTTTACCATAGCAGTTATGTAGCTTTGGTAGATAAACAACAACAAATCCGTGGGTTTTATAATATTCTAATTCCTGAAGAGATTACGCGCTTAAAAGAAGATATCCAAAAGTTTTTGGTAAGTTCAAATTAGAAATTGTTTCATCACTTATATCCACAAAAAAAGTCCTTCATTTCTGAAAGACTTATTACTTTTGGGTGGAAGACCGGGTTCGAACCGGCGACTTTTGGTACCACAAACCAACGCTCTAACCAACTGAGCTACAACCACCATTTTAAATTGGATTGCAAAGATATATTATTTGTTATTTCCTGCAAACTGTTTTTCCACTTATTTTAAATCAAATCAATGATTCTATAGCAAACCTGAAATCACAATGGTCTATACAAATAAAACACGTAAAGATTTGGAGCAGACAAGAAGCCCTTTGGATACTGTTACTAAAAAATTATCTTTACAGGATAACAGTAACACTAATCTTACTATAACCTGAGTAATTTACGGGATATGAGTAATAAAAGCTGCTATATAACTAGTTACCATTAATTTAAAGCAACTTATGAAATTGGGAATAATATTTGGAATTATACTTGGACTTATCGGATTTGGACTCTTTGCCAAAACGAAAAAAAACAATACTCAACCTATAGCAGGTAAAGTATCTGCGAAAGAATTTGTTACTCAGCTAGAGAAACTAGGTTATTATAAATATGCCGAGAAGAAAAACGTTGATAGCCTAAAAAATGACCAAATTGAAAACTATGACCCAACAAATGAACTAGTTTCTATTTGGGACGATGACACAGGTGTTCCATTGGATTATAGATATTATTGGTGTGACGGAGAAACTGTTTACGAACAAGGCGGATTTACGGAAATGCTGGAACAAGTTAAACCGACTTTTGACAAAATTGGATTAACAATAGAGGTAACTGACCATTTTGAGGAATGGAATGATAAAAATAAATGGCTGAATCACCGAATTACTATAAACGGAACAGAATATGTGATTTTCAAAAACTTTAAGGAAACTGGATGGGGAGAAGCGGTTATGCGATTTGCAGAAATAGTTAATGCAGAAGCCGAAAAGCAATCCATTGACGAAAGAATATTTCTAGCTTCAGGCGGAAATGATGGACGTTTAATTTTTCTAACTAATGAATTATACAACTACATATATAGTGTATATAATAACAAAGAATGGAAACCATTAGAAATTTCAGAATGGGCGAAAGCAATGGGAATTAAACCGATGAAAACGGAATAAAAATTAATGGTAACAATGTATATAAAAAATAGCGCAAGTAGTTGCTAACACAATGGTTTGGGTATTTTTGGAAAGTCGCCAAATTTTTAAATTTGGCGACTTTCCAATAAAAAAGATAAATAGTAAAATTTAAAAATCTGGCTTGTGCTTAATCCGAAAAGTAACAGCTAATTTTCAGCACTATTTTTCATATACGAGACCGTTGGCAAACACTAAAAACTGAAATATGACACATAAAACAGATGACCCAATTCTTATAGGAGCAATAGCTCCAATAACAAATCCAGGCTGGGTTGAGGCTGGTCGTCACCTATTGTCAGGTCTTGAATTTGGCGTTTCAGAATTGAATAATAAAGGAGGTATTAATGGAAGACCAATTGAATTACTAGTACGAGATAGTGCTGCTAATCCTCAAAAAGCTAGGGATTTAGTTGACAAATTAATAGATTTAGGAGTAGTTTCCATTGTTGGTGAATACCATAGTTTTGTTGCTAAAGCTATAGCTAATAGAGCTGATGAACGAAATGTGCCTTTTCTCTGTACATCAGCAGTTATAGATAATCTAATTGAAAAGCCATCAAAATGGATTGCTCGACTTCCTCAAGTTCAATCGAAAGGTTGGAAAGCTTATGCAGAATTTCTTACAAATAATAAGCATACGAATATCGCTTTAGCTACATCTCCAAGTGTTTATTGGAAAGCAGGCACACATATTCTACGTGAACATTTTAATAAACAAGGTGGTTCTATCATTGAATTTGACACACAACAAATTACTCCTATTGACCTATGTGATAAACTTAATGGCAGTAATGCAACTGCTTTGCTTCTTCTTGTAGGGTATCCAGATCCTGCCGTATCTTTGGTTAAAGCCGTACGAAACGATTCTCGACTTGAAAAACTTTTGATTGGAGCTCCTGCAGGACAACCCGAGTTCAATAGTTGGATGAGTGAGTTACAGGAAAACGGTTCGGCAATTCCTTTTTTACGTTATATGCCTGAAAAACTAAACTCACTTGGACTGTATGTGCTAGATAAAGTACGCAAACATTTGGGAGAAGAACCGTCATTTGTAGCTTTGGAAGGTTATGATGCTATTCATATTTTAGCTAATATTATGAGTTTAAATGGAGTCAATCGAAATAGCATTGCCAAATCTTGGTCACAAGTAACTACAAATGGAACACGCGGAGAAATTAAATTATCACAGAATCCTGAGATGAATGTATGGCAGTGGCAAGAAGCTCCAATTCAAGTAGTAGATAGAGATCCTTTAAATAAAAATAAATTTAGAGTTCTATATGTGAAATAAAACGATGCTGACTTACTGATAAAAACAAAAAACGTTTGCCAACAAAGTACTGTATAATTCATTGCTAGTACTCGCCTACTTACGAAAATCCTCGCAGACTTTCTATCCGTGATTTATTTGCTAACTTTAGTGATTAAATACGCAACGAAATCATACACAAACACATTAGCAACAAGCTAAAAATGAACAAAACAACCTACATTTTAACATTATTGATTTTAATTTCGAGTTGCAAATCTAAGCTTGAAAATGAAAGTATTTTTCCTGAAGTTAAAAATGTGACTGAATTAAAAAACACTGACTTTGTCCCAACATTAGAAAGTTCATTTGAAATAAAGAATAATATTATTTACGGAGCAACAATACCATTTGCGTGGAACGAAATCAGAAATGAAATAGGAACAACATTAACCGATTTTTCAAGCAAACAACTTAAAGAAATAAACGATACAAAAAGCTATATAAATGTTTTAAAGAATAACGAATATGAAACTTCTGTAGAAGTTGATGAAAAAGAAATAAGAGCAAAAGCATATTTTAGAAAATCATTACCATTTGAGGAACCACTAACAAGATTTGATAAGTCTTTAACATTTGGAAACTCAAATGTAGAATCATTTGGATTTTGGAGTTCTTGTAGTTTTGCCAAAATTAATTATTTCAATGATGAAAATGATTTTTCTATTTCTTTATTTCCAAAAAACAAGGAACACGAAATTATTTTGATATTACAGAAAGAAAATAAAAGTGATTTTAAACAATATTTTCAGAGGTATAATCAGCAAAGAAAATTAGCAAAAAATCAAAGAATATTTTTCAACGATAATGATAAAGTAGAAATACCAATAATCGAATATAATTTAGAAAAATCATTTGAAAAAATAGTTGAAAGTACTTTCAAAGCAAACAATGAGAAATTTAAAATGTTTGAGGCATATCAACGAAACGCCTTTATCCTAAATGAAAATGGTGCAGAGGTTGAAAGTGAGACTGAAATGTCAGCTGATGCAGTTGAAGAAATGGAAAGACCAAAGCCTAAAATGATGATTTTTAATAAACCTTTTGTTGTTTTATTAAAACGAAAAGATGCTGAAAATCCTTATTTTGGAGTTTATATTGCAAATGACGAGTTATTGAAAAAGGAATAAAAACTACTAGCAACATCTGAATATAACAAATAGAATTTATTATTTTGATGGTATTATTCTGACCATTCTTAACCTTAAAAAAAACAAGAAAGACGATTAATTTCTTTTAGAATCTTAATTCAACAGAAAGCCAATCTAAATTTGTAGTATTAATTTAATTATTTAAAACTGTCAACCTATTCTAGGACAACTCACTTATTTTAAATCAAATAATGATTCTACAGCAACATAGCGTTCAACTGTATAACCTTCAGCATGTTCTACACCAATTATACGTCCTAAATTACGTGCTCTATAATTAATACTATCTGTAAAGTTCTTACTAGAGATTGGTGTTTCTGGCTCTTTACTATTAGGATCAAAAAACTGGGTTTTGTAAGCTAAGACGGATTCTTCTTTTTTATCCATAAAACCTGTAACATCAACTACAACATCTGGCTCTATATCTTTCCATTGTATATAATGATAAACTACTTTTGGTCGCCAAGGTTCTTGAGGTTGGTTTTCATCCTTATAAATTGTTTCAATCTTTTTCAATCCGCTTAAAAAACAAGCATCACTAACCAATTGACTTCCTTTTGGATGATCTATATGTCTATCATCAATGGCATTACAAATTATTATTTCTGGTCTGTAATAACGAATCATCTTAATAATTTCAAGTTGATGTGCCTTGTCGTTTATAAAGAATCCATCTGCAAATCTCATATTAATTCGAGAATGCACACCTAGAATCTTAGCCGCATTAAACGCTTCCTCGTCTCGCGTTTCAGCCGTACCTCTCGTTCCTAATTCGCCTCTAGTCAAATCTATTATGCCTATTTTTTTTCCTTTATAAACTTCTTTTGCCAAAGTTGCTCCACATCCTAATTCTACATCATCTGGATGTGCACCAATTGCTAATATGTCTAATTTTTGCATCTATGTATTTTTTTGAAGGTCAGATAGAACATCTAAAACCTTTTTTTTATCAAATCGAAATCTTATTATAGCCGTTTCATCTCTAATTTATCTTTTCTTGAATGTCAAAAATATTAAAAAGAAGACAGATTTTCGCTTTCTTTTTATTTCGCAAACGGTTTCGGTTGAATTAATGCTTTGTTTTTTCAAAATTTAGTACTCAAAATTGAAAAATTCGCAATACTCCTAAAGTATGACATTCGTCATAAATATTGCCTTTTAATGACTTTACCTTTACTCTATAATTAAAAGACAAAACCACTATGAGCTTAATGATAGCAATATTAATCATCACCATTTTCTTATTCATTTGGGGGAAATTTACACCAGATATTATTGCACTTCTTTCAATGTTAAGCTTGTTCATTTTTGGGATATTAGATTTAACGGAAACACTAAGTGGATTTAGCAATCCAACAGTAATTATGATTGCTGCATTATTTATAATAGGAGAGGGTTTATCTCAAACAGGTTGGACAGCTTTAGCTGGAGAAAAGTTTATTAAAATGGCAGGTAAAAGCAAAATAAAACTATTACTAATTACCACATTAGGTTCTGGATTACTATCAGGAGTTGTTAGTAATACTGGCACTGTAGCCACATTGATGCCTGTAACTATTGCATCTGCTTGGAGCATTGGGACTTTACCTTCAAAATTATTAATGCCAGTTGCTTTTGGATCTAATACAGGTGGTTTATTGACCTTAACTGGTACACCTCCAAATATCATTGTTAATAATACCATGTTAGAAAGTGGTTTGGAAGGCTTTTCATTCTTTGAATTCGGTCTTATAGGTTTACCATTATTAATAATAGCACTACTCTATTTTAGATTTATTGGTTACCGATTATTACCAAAAAACAAAACCAATAACAAACCTGTGAATGTGAGTACCACACTCCACCAATGGATTGAAGCTTACAAAGTAGATGGAGATTATTATAGACTAAGAGTACGATCTGTGTCGCCTTTTTTGAATACAAAACTAGGCGATTGGGATTTTGAAAAAGAACACTGTATTTCAATTTTGCGTATTAAAAGAAGGCATCCAAGTCGTTTAAAAGGTAATGATCCTTTTATTGAACTTCCAACAGATGATACTGAATTCTTATACCACGATATTATTACAGTAAAAGGAGATACTGAAGCCATTAATGCTTTAATGATAAAATTTAGATTAGGACTTTTACCTCTAGAACCTATTGAAGATGAACTACGAAACAACCTCATCAATCAAGAAGTTGGTATGGCAGAGGTTTTGGTAACACCACAATCTGCACTGGTAGGGAGAAACATAAGTTCTGGCCATTTCTTTGAACGTTTTAGCGTACAACTCATGGCAACATCCCGAAACGCAAAACCTCTTATCGAACGCGAAATTAAAGTGAGAGCTGGTGATGCTTTTTTAATTAGAGGAGAATGGAGTGCTATTGAAGAATTAAAAGAACACTACGAGCATTTAGTGATTTGTGGTAGTCCAGAAGGTATGGCAAAAACAGTGACTAATCTTACTACTAAATCTTACATCGCACTATTTTCTCTTGTAGCAATGATTATAATGCTAGTTTTTAAAATTGTTCCAGGATCTATTGCAGCAATGATATCTGCTGGTATTATTTTAATCACAAGTTGTGTTCCAATGGCAAAAGCCTATAAAGGAATTAGTTGGATTAGTGTGGTAATGATTGCGGCTATGATTCCTATGGGAATTGCATTACAGAAAACAGGAACGGCAGAATTGATTGCAAATGGTTTGGTAAATTCATTAGGAAGTTTACATCCCATTGTCTTATTAGGAGGTGTGTTTTTACTCACAACAACATTTAGTCAAGTCATTAATAATTCTGCAACCGCAGTATTAATGGCACCAATTGTAATTATTGCAGCTAACACTTTAAGTATTTCTGCTGCACCATTTATGATTGTGGTAGCAATTAGCGCATCAACCGCATTTTTAACACCAGTTGGCACCACAACAAATGCTATGGTAATGACAGCTGGTGGTTATAAATTTATGGATTATTTAAAAGTAGGCGCACCATTGCTCCTACTCTTCTTAATAACAACATTACTATTAGTGCCATTAATATGGCCATTTTAAAATTGAAAGTCGAATTAAAAATTATTTAATCATGGAAACTTTAAACAACTCAATTATGAAAACAAGAGACCTTACAAAGTACGGACTAAAAGACACCAATGCACATTGGAATCTGTCTCCAGAAAAACTACAAACAATTACCATTGAAAAAGGAATGGGAAAAGAAACTGCGAATGGCACATTAGCTATTAACACAGGTAAATTTACAGGACGTTCTCCTCAAGACCGTTTTATAGTGAAAGACGATTATACGAAAGACAAAGTTTGGTGGGGAAAAACCAATAAAGCCATCTCATCTGAAAATTTTGATCATCTACAATCTGAAATCGTAAATTACCTCAGCGGAAAAGAAATATACGTTAGAGATGCTTATGTATGTGCAGATCCAGAATACAAAACAAACGTTAGAACTGTAACAGAATATCCATGGTCTAACATGTTCACTTACAATATGTTTTTAAGATCAGACGAATCTGAATTAGAAAACTTTCAAGAAGATTGGTTAGTACTTTGTGCTCCAGGTTACGAAGCCAAAGATCCTAAAACTGTTGGATTACGCCAAGGAAATTTCTCACTGCTTAATTTCACTAAGAAAATTGCTTTGGTTGGTGGTTCTGCTTATACAGGTGAAATTAAGAAAGGAATATTCTCGTCTTTAAACTTTATACTTCCTGTTGAAAAAGAAGTCTTACCAATGCACTGTTCTGCCAATGTTGGCGAAAACGGAGACACTGCTATCTTCTTCGGGTTATCTGGTACAGGAAAAACGACACTCTCAGCAGATCCAAACCGTAAATTAATTGGAGATGATGAGCATGGCTGGACAGCAGACAACAACATCTTTAATTTTGAAGGTGGTTGCTACGCCAAAGTTATTGACTTAACAGAAGACAAAGAGCCAGAAATCTTTAGAGCTATTAAACCTGGTGCAATTCTTGAAAATGTAGTTTTTAAAGACAACGGAGAGATAGATTACATGGATAGTAGTATTACACAAAACACACGTGTAAGTTACCCAATTTATCATATTGATAATATTCAGGAACCTTCTTTTGCAGGTAATCCTACAAATATTTTCTTCTTAACGGCTGATGCTTTTGGTGTATTACCTCCAGTATCTAAGTTAACACCAGGACAAGCTGCATATCACTTCATTTCTGGTTACACAGCTAAAGTAGCAGGTACAGAAGCAGGTATTACAGAACCTGTTCCATCATTCTCTGCATGTTTTGGAGAACCATTTATGCCATTACATCCAACCGTTTATGCTGAAATGTTGAGCAAAAAAATGCAAGATGCAGGAGTTAATGTTTGGCTCATAAATACGGGTTGGTCTGGAGGTCCTTACGGTGTTGGATCTCGTATAAAATTAAAATATACTAGAGCCATGATTACTGCTATTCTTAATGGAGATTTAGATAAGGTAGATTATGATCAGCATCCTATATTCGGATTACATATGCCAAAGTATTGTCCTAATGTTCCAACAGAAATATTAGATCCAATGAATACTTGGTTACAAAAAGGAGGTTACATTAGTAAGGCTATTCAACTAGCGCATTCTTTCCATTTGAATTTTGAAAAATTTGCGAGTGAAGCTTCTGAGCAAATCATTGAAGGTGGTCCGTTAATTGATGAACATCATCACTTAAACGACCATGTTTAATAAGTTTCCATGACTGAAAAGAGCCCAGAAATGGGCTCTTTTTTTTATCAAAAAATTCAAAATGAAAAGATTCATCATCTTATTCTTACTATGCACGTTTCAAGCGTCACTATTTTCTCAAAATCCATCAGAATACTTTTTAGGCTTGTGGTACACCTATGGAAGTAACCATAGATTAAGTGAACGTATAAGTTTAACTCCTTATGCTGAACTTCGGTTTTATGAACCTTCGTCAAACTATAATTTAGCTTTTATATCACTTAGAGGTAATTATCATTTAAGTTCTAAATCTTCCATGGGATTAGGTTATGCTTACTTAGATATTGATACTGTTTTTGAATTTGATGATGTTCCGCACGTTAAAGAAAATAGGATTTTTGAACAGTATGTTTATAAACACAAACTAAGAAAAATTAATGTAGAACATCGTGGACGTTTAGAACAGCGTTTTTTACAATTTAAAGATAGAAATGAACTACAGCAACGCTTTAGATATCGCTTAAGCTTAAAGTATAAACTTAATAAAACGTTTTATCTAATAATGATGGATGAGCCTTTTGTAAACTTTCAAGATCAGGTGTTTCATGAAAATCGATTCTATGCAGGAATTGGCATTAATGTACTAAAGCATACTCAATTTCAAATTGGCTATTTAAAGCAGCATATTAGAAAAAATAATCTTAATAGAATTATGGTAGGTGTCAGTTTTCAAACTGACCATAAAAAACCTAAGACTGCACTAACGCAGCTATAGCCAGATTAATATCGCGCTTTAAATCTTTCACTTCCTCTATTCCAACAGAAAAACGAATCAATTGATCGCTAATACCAATAGCATCACGCTCTTCTTGAGTTAACAATGCGTGTGATGTTAAATAAGGAGATAGTATTGTGCTCTCTACTCCTGCTAAACTCATGGAAGATTTAATCAACTTTAATTGCTTTTGAAATTGTTGTGAATCTAAATCATCAGTCAACTCAAAAGATACCATGGCTCCAAAGCCTTTCATTTGGGATTTAGCTAGTTTATAATCTGGATGTGATTTTAGTCCTGGATAATACACTTTTGAAATTTTTGGATGTTTTTCTAACCATTTTGCTAATTTCTTGGCGTTTTTTGTTTGCTTTTTCACACGTAAACCTAAGGTTTTCATACTACGCTCTAACATCCAAACCGTCATATCACTTAGGTTTCCACCTAAGTTTTTTCCAACGTTCCAAATACGATCAATATGCTCAACTGAACTTGCCACAGCTCCTGCACAAATATCACTATGACCGCCAAAATATTTTGTAGCAGAATGCATAACCATATCAATACCTAAATCTATAGGATTCTGATTTACAGGCGAAGCAAACGTATTATCTATAGACGTTAAAATGCCTTTCGATTTACCCAATTTAGCAATTGCTCTAATGTTTGTAATTGTTAATAATGGGTTTGAAGGTGTTTCAATATGAATCAACTTTGTATTATCTTCTATTGCAGCTTCAAAATCTTCAACTTTATAACCGTTGGTAAACGTAAATCCTATACCATACTTTGGAAATTCTTCCTTTATAAAATTAACCGTTCCACCATACAAGGTATTCTGAACCACCAAATGATCGCCTTGTTTTAAAAACGCTAAAAACATAGTACTAATTGCTGCCATACCAGAACCAAAAATCATAGCTGTTTCAGTATGCTCTAAAGCTGCTATCTTCTTAGATAAATATTCTTGATTCGGCGTATTAAAATATCGTGGATAGCGTTTTACATCAACATCTAAAAACTCGTAAGATGAGCTTAAATACATCGGAGAAACTGCTCCTTTAAATTGCTCATCCTTAATTCCTCCTATATGTGTGCAAATGGTGTTTAAGCCTAAATTTTTCTTCGACATAACATTTTAATTGAATGTTTATAAATTTAATAAAATGAATTACACTTTTACAGTTTTCCAATGTCCTTTTTTAAACCAAATGATTCCGATTATAGCAATCATAACCTCAGCTAAAGTAATAGATAAAAATACACCTACAGGACCAAAATCTAAAGTCAGTGCCATTAAATAAGCTATTGGCAATTGAAATAACCAAAAGCAAATAAAATTTATCCATGTTGGTGTTTTGGTATCTCCTGCCCCATTAAATGAATTAATTACCACCATGCCATAGCCATAAAAAATATAGCCAGCTGCAATAATCCTAAGACACAATGCTCCATTTGCAACAACTTCTGGTTCTTGTGTAAACCATGAAATAATCTGAGGTGCGTAAATTAGATAGATTACGGATACTAATCCCATAAATACTGCAGCATATTTCCCTGTTTTCCATACGGATTGTTCTGCTCTATCTGGTTTTTTAGCTCCCAAGTTCTGACCAACTAATGTTGCAGCTGCATTACTCATTCCCCAAGCTGGCATTAAGGTAAACATCATTACGCGAATAGCTATGGTATAACCAGCCAAAACTTCACTACCAAATTCGCTCATAATACGCATTAAAAACACCCAAGATGATGTGGCAATTAAAAACTGACCGATACCTCCTATTGACACTTTTATAAGATTAATCATTACCGCAACACGAAGTACCAAATCTTTAAAAGCGACTTTAATTTTACTCCAACCATAAAAGAGAATACTTAATTGAAACACAACTGCTGTTCCTCTACCAATTGTGGTTGCTATAGCAGCTCCTTCTACTCCATAAGCAGGAATTGGTCCAAAGCCAAAAATAAACATTGGGTCTAAAATAATATTGAGTCCATTTGATAAAACCAAAGCCCACATTGCAATAGATGCATCACCAGCACCTCTAAAAATGGCATTAATTAAAAAGAGTAACATTATGGTTACGTTTCCTCCTAACAATACTTGCGTATAGCCATAACCTTCGGCAATTAACTCTGGTTCTCCTCCCATGAGTTGTAATATTTCTTTGGGATATAAAATTCCTATAACACTAATTATTATTGATATAAAAATGCCAAGACCTATAACCTGAACTGCAGCTTGTGAAGCACCTTCCTTATCTTTTTCGCCAATTCGTCTAGCAACAATAGCTGTTGCAGCCATACTTAAACCAATGGCTACAGCATAAACTAATGTAATAACAGATTCTGTAAGACCAATAGTTGCGACTGCATTAACACTTACTTTAGAAACATAGAAAATATCGACGATAGCAAATATGGATTCCATGAGCATTTCTAAAATCATTGGAATAGACAACATAAAAACTGCTCTACGAATGCTGCCAGAAGTAAAATCTTGTTCCATACCAGAAACCGCGGTTTTAAAATATGTGAAAAATTGTTTTATTGAAATTTTGTTGGATTGCATAATTTGAAAATTAAATATAATACCGAATCAAACAAAAGATTATTTGACCATTGACATCGCAAGAAGACGCGATAATTTTTCCCGAATATTATTACTTATGCAATCATAATGACACAAATATGCGCATTATTTTTTTAAAATCAAATAACGTTAAATACTGATCCTATCCTAAATCCTTTCCAAAGGAAAGGACTTTTAACCCGTTATTTCTTATAATGAATCTTATACTTTCGGTAAGATAAGAATCCTAGGACAATATATAAAACTGCAACAATAGCTATAAACTGAAAACTAATAATTTGGTCTCCACTTGCATAAGCATGCAATCCAGATAAGTAAAAATTCACGCCAAAATAAGTCATTAAAATCATTGAAAAAGCAAAAATAGACCACATACTAAAACACCATCTCCCCCTCAATCCTGGCACTAAACGCATGTGAATAACAAAGGCATAAATCATAATACTAATTAAAGCCCAGGTTTCTTTAGGATCCCAACCCCAATATCTTCCCCAACTTTCGTTTGCCCACATTCCTCCAAGGAAATTTCCGATAGCAAGCATTACTAAACCTACCGTTAAAGCCATTTCATTTATAATGGTTAACTCTTTTATGTTGATAAGCATACGTTCTTTGTTTTCTTTATTCGTAAGAATCATTAACAATAATGCCACAGCACCTAAAATCATTCCTATTGCAAAAGGTCCATAGCTCGCTACGATTACCGAAACATGAATCATTAGCCAATAACCTTGAAGTACAGGTTGAAGGTTAGCAATTGCTGGATCCATCCAATTCCAATGTGCTACCATTAAAATTATAGAACATACAAACGCAGATGCTGCAAAGGTTAAATCACTCTTTCTTCCTAGCAACAAACCAAACAACATTACAGACCAAGCGACATAAATCATAGATTCATAAGCATTACTCCATGGCGCATGACCAGAAAGATACCAACGTAAAATGAGTCCGCCTGTATGCAATAAGAATAATCCAATTATTATAACCTTAAATGTAGTAATTGAAATGTTGAGCCATTTACTTTTATACTTAAATATTTGCACAATCAATAGAACAAAAAATAAAGCACCAGCATACATATACCAACTATATAGTCGTTTAAAAATATCGTAGTTATTATATATAATTTCTGCTTTTATTTTTTTGTCAGACAACATAACTTCGTTTCCAAATTTTTGCTGCGTTTTTTTTATACCTTTAAGTAACTCTTCAGCTTTAGAATAATCACCTGTTTGCTTTGCGTTGTTTAATGTGACTAAATAGGCACTAAAACCATTATTAATAAAATTACCGTAAAGTGTATCTTTTATTTTATCTCTAAAACCTTCTTCTCTAAACTCCTTTGATGAGATCCATTTATTGTTTTCATCATTTGGAATAGGAAATATCTTATTAGAACGACCTTCTATGGCATTATATAATAAGTTAACTCTAGAATCTGCCTCCTTTACTTCTTTTTGAAAACCATTTGGCACTTGCGTTTTGTACGCTTCTTCTAAATAAGGCGCTAATTTATATCTACCTTCTGGTGTAAAAAAATCTACAAGTCTAGTATGTTTTTCACTATAATCGATTCCAATTATAGTTCTAATTGAATCTGCTTTTCTAGGTTTTAAATATATAATTGGCACATTGTACCAAAGCATAGGGCTTTCTTGAACGGATAAAAAAACCTGTGTTGCATTAAAATCTTCGTAAACATCACTTTTACTCAATTTACGAAGCATCTCAGAAGCGTACGTGTGCATTGGCATCATACGACCACTAAAATCTTGAACTACCATTTCCGAAAATTTATCAGCATGCTCTTTTGGCGTAATATGCACTTTTAGAATAGAATCTATCTGTTCTTTCCCTGATTTTTTTGCGTGATCGTGATCATCATTTTTTGAGTGCTCTTGTGCAAAACCAGAAAAACTGATTAGCAGCAAAATCATAGTCATCATTTTTGCTTTCTTCTTTTTTATCTTATTTAATCTGCTACGTATATCATCAAAACGCGTGTTTTTAGCAAATAGAATAGCCAACAACCCGAAATACAATAACATATAACCAGCATATGTGATATATGTTCCCCAAAGATCATGGTTTACAGATAAAACCGTTCCTTTTTCATCTGGATGAAAACTTGCTTGAAAAAAGCGATACCCTTTATGATCTAACACATTATTCATAAATACACGATAATCAAAATCACCTTCTTCTTTATCTAAAACGGTTATTTTACTTTCGTAAGACGAATAGGCTTTTTCTGTACCAGGATATTTTTCGGCTATAAAATCATTGAGTTTAATCTCAAAAGGTAATTTTAATATTTTTGGACCATACTGCAATGCCATGTCTAGTCCGCCTACTTCAAATTCTTCAAATTCGCCATAGTTACTTTTTCCACCTAAAAGACCAATTTTTTTTGTTTCACCATTGGCTGTGACATTCAAAATAATACCATCAGTATCGTTTTTTAATAAACGTGATTTTTTCACAACCCCAAAGTCCCCTTTTACAATAGGTTTTGGAAGTACCAACTGCATATTACCTATAATATAACGCGATCGTAGAATTAATGGTTGTAAACTATCTTTAACCAATTTGCCAGTAGCACGCGTTGCCATAGTCATGTATTCGCCTTCGTAAGGCGAATTAATAAAGAGACCTTCTTCAGTTTCCGTAATATTTATAGCGCCTTCTTGAAACTTATTTAAAGACACTAAAATATTATGAAGATTAGCTGTTTTACCATCTTCTAAAAAGTGATTATGTGGTCCATCTTCTCCAGCTTCAACCATTTTTAAATAGCGCTTCCCAGTCTCATTAAGAATAACATCCTTTTCTGCACCTTTTATAAATTCTTCGAGTTTAATCGTTACTTCTGTTTCTCCGTAATCAAAAGTTTTATCGAAATCATTATCTAAGCGCGAAGAAAAATCAACTTCTTCCTCTATTCTGCGTTGTTGTAACTGACCATTAATCTCATAATCACCAATTATTCGTCCGCCTAAGTAAGTCTTTTGAGAAAAGAATTCACTTTCAGTAGCTCCTTCTCTAATTGGCATCATACCTTCATAACCTATATAGCGCGTTACAAAAGCTCCTAATAGGATGAAAATAAACGATAAATGCAAAATTAATGTCGCCCATTTTTCCTTTTTATGTAAACGAAATCTAAAAATATTACCAACAAAATTGATTACAAAAAACACCATTATCGCTTCAAACCACCACGCATTATAAATTAATGTTCTGGTGTAAGGTGTTGGAGATGTTTCCATATTCCTATCCAAAAGCGTACCAGTTGCCATGGCAACGGCAAAGGCAATAAATAAAAACGCAGTAAGTTTTGTAGAGAATAGGAAATTAGCGATTTTCTTTTGCATAACTATAGGCTTTTTTAAGCTCGCGCAAAGATATAGATTTTTGCCCATTTCCATAGGACTTTTCTACCTGTAAAAGATGTTAAAATTATTTGAATTAAAATATTACTTCCAAGTATTAGCCTTAAGCATTTTATTCTGTTCTTCCATCAAATCTTTTAAATCTGATAACAGCTGAATATCTTTTGGCGTTACTACAGTTTCATCTTTGGTATCTTGTGCCTTATTACGAAGTTTATTCATGAATTTTACAATGATAAAAACCGTGAACCCTATGATTATAAAATCCAGAAATACTTCAGATAGTTTTCCGTAGGCAACAGCAACTTCGCTAGTTATAACTGTTCCTGTAGCATCAGTAATTGCATCTCGTAAAACTAACTTCTTATCACCAAAACCAACACCATCTGTTAACAACGACAATGGTGGTAAAATAACTTGCTTTGCTAATACATCTATAACTTTATTGAAGGATGCTCCAATGATAATACCAATTGCCATGTCCATCATGTTTCCTTTTACGGCAAACTCTTTAAATTCTTTGAGTAGTTTCATAACCTATTTAGTGTTTTCTAATTTTGAATATAAAAAACGTAAAGTTATAAAGAAGCTAAGAATAGATTAAGAATTTCTTGCCGCAAAAATATTCATATACATAAAAGTTCCCATTTTACGAGCGCGACGTTTGGCATTTCCGGCATAATCGCCTTCAAATAATTCATCTATGGTTTGATACCATAAGTTTAACCAGATTCCAAAATGTAATTCCGTTATACTATTATTAAACGCTGCATCTACTTTGTTATGTGCTTCTAGTGGATTGCCGTGAAATTTGGTTTTTAAAAACAAACTCGATTCCCAAAACGTAGTTAAATGCTCTAAATGTGCTTCCCAATCTTTAATGGTTTCGTTGAAAAATGGTCCTAATTTTTCGTCTTTTCTAACCTTTGTGTAGAATTTGGAAACCAATAGAAAAATATCTTCTCTGGTTTTTATATCTTTTTTGTTCATTGCTGTTGTGGTTTTTGATTTTTTTTTACCGAATTAATATTCATTATTGGACAAGTTTGTGATTTATGTTCAATTTTTAATTCTACCCATTTGACTATTATTTCAATCGATTTTCCGTCCCTTTAGGGACTTTATATTGGTAAAAAACATTTTTATGTTTTTAGCTTGTGCCTTTAGGTACAAAATATGCGTTATCACAAAACATTCTATCAAAGGACTGGTTTCAATATATAACGCTCATCATATTCCACATCAAAATCTTTTAACAACTTGATATATTCATCTTTAAACGTTTTCTTTTTATGATGTTCTTCTTGATTCTTTATGTAATTAACAATCCTAGGAACTTCAGATTTTGAATACGAAAACGCACCATAACCAGATTGCCACGAAAATTTTCGATCAGTGAATCCTTTATTATTTATCCATTTTGAAGAATCGTGTTTTACCTGTTTCATTAAATCAGACAATGATTGTGTTGGTCGCATTCCGAAAAGAATATGAATATGGTCTGGCATTCCATTAATCTGTAAAACCTTATGGTCGTTATTTTGAATTATTCCTGTTATATATTTATATAACTCGTCTTTCCATTCAGGTTTCACAAGGCATTGTCTATTATGAACGGCAAAAACTGCCTGAATATAAATTTGTGTGTATGTATTTGGCATGATGAATAAAATATGGCGTACCCAAAGGCACGCTGGATTAATGATTGAAAATTATTTCTACCGATATATTGTCCATAAATGGACATAATAGATTCAAAGTTATTCTTTTTAATCCTATTCTTGTGATTCTAAAATAAGAAAACTTAGTATTTTTACAGCATGATATCAGTTGTATTACTTGGTGCTGGCAATGTCGCTACACATCTATATAAAGCGTTTTCAAAATCTGAAACCGTTTCGATTACTCAATGGTACAATCGCACGCGTGCTTCTATTTCATCTTATGCAAATGAGGTTGATATTACGGACTCGTTAGATGAAATAAAAGAAGCAGATATTTATATTATGGCAGTTAGCGATGATAGTATTGAACAATTCTCTAAAGATTTACCGTTTACAAATCGGGTTGTGGCACATACTTCTGGAAGCGTTTCCATGCACGATTTGGATAAAAAGAACAAGATTGCCGTTTTCTATCCGTTACAAACGTTTTCTAAAGATGCTGATATTGATTTTACGGAAATCCCAATTTGTGTTGAAGTTTATGAAAAAGAAAATCTTCAATTGTTGAAAGATTTAGCAAAAGCAGTAGGTTGTAAACCACATAAAATAACAACCGAACAACGACAAACACTTCACTTAGCTGCTGTTTTTGTTAATAATTTCACCAATCAGCTATATAGAGTTGGTCATGAGATTTGCGAAACCAAAAATATAGAATTTGAAATTTTGCATCCTTTAATTCAGGAAACTGCAAGGAAAATTCAAGATATGTCACCATTTATGGCACAAACTGGACCAGCAAAACGGAACGACAAAAGAACTATTAAACGACAATTAAAGTTGATGGAAAAAGAAGAACATCTATCGATTTATAAATTACTAACCTCTTCTATAAAAAAGACGCATAATGTTTCGACGCGCTCAAAAACGAAAAAATAAACTATGAACGACGATAAAAGTTACAAAGAATATTTAGCAGACATTACCACCTTTATTTTTGATGTTGATGGCGTTTTAACTGATGGTACAATTACAGTAACAACAGATGGCGAAATGCTAAGAACCATGAATATCAAAGATGGATTTGCTTTAAAAACCGCTATTGATGCTGGTTTTAATCTCTGTATTATTTCTGGTGGTTCTAATGAAGGTGTTCGTAAACGCTTGGCTGGATTAGGTATAAAAGACATTTTTTTAGACGCACATAATAAAATTGAACAACTCAACTCGTATTTAGATCAGCACAATATCTCAAAATCTCAAGTGTTATATATGGGAGATGATATACCTGATTATCCAGTTATGAAATTGATTGGTTTACCATGTTGTCCTCAAGATGCTGTGCCAGAAATTAAGGCCATTTCTAAATACGTGTCGCATAAAAATGGTGGAAAAGGAGCTGTTAGAGATGTTATTGAACAAGTGCTGAAAGTACAAAGCAAATGGAATGGTAATTTTGATGCTAAATATGATTAGTATTCTATACAGAATTATATGAATATTGAAGATTATAAAATAAAACGCAAAAACTTTAAGCTTAAAGTTAATACACTTTTTCAATTCTTAGTCGAAGATTATGGTTATAGTTCAAAATATAAAAAGCTGCAACAGCCGAATGGTTTTGTAACTTCAGATTCATTTATTTTTGAACATAATAATAAAAATCGCAAAATTGAAGTTTCTAACAATTATCATCCCAACGACTATGGCTTTGAATTAACCGTTTATGATACTTCAAAAAGGAACTATCAAATTTTAAAACGGAAAAGTCCATATTTAATCCTTAAGAAAAGACAATGTGGAGAACAAAATTATCTAAAACATATTTCTGATGATTTTAAAGAGAAGCATTTAAAAATAATTTCTGGAAAAGAATTCTATGAAGATACCTCAGAATATTCTATAGCAAAATCAAAAAATAATAATGGTTTAACTTTAAAAAATGTTTTACTCTGGTTATTGATATTAATAGCCCTATTTGTATTGCAAAAGATCTTTAAATAAAATATTAAATACCTCAAATGATTCACTTTCTCAATTTAATCCGTTGGAAAAATTTACTAATGATTGCACTAATGCAATATTTAATAAAATATGCACTTTTATTACCTTTTCAAGAAAGTCATGGTATACTAATTACGCTGAGTGATTTTAACTTTTTCCTTTTGGTCTTGGCAACCGTTTGTATTGCGGCTGGAGGTTATGCCATTAACGATATTTATGATGTTGAAACAGACAAAATCAACAAACCAAACAAGCTAATTATTAATAAGCACATTTCCGAAAAAAATGCTTCTACTTTATTCATTATACTCAATGTAATTGGTGTTGGCTTAGGTTTTTATTTATCTCATGGTATTGGTAAGTCTGGCTTTTTTGCTATCTTTTTTGTGGCTTCTGCTCTACTCTATATTTATTCGTCTTCATTGAAACAGATTGCAGTTGTTGGTAATGTTGTGGTTTCAATTGTTGTTTTTCTAAGTATTTTGTTGGTTGGTATTTTTGAATTAGTACCTGCAATGAATCCTAACAACGAAGCCGTTCAAACCACATTTCTTAAAATTATTTTAGATTATGCCGTTTTTGCTTTTATGATTAACCTCATAAGAGAACTCGTAAAAGACCTCGAAGATATCGATGGAGATCAAAAAGCAGGCATACAAACACTTCCTGTTTTTTTAGGTAAAGAACGTACTAATAAAATAGTTTTTATTCTGTCTTTAATTCCTATTATATCAATTACATATTATGTAATTACTTATCTATTTAAGCAACAATTGGTAGTAGGTTATTTTTTAATTCTAGTCATTGCGCCTTTAATTTACGCGAGTATAAAACTGTTTAGTGCCAAAGAAAAAGCAGAGTACAAACACCTTAGTCTCATATTAAAGCTCGTTATGCTTACAGGAATGTTCTCTTTATTATTATACAACTTCATATTAAAATAAAATGCTAAACGACAAACTCAAAGATTTCAATGTCATTTTAGCTTCAGCTTCACCTCGTCGTCATGCATTTTTAAAAGCTATGGATCTCGATTTTAATATTCAACTTAAACCTGTTGAAGAAATCTATCCTGAACATTTAAAAAGTCATGAAATCACAGATTATTTGGCAAAATTGAAAGCTGAACCTTTTGCTGAAAATATTAAAGAAAAAGACATTCTAATTACTAGCGATACCATTGTTTGGATAGATAATAAAGCTATTGGCAAGCCAAAGAATGAAGACGATGCTTTTAACATGATAAAATCACTAAGCAACAAAACTCACGAAGTTGTCACATCCATTTGCTTTACCCAAAAATCGAAACAAAAATTAGTCAACACCATCACAAAAGTGACGTTTAAAGCGTTGACTGACAAAGAAATTAAATACTACGTCAAAACCTACAAACCATTAGACAAAGCTGGTGCTTACGGCATACAAGAATGGATTGGAGCTATTGGAATCACTAGTATTGAAGGCTCGTACAATAACGTTGTTGGTTTACCTACTCATTTACTTTACAAAACGTTAAATAGCATTGCAAACGAGGCTTAGAGTTGTAATTTTGTAATATATTCTTTGTCATTCCGAATGAGGTACTATTGAGGAATCTCTTCAAATTTAGATTTCTCATCACTCATTCTTCGCTCTGTCGAAATGACACTATAAATTCATTCTATTATGAAAAATAAAACAAACTCTAAACTGCTTTTTTGGACAACTATACTATCAATAACTTTAGCTTTTTCCTGCAAAGAAAACAAAACCAAAACCTCAGAAACACTAGAAGTTTCAGAAAACATTAAGCAAAAATCTGTAAAAGCAAAAATTAAAACATCAGACCAATTTAATGCATATTGGTACAATGGCAAAGCCGAAATTACATCCTACAAACTAAAACAAGCACGTTATGGAGAAATGCGAGAAGGAACAGCTGTTTTTGTATTTGTAACTGAAGATTTTCTACCAGAAAAACAAGTAAAAGCAGATAATTACAGTGAGAATAACATTCCTCTTTTAAAGCTCAATGCTACTAAAAATTTTAATACAGGCATTTATCCTTATTCCATAATGCAGAGTACGTTTTATCCTGTTGCAAATAATCAACATGCTATAAAAATTTCGGCATCAGTACAAGAATGGTGTGGACATGTTTATACACAACTTAATAATCGCGATCAATTTGAAGTGATGTCTCATTCTTACTTTCAAGGAGAAGCTGATGAGAGTTTCAAATTAGATAAAACTTGGACAGAAAACGAACTATGGACTAAACTCAGAGTTGATCCAAAAAGCCTTCCTGTTGGAGAACTTAATGTTATTCCATCTCTAGAATATACCAGATTAAAACACAAAACAATTAAAGCCTATAAAGCTACTGCAAATCTAGAAAATGAAACTTACACTATAACATATCCGGAATTAAATAGAACTCTAAAAATTAATTTCAACGTTAATTTTCCGTATGATATTTTAGGTTGGGAAGAAACCATGATTAGTGGTTATGGTCCTTCTGCAAAGACCTTAACGACTAAAGCTACAAAACTAAAATCTATAAAATCTGCCTATTGGAGTAAAAATCGTAATGCAGATGAAACAATTAGAAAATCGCTTTTATTGGAGTAATTATAAAATCTAACTGACTATATTTGTATTGTAAAACACATCAATGTCAGACTTTTTTACAACTTACAGAACTCAAATCATAAACACCATAATTGTCTTTGGTGTTTTGTTTTTAATTCAGTTTATAATTCGCCTTATCAATAGACGTATTGCCAGTTCTAAAGGCAAAAACCTGGGACGTATTAGGTTAATAGGTCGTTATGTAACGTTCACTTTTTTATTAATCGCTATATTAATTGAAGCCTTTGTACTCGGTGTAAAAATAGACGACCTAGTTGTTGTTTTTTCATCTTTATTTGCAGTGATAGGTATTACGCTATTTGCTGGTTGGTCTATACTAAGCAACGTAACATCTGGAATTGTGATGTTCTTTTCTTTTCCATATAAAGTTGGAGATAAAATTCATATTCATGATAAAGATTACGAAATCATAGGTATTATTGAAGATATTCGTTCTTTTCAGTTGCATTTACGTAAAGACAATGGTGAACTTGTTACTTATCCAAATAGTCTATTGTTGCAAAAAGCGGTTTCACTTTTAGAAAAAGATGCATTTGATAAGTAATTTTTTTTAATTTAGAGCAAACCAACATTTTATGCTTAGTTTCCAAAAAATTTACGTGCTTCTAATAATAATTCTAGTTAGCTCATGCAAAGCTATTCCACCAGAAATAAATATTCCAGATCCTTATAACAAGGTAAAAGACATCACCGTTTTTATTGATGGCACAGCATTTAAACCATCAGATAGCAGTAACATCTATAAGCTTAATCAAAACCTAAAACAGCAAAAAGATATATTATCCTTTTACACTGTTGGTGTTGGTGCTGGTCCAGATGCTAAAAGTTTTGGTCAATTTTTAGGAGTTGGGCTTTCTAAAGATGTACAAAATGCGTATCAATTTCTTTGTCAAAACTATAGTAAAACAAGAAAAGATCGTATTCATTTATTCGGTTTTAGCCGTGGAGCATACACTTGTAAAGTCTTAACAAATTTGGTCTACACGGCTGGACTTTTAGATTTAGATAACTTAGGTAGTCAAAAAATACAACAACAACTTATAAAGAAACTATACAAAGCATATCTCAGTAAAAAAACGGCTGAAGAACGCAAACAAGATATCAATCTCGTTATAGCAAAATGGGAAAAGAAACTAAACATTAAAATTAGACGTCGTTTAAATATAGACATAGAAACCTTAAATCTTTTTGATACTGTTGAAGCCCTTGGTGCTCCTGATAATAGTTTTAATCCATGTTGTCCTAACAAAAACCATTTAGAGCAATTTTGTAACGTTAAAAAAGTGAACCATGCCGTATCTTTAGATGATAATAGAGCACGCATCTTCACACCTAACCTAGCATCCTGTAAGTGTATTACGGATTGTAAGAATAGACGCTTAGACGATTTTGTAAACGAAGTTTGGTTTGCAGGAGCGCACTCAGATGTAGGAGGAGGTTATAAAGACATTGAAGGAAAAATGGACGATGATTTAGCCCAAATTCCTTTAAAATGGATGATGAACAACCTTTTAGATTACAATTTATTTCAAAACGATTTGCTTCTCAATGAAACACATCTTAATGGGAAACTCCATGATGCAGAAATAGATTACGGTCCAGCATTTAAAAGACGTAATCGTCATATTTATAAATATCACAAATATATTTCTAAGTACAACAAGGGGAAATATAAAATTCATCGTTCGGTAATCCAACGTATAGAAAATGGTGTCATTCCAATTTTCAAACATTACGAAAGTCAAGACGAAAGTATAGACGCAAATGGTAATCATTCACATACTCAAACCTGCAGCAAAGACTGGTTTGAAGATAAGCCATTTGATAAATGCTTTAGAAAAACAGACAAAGGGTTTCAATTTATTGAGACTTGCGATAGCATTGAGGTTGTGGATTAAACGCTCAAGGAAGTTAAACAAAACCTAAAAAAAGAGCATAAGAAAGTAACTTCCCTATATTTGAAAAGCAACTAACTAACAACCTCATGCACCAACTTAGACTTTGTCTATTGCTTCTCGTAAGCTCAGTCGTTTCATTACAAGCACAACAACCCAAAACATATAATTCTTCAGACATTTATGAAGCCGTTCAAAAACTTAATGTTTTAGGTTCGGTGCTTTATATTGCTGCACATCCAGATGATGAAAACACGCGTTTAATTTCTTATATGTCTAACGAAGTTAAAGCACGTACTGCCTATTTATCATTAACTCGTGGAGATGGCGGACAAAATCTTATTGGCCCAGAAATAAGAGAGCTTTTAGGAGTGATTAGAACTCAAGAATTATTAGCAGCCAGACGCGTAGATGGTGGCGAACAACGCTTTACAAGAGCCAATGATTTTGGTTACTCAAAACATCCAGACGAAACTTTAGAAATTTGGAATAAAGACGAAGTCTTAGCAGATGTTGTTTGGGCAATTCGCGAATTTAAACCAGATGTTATCATTAATCGTTTTGACCATAGAACACCAGGCAAAACTCATGGTCATCACACCAGTTCTGCAATGCTGAGTATGGAAGCTTTTGATTTGGCAAATGACGCTTCAAAATATGCGTCGCAATTAGAACTCACAGAAACTTGGCAACCAACACGTTTATTTTTTAATACCTCTTGGTGGTTTTACGGAAGTCAAGAAAAATTTGATAAAGCAGACAAAAGCAATATGCTAAATTTTGATATTGGAGTTTATTATCCATCAAAAGGAATCTCTAACAATGAAATGGCATCTTTAGCAAGTAGCCAACATCTTTGTCAAGGTTTTGGTCGCTTATCGCAACGTGGCTCGCAGCAAGAATATATAGAATATCTAAAAGGCGAACCATTAGATAATAAAGAAGATGTGTTTTCAGGAATTGATACCTCTTGGAATAGAATTGAAGGTGGACAAGCCATCGGTAACATTATGTCTGCAATTGAAACTAATTTCAATTTTGTTAATCCATCGTCTCACCTCCCACAACTTTTAGAAGCTTTTAAATTGCTTCAAAATGTAAAAAATAACCATTGGAAAACCATTAAAACCAAAGAACTTAAAACAATTATTGAAGCTTGTGCTGGCTTGTATTTAGAAGTTTCAGCCAATAATCCTCATGCTGCACCAAATGCTGAGGTTGGTCTTAAAATGGAAGTTCTTAACCGAAGTAATGCTAATATCAATTTGGTGTCTTACAATTTATCAACACTAGAAAAAGGCATTTCTAAGAACATGGAATTGCCAGCCAACCAACGCTTAAATTTTGATGAAAGCATTAGTATTCCAAATAATATGGCTTACACTGCTCCATATTGGTTAAATACCGAAAGTACTTTAGGAATGTACAGTGTAGAATATCAAGATTTAATTGGTTTGCCAGAAACACCGAGAGCTGTTTTTGTAGATTTTAATCTTATGATTGAAGGTACACCAATTACAATTACAAAACCAGTAATTTATCGCTATTCAAAACCAGATAAAGGCGAATTATACAGACCTTTTGAAATTATTCCTATTGTTTCTGCAAGCCTGAGTGATGGAGTCTTCATTTTTGAAAATGACCAACAAAAAGAAATTGAAGTTATAATAAAAGCTGGAAGAAACAATATTGAAGGTTTTGTGCAAATGGCATATCCTAACGATTGGAGTGTTTTTCCAGAAAAGCAAAAAGTTGAAATTACCAACAAAGGCGATATTCAAAAAATAGTGTTTACAGTTATTCCACCAAAAAATCAAAGCGAAGGTTTAATTACACCAATGGTAAATGTTGATGGCGAATTTTACACCGACGAACTCATAGAAATCGACTATGCGCATATTCCGTTTCAAACGGTTTTAATGCCAAGCGAAAGTAAAGTCGTAAGATTAAATATTGAAAAACGAGGCAATAACATAGGTTATATTGAAGGTGCTGGAGATGTTGTACCAGAAAGCTTAAGACAAATTGGTTACGATGTTACCATTATTAAACCAGAACAAATTTCGCCAGAAAACCTGTCTAATTTTGATGCGATTGTAGTTGGTATTAGAGCTTATAATATTGTTGAAGAATTGAAATTCAAGCAAAAATTCTTATTAGATTATGTAAAATATGGAGGGAATTTAATCGTTCAGTATAATACCAATAGACGTTTAAAAGTCGCTAATCTTGCACCTTACGATTTAAAATTATCTAGAGACAGAGTAACAGATGAAAACGCCTTAATAAGCATATTAGATACTAATCATCCGATTTTAAATTTCCCAAACAAAATTGGGATTCAAGATTTTGAAGGTTGGGTACAAGAACGTGGACTATATTTCCCAAATAAATGGTCAAAAGAGTTTACGCCACTTCTTGCTTCTAACGATAAAGGTGAAAGCTCTAAAAAAGGCGCTCTACTAGTCGCCAAATACGGAAAAGGCAATTATATTTATACAGGTTTAAGTTTTTTTAGAGAATTTCCGGCAGGAGTGTCAGGTGCTTTCAGATTATTTGCTAACTTACTATCCGCAGGAAAAGAGAAAAAAGCACAACCAAAAGATTAATCCCTAACAACACACAACAACCCTTAACTAACTAATAATTAAAACAATGCGCAACCAAAACCAACCACAGTCAAAACAAAAATGGAGTAAAATGTACACGGCAGTTTTAATAGCTAATGCGCTCTACATCGTCTTATTTTACTTTATAACGGCTTCATTCGCATAAAAAATGCCTCAAACCTTAGATGTAATCGATTGGGCTGTTTTAATAGCAACGCTTGCCACAATCGTAGGATATGGTACATGGAAAACTAGAGGTCAAAAAAACGCAGAAGATTATATAAAAGGAGGCAACACTTCTAAATGGTGGACCATTGGTTTATCTGTAATGGCAACTCAAGCCAGTGCAATTACATTCCTTTCTACAACAGGTCAAGCTTTTTCTGATGGCATGGGATTTGTTCAATTTTATTTTGGACTTCCAATTGCCATGGTTATTATTTGCTTGGTTTTTATTCCACTCTATCATCGGCTTAAAGTTTATACTGCTTACGAATTTTTAGAAAATCGCTTCGACCTTAAAACCCGAAGTTTAACTGCTATTCTTTTTTTAATCCAGCGTGGTTTAGCAGCAGGAATAACCATTTTTGCTCCTGCCATTATTCTTTCCGTAGTTTTAGGATGGAACATAGTAACACTAAATATTGTTATTGGGGTTTTAGTCATTATCTACACCGTTTCTGGTGGAACAAAAGCAGTAACAGTAACTCAAAAACAACAAATGTTCGTCATTTTTGCTGGTATGTTAGCGGCTTTATTTATCATTATTAATTTAATTCCGGATGAAGTTTCTTTTTTAGATGCTATAGACATTGCTGGTGCAACTGGTAAAATGGAAGTCTTAGACTTTTCGTTTGATTTAGAAAACAGATATACCGTTTGGACAGGTTTAATTGGTGGTACATTTTTAATGCTATCTTATTTTGGTACAGACCAAAGCCAAGTGCAACGCTACCTTTCTGGTAAATCCATGAAAGAAATGCAAATGGGTTTATTATTTAACGGAATGCTTAAAGTACCAATGCAATTCTTCATATTGCTTGTTGGTGTAATGGTATTTGTGTTTTATCAATTTAATCCCTCACCTTTAAATTTTATTGATGCTTCTACACAAACAGTTTTGGCTTCAGAATATGGTGATGAATACAGAACACTTCAGGAAAAACAAACTATACTATTTACTGAGAAGCAAAAAGTGAGTTTAGCTTTATCTAAAAGTGAAGATTCCAGTTTAAAAAACGAATTATTTCAGCTAGATAGTATTGAAAAAACATATCGCCAAGAATCAAAATTTCTAATCAAAAAGGCAGTAGATCCTGAATATACTTCTGAATACAATTCACTCCAAATAGAAGTTGAAGCATTACAATCTAATCCTGAAAGCGAAGCTTATCTCACTAAATTATCTGAACTTACCTCATTATACAAAGATTCTGCTAAAGACACCCAAACCAATGACAGAGATTACATGTTCATTCGGTTTATATTAAACAATTTACCTACAGGATTGATTGGTTTATTGTTAGCTGTTATTTTATCTGCAGCAATGTCGTCAACAGCTTCAGAAATAAATGCTTTAGCAACAATTACTTCTATTGATTTATATGGAAGAAATGTAAGTGGAAACAAAGACGATACTCACATGGTAAAAATGACCAAGTGGTTTACTTTAGGTTGGGGAATTGTAGCCATAATTATTGCTTGTTTTGCAGATCTTGCTGAGAATTTAATTCAACTTGTTAATATTATAGGTTCTATTTTCTACGGAAATGTTTTGGGTATATTTTTACTCGCTTTCTTCTTTAAATACATTAAAGGAAATGCTGTTTTTATTGGAGCATTAATCACACAAGCTATCGTAGTTGTTGGTTGGTGGTTAGATTGGATGCCTTATTTATGGCTGAATTTATTTGGTTGTGTCGTAGTAATAACCATTGCTAATCTACTGCAGGTTTTATTACCTAAAACAACTCAAAGTGAAACGCAAAACAGTTAATTGAGGAATTGTAGGAGCTGGAAAGATTAGCATAAAATTTGCTAGTGATTTATAAACCGTTACCTTTTCTAAACTTTGTGTCATAGCATCTCGGAATTTAGAAAAAGCTAAGAAATTAGCTTCAAAAAGTAGAATACACAGAATGCGCCTTTAGCAATTGTAATTTTCTTAAAATTTGAAGTGGTTTACTGCACTTATACCAAATTAAATTTGAAATGTAACATAGGAAACGAAGTTGCTTTTTTGTTCTATGACGCTGTGATTTATTTTCATTGCTTTAGTTACGGAAATTGTAAACAAGAAAATAGAACGGAAAATGAACGAGTTTGAATGCAATATTTCATGTTTAAATTGTTATTACACCTACAAAACTATATCCTTTTCGTATATTTGCTCAGCTTAATTTTAAGCAAAATTTATTCAATTTATTTTCAAGACTTATGACAAAAACAGCAAAGATTGTATATACAAAAACGGATGAAGCACCAGCTTTAGCAACGCGTTCATTTTTACCTATTGTTCAAGCATTTACAAAGTCTTCAGGCATTACTATAGAAACAAAAGATATATCACTAGCAGCTAGAATTTTAGCAACATTTCCTGAATTTTTAACAGACAATCAAAAAGTAGCTGATGCCTTAGCTGAACTAGGAGAATTGGCTAAAATGCCAGAAGCAAATATTATAAAATTACCAAATATTAGTGCTTCTGTTCCTCAACTTATTGATGCAATAGAAGAATTACAAGCTAAAGGATTTAAACTACCCAATTATCCTAACGAACCAAAGAATGATGCGGAAAAAGAAATTAAATCGCGTTACAATAAAATAAAAGGAAGTGCTGTAAATCCTGTACTTAGAGAAGGAAATTCAGACAGACGCGCACCAAAAGCGGTAAAGAATTACGCTAAGAAAAATCCGCATAGCATGGGAGTTTGGTCCGCAGATTCTAAAACACATGTCGCAACAATGTCTAAAGGAGATTTTGCACACAATGAAAAATCCGTGACTCTAGATACTGCAAATACAGTAAACATTGTACATACTGATGCTAAAGGCAATCAAACCAACTTAAAAGACGGTTTAGCTTTATTAAAAGGCGAAATTATTGATGCTACAGTAATGAGTAAAAAACACTTACTCGAATTTTTAGAAGAGCAAGTGGAAGATGCTTTAGATAAAAGCGTTTTATTTTCATTACACATGAAAGCGACAATGATGAAGGTTTCCGATCCAATTATTTTTGGTCATGCTGTACGTGTGTTTTTTAAAGGTTTATTTGAAAAATATGGAGAAACATTCGAAAAAATTGGTGTAGATGTTAATAATGGATTCGGAAATTTACTCGAAAAATTACACGATTTACCAGAAGATAAACGCGACGCAATTAGAGATGATATTCGTTTTGCTCTAGATCATAGTGCAGATTTAGCTATGGTAAATTCAGATAGAGGAATCACAAATCTACACGTACCAAGTGATGTTATTATTGATGCATCTATGCCAGCAATGATTAGAACTTCTGGTCAAATGTGGAATGCAGATGGCAAACAACAAGATACAAAAGCAGTAATTCCAGATAGTAGTTATGCTGGTGTTTATATTGCAACAATAGATTTCTGTAAAAAGCATGGAGCTTTTGATCCTACAACAATGGGAACTGTTCCTAATGTTGGACTTATGGCTCAAAAAGCTGAAGAATACGGTTCTCACGATAAGACTTTTGAAATGACTTCAAAAGGAAAAGTTGAAGTAATTGATGCTGCTGGTAATGTACTAACAAGTCATAAAGTTGAAGAAGGAGATATTTGGAGAATGTGCCAAGTTAAGGATGCACCAATACAAGATTGGGTAAAATTAGCAGTTACAAGAGCAAGAGCTTCACAAACGCCTGCTGTTTTCTGGTTAGATAAGAAAAGAGCACATGATGCAGAATTAATAAAGAAAGTGAACACATATCTTAAAGATCATAATACTGATGGATTGGATATTAGAATTTTGTCGCCAATTGATGCTACTAATTTCACATTAGAACGTATTAAAGACGGAAAAGATACCATCTCAGTTACAGGAAATGTTTTAAGAGATTATTTAACTGATTTATTTCCAATACTAGAAGTTGGTACAAGTGCAAAAATGTTATCTATTGTGCCATTAATGAATGGTGGCGGATTATTTGAAACAGGAGCTGGTGGGTCTGCACCAAAACACGTTCAGCAATTTGTTGAAGAAAACCACTTACGTTGGGATTCTTTAGGGGAATTTTTAGCATTAGCAGTTTCTCTAGAGCATTTCTCAGTAGTTAATAAGAATGAAAAAGCGCGAATCTTAGGAGAAACTTTAGATGATGCTTCTGATAAATTGCTTGAAAACAAAAAAGGACCTTCGAGAAAAGTGAATGAGTTAGACAATAGAGGAAGTCATTTTTACTTGGCTTTATATTGGGCTGAAGCATTAGCAAACCAAGATAAAGATGCAGAGTTAAAATCCGAATTTTCAAAAATTTATAAGGCGCTTTCTAAAAATAAAGAGACAATTATAAAAGAATTAATTGATTGCCAAGGAGAGCCCGTAAATATTGATGGTTATTATCTTCCAAATGAAGATTTAATTTCAAATGCTATGCGTCCGAGTAAATCACTTAATTCAATTTTAATGTCTTAATAGAATTATAATTAGTGTAATGTTAAAAGCTTCTTTCGAGAGGCTTTTTTCTTTTAATATGGTTTGTTTTTTTTGAGCTGATACTTATAACCAGAGTTCGACCTAAGATTTATACCACTTTAAACATTTTTCAGTGAATCCTCTCTTTCACTACAATAAACTGTCAAGGCTCTTTCTTAAAACCTCAGTTCGACGTAAGATTTATTTTCCAGAACCCTAATAAAAGGTAATATTTGAAGTATAAAATAAGAAGTAATATCGAGATATTTTGAAGATTTTATTCAAAAAGAGTGCTTTTTATTAGGGTTTGTAAGCTTCCCCAAAAATAGGACTGTTTAAAAGAGTAAAAATAGTTTTAACTTTAAACAGCAATTATGAGAAAAAGTAAATTTAGTCCGACCCAAATCGCCAAGATTTTAAAAGAGTTTGATTTAG
>Ga0209633_10000381_pt1 | contig 52661 bp, 50 predicted proteins | sample Cruoilmetagenom1_FD_187290 | JGI IMG/M metagenome (GOLD analysis project Ga0209633, IMG submission 187290) | Oil polluted marine microbial communities from Coal Oil Point, Santa Barbara, California, USA - Sample 1 (SPAdes) (version 2) | ecosystem: Environmental > Aquatic > Marine > Oil seeps ... | reverse complement strand
GCGCAGACCTTCGCTCTCCAGTCGAGGGCATCGTCAACAAGCTCTACGTCAATACGGTGGGTGGTGTGGTGCGCGCCAGCGAGCCACTGGTCGAGATCACGCCGCTCGAGGATAATCTCTATGTCGAAGTGCGGGTCGAGCCGAAGGACATCGCCTTCATCAGTCCAGGGCTTCCGGCACTGGTGAAGATCTCGGCCTACGACTTCACCGTTTACGGCGGCCTGGAGGGCAATGTGGAGGTGATCTCGTCGGACAGCATCCTCGATGAGAGCACCAAGGAGAGCTACTACCTGGTGACCGTCAAAACCAAAAACTCCTCGCTTCGCAGGGGCGATCAGTCGCTCCCCATCATTCCCGGCATGGTCGCGACGGTAGACATCATCACCGGCGAAAAGAGCGTGCTGGATTACATTCTGAAGCCGATCGTCAAAGCGCGCTACGAGGCTTTGCGGGAACGCTAGGCTTCGCCACCAGCTCTGCGCGAGCGTTAGCCAACGCAACTGGCTCAGTTCGACAGCGCCCGAGATTTCCGATAGTTAGACGGGCCTCAAATATGCCCTTGGCGCAGCGCAATGCGTGCGCCCGACTGCGGCCGTAAAAAGTGTGCCATGACACTAGACGGTGACCATTCGGCCCAGTCCATTCCAGGCAACGGCTCCAAAACCGGCAGCGAAGCCCACCTTAGACGCGTACTCACGCTTCCCCTCGTCGTGCTCTATGGCCTGGGCGTCACCATCGGCGCCGGCATCTATGTGTTGACGGCCGGAACCGCGGCGCGGGCCGGCGTGCATGCCCCGTTCGCCTTCGTTCTGGCGGCTCTGGTGATGGCGCCCTCGGCTGGTTCCTTTGCCGAGCTGGCGGGCCGGTTTCCGGTGAGCGCGGGCGAAGCCGCCTATGTGCGCGAGGGCTTCCGTTCCAACCTGCTCTCTCTTCTGGTGGGCCTCATGGTAGTGGTCGCGGGCTCCGTCTCGGCGGCCACCGTTTCGGTCGGCAGCGCGGGCTATATCCGCGAATTCATTCTGCTCCCCAACATCGTCCTGATACCGACCATCGTAATCGCGATCGGCGCCGTTGCGGCCTGGGGCATCTTGGAATCGGTCACATTCGCCGCCATCCTCACGCTGACTGAGATTGGCGGCCTGCTGCTGATCATAGGCGGCGGCTTCGTCTCCGATCCCGAGATATTGCTTCGGCTACCCGAAGTTATCCCCCCATTCGACGATGCCTCCGCTTGGATCGGCGTCGGAAGCGCAGGCCTTCTCGCTTTCTTTGCCTTTATCGGCTTCGAGGATCTGGTCAATGTGGCCGAGGAGGTGAAGCGGCCTGAGCGCACTATGCCCCGAGCCATATTTCTAACCCTGATCGTATCGACCCTCGCCTATATGCTGGTGGTCTCGATCGGCGTTCTGTTGGTGCGGCCTGAGGAGCTTGGCGCTTCCGAAGCACCCTTGTCCTTAGTCTTCGAGCGAACAACCGGCCTGTCGCCCACCGCGATCACCCTGATTGCGATCGTCGCCACGTTGAACGGGGCAATTATCAACATGATCATGGCCTCGCGCGTCATTTACGGCCTTTCGAGGCAGGGCAATCTTCCCGCGGCACTGGGCCGGGTGAACCGGATCACGCGAACGCCGCTGATCGGCACGACCCTGGTGGTGGCGATCATCCTGCTGCTGGCGATCGCGTTCCCGCTCGATTTCCTGGCGGAAACCACTTCGCGCATAACTCTCAGCGTTTTTGCCCTGGTCAATCTCGCCCTGCTCCGGTTGAAGTTCACGGGGAGAGCTTCTGACCCTGGCCAATTCACGGTGCCCACCTGGGTGCCGGTGGCCGGTTTCCTGAGCTGCCTCGCCCTGCTCTCAAGCGACTTGCTGAGCTGACATGCCCGATTTGATCCAGCTGCCGGCCTTCGTGAACATGCTGCTGTTCGGCGCGGCGGCGGCTGGCGTCTGGATCGCCGGCACCCGGCTCTCGATCTATGCCGAAGAAATCTCGGATCGCCGCCGGATCGGCAAGGCGCTGATGGGATTGATTTTTCTGGCCGGCGCGACCTCTCTCCCTGAAATCGTGACGACCATCACGGCTTCTCTGGAAAACAATGCGGCATTGGCGCTGAACAATCTGTTCGGTGGAATCGCGCTGCAGACCGCAATCCTGGCTGCCGCCGATGGAGCGGCCCGGAACGCGCCGCTCACCCACTTTCCCCGCAAGCTGACACCAGTGCTGGAGGCAAGTTCCCTCGTGATTCTGCTGGCATTGCTGCAAGGCATCATTATCTTGGGCGATCGGCCGCTCGCATTGCAGATCGGCATCGGCACGGTCGTGCTAACCGTCGCCTATTTATTTTCGATCTATTTCTTGCGCCGCTTCGATAAGCGGGACGCGTGGCTTCCAGTTGCTCTGCCCGAAGAGTCCGATGTCGATGTCGGGCTGGGCTGGATAGCGAGATTGAGAGATGTCACATCTCAGAAACTGACTTTGGGATTTTTGCTGGCGGCCGCCGCGGTGCTCACCTTCGGTGTTTTGCTGGTCGAAACCGCTGATGCCCTGGCCGTTCAAACCGGACTTGGATCCAGCTTTGTCGGCGTGACGCTATTGGCCGCCTCGACCTCATTGCCGGAGCTCTCAACCACCATCATGGCCGTCCGGCTGCGGTCCTACACCATGGCCATCTCGAATATCTTCGGGTCCAATTTGATCATGGTCGTGTTGGTGCTGCCGGCCGACATTTTTTATCGCCCTGGCCCGATCCTCGCGCAAATCGATCCGACCGCATCATTCGCGCTAATCAGCGGATTGATGGTCACCGTCATTTACATCGTCGGATTGGTGGTGCGGAGCAACCGCCAAATATTTGGCCTGGGCCTCGATTCGGCCGCTGTGCTCGTCATCTATTGCCTCGCGCTGGTTGCCTTTTACAATCTGCGCTGAGGCTCTGCAGGCACCCGTCACGCCATGGTCTTCGAGAATTCCTTGGCCGACAGACCACGCTGCTTTCCGGCGGCGTAATTCTTGTAGACGTCGATGTGAAACTCGTCAGGTTCGCGGGTCTGCTGGATGCTTGGACGTGCCTGCATGGCTTCAAGCCAAGCCCACAGTTTCACGCACTCGTCCGGCATTTGGAATCCGCGATAATGCTCCAGCATCGGAAATCGCTCGAAAAAAGGATAGAGCGATATGTCGAGCAAAGTTATGTCGTCGCCCATCCAGTAGGTGCCGCCGCCGGAGAGCTTGGATATGACCTGCTCCATATAGAGGAGCTGATCGGCAAATTTCCGCTTGTAGTGCTCCTGCTTCTCGACCTCCAGCGACATGATCACGGGATAGTAACCGCCAAGAAAGTCGTTGTTGGAATAGCCGATCCATATGCGGCAGATGGCCCGCTTGCCCGGATCATCCGGCAGTAAGGGCCGCTCCGGGAACACGTCCTCCAGATACTCGTTTACGACTTCGGATTCATAGAGCACGTTGCCATCGTGCTTCAGGACCGGGACCCGCTCCTTGGGCGTCAGATCCAGGAACCATTGTGGCTTGTCGAAGCTGTCGCCCACGAAGTCGATCTCTACCGTGTCGAAGTCCAAGCCCTTTTCCAGCAGCGCTATGCGGCTGCGCTGGGCAAAGGGACAAACGATCGAAGTGATGAGCTCGATATCCGCCATGGATTGATCTCCTGAAGCACTGGACCGGGGGCATCAACTGTCGCCTTCCTGAGAATAGCCGCCGCCGCGACGGGAATCCAGCGAGGCAGAATCGAAGCCTTCCGCCGGATCCCACCTGATCCGTTGACAAGCCACGGGCCATGGGGTGCATAACTATTGTTCGGCCAAGTGGAGCAAAAGACATGAGCAGTGGCACAGCGGCGCAGCACGCAACAAATGCAATCGAAACCTACGCCAATTTCATCGATGGTGATTGGCAGCCAGCGGCGAGTGGCGAGACCCTGGACGTGGTTTCGCCTAGCGACGGCGAGGTATTCGCGCAGATTGCTCGCAGCGGTTCCGGAGACGTGGATGCCGCCGTGAAAGCCGCCAGACATGCCTTCGAAGAGGGCGATTGGGGCAAGCGGACCGCGACCGATCGGGGCCGCTTACTCGCAAAAATCAGCCTGCTGATCCTGGATCACGCCGAAGAATTGGCGCAGCTCGAGGCCCGCGATACCGGCAAGCCCATGACGCAAGCCCGCGCCGACATGACGGCTGCGGCTCGCTATTTTGAGTATTACGGTGCCGCCGCCGACAAGGTGCATGGCGACACGATTCCTTTTCTGTCGGGCTACTCGGTCACCACAATCCAGGAACCCCATGGCGTTACCGGCCATATCATCCCGTGGAACTATCCGGCGCAAATGTTCGGCCGCACCCTCGCGCCAGCGCTCGCCATGGGCAACGCCACGGTCCTCAAGCCCGCCGAAGAAGCCTGCCTGACCTCGCTGCGCCTGGTCGCACTAGCCGCTGAAGCCGGGCTTCCAAAGGGCGCGCTCAATGTGGTGACAGGTCTGGGCGAGGAAGCTGGCGCCGCCCTATCGGCTCATGCCGATATCAATTTTCTTGCTTTCACTGGCTCGCCCGAGGTCGGCACGCTGATCCAGAAGGCGGCCGCCGAACACCATATTGGCTGCGTGCTCGAACTCGGCGGCAAGTCGCCGCAAATTATCTTTGCGGACGCCGATCTCGATGCCGCCTTACCGGTCGTCCTCAAGTCGATCGTGCAGAACGGCGGGCAGACCTGTTCCGCCGGAAGCCGGGTCTTGATCGAATCCCAGATCTACGACGACGTGGTGGCATGGCTGACGCCACGGTTTGCCGAACTGACAGCCGGTCCCCACCATGCCGATCTCGACTGCGGCGCACTCATCAGCGCGCGCCAAGCCGAGCGGGTCAAAGGCTTCATCGAGCGGGCCGAGGCGGCGGGGCTTCCGCCTATCGCCCGCGGCAAGGTCGCCGAAGGGAGCCCGGCGGCGGGCTTCTACGTAGCGCCCGCCCTGTTTAACGGTGTTCTGGAGGACCACGAGCTCGCCCGTGAGGAAGTATTCGGGCCGGTGCTCACTTGCCTCACCTTCGACGACGAGGCCGACGCCATCCGGCTCGCGAACGACACCGATTACGGTCTGGTAGCGGGCATATGGACGCGCGATGGGGCGCGCCAAATGCGTGTCGCCAACAAAATCAAAGTCGGGCAGGTCTTCATCAATGGCTATGGCGCGGGCGGCGGGATCGAGCTCCCGTTTGGCGGCGTGAAGCGCAGCGGACATGGCCGCGAAAAGGGTTTCGAGGCCCTGCTGGAATTCAGCGCCACCAAGACCCTGGTCTTCAATCACGGTTGAGCACGAGCACGTCCCTGCCCCGTAATTCCCTGAAGGCTATGCCCGGACCGAGGGCGCTGCGATGGTGAATAGCGCCGTCACAGAATTGGCCGAGGGCGACATCTCGAAATGGGACGACTTCGTTCGCGCCGATAAGAGGGCGACGCCGCTCCACACCCACGCCTGGAAACAAGTGGTGGAGAAGACCTATGGCCACAACGGCCATTACCTGGTGTGCGGCGACAAAGGTGAGATCAGCGGCGTGCTGCCGTTATTCCACGTGCGCTCACCGCTGGGAAGCGCGCTCGTGGCCCTGCCCTATGTCGGGACCCAGCCCTCGGTTTTGGCCGGAAACAGCGAAGCCGAACGCCAGCTCTGCGATGCCGCGCTCCAATTGGCCCGCGAACTGAAAGTCGGTCACGTGGAATTGCGGGAGCTCGAACCGCTCCCTCTGGACTGGGAGATGCGCCAAAGCTACGTCAATGTCTCCCTGCCGCTCGGCGATAGCCTTGATGACGTTTGGAAGCGGGTCGAGAGCCGGGTGCGGACCAAGGTGCGGGCGGCCGAACGGCGTGGGCTCTCGGTCAAATGGGCGGGCGCCGACGGCATCGATGATTTTTTCCGTGTCTACGCGGACACCATGCACAGGCTCGGCTCGCCCCCGCACAAGAAGGTGTTGTTCCGCAACATCTTGGAGGCCTATCCGGATGGCGCCGAACTGGCGCTAGTCACCGACGGCACGCAAACCGTCGCTGGCGCCATCGTCATGCATAACGAGCGCTGGTTCGGATTTCCCTGGGCCGGCTCGTTGACCGCGGCGATGAAGAACCACCCCAACAATCTGCTCTATTGGGCGTTGATTGAGCGGGCCAGCAAGCGCGGATACCGGACATTCGATCTGGGCCGTTCGCCTAAGGATTCGGGAACCGCCCACTTCAAGGTGCAATGGGGCGGCACGGCCCGCCCACTGCATTACTACTATGCCCTCGTCACGGCTTCGAAGTTGCCGCAGCGGGAGGCCTCCGATCCGCTGATGCAAACAGCCTCGCGCGTCTGGGGGAAGCTTCCCCTCAGGCTCGCCAACCGGCTCGGGCCCTCACTGGCGCGGCTGATCCCCTGAAGCTGGATCGTGCGTCGGGGCGGCGTCGTAGCGCCCCTGTTCGACCTGCTCGATAAAGGGCGGCGCGGTGCCATCGGCCAAAACTCTCTCCAGCTTGTCGAAACTGCCACTCCGGTTCAGCCAAAGCAAAACGCTCGCCCATAACGGCGCGCCCTCGATGCGGCCGAAGGGCTCATCCGCATCGAAATCATAAGGATGGCAATAGGTCCAGGCGCTCTGATCTTGCGGGGCTTTGGCACGCAGGTGCCGGACCAGCCCGCTCGGCAAATAGCGCAAATAGATACCGCCCAAATAGGGCAGCCGGAGCGGACCGATACTGCCCAAGGGCACCGGAATTTCCAGCAACCCATTGGGCCACTTAAAAGGCGTCGCGGGCGCGCCCGGAAACCCATGCAGCGGATTAGCGGCGCCCAGGACACTGGAAGAATAGGCAAATCCCAATTCCGAAAGTGCGTCCACCGCCCAACGGCTTTCGGGCGTCAGTGAAAACACCGGCGCGCGGTAGCCCGCCACTCGCCGGCCGATGAGGTCTTCTAGCAATGCCTTGCCCTTTTCGGCGTCTTCCCGGAATTGGCGGTCATTCGACTGGGTCAGTGGCCGGTGGGAATGGGAGTGGAAAGCGATTTCATGGCCTCGGTCGGAAATATCCCGGATCAATTGGGGCTCACTTTCAGCCACCTCACCAACCACGAAGAACGTGCCGCGCACGTCCCGCTCGGCCAGGAAGTCAAGCACCCTGTGGGTCATCGCCGGATACCGCGGAGGGCCGGATTTATCCGCGCGGTGATCTTCTAAATCCAGCGAAAACGTGATCGGCGTGACCATCGCGCGGCGTCCTCAGTCCTGGGCCTTGGAATATTTCGACTTGAAATACCGCACCCACAACTCGTTGGGCAAAAACCGCATCGCCGAGACGCGCAGCAAATGGAACGGCATGCCACCCGGCACGTACCATTTAGCGTTGTCGCGGGTTGCCGGCTGAAGCTGGGAGACGATCGGACGGATCGCGGCGTCATATTGCGCGAAGGCCTCGTCCGGCGATTGCTCGGTCAGGGCCCGGGCCAGCGCACTCGCGCCCGCAATGGCCATCGACGCCCCCTGGCCCGAGAGCTGGGTCAAACAATGGGCGCCGTCGCCGACAATGCAGACCCGCCCTTTGCGCCATGACGGCATCTCGATCTGGGTCAGCGCTTCCATATAGACGCGATCCTTGGGGCCCCGGCTCTCGATCAGCTTGCGGGATCGTGGGTCCGCGCCCCGGAAGGCGTCGCTCAAGTGATCGAGCCGCGCCTGACCCTCGCCCGGGACGGTTAGTTCATCGTCCTTCCATATGAAGATACAGGCCAGTTCGTTGGTGCGCGTGGTGTATACGATGGTGTGCCGATTGGGCTCCATATAGGCTTCGTATTTGTGGGAGAGACCCAGCACGTTCGGACAACGGAAGGCGGCTGCCTGCAGCCCAAGGCGATGCTTGATCACTTCACCGTTCGCAAAGGCAAGCTGGCGCACGCGGGAGTGCAGGCCATCCGCGCCAATCACGACATCGAATGTCCGCTCGCTGCCATCTTCGAAACTGACCAGAGCCTCTTGGCCGTTCTGTTCGATCCTCGAGACCGAATTCGCAAATAGGAAATCGGGCCCCGACTTGGCGTGGTCGTAGAGCACCGATTCCAGATCGTCGCGCATGATCTGCACCGTGCGGCCTTCCTCGAACAACCTGTCGTAATCGAGCTCAAGCACGGCGCGCCCGCTGCGGTCGTGATAGCTGGATCCCTTGATGCGATTGTTGAGGGCGATGAGATCATCGAGAATTCCCATCTCGCGCGCCAGGTGATAACAATGAGCGGAGAGCGTGATGATGAAGCCGTCAGCGCGAATTTTGGGAGCTTTTTCAACGATTAAGGGACGGAAGCCGGCTCGCGATAGCCAGATGGACGCGGTCAGCCCGGCGATGCCGGCGCCGGAGATCAAAATGCGAGCGTTGCGGTCCATATGGGTTTCCAAGCACCGATCAAATGACTGAGCACGGTAAAGACGGCCGGCAGCTTGCGGAGTTTGTTGTCGGCCAAACAGAATCGAATCTCAAGCGCATGAAGGTCGCAGTGGTGATCCCGTGCTACCGGGTCAGGGACCAGATATTGAGCGTTTTGGACGCCATTCCCGCCAATGTCGATAAAATCATCTGCGTCGACGACGCCTGCCCGCAGAATACCGGCGCACACATCAAAGAGGCCTGCAAGGACGACCGGGTCGAGGTGCTGATCCACGACAAGAACCAGGGGGTCGGTGGCGCCGTCTTGACGGGCTACAAGGCTGCGCTCGACGCCCAAATGGAGGTCGTCGTCAAATTGGACGGCGACGGGCAAATGGATCCGGCGATCATCCCGCGCTTCCTCACTTTCCTGGAAGCGGGCGAGGCCGATTACTGCAAGGGCAACCGGTTCTACCGACCCGCCACGCTGACCGGCATGCCGGCAAGCCGGATTGCTGGGAACGCGGTGCTTTCCTTCCTTACCAAGCTCTCATCGGGCTATTGGCAGGTGTTCGATCCCACCAACGGCTACACGGCGATTCACGCGAGTGCGCTTCGCTTGCTGCCGCTGGAGTCCATCGACAAGACCTTCTTTTTCGAATCCGACATGCTGTTCCGGCTCAACGTGATCCGGGCGGTGGTGCGCGACATCCCGATGACCGCGCGTTACGGCGACGAGAACAGCAATCTCAAGATCCACCGCGTGGTAGCACCTTTCATCGGCAAGCATCTGAAGAATTTCGGAAAACGGATCGTCTACAACTATTATCTGCGCGACTTCAATCTGGCGTCCTTCGAATGGCCGTTGGGCTTGGCACTCTTCAGCTTCGGCATGGTGTTCGGAATCACCCAATGGATTGGTGGCGCGATCCGCGACGAGTTTGCTTCGGCGGGTACGGTGATGCTGGCCGCGCTGCCCATAATCGTCGGCCTCCAGATGCTGCTTTCAGCCTTCAATTTCGATATTCAGAATGTCCCGCGCACCCCGTTACAACGGCTATTGCGGGACGAGAATCCGCTACGCTCGTCATGAGTGTGTGACCGCGGCAGTCCGCGTGCGACTGAGATTGAGGGCCAGCATGATGGCGAGAAATATCACCACATGGACGATATTGGTCAGCAGGCGAAGCACCAGACCGATCGAGCTCGCGGTCGCAAGGGCCAGGCCATAGAACGTCAACAACCAGGCTAGACCGGCTTCGCCGACGCCAAATCCTCCGAAGGCCTGTAACGGCACGATCGCCATAAGGACATAGGCGATCGAAGCGAACATGGCGTTGAACCAATCGAGTTGCGGCGCGGCGCCATGGATCAAGACCGCCATCCCGAGGAATAGCGCGGCCCAGCGCACAACGATAATGGCGAAGCTGCCCCAAAGGATCCGAGGGCTGAGACTGTGGCGATACCACATCCGGATCTGCAGCAAATGCCGGTATGCAAGCCGGGTGACGGCCACGCCGAACGCCCGGTCGAGCCGCTGCAGGATGATGGCTGCCAGCGTCAAGAGCCGGTCCAGCCCGAGGATGACGCCGATCAGCAGAACAAAAAGGGCGCCGACCGCCAGACCCACATTTGCCCCCAATGCCTGGGCGCCCAACGCCACCACGGCCAGCACGAAGAAACCGCTCACAACGATGAAGTCCTGCAGGCGATGATAGAGCGCTACAAAGACGGCCTGACCGCCCCGGAATTTCAGCCATCGGTGCATGAAATACATCCAGGCCAGATCGCCCAAGCGTGCCGGCAATATGGTGGAGACCAGCATATGCCAAGCCACCACGCGAGAGGCGCCTGCGAGCGAAGCCTGACGTCCAGCGATCAGCATCAGCCAGCTCACCACCAAAATTGCGTTGACCGTGATGCAGGCGATCGCAATGGATATTGCCCCTATGCCGGCCCGCTCAAAAACTCCGATGAATGCCGAGAGATCGGTGGTGAATGCGAACCAAAGAATGATCGCAACCGTTGCCAGAGCACTCGAAATCCAGACCGCACGGTGACTACGGACGCGCAGGAATTCCGGAGTCACGGGCGCGCCTCCCCAAGCAGTTCGGATCGCGCCCGGAGACAACTCACCGGCAAGCGGAGCGGCAGCAATCGGTTCTTGGCCACAGTAAGGGTCCCTGAATCAGTCGGTTGTTAACCGCAATCAACCCCAACTGAAACCCTAAAACCCGGTTCTGCCTAATTGCGCTCCAGGCAGAATTCCACGCGGCGAAGACTCACCGTGAGAATCTATCCCGATAGGGGAAGGCCAAGGGTCTTATTTTGATATTGTGGCAACGGACCTTGAGCTAAGGTCCCCGCCCATGCCGGCAGAGACCTCTCCACAACTCACTGCGGCCGAGAAACGGATCGAAGCGCTAGCCAAATGGCGCTCGATTTCACTGTTGATCGTCTGCAGCGTTATGGCGTTGAGTGTCTGGTTTTCTACCGCCGCCGTGCTCCCAACCTTGGCCCGGAAATACGGCCTGACCGCCACATGGGGCGCGCTCGCCACCAGTGCCGTAGCGCTCGGTTTCGTCGCCGGGACCCTTGCGAGCGCCGCATTTGGGCTGGCCGACCGTTCGGAGCCGCGAAAGCTCTTCATGGTGAGCTGCTTCGTCGCCGCCGCCGCCAATGCCGGCATGGTGGTGGTCGATCCCGGCGGCATCGCCACCATTGTGCTCCGCATAATCGCCGGTGCTGCCATGGCAGGTGTCTATCCGCCCGGCATGAAAATGGCGTCCTCCTGGGCCAAAGGCGACCGAGGCCTGCTCATTGGGCTCCTGGTGGGCGCCATCACGCTGGGTTCGGCAATGCCGCATCTGATCGGGGCTTTTTTGGCAGACAACTGGCAGGCGACGCTGCTCGCGAGCTCGGCACTCACATTGCTGGCGGGCCTTATCATCAATTTGGTTCAGACGGGCCCCAGCTATGCACGTGCGCCCGCCTTCCATATCCGCTTCGCCCTTCAAGCCCTGACCAACCGTCCGTTGCGTCTCGCCAACATTGGATACTTCGGACATATGTGGGAACTCTATGCGATGTGGTCCTGGGTCGGTCTGTTTCTAGCCGCCAGTTTTGCAGAAACACCCGGCCTTTCTGATCCGGAGCAGCTCGCAAAACTCGCCACGTTTGCCGCCGTGGGCGCCGGCGCGATCGGCTGCCTTGCCGGCGGCTTCCTTGCGGACCGGCTGGGCCGCACCACGCTGACAAGCGCGGCCATGGCGCTGAGCGGTGGTTGCGCGCTAATCGTTGGGTTCTTTTTCGGTGCCAATCCATGGCTCCTAACCGCCATCTGTGTGGTATGGGGCATCGTGGCAATTGCCGATTCGGCGCAATTCTCCGCATCCATCATGGAACTTTCCAAGCCCGAGTTGATTGGAACCATGCTGACGGTTCAGACATCGATAGGATTTCTGCTGACCATCGTCACAATCCAATTGACGCCCGTCGTCGTAGACCTGATCGGCTGGCGGTACGGCTTTGCGTATTTGGCTATTGGTCCAGCAATCGGCATCATGGCGATGCTCCGCCTGCGTCAACTTCCCGAGGCACTGAAATTGGCGGGCGGACGGCGCTGATGGGGCAACGCAAATCTGAGGAAACTGGCCGCTTGCAACCCCTGTCCAAACCATTGGATCAGCTGAAGCCGCATTATGATGTGGTCGTGATCGGCTCCGGCTATGGGGGCGGCGTCGCTGCGTCCCGCCTGGCGCGCTGCGGCAAGAGCGTTTGCGTCCTAGAGCGGGGCAAGGAATTCCAGCCCGGCGACTTCCCCGACACCTTCAACACCATCAGGCGCGAGTTTCAGGTGACCGGGAGCAAGGTTCGCATTGGCGCCCGCACGGGCCTTTTCGACATGAGGCTTGGCGCCCAGGTCCACGTGCTGCAGGGCTGTGGTCTCGGCGGCGGATCGCTGATCAATGCCGGTGTCGCCATGCGGCCCGATGCGCGTGTCTTCGAAGATCCCATTTGGCCCGATGAGCTAAGAACCGATGGCCTGCTCGATGAAGGCTTCGAGCGTGCCAACCATATGTTGGCGCCGACGGCCTATCACGGCGCGTCCGAGCTGGTGAAGTACCAGGCATTGGAAGTCGCGAGCCGGCCGCTGGAAAACCAACCCCACGCCGCGCCCGTAACGATCGCCTTTGAGGATCGAGTGAATGACGCCAATGTGGCCCAGCCCGCCTGCACGCTTTGCGGCGACTGCTGTTCGGGCTGCAATGTGGGCGCCAAGACAACCGTCGCCGCAACCTATTTGGCCGATGCGCGCGCGCACGGCGCGGAGATATTCACCCAAGCTCAGGTCAGCTTCTTGCGCCGGGAGGACGGAAAGTGGCGGGTTCTCCTCAGACCAACGCCCGACAAGGCATCAGCTGTCGGGGACTCCGAGATATCGGTGAGCGCCGACCTAGTCGTGCTCGGAGCCGGCACGTTGGGGTCCACCGAAATCCTGTTGCGCTCGCGCGATGAGGGACTGGCCCTATCCGACCGCCTCGGCGAAGGCTTCTCCACCAATGGCGACGTTATCGCCTTTGGAACGGGCGCCGACCACCGGGTCAACGCCATCGGCGTCGGGCATCCGCCCAAGGCCGAAATCGAACCGATTGGCGCCAGCGTCGCGGGTCAGACCGAGCTGCGCAGCGACGACGACCTGGACCACGGCATGTATTTGCAAGAGGGCGTGTTGCCATCGGGGTTGGCGTCCTTCCTGCCGGCACTGTTCGTGCCGGGCGGCCAGATACTGGCGGGCGCCAAGAGCCTTGTCCAAGGCGTCTATAAGGGACCGCTGGCCCATCTCCACACCTTCTTTCTGGTGTCGCACGACACGGCCGAGGGACGGTTGCGCATCGAGAATGATGTCGCGATCGCGGATTGGCCAGATGTCGCCAACCAGCCGGTGTTTGCCCGCATCGACGAAGTGCTCGGCAAAGCGATTGCCGCAGCGGGGGGAACCTACATCAAGAACCCGTTCGCCGGCCGCCTTACGGGCGAGGCGCGCGTCACGGCCCATCCGCTGGGCGGTTGCGCCATGGGCCGGAGCGCTGACGACGGCGTCGTCGATCACAGCGGCCGAGTCTTCGATACTGCTGCTAAGAGTGACGCTTCGGTTCATGAGGGACTATACGTCTGCGACGGCTCCGTGATGCCCCGATCGCTCGGCGTGAACCCTCTGCTGAGCATCACCGGGCTGGCCGAGCGAACCGCGATGCTTATCGCCCTAGACCGGGGCTGGACTTTGGACGTAGCACCCATCAAAGCGCCTCGACGCAAGGCTAAAGCGCTGGCCTTCTGAGACGTATCGGTGGCCCGCATCAAGGAAAGCGTATGGGATTACCCCCGCCCGCCGCGGCTGGAGCCTGCCCGCCATCACCTAAAGGTCGTATTCTTCGGCAAAACGGTCGCGGAAACCCGTAGCGGTCTCCGGGTATTGGAGACAAGCTCTCCCCCGACCTACTACTTTCCGCCAAACGACGTCTTGCTGGATAGCCTTCGGCCCAATCCGCAACATTCACTGTGCGAATTCAAGGGCTGCGCCAATTACTGGGACGTAGTCGTGAACGGCCAGATCAGAGAAATGGCAGCCTGGAGTTATCCGAGTCCTGGCAACGACTATAGCCAGTTGGCGGATTGCCTCGCTTTTTATCCCGGACGCGCCGAGGCATGTTTTATCGACGGCGAACAAGTGGCCGCTCAATCGAGCGAATTCTACGGGGGCTGGATCACATCCTGGCTCACCGGGCCCTTCAAGGGGGCGCCTGGAACGGAGGCGTGGTAAAGCGCCGCAATTCACGGGCTTGAGCCGCCGGTTTCATCTGTATAGGGTCATTATTGAAAGGGTGCCCCGTACGCCCGCAGAACCAAAAAAACCAACCGGAGGAAACGTTTATGTTTGGCGCAACAAGCGTTCTCCGCCTCTTGCTAGCAGTAGCCATGGTCGGCCTGTTTGCCGGCTGCGATTCAAGCGAAGAGGCGTCCAATCAAGCCGAAGAAAAGACGGTCGCCGAGAAGCCCGGCGAGCCAGCGTCTCCCGACGCGGCTGCGACCTCTGATGCTATCGAGGTCACAACGGTGGATGCCGCGCGCATCACCAACGCCGATAGCGAACCCGGTAACTGGTTGAGCCACGGGCGTACCTATTCTGAACAGCGCTATAGCCCGCTGGATCAGATAAATACGCAAAACGTCAAAGATCTCGGTCTCGCTTGGTTCTTCGACAAGGCGGAGCGGCGCGGCATCGAGGCGACGCCCTTGGTGATCGATGGCCGCATGTACACGACTTCGGCCTGGTCCGTGGTCTACGCGCTGGATGCCAAGACCGGCAAGGAGCTCTGGACCTACGATCCTGAGGTTCCCAAGAGCCGCGGATCAGTTGCTTGCTGTGATGTGGTCAATCGCGGCGTCGCGGCCTGGGGCGACAAGATCTATGTCGGAACCATCGACGGACGGCTGGTCGCACTGGACGCCAAGACGGGCAAGGAGGTTTGGGACGTCAGCACGATCGACACCAGTCAGCCCTATACCATCACCGGCGCACCACGCGCGGTGAAGGGCATGATCCTGATCGGCAATGGCGGCGCCGAGCTCGGCGTGCGCGGCTACGTGACGGCCTATGACGCTCAAACCGGCAAGCATGTGTGGCGCTTCTACACCGTTCCCGGCAACCCAGCTGACGGATTCGAAGACCCAGCGCAGGAGATGGCCGCCAAAACCTGGACCGGCGAATGGTGGAAGATGGGCGGCGGCGGCACCGTGTGGGATTCGATCGTCTACGATCCCGATCTCGATCTCGTCTATATCGGCGTCGGTAACGGCTCGCCCTGGAATCGTGACATTCGTTCGCCCGAAGGCGGCGACAATCTGTTCCTCAGTTCCATCGTCGCGCTGAAGGCCGACACGGGCGAATATGTCTGGCATTACCAGACCACGCCTGGGGACACATGGGACTTCACGGCGACCCAGCCCATCATGCTGCTCGACCTGGAGATCGACGGCAAACCGCGCAAGGTCCTGGTGCAAGCGCCGAAGAACGGCTTCTTTTATGTGGTCGACCGCGAAACGGGCGAATTGATCTCGGCAAACAATTACGTGCCGGTGAATTGGGCCGAAAAAGTCGACATGGCAACCGGCCGGCCAGTCGAAGCTGAAGATGCTCGTTACCCCGATCCCGACAAGCCGCGCTTTACAGTGCCGTCCGCATTCGGCGGTCATAACTGGCACCCGATGGCTTTTTCGCCTCAGACGGGGCTGGTTTATCTTTCAGCCCAAGAAGTCCCGATGCTCTATGGCTCCACCAAGAACTTCGAGCACAAACCGGGCTTCTGGAATCTCGGCATCGACTTCGCGAATACCACGTTCCCCGAGGATCCTGCGGAACAAAAGAAACTGCTTCCCCTCCTCAAGGGTCGCTTGCTCGCCTGGGACCCGGTGAAGAATGAAGAAGCATTCGTGGTCGAACATCCGGGTCCCTGGAATGGCGGCGCGCTTGCCACGGCCGGCGGATTGGTCTTCCAAGGCACGCCGGGCGGCGAGTTCACCGCATACGACGCCAAGACCGGCGAAAAACTCTGGTCGGATCAAGCTCAGACCGGCGTCGTGTCCGGGCCCATAACCTACGAAGTGGACGGCGAGCAGTACGTCGCCGTCACTGTCGGCTGGGGCACGGCTTTTAGTTTGGTGGCCGCGGGCGCCCAACAATTGCCCATTAGCCGGGTGTTGGTCTTCAAGCTTGGCGGAACCGCCAAACTGCCGCCTGTAACGGAGACCTTTGCCGAATTCCCGGAACCGCCGGAACTCACCGGAACGGAGGAGCAGGTTGCCCATGGCAAGCAGCTCTATCTGACGCGGTGCTTCATGTGCCATGGCGACGCCGCCATGGCGGGCGGCGTGCTGCCCGATCTGCGAAAGATACCCGTCGAGCGCCACGAGATGTGGGACGAGGTTGTGCTGGAAGGCTCCATGCTGGATCTCGGCATGCCGAAATTCGACGAGCTATTCTCCAAGGAGGATTCCGAGGCGATCCGGCAATATGTGATCAAGCGCGCGCATGACAACAAGAAAGCCCAAATGGAGACTCCGGCAGACCCACAAGTGGAGACCCAATAGCGCTTTACGCCGCGAGGCCCGGTAACCGGATCTCGCTTGCAACAATTCAGGGCCGGAGGGCAGATGCCTTCCGGCCCTATTTCTTGCGGGTTATTCCGCGGCCTGCTGGGCTTCGGCCAGCTCCACGCGGGCGGCGCAGAACTTGAACTCTGGGATCTTGCCCATTGGATCGAGCTGCGGATTTGTCAGCAGATTGGCGGCAGCTTCCCCAAAACAGAACGGAATGAAGACCATGCCCTGGGGCACGTCGCGGTCCTGGCGGGCCTTTAGAAAGATCTCGCCACGCCTGGTGGCGACCTTGATATGGTCGCCGGGCTCGATCCCCAGTCTGTCGAGATCGCGGCGGTTTAGGCTCGCAACCGCTTCGGGCTCCAGGTAATCGAGATGAGCGGCGCGCCCGGTCATGGCGCCGGTGTGCCAGTGCTCCAACATCCGACCGGTGGTCAGCACTAGGGGATAATCCTCGTCCGGCAATTCAGCTGGGGGCGACAGTTTGGCCGGCACAATCCGCGCGTTGCCGCTCTCGGTGGGAAATCCGTTCGCGAACACGATTTCATTGCCCGGTTGGTCGGGTCCATCGCAGGGATATGTGACCGCGTCCTCGCGCTCCAACCGATCCCAACTGATGTTATCGAGCGATGGCATGACCTGGGCCAACTCCGCATATACTTCGCGGGGATGCGTGTAGGCCCAATCGAGCCCGACCCGATTTGCGATCTCTTGAATCAGCTCCCAGTCTTGACGCGCCTCGCCTGGAGGAGGCAGCACCGGGCGCCCGATCTGAACCTGCCGGTTGGTGTTCGTATAGGTGCCCCATTTCTCGGCATGGACCGTGGCCGGAAGCACCACGTCGGCATGCCAGGCGGTTTCGGTGAGAAAGATATCCTGGACCACCATGTGCTCGAGGCTCGCAAGCGCGGCGCGGGCATGGGTCAGGTCAGGATCGGACATCGCCGGGTTCTCGCCCATGATGTACATGCCCTTGATCTCGCCCGCCGCGATCGCATGCATGATCTCGACGACGGTGAGGCCCTTTTGTGAATCCAGCTCCCTGCCCCACAGCTCCTCGAAATGCGACCGGATGTCGGCGTTCTCCACCGGCTGATAGTCGGGGAAGACCATCGGGATCAGTCCGGAGTCAGAGGCGCCCTGCACATTGTTCTGTCCGCGGAGCGGGTGGAGCCCGGTGCCTGGACGTCCGACTTGCCCCGTGATCAGGGCTAACGCGATCAGACAACGTGAATTGTCGGTGCCGTGCACATGCTGCGAAATGCCCATGCCCCAGAAGATCAACGAGGCGTGCGATGTGGCGTAGACCCTGGCAACTTCCCTGATCGTCTCGGCTGGAATGCCGCAGACTTCCTCCATCTCTTCGGGCGGAAAAGCCTGTATGCTCGTCTGCAACGCGTCGAAGCCTTCCGTATGGGCTTGCACGTATTGTTTGTCGTAGAGCCCCTCCTCGATGATCGTGTGGAGCATCGCGTTGAGCAATGCCACGTCGGTTCCCGGCTTGAATTGAAGGACGTGGTCCGAGTGTCGCGCGAGTCCCTGGGCTTGGCCGCGGGGGTCTATCAGGATCAGCTTCTTGCCCTGGCGCGTGGCCTGCTTAATGAAGGTCGCCGCGACGGGATGGTTCTCGGTCGGACGCGCGCCGATCACGATGATGCATTCGGCATCTTCAACCGCGGTGAACGGTGCGGTCACGGCGCCCGAGTTCAAGCCCTCCATCAAGGCCGCCACCGACGAGGCATGGCAGAGCCGTGTGCAGTGGTCCACATTATTGGTGCCGAACCCTTGGCGGATCAGTTTCTGGAAGAGATAGGCCTCTTCGTTCGAGCACTTGGCGGACCCAAAGCCTGCGAGCGCATTACCACCATGGCGCCCGTGAATATCTCTTAGCCCTGTGGCCGCTTTCTCCAGCGCCTCTTCCCACGAGGCTTCACGAAAGACGTGCCCGTAATTGCTGGCATCAACTTCAATGGTGGCCGACTTAGGCGCGTCGTCGCGCCGGATCAGCGGCTTGGTCAACCGTTCGGGATGATGGATGTAGTCGAAGCCAAAACGGCCCTTCACGCAGAGCCGGTTGATGTTGGCCGGACCTTCGCGGCCATCGACATAGAGAATGTCGTCACCCTTCACGTGCACCCGGGTTTGGCAGCCCACGCCGCAATAGGGGCACAGCGTGTCGACCGATCGATCCTCAAACTCCGTTCGCACGCCCTTGTCGTCGAGCAGATTGGCCTCCATCAGCGCGCCCGTGGGACACACCTGGACGCACTCGCCACAGGCGACACAGGTGGAGACGCCCATCGGCTCGTCGAAGTCGAACACGACCCTCGAGCCCGCGCCTCTATTTGCCATGCCGATCACGTCGTTCACCTGAACTTCGCGGCAGGCCTGAACGCAGAGATTACAGTTGATGCAGGCATCGAGATTGACGGCGATGGCCGTATGGCTCGAATCCGGTTGCGGCTGATTACGGGCCGGGAATCGGCTGACGGGCTGGATTCCCAGACGATCCACCCAATCCCAAAACCGCGACTTCGGGTCGTGCGCGGACTCGGGTTTCGGCTGGTCGGCAATCAGCAGCTCGAATACCGCCTCTCGGGCTTTCTTGGCGCGGTTGGAGGCGGTCTTGACCTTCATGCCCTGGCTGGGTTCACGGATACACGAGGCGGCCAGAGTACGCTCACCCTCGATTTCCACCATGCACACGCGGCAGTTTCCATCCGCCCTGTAGCCCGGCTCATGGAGTCTGCACAGGAACGGGATTTGCACGTCTTCGCGCAGGGCGACGTCCGAAATAGTCTCGCCCGGCTGAGCCTCGACCTCGCGGCCATCCATCTCGAAGCTGATAGTGGTGCTCACGGCAAATCCTCCGGAAAATACTTAAGCAAGCTGAGCAACGGATTGGGGGCAGCCTGGCCGAGGCCGCAAATTGAGGCGTCCGCCATAACTCCTGCCAAGTCGGACAAGGTATCGCGCTCCCATTTGCCAGCTTCCATCAGTTTCACGGCCTTTTCTGTGCCGTTGCGGCATGGGGTGCATTGGCCACAGCTCTCATCCTCGAAGAACTTCATCAGGTTGAGGGCGACCCCCTTGATGTCGTCCTTGTCGGAAAGAATTATGACGGCGTGGGAACCGATGAAGCAGCCATGGGACTCGAGCGTCCCGAAGTCGAGCGGCAGATTGTCGAGAGAGGCCGGTAGGATTCCTCCCGACGCGCCGCCCGGCAAATACCCCTTGAACTCGTGACCCGGCGCCATGCCGCCGCAATAGTCTTCGATCAATTCGCGAACCGTGATGCCCGCAGGCGCAAGCTTGACCCCGGGCTCCTTGACGCGACCCGAGACCGAGTAGCTCCGAACACCCGAAGCGTCACCTTTACCTCGGTCGGCAAACCAGGCGACCCCTTTTTCCAGTATTTCCGGCACCCAATAGAGCGTCTCAACATTGTTGACGAGGGTGGGCCGGTCGAACAGGCCACGCTGAGCCACATAGGGCGGGCGGTGGCGCGGCAGGCCTCGCTTGCCTTCGATCGACTCGATCATGGCCGACTCTTCGCCGCAGATATAGGCGCCAGCGCCCCTGCGCAGGTGGATCTCGGTATGGGGCGAGAGACCGGCTTTTTGCAGCTTCGGGATTTCGGCCAGCAGGATCTGCCGGGCGACCGGATATTCGTCGCGCAAATAAATGTAGATCGCCTGCGCCTCGACGGCCCAGGCCGCGATCAGCGCGCCTTCGAGCATTTGGTGGGGGCCCCGCTCGAGATAGTAACGGTCCTTGAAGGTCCCGGGCTCCCCTTCGTCGGCGTTGAGAGCCATCAGCCTGGGCGCGGGTTCGGCCCGGACCAGGCCCCATTTGCGCCCCGTCGGGAAGCCTGCACCACCTAGGCCCCTCAGGCCCGCATCCGACAGGGTCTCGATCACGTGATCCACCGAGAGTTTGCCGTCCAGACAGGATTGCAGCACCTGATAGCCGCCCTTGGCGCGATAGGCGTCGAGGTCGGGGTAATCCAAGACTTCCGGTTCAAAGTCTCCCGAATCGAGCACTCCCTGAATGCTATCGACGGTCACGTGGTCAATATGGCGATGCCCGACTTCGGCGACGGGCGCGGTATCGCAGCGGCCCATGCAGGGGGCCCGCAGCACGCGCGCGTGCTCGAGGTCCGCGTCCTCAAACGCGTTAAGCAGCTCTTCCGCTCCTGCAAGTTCGCAGCTTAGGGAGTCGCAAACACGGATCGTGATAGGTTCGGGGCGCTGCTCGCCGTCCCGCACGATATCGAAATGAGCGTAGAACGAGGCGACCTCATAGACCTCCGCCATCGGAATTCTGAGCTCTTCGGCAAGCGCCTGAAGCATGCCCGCGGGCAAGCAGCCCTCGCGATCCTGAATCAGATGCAAATACTCGATCAGCCGATCTCGGGCGCGGGGCTCATCGTCCAAAATATCCTTAATTGCCGCCGCTTCGCCCTCGCCCAATCGACGTCCCTTAGGGGTCAGTGGCGCCTTGCGGCGGCCGGAGCCCGGGCGAATGCGGTGCGGGCGATGCTCTTCTTTCATCTCGTTCATCGGCGCAATCTAGCAGAGGTTGACCCGAGTTAATCGGGTTAGATGAAGACTCGACAGAAATTGTACTTTGCAGCCAGCGCGAATTTGCCCTTGTTTTCAAGAGCCAATTCTGACACCACGCGGCGACAATTCGGCGCAGCATCCGAAGCCGGGGAAAACCGAGCCATGCCAAGCTGGAACCACCATACGATCAACGCGAACGGCATCGACATTCACTATGTGCGGCAAGGGCCGGACGGCACTGGCTCCGCCCTGCCCATCGTGCTGCTCCATGGTTGGCCTGAGTTCTGGTATGTCTGGCACAAGATAATCCCGGATTTGGCCCAGACATTCGACGTCATAGCACCCGATCTGCGGGGATTCGGGGACACCGACACCCCCGAGGGCGTGCCCCGGATCCAAGATTACATCCGGGATTTACAGGGACTGCTGGACGCACTCGGCGTCGAGCGCGCCGGTCTGATTTCTCACGACCTTGGCGCCTATATCGCGCAAGGATTCGCGCAGGCTTTTTCGAATCAAGTGGCAGGCCTTTTCTTCTTCGACTGCCCCTATCCCGGCATCGGCAAGCGATGGGTCGACGACTACCAGGTCAACGAGATCTGGTATCAAAGCTTTCACCAATTGGATTGGGCACCGGAATTGCTGCGCACCAGCCGTGAGGCGGCGCGGCTCTATTTCGGCCATTTCCTGCGCCATTGGGCGGGCGACCCGTCCGCCTTCGGCGACGACGATCTGGAGATTTGGGTCGACAACTTCCTGAAGGACGGCAATCTGGAAGGTGGCTTCAATTGGTACAAGTCGTCCAACGACGCGCGAATGGCGCTAATTCGTAAGGGGGCACCGTCGCGCCCAAGCGTGGAGACGAAGTCGTACTTCCTTTGGGGGGCCAAGGACCCAATCCTGCGGATCGCCTGGGCCGATAAGCTCGGCGACTACTTCACCGACTATACTCTTGAGCCCGCCGAAGAAGCCGGCCATTACGTGGCTTATGAGCGGCCCCAACTCGCGATCGACAGAATCAGAAATTTCTTCACCCCCCTTGCCGAGACCTAGCCGCCTCCCAATGTAACCGTTTCAACGTGGGCATTTGCGACAGTTTGTTGTAGCCAATGCCAGTTGTGGGGGACTCAGCACAGACGATATGAGGAATTGGCCGTAAAGGCCCAACAACCGGCGCCATAGCCGGGATTTGCCCGAGGAAACGTCATCGCCCATGCCCGAATTGGTTACCGCCATATTGCTGGGCTTCACTGTGCTCTTCGTGAAGCACGCGATCGCGGACTTCTTCCTGCAGACCGCCTACCAGTACCGGAACAAGGGTATCTACGGCCATCCGGGCGGGTTGCTGCATGCCGGCATTCACGCGGTCCTGACTCTGCCTGTCTATCTTGTGCTGGCGCCCGCGACCATCATCATGGCGATAGCAATTCCGGTGGGCGAATTCGCCGTCCATTACAACGTCGATTGGCTCAAGGAACAGATCATCAAGCGTGCTCACTTAAGTATGCAGGATGCGTGGTATTGGCACGTCTTCGGCACCGATCAGTTGATCCACGCGCTGACCTACATTGCCATAATCGCAATTCTGGTTTGGTGAGCGACAACTCAGAGCAGCGCCGCGATTTCACGGTTTGCGACCTCGAGACGGTCGGACAGCACCCTGACGATAAGCCGGTGAAAAGCCGCAACGATTTTCGGATCTTCCGCCTGCATGCGCTGATAGGCATCCCTGGTTAGCCGGTAAGCTATGGTCGGCTGCTCGGCGATAACGGTGGCAGCTCTCGGAACGCCGCGATAGAAGCCCATCTCCCCGATCACCGTCTGACCGGCCATGCGCCGCAGTCTGGCCGTATGTCCGTCCTCATCCGTAACGGTGACCGCAACGCATCCCGAAGCCACCATCTCGACCGTGTCCGACGGTTCACCCTCCTCGAAGAGCACGTCACCCTCCGCGAGCTCGCGCCGCTCGAAAAACGAGACCATCCGCTTTACATCCGTCCCCGTTCCAAGCTCGCCTTTGAGCCAGTCGTCGAAGGTGTCCTCCGACACGCTTCCCATATTGTGACGCTTCAGCAGTTCGTTTTCGCACCATTCCAGCGCCTCGTTTCGGCTGGAAAAGACGGGATGCGAAGTCGGACCGGAAAAGAAGCCGGCAGCCTCGAAGTTGCGGCGGATCCGGTCGTTGAGGCCCGAGAACACCAGGGTCACACCCTGCTCCTCGCAATAATTGCTGATCTTGACGATGCTCATCACGGCCGACGTATCGGTGCCCGGAACGGAAGAGAAATCCAGCACGACATAGCGGACCCGCGGTTTCTTCTGCTCGTCGATGCAGCCCTTGACGTATTCGAAGAGACCGTTGGACGAACCGAAGAAGATAAAACCCGAAAGCCAGAAAATGTGAATCTGGTCGCCGCGCTCGCGCAGCAGCCGGGCCTCGGCGGGCGAACGCTCTACATTGCTGGTGAAATTGTGCCGCGTGAGGTGGCGGCGAACCACACCGATCCGGCTATAGCTGAAGGCGAACAACAGGGAGGCGCCTATCACGCCGATCATCACACCCATCAGATAGCCGAAATAAACGATGACCAGCATTATCGTGCCGGCCAGCACCAGATCGGTCCATGAACGCTGGGCGGGCGAGCTCAGCAACGCCTCGGTGAGGATCACCAGGCCGATATAGACCAGCAGCCCGCCGAGCAGGGGCTTCGGCACAAGGCTCGCAATGTCGGCACCCACCAGCAAGACGAGGGCGCAGACTAGGGCAGCGAAAACACCGCTCAGCCGGGATATGGCGCCAGCTTCCCGGATCAGAATGGAGCCATTGAGCGAGAGGTTGCCGACGACTCCGCCAACCGCGCCCGCAATGCCATTGGCGATGCCATTGGTCTTGAGCTCGTGATCCAGATCGGCAGACTTTTGCCGGGCGACTTCCAGGCTCGAGACGTCAAGCAGCATAGAGACCGCGGTGACGCCGCATACCGCGCCAATTTCGACCGAGTGCTGGGCCAGTACGGCCCAATCGATATCGCTGGTCGGCAACACTACGAGCGGCGCCCAGAGCTGCAGATCGCCGATATCTGCCAGGAACCAGCTAGCCTTGACGCCGTCATCCTGGTTCATGCCCAGCAGCACAATATCCAGCACCAGCAGAAAAACGAAAAACGCGACCGGGAGCACCAAGAAGCTGTCGATGCGGCGTTTCACGATCCATACCAGCGCGGCAAATATCAGGCCGACCGCCAATTGGGGCAGATGATCCGTAGCCACGAGCGACCGCATGGATTCCGAGCTTAGGCTTGGTTCAATGCCGCTCATTACCTCGACGCCGCCGGAAATAAGCAGCCAGCCCGAAGCCGCCAGGAAGCCACCAATCACCGGAAAAGGCACGAAGCGCAGCCAAACGCTCAATCGAAACGCGCCCAACCCCCAGAGCAGCAATCCTGTCAGCAATGTGCTGATCGTGATCGCCGCTAGGACGTGAATGATGGCTGCTTCGTCACCGAGGCCCGCAGCGGCGAAATGCGCCGCTATCGATGCCGCCAGCACGCTCATGACGGCCACCGCCGGCGTATCGGGCCCAGCGTCGGCGGGCGCCAACGTCGTCGTCAGAGCCACGATCACGCCGGTAATCGCGGTTCCGGTCAGCAGGGCGGATAGCCCGAGCGCAAACCCGCCCGAGATCGACCCTTGGAAAATCAGCGCACTGAATGAGATGCAATAAGCGACGGTCACCAAAGCGGTGACCGCGCCGCTCATGGCGTCGCGGGCAACAATCGATGGATTTATCCCGCTGAGTAGCGAGCGGCCGGTCTTGGCAGGCGAAGACAATGTCCGTCTATCAGTTCTGGCGATGGGTTATGTCGCGCTGATCATCGCCGTGTGAAGGCACATTGCAAGCGGATTGTTCGCACCGCCTCAAACCAACTGATTCATAACCCGCAGACGCTCAGAAAGGGTCCGCATGACGTCGAGCGCGAAATAAGGTGTCTCATGCACCATGAAGAGAAACCCCTTTTCGGGAATCGCAACCAGTTCGCACGGTTCGCTGACCTTTGCGGTGGCGCTTCGCGGCGAGCCGTCGATCAGCGCCATCTCTCCAAAAATACCGCCGGGTCCCACTGTTTCGACCACGGCGCCATTTCGTATGATGTCCACGCTGCCGGCGCGCACGAGAAACATGTAATCGCCGTCATCGCCGTCGCTGAAGATTATTTCGCTCTCCTCATGCTGCTGAATCGGATAACCAGCTTTTGCAAGCAGCGAGAAGTCAACTTCCCTGGATGACATTGCAGTCCAAACTTCTGTGCGGTTGACGAATTCCCCTAACCGGGTGCAGTGGACGTGTTCGTTCGATCGGTTGGCTCGTGGATACTCGCGAATTAGTCCTCTGGCCGGGTTTGCTCGGCGATCCAGGCAAGATAGTCCGCATTCCCGCCGGAGAACTCCAACACCACCAATGCGGGCACATCATAGGAATGGAGCTCCTTGACGCGCTCGATAACCTGGGTTTCCAGCGAAGCGCGGGTTTTTATGAACATCGCGGCTTCCTTAACCTCTTCCAACTTGTCCTGCCATTCGAAGATGGCCTGAATTTCTGGAAAAATGTTGACACACGCCGCGAGTTTGGCTTGCACCAGCGCCCGACCGATCCTTTGGGCCTCTTCGAGCGAGCCGAAAGTGGCGTATAACACGACGGGCCGGTCTTGTTTGCTCAAGACGTCTTCCTTCGCTGTGGCGCCCTTAACGACGTGGGTTTTTGGGGCTCGCCCATTCACAATCCTTAGCCCTATAGTGCCGCGCCGATTGGAGCGGGCCAAGCGCAATGTCTGCAAGAAAAACAACGTTTAAACGGATTTCCTTTGTCGCCAGCGACACCGAGGAGGCGCAGCACGCCGCCCAGGTGCTTCGTGAGCGATATGGCGATGTTCCCGCATCCGAGGCCGAGGCCATTGTGGCGCTCGGCGGCGACGGCATCATGCTGCAGACGCTGCATGCGCACATGGGTGGCGCGGTCCCGATCTATGGCATGAACCGGGGGTCGGTCGGTTTTCTGATGAATGAATATAACGAAGATGGACTGAGCGAACGGCTAGCGAAGGCCACGATAAATGTCATTCACCCGCTACGCATGACGGTTCAGGGCGGTGACGGCAAGCGGCACGACGCGCTCGCCATCAACGAGGTCTCATTGTTTCGCCAGACCCATCAAGCCGCCAAACTTAGGATCTCGGTCGATGGCAGGGTCCGTATGGAAGAATTGATCTGCGATGGTGTGTTAGTGTCGACGCCGGCCGGCAGCACTGCCTATAACCTTTCGGCCCACGGTCCGATCCTGCCGATAAACGCGCACTTGCTGGCACTGACTCCGATCAGCCCGTTTCGGCCAAGACGCTGGCGGGGCGCCTTGTTGCCCAACTCCGCCCATGTGTCGATCGAGGTGTTGGATGCACAAAAGCGGCCCGTGAACGCGGTCGCCGACCACACCGAATTTCAGTCGGTTGTCGAGGTCCAGGTCGAAGAAAACGGCGACATCGATCTGTTGATGATGTTTGACCCCGACCACGCGCTCGACGAGCGCATCCTGGCCGAACAATTTCGTTTTTGATCAATGCGGGGTAACAGCTGATGGCCGGCTTGTGGTTTGAAGAATTCGAAGAGGGCCAGGTTTTCGACCACCCCATTAGGCGGACGGTCACGGAGATGGACAACGTCCTCTTTAGCGCGTTGACCCATAACCCGCAGCCGCTGCATATCGACCGCCATTTCGCAGAGACCCAGACCGAGTTCGGTGCACCGCTGGTGAACAGCATTTTCACCCTGGGCCTCATAATCGGAATTTCCGTGAACGAAACAACGCTCGGCACCACGATTGCCAATCTGGGCATGACGGATGTGAAGTTCCCGCATCCCGTGTTTCAGGGGGACACGATAAATGTGAAGACCACTGTGCTTGGCATCCGCGCGAGCAAATCTCGGCCCGAAGCGGGCATCGTCGAATTCCAGCACGAAGGCTTCAATCAGAACGGTGACCTAGTGGCGATCTGCAAGCGCCAAGCCCTGATGCGGCGCGAAAGCCAGGCCTAAACCATGCGCTCCATGCTGTTTGTTCCGGGCGATAGTCCCGACAAGATGGGAAAGGCGCTCGGCTACGGGGCCGATGCGCTGATCATCGATCTGGAGGACGCGGTTGGCCCAGCCCACAAGGACTCGGCCAGGCGCGCAACGGCAGACTTTCTGAAATCCTTCGACGCGGTTCAGGGCACAAGGCTCTATGTGCGCGTGAACGACATGAGTTCGGGCATGGTAGCCGACGATCTGGAGGCGACCGTAGCCCCTTGCCTCTCCGGATTTGTGCTGCCGAAGGCACGCTCGGGCGAAGACGTGAGGGCACTGGCCCAGATGCTCGACGGTGCCGAAGCGCTGAACGGCCTGGAGCCCGGCGCGCTATCGATAGTGGTGATTTCCACTGAAACCCCCGAGGCGGTGCTCGACATGGGATCGTTTGCCAATTGTGGCGACCGCCTTGAAGCTCTTTCCTGGGGCGCCGAGGATCTCTCCGCGGCGATTGGCGCCACTACAAATCGGGACGAACAAAACGCCTACACGCCCCCCTTCATGCTCGCCCGCAATCTCTGCCTGCTGGCGGCGGCGGCGGCCGGCGTCCAAGCCATGGACACCGTCTATACGCAGTTCCGTGACCTCGAGGGGCTGGGCCACGAATGCGAGTTGGCGGCCCGTGACGGCTTCACGGGCAAAATCGCGATCCATCCGGGGCAAATTCCCGTCATCAACGAGGCCTTTACGCCCAGCGAGACCGAGATTGATGAGGCCCGGCGGGTGCAGGCCGCATTCGAAGCCGAACCCGATGCGGGCGTGGTTAGCCTTGATGGGCGCATGATAGACCGGCCGCATTTGAAGATTGCGGTGCGGATTCTGGAGCGCGCGCGGCTCGCTGGTTTGGGGTGACGCCCGAGGACTTATTTCGGCCGTTCCATGGAGAATACGGAATCGACGACGGAATAATCGTCATAGCCGAGCCTGGCGATGGGCCGTAGACGGGTGACGTCCACCATCCCGTTCGTGATGACTTCGTCATCAATATGGATGCCGAGCACCCGCCCGAGCACGATGTACCACACGCCGTCACGGCCGCCGCCGGGCAGCTCGATGGTTTGATGATAATCGCACTCGAATGCCACTGGAGATTCCTTGACCCGCGGCGGCGTGACGAGCTTGCATGGCGCCGCGGTGAGACCTGCCAGAGTCATTTCATCGACATCGGGATCGACAGGCGCGGCGGTTCGATTAACGTGGTCCTTGAGGTCGTAGGTGGCGAGCGAGCAGACGAACTCGCCCGTCTCTTCGGCGTTGCGCTGACTGTCCTTCCGGCCGGCGGATGAGAACATCACGTAATGGGGATTGGTGGCGACCGCGTTGAAGAAACTATAGGGCGCCAGATTCACCACGCCGTCGGACGAAAGCGTCGAAATCCAGCCGATCGGGCGGGGCGCCACGAGCGCCTTGAATGGATCGTGGCTGAGCCCGTGCGCGTTCACCAAGGCATCGTAAAACAACGACTACACTCTCCAGGAAAGCACCCGACCCGCAAATCGCGGCCCGCCGGGCGTGGGTAGCGCAAAAGCTTGCAGAGAACAACGCCGCCTTAAGTACCGGCGTGCACTCCCCGGAGATGCTGCTTGGACGCCGCGCCGTGGCCGATATGTCACGGGCAGCGACGGAATCCGCCGCCAACACTGCATTTCGATTTACCCTGCCCGGCGCCTCGCGCTATTCATTGTCCCAACAAGAAGAAAGCGCGTTTCATCCCGCAGGGGTGACGTGCCGAATGTCTGGCAACGCTGAAGGCGGCTACGCAAAAGGCTTAATGCTCGAGGCTCCCCCGCCCTCGGCGCATATGGGCGGGGATGTCATGGCTGGGGGACAGCACACAACCCTCTTAGGGGCTCTGGTCGCAGCACTCGCTGCGCTCTTCGTCGCTATCGGGAGTCCAACGCCGGGCGCAGCGGCAGATCTCGGCAGCGACTGTTGCGCCGATCTTGAAGAACGGGTGGCCGAATTAGAAGCCACGACGGTCCGCAAAGGCAACCGCAAAGTCTCTTTGAAGCTGTCGGGTCACGTCAATAAGATGCTGCTGTTTTGGGACGACGGCATAAACGACGACGTCTATGTCGTCGACAATTCGGACTCAGAGAGCAACTTCAAACTTTCGGGCTCCGCGCATATCACGCCCAGCATCACCGCGGGCTTCAAAATCGAGGTCGAACTGTTGAGCGCCGATTCGTTCTCAGTGAATGATCGAATCGACGGACTTCCGAACGAGAACAGAGACGGATTCACGGTCCTCGACGTCGCGTCCTTTCACATCAATCATAAAATGCTCGGCAGGATAACCATCGGCCGGGACTCGCCGAGCACCGACGACATCCTCACCCTAGACCTATCCAGCAATCCCCTTGCCGGTCCCGATACCCGTTGGGTCGACAGTTTCCATTTGGTGCGGCCCCACGGCACCTTGGGCTGCAGCGGCGCCGCCTGCCGGACGGGACTGGACATGGACGCGTTGTCTCCCGGAGACGACACGTCGAATGGAGACATCATCCGCTATGATTCTCCGAGCCTTCACGGTTTCGTTCTTTCCACCGCATTCGGCGAAGACGACGTCGTCGATGTCACGCTTCGCTATAAGGTGGCGTGGGAATCGTTTCGCTTCGTGGCGGGCATCGGCTACCTATGGTTCACCGACGAGACCGAAAGCCTCACCAGCCGCAGCGACACGTTCGTGATCGCCTGTCCTGCACCCGGGCTCGGGCAACTCACTTGCGTCGACGAGCGGCAGGACTTTGAAGTCCTGGCAGGCTCGACGTCCTTGATGCACGTATCGTCCGGCCTATACGTTAACTTCTCTGCCGCGCGTGCGAGCTTTAATAGCGACAACGGCCGATCGCCGCTGAGAGCCTCCGTCTTCACCGCGCCGATCACGGGAGAAGCGGCTGAAGACGGCCGTCTATGGTACGTGCAAGGGGGCGTGAAGCGCCGGCTGTTGGCGCCAGCGATCGGCGATACGACACTTTACGGAGAATATCAGCGCTGGAACGACTTCGGCGTCCGCAGGGATGCGGGCTCGGTTACCGGTCTGGCCGACGGCATCAGCGAAATTACAGACACCTCCGCCAGCTTGTGGGGTCTCGGCATCGTTCAAGATATCGATGCGGCCGCGATGAAGCTCTACGGCGGATTGCGGGTCCTTGAGCACGATCTTCGGGCCGCCACTGCAGCAAACGCTCCCGGCGGCGAGGATATTCCGCTCGAGGATTTCTATGCGGTGGCGTTCGGCGGCAAGATCAATTTCTGACTTCCAGCGCCGGGCCCGTCTAGCTGACGGGAATTGCAAATATCGTGATGAAGCCCAGAACGACGGCCAGCGCCAGCATGGCTAGGCGCTGCTTGAGGGATTGGCTGATGCTGATCGCGACCAAACACTGCAGCATGTAGTAAAACGCGAACGCGCGGGATGCGAGGGCGACTATCTGGAAGGTATCCGCGGTCCAGGTGAGCGCGATCGCGCCACCGCCTATGACAATATAGCCCCACCGCGCCTTCAGGTGCCGGTGCGTGACCTCTTCCATATTGCCGCTGGCGGCGAGCGTATCTGCGACGGCGGCGGAAAATTGGCTCATGGCCGCGGCGACAATCAATGGAATCGGAAGCAGGCTCGAGGCAGCAGCCGCCAAGGCGATCAGGCTGTTGTCGTCATAGACGCCTTTGAGCTGGGGCACGATCGGCAGAGCCAGAGCGACAAAGATCAGATAGACCACAGTTGAGATAATCTGTGACCAGCGCGCGGCTTTGATTCGTATGCTGGCATCATATGTGCTGCCCAGATAGCGGGTCGTCTCGAAACCCTGCACGACGATCAGCGTTCCACCCAGAATTGTGAGGATTTGCCACGGGCTGTGGTCTGGCATCGCGGGCAATTGGAATCCGCCCCCGGTTCGCCACGCATCCCAATCGAAATGCGCGAATCCGATCAGAATTGCCGAGATGATGACCAACGTGGCGAGCAGCGTCCATAACTCCAGATTCTCCAGCATCTTCAGACCTTTGATGACGCCGACAAGGGTGATCATTCCGATAATTCCCGTCGTGAGCAGGTTCTTGTTAAGCAGCGTATCGGCGTGGAAACCACCGAGTACAAAGGCGGCCAGGATGTGGATGTAGAGGCTAACGGAGACGACATAGGCCACGACGAGCGCCAGATCGGAGGCCCGGTCGAGGGAGAGCGTCGCCTCGTCCGGCGTGCCCGCAAGCACCGGTTCGGCATGCTTGATATTGTAGCGAATCACGCTGCCGACGGCGTAGGCGAGCAGACAGACCGCCGCCATGGCAAACACGGAATACGGTCCGACGGCGCCTGCCAGAATCGGAACGATCACCAGGAATCCACTGCCGAAGATGGACGCCAAGGGCGTGGCAATTGCGCGGAACAGTGGTTTCATGGCTGTGTGGAGAAGAGCTGGAGAGGCATTGCCCATGGTATCAAGCCGTTTGACACGGCGCCGCCAGAATTTACACCTATCATCTCACCCGACCCGCAGATTGTGTATAGCCCCTGGAGAATCCTCATGAGAGTGGGCAGCGGCTTGAAACTCACATTCGTCTGGACCCTGAAACTGGCGATCCTGTGCTGCGCTTTTGTCAGCGCCGCGACGCCGCTGCAGGCCCAGGACGACAAGCCCAACATCGTGATGATCCTCGATTCCTCGCGCAGCATGTGGGGTCAAATCGACGGCATCAACAAGGTGGTGAGCGCCCGAACGGTGCTCGGCCAATTGGCGCCGCGGCTTGAGCAGGACGCCAATTTCGGTCTCGTGGCCTATGGCCACCGGCAGACGGCGGGCTGCCGGGACGTTCAACTCGTGCTGCCGTTGGCGGCCAACAAGGCCGACAAGATCAAATCAGTCGTGAACCGGATCAAGCCCAAGGGCTCAACGCCGATCGCCGCCGCGATGATCGAAGGCGCAAAGGCGGCAGCCGCGAGCAAGCAAAAGGCGAGCATCATTCTGGTCGCGGACGGCCTGGACAACTGCAAGGGCGATCCTTGCGCCACCGCCGACAAGCTGAAGCAGTCGTCGAAGGACCTGACGATCCATGCAATCGCCTTCGACCGCAAAGAGAAAGACGCGCTCGAAGGCCTGCGATGCGTGGCCGAGAATACCGGCGGCACGTTTTTCTCCGCCACCAATGAGGGCGAATTCAAGATCGCGCTCGACAGGGTCGTAGAGATCGCCTTGGGGCAATCGGAGTTCCCGGTTCCGACCGCGGCCGCTCCGGCGCTCGAACCCGTGGCGCCGGCAGCGCCTCAGGCGAGCGGTGTCGCTCCGTCGGTTCAGGGTGCGCCGAAATTCAAGCAGGGGCCCTCTGATCCGAATCAAATGGCGGCGCTGCCGCCCACAATCCAGCCCCAACAGGCGCCTATCGCCCCCGATGAGCCATCGGCCGCGCCGTCTCCGGAAACCGAAGCGGAAAACGCCAGGTTGGCGGCTCTGGCAGCCCAGCCCGTGGCAATCAACTTCAAAGCCATGTTAACCGAGGCAGGACCGGAAGTTCGGGAAGGCTTGGTCTGGAGGATTTTCGATTCCAAGCCCGGCCGCAATGGCCGTTACAAACTTATCAGCACCCATCGTGACGCCGCGCCCACCGCCGACCTGAAGCCCGGCGACTACCTTGTGAATGCGGCCTATGGGCTATCGAACCTGACGAAGAAGGTCACGGTAACGCCCGGCCAATCGGCCGAGGAGACGTTGGTGCTGAATGCCGGCGGCCTTCGTTTGGGTTCGATTCTCGCCAATGGGGCGGACCTGCCTCCCGGCGCAGTGCGATACGACGTCTTTGCCGATGAAGCCGATCAGTTCGGCAATCGGCAGAAAGTGATGGGGGATGCCAAACCCAGCGTCATCATCCGGCTGAACGCGGGCGTCTATCACATCGTCAGCGTCTATGGCGATGCCAACGCCGTGGTTCGGGCCGACGTGACGGTGGAGCCGGGCAAGCTTTCGGAGGCGACCATCAACCACGCAGCCGCGCGGGTGTCGTTCAAGCTGGTGCAAAGGCGTGGCGGCGAGGCGCAGGCCGACACCAGGTGGAACATCCTGACGCCCGGCGGCGACATCGTGAAAGAAAGCGCCGGCGCGTTGCCGACCCATATCCTCGCGGCCGGTCGCTATACCGTGCTGGCCCGCCACAGGGGTAAGGACTACAGCCAGGACTTTTCGATCAATACCGGCGAAGTGAAACAGATCGAAGTGGTGATCCGCTAGCGATTCTGTTCGTGCTCTAGGCGGCCTCGCTCCGCGAGACCCGGCGCTCGTCGGGTGCCAACGATTCCTGCACCAGCTGATCGATTGCCGCCTGCAGCGGCAACGTCTGCTGCTCCTTGGAGCCTAGTCTGCGGATATTGACTGAGCGCTCTTCGACCTCGCGCTTGCCACAGATAAACATGACCGGCGTCTTGGCGACCGAGTGCTCGCGCACTTTGTAATTGATTTTCTCATTGCGCAGATCGAGGTCCGCCCGGACGCCCGCCTTGGCGAGTGCATCGCGCACTTCCTTCGCGTAGTCATCGGCATCCGAGACGATGGTCGCCACCGTCACCTGAGTCGGCGCCAGCCATAGCGGCAAGTGGCCCGCATAATGCTCGATCAGGATGCCGGTAAAGCGCTCGAGTGAGCCGAACATGGCCCGATGCAGCATGACGGGCCGGTGCTTGTCGCCATCGGCGCCGATATAGAAGGCATCGAGCCGTTCGGGCAGGTTCAGGTCGACCTGCAAGGTGCCGCACTGCCATTCGCGCCCGATCGCATCGCGCAGCACATATTCCAGCTTCGGGCCGTAAAAGGCGCCCTCGCCCGGATTCAGCTCGTACTCGCAGCCCGCCGCTTCGACGGCCGTCTTCAGCGCCGCCTCGGCGCGGTCCCAAACCTGGTCCTCGCCGACCCGCTTTTCGGGGCGGTCTGCGAACTTGATGACCACGTCCTCGAAACCGAAGTCGCGGTAGATGGAGAGAATCTGGTCATTGACCTTCACGCATTCCTCGGTGATCTGGTCGAAGGTGCAAAAAATGTGGGCGTCATCCTGGGTGAAATGACGCACACGAAGCAGGCCCAGCAGAGCGCCTGAGGGCTCATAACGGTGAACCTTGCCAAATTCGGCAATCTTTACCGGCAAATCGCGATAGCTCTTCAAGCCGTGCTTGAAAATCTGGACGTGGCCCGGGCAGTTCATCGGTTTGCAGCAATAGACGCGCTCGTCGGGCGTCTGGGTGATGAACATGTTCTCGCCGAACTTTTCCCAATGGCCGGAGCGCTCCCAGAGCGCCTTGTCCAGCATGTCGGGCGAATTGACTTCGATGAACCCGCCCGCCTCCTGGCGCCGGCGCATATAGGAAATAAGCGTCTGAAACAGCGTCCAGCCCTTGTGGTGCCAGAACACAGAACCCGGCGCCTCCTCCTGGAAATGGTAGAGGTCCATCTCACGGCCCAAGCGCCGGTGATCGCGCTTCTCGGCCTCCTCCAGCATTTCCAGATAATGGTTCAGCTCCTTTTCGCTGGGCCAGGCGGTGCCGTAAATGCGCTGAAGCATCGGATTGTTGGCGTCGCCCCGCCAATAGGCTCCGGCGATTTTTTGCAGCTTGAACCCGGTTCCAACCCGTCCCGTCGACGTCATATGGGGCCCGCGGCATAGATCGAGCCAATCGCCCTGCCGGTAGATGCGGATTTCTTCGCCTTTGGGAATCGCGTCGATCAGCTCGACCTTGTAGGTCTCGCCCTGGTCCTTGAAGAACTTCTTGGCCTTTTCGCGGCTCCACACCTCCTTCGAGAACGGCGCGTTGCGGGCGATGATTTCCCGCATCTTCTTTTCGATTTTTTCCAGATCGTCCGGATGGAACGGCTCTTCCCGGGCAAAGTCGTAATAGAAGCCGTTTTCGATCACCGGACCAATGGTAACCTGGGTGCCGGGGAACAGCTCTTGGACCGCCTCGGCCATGACGTGGGCGGCATCGTGGCGAATAAGTTCGAGGGCTTCTGCGTCCTCGCGCGTGACGATGCGGATCTCCGCGTCGGATTCGATTGGCTCAGCCAGGTCCTTCAGCTGGCCATCGAGCGCGACGGCTACCGCCTTTTTGGCGAGTGATTTGGCAATCGAGGCTGCGACCTCGGCGCCAGTGACGCCGGAATCGAAGTCGCGTTTGGAACCGTCGGGAAAGGTGAGTGAAACCACGTCGTCCTCCTCTCACTCGCTGCCTACCACGCAGGTAAGAAGATCAAATCTGTTGGCCCCTAGTATAGGGATTCTATTTCAAACATTCAGCCCCCGTGAGGTCTGATAATCCGGTAGCCCAAGCTCACTCCGCCAACTTGGTGGCAATGTGCTTGCCGTTCCAGCGTCCATAGCGCCAGGGCGCCCACCAGGGATGGCGTTCGTCCCTGAGATCAGGAACCGGATCGAAGCCGCTCGTGCCCCATGGCTGACAGCGCAACAGCCGTGAGAGCGTGAGCCAACCGCCCTTCCAAGCGCCGTTGCTGTCGATTGCTTCGCTGGCATATTCGGAGCAACTCGGCAAATGGCGGCAATTGACGCCAAGGATTGGCGAGAGCGTGTAGCGGTAGACGACGATCGGCGCCTTTAGCAGCGCCTTGGCAAAGTCTTGAGCGGGACTCACGGGTTCCGTTTCCCTGGGGCGTGCTCCCATCAAGCGGTTTCGCGTTGCAGCGGATCGACGGACGCGTTTTCGCCTTCGCCACGCGCCTCGATCTGACCGATCGCATCTTCGACGGCATCGAACACCAGAAGCGTGGATGTATGGCGCGCCTTGAAATCGCGCACCGGCTCCAATACCTCGAGATCCTTCCATTTGCCAGAGGGCGGCGGCCCATTTTCCTTCAGCATGGCCCGCATTTGAGCGCCCACTTCGCGGAGCTCTTCCGCCGTTGCACCCACGATGTGGTGACCCATGATCGCGGACGCAGACTGCCCCAGCAGACAGGCTTTCACGGTCTGTCCGTAGTCGGTCACCACGCCGTCACGCATCCGCAGATCGACGGTGACGGTGCTGCCGCAAAGCTTCGAGTGCGCCGTGGCGCTTGCATCGGGCTGATCAAGACGATTCGTGCAGGGAATATTCGCTGCAAGTTCAAGAATCTTCTGATTGTAGATGTCGCTCAGCAATGTCATCGAAAAGTCCCGACTTGGACCAACGCCCTTGCAGCGGGCGGAAGCTCATTATATATCGAGTTTGGGTCTGGCCGAGTATGGCACACGCCTCCCGTGGCAATTTGCATATCGCAGCGACGCGGCAAATTTTCAAGCCAGTTGAAGGGAATGCACGCATCTCCGCATGACTAAGCGGCTCAGGCGCACGAATGGTGAGAGATCGTTATAATATAACAACCGCAATTGGTTTATACTGTTAGAGCGCGGAGCGGGATTATCACTGATTTATCGGTCCGCCGCGGCCAACCTGAAAGGATTTCCATGGACGCCATCGTCAAGAAACTGCCCACCCAGACAGCCGAAATCGGTCGGGGTCCGGCTATCGAGAGGCCGTCGCGCGAGGAGGCCGAGGACGCGGTGAGAACGCTGATTGCGTGGGCCGGGGACAATCCGGATCGCGAGGGCCTTCAGGATACGCCGAAGCGCGTGGCCAGCGCCTATCAGGAATTCTTCAATGGCTATGAAGAATGTCCCGTGGATGCGCTCTCGCGAACTTTCGACGATGTGGGCGGCTATGACGATATCGTGATGCTGCGCGATATCGACGTTTACTCCCATTGCGAGCACCACATGGTGCCATTTATCGGAAAGGCACATGTGGCCTATCTTCCCGATGAGGCCGTGGTCGGTATTTCAAAGATCGCGCGGGTGGTCGAAATCTTCGCACGCCGGTTGCAGACCCAGGAAACAATGACGGCGCAGATTGCCCTGGCTATCGACCAGGTGCTGAAGCCCCGAGGTGTGGCGGTGATGATTGAGGCCGTTCATCAATGCATGTCGTTGCGCGGGGTGAAGCAGCCCAATGTGGCGACCATCACCACCCAGTTCGTCGGCACCTTCAAGGACGATCAGGCTGAGCGCGCACGATTTATGAAATTGGCGACGCGTTCGGATATGGACTGAACGAAGCCACCGGCGGCGGTTAGCCGCTGATACCTATGACCAAGATTGAATTTGCCAGCCGAGATAGCGTCGAGCAGGTGGAAGAAGGCCGCCAGCTGGCGCCGAAGTTCGACGACGACGGCCTGCTGCCCGTGGTGACGACCGATGCCGCGTCGGGCGATGTGCTGATGCTGGGCTATATGAACGCCGAGGCACTGGCCAAGACCATCGAGACCGGCGAGGCACACTACTGGAGCCGTTCGCGCCAAGTGCTCTGGCACAAGGGCGCCACCAGCGGGCTGACCCAGCGGATTGTCGAATTGCGCATCGACGACGATCAAGACGCTGTTTGGCTGAAGGTCGAGGTGGCGGGCTCCGGCTCGTCGTGCCATGTCGGCTACAAATCGTGCTTTTATCGGGCGGTGCCGATGGGCCGTGCGCCCTCTCCCGACCTCGAACTCGAATTCCGGGAGCAGGACAAAACCTTTGATCCAAAAGAGGTTTACGGTGACGCGCCCAATCCCACGCGCCTCTGAAACGTCAAGTTCGCGCCCTTTAAAAGCCAATTCGAATCCCTAGATGAACCGGTCGTTGCCGGTGAATTAATGGGCCTGCGCCAATCATGGCGAACCAGGGCCCAAAAAAAGGGGCCACGCGCCCTGGCAGCCTTGCAGGCACGGCAACCCATTAGGTCCAGACCAATGAGAAAACCGAAGATTGGCGTTGCGCTTGGCGGTGGAGCAGCCCGCGGTTGGTCGCATATCGGTGTGCTCAAGGCGCTCGCCAAGGCGGGGCTTGAGCCCGATATTGTGGCGGGCGCCTCGATTGGCGCCGTCGTGGGCGGCTGCTATGCCGCCGATGAGCTCGAAGCCCTTGAGGATTTCGCCCGCTCGCTCACGCGACGGCGGATCTTTAGCTTTTTGGATTTCAATTTCGCCGGCTCCGGCTTGATCAGCGGCCAGCGGCTCGGCACCCGCCTCGAACGGCATTTGCAGCACATTATGATCGAGGAAATGCCGCGCGAATTCGTCGCCGTCGCCACCGAGTTCGGTTCCGGCCACGAGATTTGGCTCAATCGGGGCCCGCTAGTCGATGCGATGCGCGCTTCCTATGCGATCCCCGGCGTCTTCAAGCCCGTCAAGACGGGAGAGCGCTGGTTATTTGATGGCGCGCTGGTCAATCCGATTCCAGTTTCGGTCTGCCGGGCGCTCGGCGCCCGGGTCGTGATTGCCGTCAATTTGAACTGGGACGCCTTTGGCCGGGGTGCGGTGATCCCCAATCTGGAGGCGGCTGAAGAAATCACCATCGAGCCATCCGAAGCCGCCAAAGGTGGCGGCAGCGCCGTCCGGCAACTCCTGAAACGGGAGAGCGCTCCCGGCATTTCGAGCGTCATGGTGGACGCCCTGAACATTATCCAGGACCGGATCGCGCGCTCGCGATTGGCGGGGGACCCGCCGGATGTGATAATTGCGCCAAGGCTCGGCTCGATTGGGCTATTCGATTTTCATCTCGCGGGCGAGGCAATCGAACTGGGTGAGCAAGCGGTAGAGAAAGAGCTCGACGATCTAGGCCGGGCGATAGATTGTCTGACGCCTCAACCGGTCGCGATATAGGCACGCATCGCCGCGGCTTCCATCTCCGCTTCGGCAATCCGGTGTTTCACCACATCACCGATCGAGACGATTCCGACGAGCTTACCGCTTTCGACCACCGGAATGTGCCGCACTCTCCGGATCGTCATCTCCGCCATCAATTCGTCGATGGTATCGGCCTCCCGGCAAATGATGACGTCCTTGGTCATAGTCTTGGACGCCGGTGCCTCCAGCGCCCTCGATCCCGACTGCGCCAGCGCCTTCACGATGTCACGCTCTGATACGAGTCCGCTGATCGCACCCTCCTTATCGACCAGGACGATGCATCCCACGCCGTTCTGCGTGAGCTCACGTGCGATCTCCTGAAGTGGGATCTCGGGTGCAGCGGTGAAAACGCCTCGACCCTTTTCCTTCAAGATTGCCGCAACGTTCATAGGGCACCTCCCTAGGCATTCAGCTGCCGAGCGTATCCGGGTTCGCGTCCCAACTCGCTTTAAGCTTTAGGGCGAGCCGCCCGCGATCCCACATCTTATGATGGGACGATGAGCGATTTCGCGCAATATGGTGGTGGGAACTTTGTTACTCCGGCAGCTTGGGCCGCGCATACATCTTGTCGAAGAAATCGAAGCTCAGCAGTCCCGCCGCGAAGCCACCCAGATGCGCTTCCCATGCAATGTCTTCGCCGGCGCCGTCGATGTTCACATATCCCAAGCCGAACATCAGATTTATTCCCGCCCAAATCGCGAGAAATAGCAAGATGCGGCCATCCTTCAGGGTTTGCCAGATCGGCGTGAGCGGCTGGTTCTGAACGTCGATCCGGCCCCCGGATATCGAACTTCGCGGCCCGAACAGAAAGCGGATCGCTCCCGCCATTTGGCCGGAGATGGCGCCCGACGCCCCGACAACCGGGATCATCTCGCCGAAATGCAAAGCCAGATGAGTGGCGGCGGCGGCCACGCCACAGAATATGGAAAACCCGAAGAACCCTCTTCCGCCCAGTCTTTTGGCAATCGCACTACCAAATGCCAGCATCCAGACCAGGTTCACCAGCAGGTGCACGTAATTGGCGTGGACCAGCATATAGGTCACGAAGGAAGTGAAGTCGGCGATTGTCCCGCCCGGCAGCGGTGGTGCAGACGCTAGGTAACGGGCCGGAATAAAAGCCAGCGTGAGGAGAACAGCAAAGCTCTCCTCGGGCGGCAGCAGGCTCCGGATGACGTGCACCGCCACCAACAGGACCACCGTGGCCAGTATGCTGGTGGGCAGATTGAACATCGGCACCCGCGCCGATCCAGCACCGTTCGCGCCGGGTTCCGTGTTCCGTTGATCCATCAGATTGCTTTCCAAAGCCGGTGGACCCGCCGCTAGGTCCACCTGAATCTCTCTTGGCACAAAGCCCCCCTGACTTAAAGGGCCCTATTTGCTTCGCCCGCTTGGCACGCAATCTGCTGCGCAAGGGGCCGAGCGGCTGAAATCGCCGCGATGTGTATCGAATTGGGACTGGCGAGTTTCCCTTCGCCGCCGGTCCCGCAGGCCTGAAACCAGGCCACTCAGGGGTGGCGCATGCAACAAAGAAGCAGCCAGTCGCTTGTGCAATACTGGGACGAAATCCGTGCGGGCCGGGTGGCGCCCCAGCGCTGCGAGATCGAGCCGGCGAAAATTGCGGCGCTGTTGCCGGTGACCTTCATCCTCGATTGCACGGCACGAGCGGGCTTCCGCTTCCGACTGGCCGGAACCCGAATTTGCGAGCAGCTCGGCCGCGAACTGAGGGGCGTCGATATTCGGGATATGTTCGAAACCCAAGACCGCAAGGACCTGGAGAATCTGCTCCAATCCGTGGTGGCGGAAGGCGGCATCGGGGAAATCGAGTTCGAGGCGACATGCGCCGAGGGCCGCGAGGCCCAGTTCGAAATGGTGGTCATGCCCGTGATCCACGCCAGCAATACGGTGAACCGGTTGCTGGGCTGCCTGACGGCGATTGGCCCGCCCTATTGGCTGGGCTCCACGGCCACGGTTCGCCATCGCGTTACCACCTTGCGCATGGTTCCGGCCAAAACAGTGTCCCAGCCTGCCAAAGTCTTGGCTCTCGCCGAGCACGGCCCGGTCGCCATCGCGAGCGATGGCACGCGGCGATTTCGCGTCTTCGAAGGCGGCCGCTCGCAGTAATGCGAATTTAGGGCTTTAGAACGGTCGGGGGTCCGCCAGCACCGCTTCGGCAAACAGGTTAAACGCCATTAGGCTTTCCCAACCCTTACGGCTTCGGGCAGTCCGGCAGCATGCAAACGCGGGCTAATGCCACTCCGATCCAATTTCGCTCATGGAGACTTCAATCAATCCCAGCTCTGTCGCGACCGTATTTTGCGCCGATTTCTGCCGTCTAGGCCGAGTCGCAGACCGGAGCCTCTAAAACTTTAGAAAAATACAGAAAGATAAAAATTGACGGAGAATTGCCAGAAATCTTCCTAAGATATTTCTCGAATCGCATGTCGATATTTTCCGTAATCTCAAAATCTCCATGAGATCATTGCCCTCAACACCAAGAAATTGGGGGCGTCAATGACTAAGCTCGCAGGAATCGTCTGCATACTCTTGATATCGGTGGTCTGGGCATTCTCGGCATCGGCCCACGAGACCGCCTGGGTCGACGGGCAGAACACCAAGTCGCCGTTTATGCGGATTTACGGCCAGGCTCTGCCGCCAATCGGCCATGTAAGCTTTTGCCGGTTGAACGAGGGCGAATGCACGGACGTAGTGGAACAGGGCGATCGCATAAAGCTTACGCCCAGGCGGCGCCAGGATCTTCGCGAGGTCAATGCCCTGGTCAACCGGATGGTCTACCCGGTCAGCGATCAGGCGCTTTACGGCCGCCTCGAGCACTGGACCTACCCGTCGGGCAAAGGCGATTGCGAAGATTTCGTGCTTCTCAAACGCCGTATGCTGTTGGAGCGGAATTGGCCGGCGAGCACGCTGCTGATTACGGTGGTGCGCGACGAGAACGGCGAAGGCCACGCAATCCTGACGGCGCGGACTGCCGATGGCGACTTCATCCTCGACAACAGGAATAAAGATGTCCTGATCTGGAACCGGTCGGCCTACCGGTTCGTCAAGCGGCAGTCTTTCCACGATCCTCAGATTTGGGTTTCCCTAACGCCGCCCGGTGTCGGCCAGCCGCCGCAGATGTCCGGCACCAGGAGCCGTTAACGGCAACGTCTTTTGGAGGCAGTCCTTCCCACTGGGTCCGGTGGCAACCGCCTCCCCACCCTTGACCCAACCGGACCCCCTACTCAAAGCCGGTCTCTTCTGAGACCGGCGTCTTTTTTTGGGCAACAGAGACGGTTTTGAGATTGAGGTTTCCGGCAGCGCCGCCAAGAGCCTAGGGCTCTAGATCGTAGTCCAGTATTGCCATCTGGAACTGATAGGAGAGGTCTTCGTCCTCATCGTCGCGGAAAATCACGCCGATGAATTCGTCCCCGATATAGACCTCGGCGGAGTCTTCTTTCTGCGGCCGCTGACGGACTTCGATCGCCGGCAGCTCAAACAGTTTTCGCAAATAGCCTTCCAGCTGGAGGATTTCTTCGCGCTTCACCCAGGCCTCCCTAATGAACGCAGAGTATTTTTACGAACGCCCCACATTGCGTTGAGGGAGCGCAATGGCTCGAGGGAGCGGCGGCCAACGCCATCCGCACCCTAGTCTTCAGTCTCGTCCGATTCGGTGGTCAGCATTTGGTCCATGCTCCGCGCGGGCTCGGGGCAATTGACGCGGCCGATAATTCTGGCGGGCACACCGGCAACGGTCCGCCCAGGCGGCACGTCGGAGAGCACCACGCTGCCACTTGCAACCACCGAGCAATGTCCGACCGAAATGTTGCCCAGGACTTTGGCACCCGCGCCGATCATGACGCAGCGCCCGATCTTGGGATGCCGGTCACCCATCTCCTTGCCGGTCCCGCCAAGGGTGACGCCATGCAGCATTGAGACGTCGTCGCCAATGATCGCGGTCTCGCCGATCACGATACCCGAGGCATGATCAAGCATGATACCGCGCCCGATGACGGCTGCGGGATGAATATCCGCATCCAGCACGCTTGAATTTTGGCTCTGCAGATAAAGGGCGAAGTCTTTGCGGCCCTTTTTCCATAGCGCGTTTGCGAAGCGCTGGGTCTGGAGCGCGTGAAAGCCTTTGAAGTAGAGCACCGGCTCGATGAGACGGCTGCAGGCCGGATCACGATCGTAGACCGCGGCCAGATCGGCGCGAAAGACCTGCCCCAAATCGGGTTGCTCTTCCAAAACCTCATCGAAGGTTTGCCGCAACAGGCCCGCGTCCACCTCGGAATGCTCGAGACGATGCACCAGCCTATGGGAGATCGCGTCTTCGAGCCGCTCGTGGCTCAGAATGGTTGCGTATATGAAACTGGCAAGCGCCGGTTCGGATGCAGCCAAGGCTTCGGCTTCTTGGCGTATCTGGACCCATTGCGGATCAACACTTTTGAGCTCCGAGCGCGCTGCGGACCGGGACTGCGGCATTACATTCTCCATTGGCCTAGCGTTCGGGGACATGGACTTATGCATCCTATCATATATGTCAATGCATTGATCATGGGCGCTATCCTTCGCTGTTAACGCGAGGTGCCTCGACGGCGCCGCAGGGCCTGAAGCCGCAAAGACTGGAACGCCGCGTGCAAAAGCAACAAGACTCGCAAGCCGGGCGCGTCGCCACCCACCAGGAAGATGGGCTGCTCTGGGTCATCTTCGACAACGAGGCCCGCATGAATGCCCTCGACAAGGCGATGTGGGCCGCGCTGCCGGAGCTCGTCGCCGAAGCAGAGCGGAGCAGCAGCGTGCGCGTGGTGGTCTTTCGCGGGGCCGGAACACGCGCATTCTCAGCAGGCGCCGACATTTCAGAGTTCGAGCAAGAGCGTACCGGTGCGAGCGCCAAGGAATACGACGCGCTCAATCAGGCTGCGTTCGAGGCCGTCAGGCATTGCGGCAAGCCCACCATCGCCATGATCTCCGGCTTTTGCCTGGGTGGGGGCCTGGAACTGGCGCTTTGCTGCGACATGCGGCTCGCGGCCGAGGGTTCGGAATTCGCAATACCGGCTGCCCGCCTCGGTATAGGCTACAACCCCCGTTGGTTCGCTCCCTTGCTCGCCGCCGTCTCCCCCGCATTTGCAAAGGAGATGCTGTTCACCGGCAAGCGCTATACGGCCGGCGAGGCGATCTCCTCCGGCGTGGTGAACCGCGTTGTCGGTATCCAAGAGCTGGAAACTGAAACCCGCGCATTAGCGGATTCGATCGCGGCGAATGCCCCGCTTGCGATCCGTGCGGCGAAGCGGGCGGTCGATGCCCATTTGCGCACACCCGATGAGACCGAATTGGCAGCCTTGGACACTTTGGTAGAGGCCTGCTTCGAGAGCGCGGATTACGCCGAGGGCCGAGCCGCGTTCCGAGAAAAGCGCAAACCCAAATTTGCCGGCAAATAGCCTAGCTGTGCTCGCGCAAGAATCGTAATACGCCCGCCTTGAACACCTTGTCGCCCACCGCCTTCATGTGATCGCGGTTTGGTATCTCCAGCGCCTCGGCGCCCGGGATCAAGTCTGCAAGCGCGCTGGCCGAGCCGCCGATCACGTCCTTGCTCCCCACCGCGACCATTGTCGGAACGAAGAGGTCCGCAAGCGTCTCTTCGGAAATCTTTTCGCGGGATGACCGGATGCAGGCGGCAAGCGCCTTCAAATCGCCTCCGGTCGATTCGGCGAACAACCGGAAACTGCGGGCCGTGATGCTGGCGACGTCGTCAGCGCTGTCTGCTTCCAACGCAGCAGCGATTGGTCCAGGCGCGCCGAAGCCCCGCACCATGTTGATGCCCATGCCGGCCACGATCATGCTGCGGACGAGCTGCGGGTTTTGAAGCGCCAGAAACACCGCAATACGCGCGCCCATGGAATAGCCGAGGACATGGGCCTCGGCGAGGCCGAGATGCTCCAACAGGCGCTGCGCATCACCCGCCATGATAGGCGCGCCGTAGTCGGCCTCGTCGTAGAGCTTCTGGCTTTGCCCGTGACCGCGATTGTCGTAGGCGATGACGCGGTAGCCGGCGTTCGTCAGCGTCGTCACCCATCCAGGATAGATCCAATTTGTGGAAACGTTGGACGCAAAGCCATGGATCAGCAGGACAGGCTCGCCCTCGCCATCGTCGCTATAGGCGATCTCAACGCCATCTGAATTGAATTTCAGCAAGAGCTGCTCCCAAGACCGCCAACGGCCCGCCGAGGGCATAGCCCTATCAATTGGGGGGCGCAATGATTATGCTGCGCGCACATTCAAGCCTCCGGATTTACAAGGGAATCAGAACGATGGCGGACCCAACCGTCATTCATATCCATAACGATGCGGGCGCTGCCAGAATCCGACTCGGCGTCAAGGAATTCAAGTGTGTGGGCGCCAACCCGCCCTTCGACCATCCCCACATTTTCCTGGATATGGGCGCGGACGACCAGATCGTCTGTCCCTATTGCTCGACGCTTTTTGAGTATGACGAAAAGGTTGGCCCATTTCGCACCGACCCGCCCGAATGCCTTTATACGGCGGACGAAGCCCCCTGATCCGGCTTTCCCCAATCGATGACGGCCCATAGCCGCAATGACCAGTTTCTGATAGCCGGCGGTGGCATCGGCGGCCTTGCCTGCGCCATCGCGCTGGCCCGCAGAGGACATCCGGTTCACGTGCTGGAGCGCGCGCCCACTTTCAGCGAGGTCGGAGCCGGAATACAGCTCGGACCCAACGCAACGAGAATCCTTCAAGAATTCGGCGTTTGGGATGCACTGGGCAAATCAATCGTGATCCCCGGCGCCCTGAAAATCCGTGACGGTGAGAGCGGCAAGCTTCTCTCCGACATGCCGCTTGGCGCTGAGGCCGAGCGCCGCTACGGCGCACCCTATGGCGTGGTTTACCGCGGCGATCTGCAGCAGGCGATGCTGAAGGTCGCGGGCGGCCATTCGGCGGTTCAGATTTCGAACGGGTTCGAGGTGGCGGACATCGAGGAGCATGACGATGGCCTCACCGCGAAAGCCGATGATGGAAGTGAGGTATCGGGCGCAGCCCTGATCGGCGCCGATGGCGCCTTCTCGACCGTCCGCCAGTTGTTGGGCTTAGGTGGGGACCCGCAATTCTCCGGAAGAACCGCCTGGCGGGCGCTGCTGCAAATGGCAGACCTCCCCCACCCCTTTGACGCCGGCGATATCGGGCTTTGGCTCGCCCCCAACGCGCATCTGGTGCACTACCCGGTCCAGGGCGGCAAGGCGCTGAACGTGGTGGCCGTGACCGATGGAGCTTGGTCGGAACAGGGCTGGAACGCCGAGGGCGATGCTGGCGAGCTGTTGTCCCACTTCGCGCGCTGGTGCGAGCCGGTGCGAAGCCTGCTGCGCGGGGCTCAGAGCTGGCGGAAATGGGCGCTAATCGACCTTCCGCCCCTCAAGCTATGGCATCGAGGACGGATTGCGTTGCTGGGCGATGCGGCCCATCCGGTGCTGCCGTTTCTGGCCCAAGGCGGCGCCTTGGCGATCGAAGATGCGGCAATACTGGCGGGCGCAATCGGCGAAAGCAGCCGTGACATCGCCCGGGCCTTTTCCCTCTACCAAACCGCCCGGGAAGCGCGAACAGCCAGGGTTCAGCGCCAGGCGAGGCGCATGGGCTCGGTTTATCACTTGCGCGGGCCGGCGCGTTGGGGACGCGACCTGACGCTGCGGTCGAGCCCCGCCGCAATGCTGCTCAGCCGGTTCGACTGGCTTTACGGCGCGCGCATCGCGCCTCACTGAAGTGCGGTCCCGGTCCCCGGCCCACCTGCAATGGCAATTTCGCCATCGACGGGCGCGCCACTTGGAATTACGGGCTCCTGCATGGCGTTGCGCGGATAGCCACTGCCTGTGAAGCGCAGCAATACCCGGTTCGGCGGTGCGCCGCCGCCTCCGCCGCTCATCACAATCAAATCCCGCCATCCCTGGTTGCCGTCGCGCGCGATGATCACCGGGGGCTTGACGCGGACGGTGCGGAATACCGGCTCGTAGCCGCGCTCGTTGGACTTGAGGATCGCGAGCGAGCAGCCCGCCTTGGTGCACCAATCTTCGCCGCCAAACAGAACCACGGCTTCACCGACGCCGTCGCCGTCGAGATCGACGCCCTTCATCTGATAGGGACCCTTCTTACGGCTCTTGTTGATCCGGTAGTTCTCGATGGCACGGTGGGCCTGAGCCTCATTCACTGGAACCAGGGCCGACGACCCAGCCGACTGGCCGGCGCCCCCACGCAGCGCAATGGGCTGGGACGCATCGAGACCGCTGGCGCCCGGCACACGTGAACCGGACTTGCACCCGGCGAGCGATGCCAGCAGGGCGAGCGCTAGAACCCAGGCAATCTTGCGCCAGTCAGGAAGCGTCATCCGATACTGCCAGCCATCCATCGGTATGCGTCGGCGGTGTCCGCCCCGCGCCTATCCGCATCGAATAGTTTCAACAGCCCAACTGTCCAAGGTCTTCGCGGTGAAGTTATGGCGGCCAAGCTATCCCGGCAGGCCTTTCTGGAGATCATCGACCGTCAAGACCGGCTGGATTTCGATGGCCGCGTCGAGCGCCGCCATCAGCGGCTCGTTCAGTTCCGTCATCCGCACCTGGTCGGTCGCCTCGAAGATTATCATGCCGGCGCGCTTGCCGTCCTCCATATAGAAATACGCCGCCTCCGCAGCACTCTGTTTGATCAGCGCCTCGATTGCAGGACCAATCGTGCCCTTCTTCGCCGCCTCGTTGCCCTTGGCAACAGGAATCGTGAATTTCAGCATCAAGCGCATCTGGTCCTCCTTTTAGCGATACGGGGGTCAGGCATGGGACTTGGTGCGGACGGCGGGACTCGAACCCGCACGGGGTCACCCCCTCAGGATTTTAAGTCCTGTGTGTCTACCAGTTCCACCACGTCCGCTCGGGATTCTTATGCGCTTGGGCGGCAACGATTGCAAATCGGCCTATTTCGCCCGCTAGGCCTGAGTCGATTGGGCCGCGGTCCGTCCCGCCTGTTGCGGCGACTTCGGGGTTTTCAGGAAACCACCCCGCCCCCATATGATAGGCGTGTGGCGTCAGCCGGCACGCAACGAAGAGGGAAATCAATGAAGTTGACACGACACGCGGCCCTGGGTGTGGTGGCGCTACTGGGCGCGGCGCTCATATTGACAACGGCCGGCGCCAGCCTTGCGGGCGGCAAATATGGTGCTCGCGGCGGAGGCTACGGCTACCGCTACATCACTGCGCAGAGCAAATACAATAACGGCACGATCTCGGCCCCGGTCCGCCCCGCGCAATATGGCTGGCAGGTGAAGCTGCCGGGTGGCGCTTGGATCTATTGCGAGTTGAACTGCTTCCAGACCCTGCGCGACCAAACCATCGATTTCTATAACGTGGTCGACGAATATAGCGGCGACTGAACGCCGGGCTCAGCTATAACCGCGACTGAACGCCGGGCTCAGCTATAACCGCGACTGAACGCCGGACTTAGCTATAACCGCGACTGAAGGCCGTCGCCTTTCACGCCCTAGCCCATCCCCTAGGATGAGCCTCCGGGCTTCTTACCCTTCGGCAAGCTGACGCGGATGTGGACGTCACGCAGGTGCTCGGGCTCCACCTCCGAGGGCGCGCCCATCATCAGATCCTCGGCGTGCTGGTTCATCGGGAACATGGTGACTTCGCGGATGTTCTCGGTGCCTAGCAGCAGCATCACGATCCGGTCGATACCCGGGGCAATGCCGCCATGGGGCGGCGCGCCGTAGCGCAGCGCGCTCAGCATGCCGCCAAACTCCCGCTCCACGGCTTCCCGTTCGTACCCGGCAATCTCGAAGGCCTTGAGCATGATCTCGGGCTCGTGGTTCCGAATCGCGCCCGACGACAGCTCCACGCCATTACAGACCACGTCGTATTGGTAGCCCAGCACATCCAGCGGATCCTTGGTCTCGAGCGCTTCCAGCCCGCCTTGGGGCATCGAAAAGGGATTGTGGGAGAAGTCGAGCTTGTTTTGCTCCTCCTTCCACTCGAACATCGGAAAATCCACGACCCAGCAGAAATCGAAGCGGTCCTGGGCGACTAGTCCCAGTTCCTCGCCGATCTTGGTCCGGGCGCGGCCGGCGAATTCGACAAACGCCTTGGGAATGCCGGCGACGAAGAAAACCGCATCGCCATCGCCCAGATCCAGCTCCTGGCGCAGCTGATCGGTCCGGCTTTCGCCCAAATTCTTGGCGACCGGCCCCGCCCCTTCGTTGTCGCGGAAAAAGATGTAGCCGAGTCCTGGCTGTCCCTCGTCCTGAGCCCAACTATTCATGCGGTCGCAAAAGGCTCGGCTGCCGCCGCCTTTGGCCGGGATCGCCCAGACTTCGGCATTCTCGGTCCATTCCCGACCCTGGGCGTGTTTCTCCAACAGGCCGGCGAAAATCTTGAAGCCCGAGCCCCTGAAGTGGTGACTCGCATCGCTCATCTCGATTGGGTTGCGCAGATCGGGCTTGTCGGTTCCATAGAGCCGCATGGCGCGCCAATAGGGAATTCGCGGGAAGGCCTGATCGACCGACTTGCCGTCGGAGAATTCCTCGAAGAGGCCCCGCAGCACCGGCTCGACGGCGTCAAAGACATCCTCCTGGGTGACGAAGCTCATCTCGATGTCCAGCTGATAGAATTCTCCAGGAGATCGGTCGGCACGGGCATCCTCGTCGCGGAAGCAGGGCGCGATCTGGAAGTAGCGGTCGAAGCCCGCGATCATGATCAGTTGCTTGAATTGCTGGGGCGCCTGGGGGAGCGCATAAAACTTGCCCGGATGCAGCCTGGAGGGCACCAGGAAGTCGCGCGCGCCTTCGGGGCTGGAAGCCGTCAGTATGGGTGTCTGAAACTCAAAAAAGCCCGCTTGGCGCATCCGCTTGCGGATCGAGTCGATGATCTCCGAGCGCTTGATGATGCGCTCGTGAATGCCTTCGCGCCGAAGATCGAGGAATCGGTATTTCAGCCGGATATCTTCCGGGTAGTGGGGTTCACCGAATACGGGGAGCGGCAACTCGCTGGCCTTCGAGAGCACTTCGAGTTCGCGAATGAAGATTTCGACCTCGCCGGTGGGTAGCTGCGGGTTGATGGTGTCGTCGCTGCGCCGCTTCACCTCACCGTCGACGCGGATTACCCATTCGGCGCGCACCGTCTCCGCCATGGCAAAAGCAGGAGAGTCCGGGTCTGCCACGCATTGGGTGAGGCCGTAATGATCGCGCAGGTCGATGAAGAGCAAGCCGCCATGGTCGCGGACCCTGTGCACCCACCCCGAGACGCGGGCCTGTTCGCCAACGTCGCCACTTCTCAGATCGCCGCAAGTATGTGTCCGGTATCGATGCATGCCCGCCCCGTCAATCGGCCCCTTCCAGCACCAAACCCGGCCAAATGCAAGCCGGTGCCCCGCGAGCCCAGCCCCTCACCTGACGCCGAGCTTCTTCTGCAGGTTCGATGAGGACGTGGTGTACTCGAAGCGGAGCTCCTTGTCGGGATAGATATATTTGTGGGCCTGTTGGGCCATCAGGGCCGCCTCATGAAATCCGCTGAGAATGAGCTTGAGCTTGCCGGGGTAGTGATTGATGTCTCCGACGGCAAAGACGCCCTTCTCGCTGGTTTCGAATTTCTCAGTGTCGACCGGTATCAAGTTTTCATGGAGGTTGAGCCCCCAATCGGCGACCGGTCCAAGCTTCATGGTCAGCCCGAAGAACGGGAGTACCGTGTCGCAGTCGTGTCGGAAGGTCTCGCCGTCCTTTGTGCGAACCGTTACTGCTTCCAGCAGGCCTTCTTCGCCGTGCAGCTCCATGGCTTGGCCAAGTATGAAGTTGAGTTTTCCAGCTTCGGTCAGCTCCAGCATCTTTTTCACGGTATCGGGAGCAGCACGAAACTTGTCGCGGCGGTGAAGCAGGGCAATCGACTTGGCGACGGGCTGCAGCGACAACGTCCAATCCAGCGCGGAGTCGCCGCCACCGACGATCAGAATGTTCCGGTCGCGGAAATCCTCGATGCGGCGCACCGAATAGAAGACCGATTTCCCTTCATAGTCCTCGATCCCCTGGAGCGGCGGCCGTTTCGGGGTGAAAGATCCGCCACCGGCCGCGATCACCACGACCGTCGTCAGAAACTGCCGACCCGCATCGGTTGCCAACCGCCAGCGGCCATCCTCGCAGCGCTCCAGAGCCTCGACGCGCTCATTCAAATGAAAGGTCGGATTGAAGGGCTTGATCTGCTCAAGCAAACGATCGGTGAGCTCCTGCCCGCTCACAATCGGAAGACCCGGAATGTCATAGATCGGTTTTTCCGGATAGAGCTCGGCGCACTGGCCGCCCGGCTTGTCCAGAATATCGATCAGATGGGCCTCGATGTCGGCGAGACCCAGCTCGAAGACGGCAAACAGCCCCACCGGGCCCGCGCCGATGATCACGGCCTGGGCCTCGATAACCGGCCCGCCGCCGTTACCGGATTCCGGCGTGTCCTTGGGGCTCATGCGTCACCTCGCCCGCGCCGCGGATGGATTGGAGACATCAGAATTGCTTCTCCGGAACCCGAACCACAAGCCCGTCGAGTTCCTCGCTCACCTTGATTTGGCAGCTCAGGCGGCTGGAGTCGCGCACATCGAAGGCAAAGTCCAGCATATCCTCTTCCATTTCATCCGGCTCGCCGGTGGTCTCGCGCCATTCCTTCTCTACATAGACGTGGCAGGTGGCGCAGGCGCAGGCACCGCCGCATTCGGCTTCGATTCCGGGAATATTGTTCTTGATGGCCACTTCCATCACGGTCTGACCAATCTCGGCCTCGACCACATGCTCGGTACCGTTATGCTCGATAAAGGTGATTTTGGGCATGCGCAATGCGCCCTGGGCGCTTCATTGCTGATCTGAGAGCGCCCGAAGGCGATTTTTTGGTTACAAGGATTCCAGCCGCGGGCAGGGAAATTCACCCGCAAGACGGGGAGCCCTATAGGCCAAAAGCCGCACTAGGGCAAACCCTCAAGGGCTTCCGCAAAGCAGAAGTTTGGAAATAGCCGTCTATGCGCTCAGCTGGACGCTCTTAAGCGTCGACCAAAAGCGCCCGGATGAAGCCGTTGGCCTCGTCGATCTCGCACTCCAGCGACCTTACGACCTTGTCGCGGGAGACCTGGATCGCTTCGCCGTCCAGCTCTTCCGCCGTCTCGGCCGTCTTGGCCACGCGCCAGGCACCGATGCCACGGGCCGAACCCACGATGATGTGCGCAGCGTCGTGCCAAGCCTGTTCGTTGACCGCATCCCTCAGGCGGTTGAGATAGAGCTGGGACTGCGTGCGGAAAAGTTCCAGCACTTCGCGCTCCAGCGCTCGATTGCCAAGGGTATAGCGTGCAAGATGGACCAGATCGACGGGACGCCGTGAGACTGGACTGTGAGTCTCTGCGCCCGCGTCGGCCGCGACCGAGGCGATGCTCTCGACTGTCAGTTCCATGTTAGTGCTCCCCGCACCTAACGATGTGCCGTTTTTCATTTTGGTGTATCCACGCTCCGGAATAGGGCCGTTTTATGGTTATGGCTGCACCCCGAAGCCGAATTCCCTACATGTGTGTCAGAATCTCACCGGTTCAACATCTGGTTAAACAGAATGTGATTGCGGCTGGTGGCCCGCTGCCCTGCGGCAGCATTGAGCTTGGGCCGCGCTACTGACGACTCGATGGTAAGCCAAGGCCGGCGGTTTGAGGGTAATTCACGCCTGCGAGC
>Ga0209633_10000380_pt1 | contig 52669 bp, 49 predicted proteins | sample Cruoilmetagenom1_FD_187290 | JGI IMG/M metagenome (GOLD analysis project Ga0209633, IMG submission 187290) | Oil polluted marine microbial communities from Coal Oil Point, Santa Barbara, California, USA - Sample 1 (SPAdes) (version 2) | ecosystem: Environmental > Aquatic > Marine > Oil seeps ... | reverse complement strand
AACATCACAATTTTCAGCAAGCTTATCTTCACTATATAATTTATATTTGGAAAAATAATCTTCAGGAATATTATTGATTTTCTCTGCCGTCTTACTTAAAACAAAATCAATTTTTGCAACTTTTAATTTTGAAATGAGACTATCGACAAATTTAAAAATGTCTTCTTTTAAATAATTTGGATTAATTCCTACACGCATTTTTAATTAACTTCCATTAAGATGATAAACTTCTAAATTGCAGCTCATACAATTTACTATAAATTCCGGTTGCATCTTCTAATAATTCTTCGTGCTTGCCCTCTTGCACAATTTTCCCTTTGTCCAACACTAATATTCTATCTGCATTTCTAATAGTACTTAATCTGTGAGCAATAACAAAAGTTGTTCTTTCTTTCATTAATCTTTCTATTGCTTCCTGCACCAACATTTCAGATTCATTATCAAGAGCAGAAGTAGCTTCATCAAAGATCATAATTGGAGGATTTTTTAATAGTGCTCTAGATATTGATATTCGCTGCCTTTGTCCGCCGGAAAGTTTTGTTCCCTGCTCGCCTATTATTGTATCATAACCATTTGGAAGTTCTTCTATAAAATTATGAGCATTGGCAATTTTAGTTACTTCCACTATCTTTTCATGAGGAAAATTTTCTAATCCGTATGCTATATTTTTTCTTATCGATTCATTAAATAAAACCGTTTCTTGTGTAACAATTCCCATTAAACTCCTCAAATCAACCAAATCATATTCTTTTATATCGGTTCCATCAATTGATATTGAACCGGATGTCGGATCATAAAATCTTGGTATAAGATCAACAAAAGTAGTTTTACCGGCGCCGCTACTGCCAACTAAAGCAATAATTTCACCTTTGTTAACATTCAAATTAATATTTTCTAGTACTATTTCATCGGAATCATCATATCTAAATTCGATATTTCTGAACTCAATATTCTTTTCGAATGAAGTTAACTTAATAGGTTTTATAATATTTTTTATTGTTGGATCGGTATCTAAAACTTCAAATACTCTATCGGCAGCTGCAATGGAAGTTTGGATTTTATTATTTACATTCGCCATTTTTTTCATTGGTGGAATCATCTGAAAAATTGCAAATAAGAATCCAAGAAATTCACTCGCTTTTAACGTACTCTCTGTTAACACCAGCATTCCGCCATAGTATATGATTACTATTCCTACAGCCACTGCTACAAGCTCTGTAGCCGGTGATGAAATATTTTGCAGCCGTACTTTTGCCAATACGATTTTAAAGAAATTTTGGGTTTCGGATTTAAATTTATTATTTTCATACTCTTCCATACCAAATGCTTTAACAATTTTAACACCTGAAATAGTTTCTTGCAAAACCGAAGTAATATTACCCATTCTCTTTTGTAACAATAAACTTTGTTTCCTAACAAAATTACCGATTACTCCAATGATAATAATTGATAACGGCAGAATAATAAGCGACAACAGGAATAACTTCCAGCTAATTGAGATTGCTATTGCCATAAAGACAATAATGGTAATCGGTTCACGAAATAAACTAAGAAACACTGCTGTTACACTATCCTGAATTACATTAACATCATTGGTTATTCTGGATATTAAATCACCGGTTCTTTCATTTTTGAAAAAACTCATTGGTAATTTATGTAAATGCATGTAAGCTTTATCGCGAATACTTTTAATAATTCCCTGCTGAACATATGCCAGGAAAAATGCTTGAAGATAGGCAAAGATGCTTTTCCCCATAAATGTGAATAGAATTAATAAACTTATTTTTAGTAATATATCGGATGTTTCACCGGAAAAAATAAAATTATTAAATAAATCGGAAATGTTTTCAATTGTGTTTACAGCCCATTCGGGCAACATACCCGTACCAGAATCTGAGTCAGAGATTACCGGCGTTTTCTGTTCAATTGCACCAGTTTGCTGAAACAAAGTATCAAGAAGTGGAATTGATAGATAGACCGACGCCCCATGAAGAAAAGAGAACAAAAATGTACAAATAATCGCTACTGTAAGATGTTTCCAAAAAGGAATTACATAGGATAAAATTCTTTTATAAGTTTTCAAGTTCGCAAAAATTAGAAATTATTATTAAACAATGCCAAAGATACTCATTAGAGGATATGTATCCAAACAGCCCTCAATAGAGTTAATTTGAATTATATTACTAAATAAATGCAAAATACTAAACTAGTTTATTGAATAAATAATCTATAACATTGTAGTTATTCTTATTTTTTTCATAAATTCAATTACTTTATATCATGACAATAGATATTGTTTTTACCTGGGTAGATAATTCGGATCCCATTTGGGCATTAAAAAAAAAGGAGGCGGAAAAGCAATTTAGCAACTTATTACCGGAAGCTAACAGCGAAGCCCGATTTATGAATAATGATGAGCTAAAATACTCATTAAGATCAATTCATAAATTTGCTCCCTGGGTAAACAATATATTTATTGTAACAGATAATCAAATACCGGATTGGCTAAATACTTCTCATCCTAAAATTAATGTTGTTGATCATAGGGAAATATTTTATGATAAATCATATCTCCCAACATTTAGCGCAAGAGTTATAGAATCTCAAATCCACCATATAGAAAATCTGTCGGAACATTTTATATATTTTAATGATGATATGTTTTTAGGAAATACTTGCAAGCCTGATTATTTTTATACACAGAAAGGATTTGCTAAAATTTTTGTCTCCGAAATTATTCCTATACCAAATAAAAAATCATTCGACATTTCAAGAAGAAATATAAAAAAAAGGAATGATCACCAACATGCAATAGTAAACACTAGAAAACTAATACACTCAAGATTTAATAAATCAATTTATTACAACATCAGACATGGTGTTAAGCCATTACTTAAATCCGTTCTTGAAGAAGTAGAAACCATATTTAAAGATGATATACTAAAAACAATTCGAAATAATTTCAGAACAGAAAACGATATTTTACCTCTCCATCTTTTCAGCTATTATGCAATTATTAAAAAACTTGGTAAACCAAAATATCTAAAAACAGTAAGCTCAAAGAAAAAATTTTTAGATGGCTTTTCCTCAACTAATAAAAGCTCAACTTTCGGATATTTAAACCTGCATGAAAATAATGTTGAACAAAATTTAAATAATATAAAAGAGAGAAAGCCATTTATCATTTGTTTGAATCAGACACCTAAAACACCTCTAATAAGTATAGAGAAAATAAAAAAGTTTTTACCCGAATTTTACCCAGATAAATCCCCCTTCGAAAAATAAATGACTACTATAGTTGAATTGTTTGATTGAATTGAATTAAAGTGACAGTAAAATTAAAAAAAATTTTGAATTTCAAGCGCTGCTCTTTTACCGGCTTCCCCATCTAATTTATAAAAAAGCAATTTATTAGCTTTTTTTCTTTCCTCAGATTTTTCATCCGGATCTTTTATACATTCTTTAATTGCAGAAGTTAGTTCATCAAAACTGGATATTTGCAAACTAATGTTTTTAATTAGTTTAATAATTTCCGGAATCGTTCTTTCTGATTCCGGTACTTTAAATGTAATAATGGGTTTATCAAAAGCACAAAATTCACCTATTATTGAACTATAATCACCGATCAATAAATCTGATATCATTAGATAAGGTGTTGTATTATGCTCTCCAATAAAAGTTATTTTATCATTTTGTCTTAAATAGTCTTTGTATTTTAATTTTGCCCAAGTATGAACAGTTACTAAAATATTATATTCGGCGGAGAGTTGATCAAGATTATTTACCCATTTATCTATAGCAGATAATCCTGCAACATCCCAGGTTGAAGTAAATAGAATTGTTTTTTTACTTTCATCTATTTTACATTTTATCTTTATATCACTCAAATATTTTTCATCATATAAACCGTTAAAAGCGTTATCTAGTTTTGGATAACCAATCGCTTTTGTGGTTTTAATTCCTAGTTTTTTTGCGGTTTCAACTTGATCATCGCTGGAAACAAAGTAGATATTAAAATCATTATAATTATTTGCTGCCGTCCAACGTTTAAATTGATACAAACCATGGTCAAACCCGATTTTAATAATTTTTTTTACCGGAAATTTATATGGCATATGTCTGGCCATTATTACCACATTAGGAAATGATGGCATCTTAGCATACTGTATATTTTTCTTCCGTAAATATTCTATTGTTTTTTTATTCTTGGCAATTATTTTAATATTGGGTAGAAATTTTGAAATTGGTAAGAACATTTCATAATCTAAAGGATCAGCGCAATAAAATGCAACTTCTTTAGTTTTTCTGATTTTATCGGCAACTATCCATAACAACTTATACGGATAACTATATAAATAATAGGATAAAACCATATTAACTATTCAAATTTAGTTTGAATTTTCTTAAAAACTTCATTACTTGTGATAAATTTCATACAATTATGATGGTCCAAGGGACATTTTTTTGTTCCATGACTGCTGCATGGTCTGCAATCAAGATCGACTTGAAAAACAAAATCATTTTCCCTAATTGGAAAATATCCGATACGCTCTACAGTTGGTCCAAAAAAAGTAATTACATCAGTATTTACTGCATTAGCGATATGCATTGCCCCGCTATCATTGCACACCATCAAATCACATCTACCAATAATAGCTGCTGATTCTAATAAAGATAATTCACCGGAAAGGTTAACATAATTACTTTCCGGTTTAATTCTATAACAAATTTCATTTTCTACTTTACTGCCAATGAAAACAATTCCATAATTGTATTTATTTAACTTTGTTACCAACTGAAAGTAGTATTCTTCCGGCCACCTTTTTGTAAACCAATTTGAACCTGGAGCTATAGCAATTATTTTTTTTGAATCCGGCTTTAGCCTTCCTAGTATTTCATCTGCTTTTGCGAACATTTCATTTGTTGGGAAAAGTTCTGTGCTAATTGACAATTCATCATTTGTAAACGGTGATAATAAATGTAAGTTTTTTTTAATTTTTAAAGTGTTTTTTATATGCTCCAATTTATGTGTTAATAAAAATTGTGAAGCCCACCGCTCAAATCCCACACGCATTTTAATTTTTGCTAAAAGCAGAAGTAGTGCAGTTGTCATAGAACTATGTGGGGAGATAGCTAAATCGTATTTATTATTTCTTAGTAAAAATAACGTTTGGAAGAAGGCTTTAATTTTATTTTTTCTTTTATCAAAAAGAATAACTTCTTCTATATTAGGATTATTCTCTAATAAACTAACTGCCTGAGGTATTACCATAACATCTAAGGAAGAATTCGGAAACATTTTTTTCGTTTCTCTGATTAGTGGAGTAATTAAAATAACATCCCCAATAAAAGCTGTTTGTACGATTAAAATTTTTTTTATACTGCTTTTTTCTATCGACATAATTTCAGTAATTTTTCAGTTTATGAGTATGCTATATAACTCAATATTTTTATTAACCGTTGTCTCAATTGAAAATTTTTCCACCGTATTTAATGCATTTTTACCAAGAGCTTTTCTTTTCTCTTCGTCATCCATAAGTTTAATAACTGCATCAGATAATTCTTTAGGATTTTTTGGCTCAACCAATATTCCGTTATGATTGTTCGTAATTAGTTCCGGAATACCACCGGAACTAGCTGCAACTATTGGCAATCCTACCGAAAGTGCATCAATAATTGAAGTTCCCAAACCTTCTTTTTTTGAAGCAAGAATAAATAGATCGAACAATTTTAGAAATTGACCGACATCCTTTTGAAATCCACAAAAAATTACGTTCTCACTAATATCAAGTTCATGTACAAATTTTTCTATATTATTTTTTAGCGGCCCTTCCCCAACTAAGCATAATTTAACTTTTTTCCTTTTTTCAACAATAAGCTTAAATGCATTTATCAAATTAGGATAATCCTTATGCCCGGCAAATGCCGCTACGGTTCCTAAAACAAAATCATCGGAGCCAATATTTAACTTATCCTTTAATTCAGAATCTGATATTACATTTGAAAATTTTCTAATATCTGTGCCACTCCTAATAGTATAGAGTTTTTCTTCTTTTATTCCATCCTCAATAAGAACACTTTTAATAAATTCCGATATACAAATTAATTTATCAATTCTCCAATTATTGTATTTTAGCTGACTAAACAAATTCTTATTTATATGGAAATCTACACGTCGAACACAAATTAATTTTACATACGAATAAAATAGTTTAACAAAAAGAGCTATGCTTAAAGCATGGGCTGAGTGAGCTTGAATTATATTTATTTTATTGGCTTTACAATATTTTACTAATTTATACGAAGCTAGAATATCCAGCTCTCCCCTCATTTTTACTTCAATAAAAGGTAGTTTATTTAATAAACACTTTTTTGATAATTCAGAGGAAATATTACATGCTAAAACAGAATTAAAATCTCTGTTAACTAAGGCTTCATGAAGATAAAACACCTGCTGCTGTCCTCCTCTCCAAGAAGTTTCCGTATCAATATGTAAAATGTTTAATTTGTTGGATGCCATCTTTTAACATATTTTAGATAAACACCGAAGGAGGAGTTAATACATAATAGGAATCCGACTTTTCCATCCAAGAATCCTAATTGTAGAAAATACATCTTTATAAACTTATTGAAGCCCAATAAAATTGCAGCTAAAATTGATGACTGTTTAGGAGAATTATCCTGAGTTAATGCTATATCACTATACCTATTAATTTTGTTTATATGTGAGCTTATTGTCGGGTAGGTATAATGCAAAAATGGTTCTTCAATTCTAAGTTTTATCCCCCTAACAACAACAGACTCATGAATTTCTTTATCATTAAAATTTGCATCGTTGCGGTTAAATAATCTAACCGGATAGTCATTATTCCACCCGCAATGATTTATCTTTTTCCCAAGGTAAAATGAATGTCTTTTTATTTTATAACCTTGATGACCGGGATTATTAAGTATCTCTTTAATTTTATTTTTTAACGATTCGGGTACCTCTTCATCAGCATCTATCGACAAAATCCAATCATGATTAGCATTATCAACAGCAAACTTTTTAGTATTTCCAAATCCTTTCCACTCAGTTTGAATAATGCTACAATTATATTTTTTACAGATATCGACGGTTGAATCGTTAGAAAATGAATCGACAACAACTATTTCATCAACCCAGTCTAGAGATTTAAGGCATCGTTCAATATTCGATTCCTCATTATGTGTTATAATTGTGGCCGATATTTTATTTATCATACTTAGTTTAAATTTATGACTTCTACTTCAGCATCATCTAACGGATTATCATACCCATACTTGCAGTAAAACTCACCTTCATTTATCTTTTTTATTTGCTGTAAATTATAATCTTTGTTCACTCTTTTTCCATCTTTATGAAATGGTTCATGATATAAATGGATAGGATATTCGTTATAAAACGGGTTAAATCCGTAAACACCTGACTTATATAATCTTCTTCTAATATCATCATCTTCGTTTCCCCATCCAATAAATTTTTCATCGTAACCGTTTACATTAAGGTAATCTTGACGATTAATAGCACAAAAGCCACCTCTAATTTTGGGTTTGTTTTTGACAAGGAGAAGTTTGCGACCAACAAAACTAATGTAGTCTTTAAAAAATTGTTTTTTTATTTTAATTTTTTGTTCTGGTAATAAAAACCTATTAAAGTCATACTTACTTATACAATCTTCTGTAATATTTTCACTTTGCTTTTCAGTCAATCTGATTGGATAAGCAGTTAAAAACCGTTTTTCCTTTCTATTTTGAATAAATGTTTGGATATAGTTTTCTGTATGGATTACATCCTGATCAAAAAAAATTAAAAAATCACCTGAAGATGCTTTTACACTATTGTTTCTGCACCTTGCCAGTCTAAATCCCTTATGTTCTTGCCTTACTATTTTTACAGGGAATGATAAATCTTTAACAATTTCTAAAATACCACCTTTAATATCTTCATCTGACCCATCATCCGATAAAATTAATTCATCAGGAAAAATGGATTGATTTTTTAATGCTATAAGACTTTTTCGTAATAGGTGAACACGATTATAAACCGCAATAATTAGGGAAAACTTAACCACGATTACTCCAACTATTAATAATATATGTTGCAACTCTTTCAAAATGATTCCCGGGGGAAACAACTCTTTCCCAATTATTGTCCTTGGTTCTTTTATATACCGGGGCCTTATTATATACATCGTCCTTAATGTCCCCGTAAATCACGCTTATTTCAGTTATTACCCATTCACCATTAGTATTTTTTATAATATCATAAGACATTACTTTGTAATTCAGTTTACAAGAACATTGGTACACCAAATTCAATAGATCTTCCGGAATTTCTTTGAATGTAAATTTCCTGCTTCCACTAGCAAGTGGTTCATCTTCTCGATTATCTCTAAAAAATCCTAAAATTTCATCTCCATAACAAACCAGCCTGTAATCACCTAAATTATTTTTCTCAAATTCCTGAATCAGTAAATATCCTTTTTGTGCTTCACCTCTAAAAAATGTTTTAGCCCCTTTCCCAAATATTTTACGGACTTTATACTTTGCAATCATTTTAGAGTTTATTATAGAAACATTAGTGCTGCCCGCCCCTTCAGCTGATTTAAATATTAATGGGTATTCCGTTTTTTCAAAAAAATTAAAGGCATCCTTTTTATTATAAAACACTTTTGTATTTGGTATAGGGAAATCATATTGTGTAAATAAATAAAATTGAGCTACTTTGTCGTCATAGTGCCAATAGCTGTTATAATTAGGATAAACATCTATTTTTACTTCTTCATCAAAAAGATAAATTATTTTTTTAGCAAGTTTTTTAATTTTAGGGTTATGTTTAGCCGACCAAATTAAAGCATCCCATTTATTATTTAAAATTATTTCCAAATCATTTGCTAAAAAAGGATCTAATACTTTTACATTATAATTTTTTTGAAGAAGAATATTTTCAAATGATTTCCAAATACCATTTTTTGACTTTATCAGGGCAATCTTTTTCATTTAATAATATTCTTTTTTTTCAAATCAATTAATTCTAGAGAATATCTAAAATAATCTGTCCATTCATGGATTAAATATTTCCAATTGAATTCCCTTTCCAACTTTTCTCTTAAATTCTCCCCAGCACTAGGCAAAATATCTCTATTCTCCAATATCCATTTCATTTTTGTTTTTATCGCTTCATAATTTCTATCAACAATAAAACCATTTATATTATTATCTATTAGTTCAGGAACAATTCCCACATCGGTAGTTATAGACGGAACTCCGCAAGCAGCTGCTTCAATAACCGGTCTGGGAGTACCTTCTGTTCTTGAAGCACATATATATAGATCAAGAGAATTGTAAAATTTTCTCATTTCATTTTCGTTTGTAATAAAGCTATCTTCTTTAGCCTGAACTTTTAATTCAATTTCTTTGAATTCATTGCAAATCGGTTTAATGAATTCATGAAATCCTCTTTTCCCGGGATGATTATTTAAACTGCCTGTCCAACCCACCACAAATTTATCATTATTTATTCTTTTTTCAGGATAATATACTTCTAAATCGCAGGTATATTTAGTATGAATAACTCTTAAATGGGGTGAGAAAACATACCATAATTTTTTGCAGTGTGTATTAATTAACAAAGCCTTTTTTAATTTGTTAATAATTTTTCTTGATGGTTTAGAATTATAGCCTGGTGGAATTGTTTTCTTTTTATCCCATCTATGGTAGGATCTTATCCCTGTTATTACTTTATCAGTAGGAATTTTCTTTTTTATCAACGAAAAAAATAACCCGATATACATGGGAAATAACAGATCATAATTTTTATAATAATTTTCCCATTCTAATTCGAAATCAGGATAATAGCAAATATCCAATTGAAGATCAGACTTATTATATTTAACTAAATCCCTTGCATTTTTATCAAGCGCCCAATTAGGATGATCTGGAATTATTAGTACTTTTTTACTCATCTTCAGCTAACCTATAATTTTTAAATCCACCAATATTTTTACCACCATAAAACGTTTTTTCTAGCCAACTAATAAATCTGTATTTCATTGTTTCATGTTTATGAGGCTCTCTATATTGATTTGGTTTTCCATTCATTTGTAAATTATCTCGCCAATTAAACTTAGATATCATTTCTTCCATTACTACCGGATGGGTTTCATTAAATTTACCTAACAAATTAAGTGGACCATAATCAAATTCTTTAGGTGCTTTTTGATAATAATCTTTTGCTCTTTTTAGACCCCAATGAACTGAATCAAGAGCCTTTTTTTTATTTTGCATAAGTTGTGGAGGCCTAACCCAGCCATAGTGATATATTTCAGCATCAACCTTTGCAACAGTCAATTTAGAATGCCCTTCTTCTTGACGCGGATTGTCATAATACTCGAATTTTCTAAATGATTGCGCGCTCTGCCAAGAATGAATGTCGGGCATGTTCCTAACTATTCTAATTTCATTAGGATACCAACCATGACCAATGTGATAGTGCTTATAATCTCCCCAAAAATGTTTATATCTGAAAAGTAATCCTTCAACATCTGTTTTACTTAATAACTCTTCACATCTTTTTGTTATTATCGGCAAATATTTCTCATGCACAACTTCATCGGCTTGCAGATAAAATAGCCAATCGCCTGTACACTCTTTCATTGCTATATCAGTCTGAATAGAATTAATAATACCTTTTTTAAAATATTTTTCTTCCCAAATAGTATCAATTATTTTCACTTTAGGATTACCTATTGCTGCTATTTGTTCCCTTGTATTATCACCATCACTACTTTTCCCAACTGCAACTATAAATTCATCTACTATAGGAAGAATTGATTTTATTGACTCAACTACAGGGTAATACAATGAAATGCCATTACGGACAAACGAGAATCCACTAATTTTCATATTGCTCTATTTGCTTATAAATTTTCTGAAATAAATCTAAGATTTAAAAAATGATATTTAGATTACAAGATACCAAATCAGTTCATGTTAAAAAAACTCGTTAACCAATTTACTAAATTCATGAAAAGCGGCCATAAAGGGCTATAGATAAAAATAAATAGAAAAATTGTCCCATATATTCCGAGATTCTGCATTTTAGCGGTAATAGCGTTTGGAAATAGATCATAAACTATATGTGAACCATCAAGTGGTGGAATTGGTAGTAAATTAAAACAGAATAAGAATATGTTAAAGATTATTGTTAATCGAAATAAACTAAAGAAAATAGAGCTAAATTCGAAACCAAGGGAATTTATAAATACAAACACTAGATAAACAATTACTGCAAACACAAAATTTGACAATGGACCAGCTACAGATACAATAGCATCGTCTCTATGAAAATTTTTAAAATTACTTCTATTGACCGGAACAGGTTTAGCCCACCCGATTAACATAAAACCTGATGTGAAAGCAAGTATGGGCATAACTATGCTACCAATTATATCAATGTGCTTAATAGGATTTAACGTTAATCTACCTTGCTTATAGGCCGTATCATCACCAAATTTAAAAGCTAACAGTGCGTGCGAGTATTCATGTATACTCAATGAAATTAAAAAAATTGGAAGAAAATAAAATAGAAGAATTAATTTTTCACTTATTTGTATTTCAGGCAAATTTAACCTCTAGGATGAAAATCTTTGTGAATTTGTTTTATATACTCTCTATCAATATGAGTATATATTTGAGTTGTGGATATATCGGCATGACCCAACATTTCTTGAACTGCCCTTAAATCTGCTCCGCCTTCCAATAAATGAGTTGCAAACGAATGACGAAAAGTATGGGGGTGTACTTCTTTATCTATTTCAGCTTTTTCACAGTATTTTTTAACTATTTTCCATATTGCCATTCTTGATAATTTAGATCCCCGCGAATTTAAAAAAATTATATTTTCACTCTTCATTCTTTTTTGCAACAATGGCCTAACCTTCTGAAGATAATTTGTTATCCAATCGATTGCACTTTTCCCTATTGGAACTATTCTTTGTTTAGATCCTTTTCCCAGCACTCTAATGATCTCTTCTTCAAAAAAAAGATCGGAAATTTTAAGATTAAGTAACTCAGATACCCTTAATCCGGACGAATAGAGTAATTCCAGTATAGCTTTATCCCTCATGCCTAAATTAGTTTTTATATTTGGCTGATCTAAAATTTTTTCTACCTCAATAAATGACAATACAGTCGGTAAATCCCTGCTGATTTTCGTTGAGGTTAACCTAGAAGCTGGATTTTTCTCTATATATTCTTGCATGTGCAAGTATGAAAAAAAACCTTTAATTGAGGAAGAATATCTACTAACTGATGCTGAATTTATACCCTCTGATCTTTGGAGTTCAAAAAAATCAGTCAGAATTTTATAAGTAACATTACTAAAATCAGCTATTTTCTTTTTTTCCAGAAAATCAAAAAGTTTTTTTAAATCAGTTTTATATGAGTTGATTGAGTTTTCTGATAAATTTTTTTCAATTTTGAGTAGTACTAAATATTCTTTCAGAAAGTCCTGCATTATTCACCGGAATTTTCAGGAATTTCACTCTCTAGTTCATCTTGTTTCGGATATCTAATTCTTTTATGATGCAGTGCAATTAATGTAGAGCAAAATGATTTTTTAATCTTTGTTAAATCAGCAATAGTGAGAGGAGAATTTTCTAATTGACCTTCTTTTAATCTACCGTTAATAATATTAGTCACAATATTTTCAATTTTTTCCGGAGTAGGTTCCGTCATAGCTCTAACAGCAGATTCACAGGCATCCGCCATCATCATAAGTGCAGTTTCTTTTGTTGCAGGTTTTGGGCCCGGGTATCTAAAATCTTCAATTCTTACATTTTCCTCATTCTTTTCCTCTATAGCTTTTTCATAAAAGAAAGAAACAAGCATTGTTCCGTGATGAGTGGCAATAAAATCAATTATCTCACTTGGTAAATTTTCTTCCTCGGCCAATCTAACTCCTTGTGGAACATGTTCAATAATTGTCTTGGCACTTTCCTCCGGAGTAAGATTATCATGTATATTATAATTATCCATTTGATTTTCGACAAATGCATTAGGATTAAGAGATTTACCTATATCATGATACAATGCTCCCACTCTAACAAGAAGCGAATTTGCATTAACTTTTTCAGCAGCACTTTCAACCATATTTCCCATCGTTAGTGAATGATTAAAAGTACCTTGAGCATGTTTAGCTAAATCTTTTAGAAGTGGAGTATTATAGTCACTTAATTCTAGTAGTGTAATATCCGTTGTAATTTTAAAGATTTTTTCAAAAAATATAATTAATCCATATGTTAGGACAGGACTGAACAACGCATTTGTTGCAGCAAACCCGCATTGAATAAGTATTTCTTCCCAAGGAGCAAATCTTTCCATACCAAACGCTATAATACTTACTACATATCCAAGTAAAATAAATAAGAATGATCTGAATATTTGATTTCGATTTTTTATATCCCGAACGGTATATGCAGCTAATGCACCTGCAAATAAATTCATTACTGATAATGCATAGTCGTTACCTCTTAAACCACCAACTATTAATGCCATTAACACGGTTGAATAAAATCCAACTCTTGAGTCAAAAAATATTGTTAACAACATAGAAACAACAGGGACCAGAATTAGAAGCTGAATTGGTGCATTTACATCTATCTGATTAATTAGAAAAGCGATAAAACTGATCAATACCATTATAATTGATATTAAGAATATTTTAGAGTTGTCGTATAGAATTCGTTTTCTAAATAATACAATATAGATACTAAATAAACCAACAAGAGTTAAAACATGCAGTAATTTGCCAAGAGATTGTAAGAGCTTGGCCCATACTCCTATTTCTTCTCCTTTAGCAATTCGATAAGATTCTATTTTAAGTTTTATTTCCGGGGTAATTCGATTATGTTTTGCAACTATTCGCTCGTTTTCTTCTACAAGTCCGATATTCCTCGATACTTTATCTTGAGCTAACCGTATTTGTTCTTGAGTTTGGCTATAATTTAAGTTTATCGTTGGCTTAACAAAATGTTCAACATATTCAAATAATATTGAAAATATGCTATAATCATTTTTTAAATAGCCATCAATTAATCTATCAATTCTTTGTTCATTTCCAACTTTGTCTAAAAATCTTCTTTTGGGTACTAAATTTTCAAATTTACCATCCCTTATTGCAATTGTATCCTTAACAATTTCACTATGATTTACATTAAGGAAATTCCGTAAGTAAATTTCATCAATTAAACTTGTTATAGTGTTAAATATTTTACCTATAGAATTATTAAATGTTACCGAAAGTGAATTTTCATATTTTCTAATATTTCTTAATTTCTCAATAGATTTTTCAGACAGAAATGTAACTTTATTATCAATAATATTTGATTTAAGTTGCTCATCAAGAATTGAAAGGAGATCTGAATTGAATTTTTTTATAGAATCAATTACGGCTGTTTTAATAGTATGATTAATTTCAAATACCTGATATACTCTCTCTGCGGCGCGTATTTTCTCAATCCGATAAGTTTCCGCATCTTTTAAAATTTCAAAGGGTATGGAAGCGATAAGATCATCCTGTATCCAAATAGAACCAACTGCCACATCTGATTCAAGAGATTCACCCCTTGGAAACATCCCCGCAATAAGAAGTGATGCAACCAAGACAATAAAAATTCTTAGCTTAGAATTGGACTTTATTTTTTCTTTTAGTTCCTTTTTTGACACTTTATTCCTTTTTAGCATCTATAACTTTTTTAAGAAAATCTGAAACGCCATCTTCATTATTAGTTTTGTCTAAAGTATAATCAGCCATACTTTTTATTTCTTCTACAGCGTTTGCCATAGCAATTTTTAATGCTTTTGTTCTAAAGAGTGATTTATCATTGTACCAATCACCAAGTACCGCACTTTTTTTTATGTTTACCTTAAGATGTTTTAACAATCTTAAAAAGCCATCGCCTTTGGAGCATTTTTTGTTTCTAATTTCTAAAAAATATACACTATCATGATCTTGTGATTTATAGAACGAAGTCCTAAGTCCAATAGCGCTAGGAAATTTCATTTTTTCTTCAATTTTTTTTATTGATTTTTTATAGTCACCACAAATAATAATTTCTAATGTTTTTTTAACATAATCCTCGTAAGAATCAATCTGAGAAAAATTTGCTTCGTATTTTTCCATAAGCTGTGGTACAAGTGAGTTTGATGCAGTGTAATAAATAGCCTCATCATGACTGAGAGCTACTTTTAATAGATCATCTTCAGCCATTTTAATAGCTTTATTTACATAGGATGATTTTATATATCGTTCATAAACTATTTTATTTGATGGATAACTCTTGATTATTGCGCCATCTAGAGAAACCAGCGGAGTTTCTAAACCCAACTGTGATGCATAATCTACTATTGTATTATGTAATCTTCCAGTTGCGAACGAAAACTTCATACCCATTTTTTTTAATTCGTGAATGTATTCAATTGACTTTTCCCCTATTTCACCATACTCGTTTAATAAAGTTCCGTCTAAATCAAATACAATAATTTCCAGCTTTTTTAATAATTTCTTGTCTAACATAGTAATTCAAAAAATACTTAGTTCTTATTTAAATAACTTAATAAAGTTCCTATTAACAAAGTGGCCGCAACACCAATTAAGGTAAACCACGTCCATGCAACAAGATTGAGAGAAATGACAGTAACCATTATAAAAATTCCAGAGGTAAAGCCTGCTAAAGCGTCTTCTTGTTTGGCCTCTTTTACGAAAAGTCCGAGCATAAAAGTACCTAATAATCCGCCATAAGTAAATGATGCAATACTGAGAGCCAATTCAACAACAGTTTGTGGGGAATTCATAAAAAATATTGCTGCAAAAATTAGAAGTACCGCCCACATAAGAGTAAACAATCTTGATACTCTAAGATCATTATTTTTATTCCTATTTTTATGAAATGGGTTGTACAGATCGAGCATAGTAGATGAAGATAATGAGCTAATTGATCCTGCTAACGTAGACATCGCAGCCGCAAATAATCCTGCAATGATAATTCCGGAAAATGGTGATGGCAAACTCTCAATAATAAATTTCGGAAAAACTTCATCAGATCTCATGTCAAGATTACCATAATAAGCAAATAGCCCAACACCAAGAAGAAGAAAAATAACAAACTGAACAATTACAAGTAATCCACTTCCAATAATTGCTTTTTGAGCTTGTTTTAAACTATTAGTACTTAATAACCTTTGTACAATAAGTTGATCTGTACCATGAGAAGCCATTGAGAGAAATGTTCCACCTAAAATTCCACTAATAAGCGTGTAAGGCTTTCCAAAAAATTCTCCTAACGAAGAACCAAAATTTAAATTAAATAACTCGAGTTTATTATCAGGCTTCGCCGCTTCAACTAGAGAATGGAATCCCTCTGGCAAATAATTATTAAGGAGAAAATAACCGGCTAATATGGCTCCTCCCAAATATATTACCATTAAAATTACATCAACCCAAATAATTCCCTTTACTCCACCAGTAATAGTATAAGCCAAACTTATCACTGCAATTATAATTATTGCTGTTGGATAATCAACATTCAACATTAATTTTAGAGGTATTGCTGTTGCAAACAATCTTACCCCATCAGCAGCAGTTCTAGTGAATAAAAATACAATAGATGAAAAAGATCTGGTTTTTGAACCGAATCTTTTTTCCAAAAAAGCATAAGCAGTATTTAATTCGCCGGAAAAATAAGCTGGAAGGAAAAATTTAGCTATAATAATTCTGCCAATTAAATAACCGAAAGTAACTTGCAGGAAATTTAAGTTTGTTAAATATGCCAGACCGGGAATAGATATAAATGTAAGAGTACTTGTTTCAGCAGCCACAATTGAAAAGCATACTGCCCACCATGGAACCGATTTAGATCCTAAAAAATAATCTTCAACGGATTTTTGTTTACCACCTTTAAGAATACCAAATAATGCTACACCAATAAGAAATATTACTATTATGGCGTAATCAAAAGTTCTATCCACACGACACCTAGATTGCTTTTAATTCATTTACAGCTTCTTCTACAGTTTCTTTAATTGGTAGGACTCTATTTAACTGAGATATTTCGATTAAAGTTCTTACACTTTTCTGAGGAGATGCAAGTCTTATATTTCCTTCATTCGATTGAATAATTCTAAATGACAAAAGAATCGCACTAAGACCGGAACTATCGCAATATTCAATCTCAGATAAATCAAAAACCAACTTTTTTATATCTTCAGCAGAAAGTAAGATTGTTAATTCACCTTTAACCAAGCCTGCAATAGAAGCATCAAATGATTTTTCCATCAACTTAAAAATTGTAACATCATCGATTCTTTTAAACTCAAAATTTATATTTTCGTCCATTTGCATAGTTAATTTATATTATTCCAATAGTTAATTAAACAAACAACTTCTTAAAACATCTTTAATGAATTTAATAAATTTCTATATGATATTTCAGAATTAATTTTCGTATTTACAAGCTGAAAATTATAAAGTTTTTCTAAACCGGACTTCTTAAAACCGACTTTAAACTTAGCATTGGTTAAACTAGTAATTGCAGCTAAAAATAAGTTAGTGTCTCTTTCAAGATCAATTAGAACGTCAAAGCTATGTTCACTAATACTTTTAATATAACTTTTGCTGGGTAATCCAAATTTTGTGATATCATCAAATGAATAACTAATATACTTATAATGATGAGTAATGTTAATTGTATTCACTTTATGTTCAGGTAAAAACAATGTTATTTTTTTTTTATGAATACTAAAATATTTTGCAACATCAAAACTATTACTAAAATCAGAATCGCTTAGAGGAAGAATAATAAGATAATTAACGGAATTTTCAATGAAATCGTTAAAAGAAAAAGTATTATCATATTCCCTAAACATCTTTTTCCTAAAAATATAATACCCAACCCTATTTTTATAATCTTCTAACAAGTCTTCAGTTTCCTAATAGAGAGATAAATTCATTTTCGTTAATTACAGAAATATTAAGTTGTTTTGCTTTTTCCAATTTCGAACCGGCATTTTCACCGCCTAAAACATAATCGGTTTTTTTGCTAACTGATCCCACAACTCGTCCACCTCTTTTTTCAATCTCAGCTTTGGCTTCTTCTCTTGTAAAGTTATTTAATGATCCGGTAAGTACAAAGGTTTTTTCTCTTAAACTTTGATCAACATCTTTGCCTTCCGATATATGAAAATTTAATCCGGCCCCCATTAATTTGTTAATAATATCAATGTTTTTTTTGTCGGAAAAAAATTCAACAAGACTTGTAGCAATGCTTGGACCAATTTCATTCACATTTTCAATTTCTTCTTTACCGGCCTTGATGATTTTATCAATACTTTTAAACTCATATGATATTTTTTTTGCCACTCCGGCTCCAACATATCTTATTCCTAAAGCAAACATAACTTTTTCAAAAGGTTTTTGTTTACTTTCTTCAATCGCTTCAAGCAAGTTATCTACACTTTTTTCCCCTAATCTCTCTATTGAAATTAATTTTTCTCTTTTTTCTTTCAACTTATAAATATCTACATACGATTCTAAAAATTTTAAATCAACAAATTGATCAATGAGAGATTTGCCAAGGCCTTCTATGTCCATAGCTCCTCTCGATGAAAAATGTTCGATTTGACCTTTTATTTGAGCGGGACAAATTGGATTAATACAATAGATTGCAACTTCGTCTTCAGGAAAAATTAATTTTTCTCCACATTCCGGACATTTTTCCGGAATAGCTGTTTTTTCAGTTTGTCCATTTCGTTTTGAAAAATCAACTTCAATTATTTTTGGAATGACATCTCCACCCTTTTCAATAAATACGGTATCACCAATTCTAATATCTTTTCTTTGGATCTCATCTCTATTATGTAGCGTGGCTCTGCTAATAGTCGAACCTGCTAAAAAAACCGGTTCAAGCTCAGCAACAGGAGTAACTGCGCCGGTTCTTCCGACTTGCCATATTATGTTTGTTAAACTGGTTTTTGTTCTTTGTGCAGCAAATTTAAATGCTATAGCCCATCTGGGAGATTTAGCTATATTTCCCAATTCGGTCTGATAATTAATATTATTTACTTTTACAACAACTCCATCAATCTCATATGGTAACTCCGATCTTTTTGTATCCCAATGCCTGCAATAATCGATGACTTCATTTATTCCGGAACAAAGTTTGGCATTATTATTTGTTTTAAATCCAATTTTCCGTAAAAATTCTAAATTATAATAATGATGAGTAAAGGATTTTTCCTCTGAAAGAAGGTAATAAACAAAAATATCCAAAGGTCTTGAGGCTACAGCTTTTGGATCTTGCAATTTTAGTGTTCCTGCGCTTGAATTTCGAGGATTAGCAAATGTTTTTAACCCCTCTTTTTCTCTTAGTTCATTAAACTTTCTAAACTGTCCAACCTCCATAAATACCTCCCCTCTAACTTCAAATTGGTTTGGGATCTCAATTTCTGAAGATGAAACAGATAGCGGGATTGATCTAATGGTTTTAATATTTGTGGTAACTTCTTCCCCCACAAAACCATCGCCTCTTGTAGTTGCTTTATTTAAAATACCATTTTTATATATGATGCTGATAGAAGCACCGTCAATTTTAAGTTCAGCTACATATTCTATATCTTCATCTATTCCCAGCATATTTTTAATACGTTTATCAAATTCTAAAAGATCATTCTCTTCGTAAGAATTTGATAAACTTAGCATTGGAGTGTTATGTTCAATGGAAGGAAAATTTTTTGTTAAATCTGAACCCACCCTTTGAGTAGGTGAATCTGGTGTAATTAATTGAGGATAATTATTTTCTAAGTCTATTAATTTTTTATAAATTTTATCATATTTAAAATCACTTATCTTACTTTTGGATAATACATAATAATGATAATCATATTCTCTGATTTTACTTTTTAAATCAGAGATCTTTTTAGTGATCTCATCAATTTTCTTCATTTAATATTGGTGTTCTTCTTAAATATTCAATTCCGTTTTGAGTTATAAATATCTTTCTAACTTTACCGGGAGATCCTTTAAATTGTAAATCATTATTATTCAACAAAAGATTCACTCCACCAGAATTACCTATATGCAAATAAAATTTATCTTTTGCAGTAACAACTTTTGTAACTCCATTTTCTATCATAAACTCGGTATTATTTTCACCATCAGATACTGTTCTGATCCAGGATTTGCCTTTGCCAACTATAGTCAAAGTTAATAATCCCTTTTGCAATGGTTGTACAACATTTGTAACAGGATTATTACTTTGAATTTTTGTACTGGCTTTTATCTGCTCAACACCTTTGGGTTCAATTTTAGAATAATCACTAATATTAGAATTTTGGGGATCAATTATTTTATTTTCATTTGAATCTTTTACTTGTTCAGATTTTATTATTTCATCAAATGGCTTTTCAGTAATTATTTCATTACTCGTATCAACTAAGAAAACTTTATAAATAATAAAAATTGAGAGGAACATAACGATTGCAGTAATAATATAATAGAGGTTTTTATCCTGCCTCTTTTTTTCTGTAGTTAACTCCGGTTTAGTATCATTTTTTGCTGCTTGAGAAACTTTCTTTTTGATTTTTTCTTCCGGTTTCTTTTCAATTTCCGGCTCATCCAAATCCGCAGTTTTTTCATAATCTAATCCTTCTTTTGCCATTTCGTATTTTGATAAGATTTCTGACGAACTTAATTGAACTGCTGATGCATATTGTTTAAGAAATGCTCTTAAGTAAACTTCCGGAAGAACCGAAAAGTCGCCTTCCTCAATTGCCATTAAATACTTTTTATCAATTCGAGTCTTAGTATTAATCTGCTCAATCGTAATATTATTTTTTTCTCTTAATTCTTTTAATTCGTTTCCGAATTTTTTTAGCAATAAATTGCTCATAATAGAACACTTGATTTAAAATTTTCTAATTAGTTTAGCTACAAAAGCGCCGTCTATTTTATGCTTATGCGGTAATGTTTGAACACAACCGTTTTCATCTAAAACATCAGGAACGCATTGATTGTCTAGTTTTACAAATTCAAAATTTTCATTACTTTCTAAAAACTTTTCAACAATATTAATATTTTCTTCAGGTTCGGTTGTGCAAGTGCTATAAACTATAGTTCCACCATTTTTTACCAGCTGCCCTGCTTTATTAAGAAGAGCAAGCTGCACTTTATTAATTTTCCTTATATCACCAAAATCTTTTTTCCATTTAATGTCTGGTTTTTTAGTTAAAGTACCAAGTCCACTACAAGGAGCATCTACAAGAATACCATCAAAATTATTTTCATTAAATTCCAATGAATCTGCAACAATTGATCGAACATTTGTTATTCCTAATCTAGAAATATTTTTTTTAAACACTTCAAGTCGACTTTCAAATTTATCAAGGGCTACAATTTCACCTTTGTTTTCCATCATATCAGCTAAAAAAGCTGTTTTCCCGCCGGGAGCAGCACATAGGTCCAAAATTTTCATCCCGGGTTTTGGGTCTAAAACTTTGCAAGAAAAGCCTGTACTTTCATCTTGAATTGAGAAGAATCCTTTTTGAAAATATTCCCAATTGGTAATGTTTGTTAAAGAACTAAGTTGCAGATATTCCTTATTAAAATTACCTTCCTTAAATCCTAAATCAACTGATTTTAATAATGATTTTAAGTTATCTACATTAGTTTTAAGCTTGTTAACTCGTATAGTGTGTGAAGGCTTTTGATTATTAGCTATCAACAATTTTTCGGTTGCTTCCGACCCAAACCTAGCAATCCACCTTTTAACCATCCATGTTGGGTGCGAATAGTAAGCCGACAAATACGAAACTTCATCCTCTTCTTTATTCGGATATCTAATACCTTTTCTATTTCTGATGATATTTCGGAGTACTGCATTGGTTAAATTAGCGGATTTTTCACCTTGTAGTTTTTTTACAAATTCAACTGATTCATAAACTGCTGCGTGATCGGGAACTCTATCCAAAAATAATATCTGATATAAAGCCACACGCATAGAATTTTTTACATTGGGGATACACTTAGAAAATTGTCCTTTATAAAATCCATTGAGAATCCAGTCGATACGGCCTAGCCATCTTATAACACCATGAACAATTTCGAATAGCAGAGCTTTATCTTTACTATTTAACTCGGAATTTTTTATCTCAATATCTAATAATTTATCAAGGTACGCATCTGTTCTATCAACCCTATTTAAAATTTTAATAGCAAGACCGCGTACACCTGAATATAAATTTTTACTTGTGCCTAAATTAAATTCTTGCAAATTCATAAAAATTTCTTTCTCTCTTCAGCAATAACGATAAAATACAATATGGTTAATTTAATAAAAAGAAGTGAAAATAAAATGGTTCTGATTGATAAGATATAGTGGAAAGCAGCTTTCTCTATTAAAGAAAATAGAGAAAGCTAAAAATTATTTTTTTAATCCGTATTTCTTATTAAATCTTTCAACTCTACCTGTTGAATCTAGTAATTTTTGTTTACCAGTAAAAAACGGATGACATTCAGAACAAATTTCCAACTTTATATGATTTTGTGTTGACCTAGTGGTAAATGCATTACCGCAAACACATGTTACTTCACAATTCTGATATGTTGGTTGTATTGCTTTTTTCATAATCTTTCCTGTTAAAATTTAGCTTTAAAAGATAACAATAAAAAAAAATAATATCAATTATAAATGAGTTATAAAACTATTTCAAATCTTTTTGATTTTGTCTCATTACTTTTTTTATAGAGTCCATTCTAGCTTTATATACTTCAACATATTTTTTATCAACTTCCTCTCTTATAAAAAAACCATTAAAATATGCAGAATTATTTCTTCCTGCTAAAGCTGCTCTTCTATCAATGCTAGTAGATTTCTCCCTTTTATTTAAAACTTCATCCAAATTTGTTGACTGATAGTTTTCAAATGGAAAAGTTTGTTGTTCGATTTCAGAATCAGCAACTAATTCTTCATCCGATTGAACTACTTCATCAGTTTTGGGTGCACTTTCTGATTCCTCCGGGTTAATAATTACAACATCTGTTTCACTAACTTTCTTTTCCTTTCCAAAAAAACCAGCAATATTTGAAGAATTTGAAACATTTCCAACCTCTGTTCTTAACTTAGGTTGAATTTGAAATGGATTTTCAATAGAACCAGAATTATTAAAAACCGTTAAAAAAAGCAACAAAGATGCTGCTATAACTCCGGCAGCAGGGGCAAAAATTTTCCAAGGTAAAAATTGAACTTTATCAGGAGTGTTTAAATCGAAATTTCTATTCTTGATTTTAACACTAAGATTATATTCAAAATTATCAGGCGCATGCTCCTTAGGAAGTTCTTTTAGGAGTTTTACAACGTGTTTGTATTTATCCTCATTATAATTGTAAAGATCTTTACTCATATATTACCCACTGTATATATTTTTTAATAACTCTTGTAAGTGTTTCCTACCTCTATTTATTCTCGATTTAACTGTACCAATTGATAATTCAGTAATTTCAGCAATTTCTTCATAAGATAATCCTTCAATGTCTCTTAAAATAACTACCTCTCGGTACACCGGTTTTACTTTAAGAAGAGCTTTCTGTATAATTTCTCCTTTCATTTGACTATCTGTAGATCTTTCGGGAGAAACGAATGAATTATCTTCTATTTGAACCTTTTTTTCTTCATCATCATTATTGAGTGAAAATATTGTTCTTCTTTTTCTTCTCTTAAGTTCGTTTCTTGCCAAATTACCGGCAATTGTATAAATCCAGGTCGAAAACTTTGCAAAAGATTTATAAGAATCTTTATGCAGATAAAACTTTATCATAGTGTCTTGCACAATATCAGTGCAAATATCTCTATCACCTAAAAATCGATAGACATAATTTGTTAAAGGATCCTTAAATCTGCTAACCAGAATTTCATAAGCCTCAATGGTATTATGATCCTGAAATTCTTTAATTAATTCTTCGTCAGTAAGCTCAGTAAGTCTTTTCTTCAATGATCTTTATACTTTTGTTATTATAAAATAGTTTCAATTAATTCTAAAATTATTTCCGTTATTGGTAAATATTTCAGAAAGTAACATTGTTGATAACGTTTTTTGATCTATATTTGTTGTTTTTAATGCTAAATCCGTATTATATAAGGCTTTAGATGCTCTCAAGATTTTACTTTCATCTCTAAAATAAGAGGCATTTTTACAATTAATATAATAATATTTTGATACCCCTATCGCCTTAGAAGCATCAATATCAGAAAGTTTTCGTTTTTGTAATTCCAAAGACTGGGCGATTACTGAAAAATACTTTGTTAACATGTTAACAATAAAAATCAAATCCTTGCCATGATCAATCAAATTATTAATTACTTTCAGTGAATCAGTGGTTTTTCCCTTTCCAATTGCATTTAATAAGTCAAAGATTGAATACTCTTTTGTAGCTGAGGAAAGTTTTTTTATATCATCAGTTGTTATTTCTTCATTTTCAGGCAAAAAACTCTTAAATTTCTGTAATTGCATCTCTAATAACGATTTATCTTCTCCAACAATTTCCAGAATAGTTTTAACATTCTCTAAATTTATTTTAAATCCGATTTGGTCACATCTTTTCTTTACCCAATTCTCTAATTCCCCGCCTTTTAATTCTCTCGCTTCAAACATTAAAGATTTAGATTGCATGGAACTATAAGGTTCTGATCTAAGATTACTTATATTATCATAATTAGCTATAACCAGAATTGTTGTTTCACTGGGATTGTTTAAGTAATCAACTAAAAGTTTTTTATTATTATAATTTTCAAAATTTTTTACGATCAGTAGTTTTTTTTCAGAGCCAAAAGGAAAAGTATGAGCTAAATCAATTAAGTCAATAATATTAGTTTTTTTTTCAACATTTATTGTTTCATAATCAAAGTCGGAAGTTAAGAGCGGCTTAATTTTATTAGAAATACTTTTAATTGCATTATTAATTGTAAAATGATCTTCTCCAAACAAAAAAAATAGCGGCTTAATATCATTAATATCAAATTCTGATAATAGTGAATAAATAGAAGATGTATTTTTTTTATTACTATACATTAATTTGTATGATATGTAGAATTTTATTTATTTAGTTCTTTTCTCAACTGTAACCTTATTCATCACAACATCTTTTAACGGTTTATCAAAAGGTTTTGCAGTTGCTACATTCCCAATACTTGTTACTACATCTAATCCGTTAACTACTTTTCCAAATACCGAATGTTTTCCATCCAGCCATGGAGTAGGCACTAGGGTAATAAAAAATTGACTACCATTTGTGTTAGGCCCAGCGTTAGCCATTGATAGAGTACCTGGCCCAACATGTCTTAAATCATCATGAAATTCATCTTCAAAAGATCCGCCAAAAAAGCTCTCACCACCTGATCCGGTGCCTGTTGGATCTCCACCTTGAATCATAAAATCGGTTATAATTCTATGAAAAATTATACCGTCATAATAACCTTTAGAAGCTAAACCAATAAAATTTTCGACAGTTTTAGGAGTTTTATCTGCAAAAAGTTCTATTTCAATGTCACCCATATTTGTGTTAATATTAGCAATTAATATCTCATCTTCTTCAAGATTCATTAATTCTTTCACTTTTACCTCATATATATTTTTTTGATTATTTGTAGCTGGTTTATCATCTATTTTATCTTGCTGACATGCAAAAAACAAAAACCCGATTAAAACTACATATATTATATTCTTCAATTTATTCCTCCGGCTATGGATTAATTATATTTTGTGTAATCATAATAATAATTCCGGCACCTACTATAATCCTATAAATAACAAATATAATTGTAGAGTTCGATTTAAGAAATTTCAGTAAAAATCCAATTGTCAGGTACCCGCTTATTGCTGAAGCAATAGTAGCAATTGACAAAGTAATTATTCCCGAATAATTAATAAATTCAAGGGCCTCATATAGTTGTAATAATCCACTTCCAAGAATCGCAGGGACACTAAGTAAAAAAGAAAACCTGGCTGCGGTTTCTCTTTTAAATCCTAAAAATATTCCGGCAGTTATTGTTGTTCCTGATCTGGAAGATCCCGGTATTAACGCAAGCGACTGTGCAAATCCAACAATAAGTGAATCATACCATTTTATATCGTTAAGATCTTTTTTAAACTTTCCTAATTTTTCGGCAATTGCTAAAATTATACCTAATACTATTAAGCTTGTGCCAATAACATATAAATTTTTTGTTAAAGCTCCTTCAATTAAATCTTTAAAGCCAAGCCCTATTATTACTACCGGAATAGACCCTATAATAATATACCAACCCATTTTAGAATCGAAGGATTGATTTGTAAAGGATTTTCTTTTTATAAAATTATCTTTTATAAATTCAATTGTAATATGCCATAAGTCTTTCCAAAAATAAATTAATATAGCCAATAAGGTACCTAACTGAATTACAGCTATAAAAGAAGTCCATTGTTCGGGGTTATCAACCGAAATTAAATTCATCAATTTACCGGCAACCGTCAAATGTCCTGTACTGCTAATTGGAAGAAATTCAGTTAATCCCTGAACAATCCCTAGAATAATTGCTTCAATAATGCTCACATTTTTCCTTTAAAAGTAATAAACTGTTCCGAGTTTCAAGCCAACGCCAAATGAATTTAAATTAAATGTGCCCTCAGTTAATGTATTAATTTCTCCTGGAAGTTCATATCTTATTTCTCCGGCAATTATAGCATAAAAATTTCCACCTAATCTAGTATCGCCTTGTGCTTTAAGTAATAATCCGAATCCTGTTGTGGAGTAGCCCTCAGTAGTTCCGTAAAGTTTTTCTTCAACCTCTGCAAAACGAAGACCTAAACCCCCACCCAATTTAAATTTATAATTCAGTCCGTTAATAACGTAATACCCGATGATAGAAGGTTTATATTGTGCCAACTGCAGGTCATAAACTCCACTAGAAAAATTTGAATTATATGAAAAAATATTATATGTCAACTCAGCACTTATTTGATAATTATCATTCAAGTTGTACCCAATTTCAGCAAAAAAATCTGCAGAAGTATTAAACGAGGCCAGGTCATCCGAAGCGGAGAAATTTGAATTTATATAATCTCTTAGATCAGGGGAGCTAAAAAAGTGTAATCCCATTCCCGCACTTACATCATATTGTGCACAAATAATTGTGGTAACATAAAAAAAGAGTGCTACTAAGTATTTTTTCAAATTTCACCTGTTTTCGATTTAAAGACTGTAATAAAATTAGCAACTGGTAAGCCCTTTAAGGCTTGACGTTTGTTTATATAATAAGTCAGGATTATTGTAAAGAGAATAAATAATATATATGTTGTTGCATGGGTAAGAAGGGCAAAGGCCCCGCTAATTTCACTTGAAAAATTAAATAATCCGACTAACACAGAAATCACTATTAAATGATATGATCCGGTGGCCCCAGGAGTTGGTATAATAACACCAAATGCGCTAATAGTCATAACAATCCATGCCATTGCAAAATCGACGTTTTGAATTTTATCCATATGAAGAATATAAAATCCTATATATGCGGTTAAACCATATAAAATCATTATTACAATAGATAGAAGAATAACGGATAAAAAGTTCTTACTCCCCTTCAAACTCGCAAATCCATCGGTTAATAAATGAAAAACTCTTCCTAAGCCATCAGCAATTTTCTGAGAAAATTTACCAACAACACTTAAAATTACATTATAAAATTTTTCCTTAAATCTTACTAATAGAAAGAGAAATGCAATTAATATAAATATCATAAAAAAGCCGAGATAAAGAGTAGATCTCAGCCAGGTTAGTTCCTCATACAAATTACCCGAATAAATAGCTACACTAATTAAAACGGAAAATCCTAATACCAGAATATCAATAACTCTCTCCAATACTATCGTTCCTACCATGGAAGTCCTGGATATATTCTCCCATTTACCTAAAAAAAGACCTCTATAAAGTTCACCTAATCGTGGAACTACACAATTTACACCATAACCGACCATGGTAGCACCAAATAAATTTAGGAGAGATGTTTTATCTTTAACTGAGTGGATAATTATTTTCCATCGATATGCACGTGCAATATGAGAAAGTAACCAAACTACTAAATAAACTGCAAGCCAAAAAACAGAAATAGTTTTAAGAATACTCATTACCTCCTCAATATTTATGTTATTAAATGCGAGATAAAGAAATAACATCATGAGAACTAGAGGAAATAAATAACCAAATAATTTTTTAATTCTATCCATAGATTATCGCAGATCAATTAGTTTTGTATTTTTATTTTTTTTATATATAAAAAGAGATTTATCCACTGATTTATTAACTCTAATATCTTGAAATTTAAGAGTGAACGAGCTTCCTCCAAAATCGGTTACAATAATTTTATTTATTAAATATTTTTCATCTATCCATAATTTTGCAGATTTAAATTTTATAGTGCTATCATTTCCGGTGAATATAAGTAAATAACCATCATTAGTTTTCTTTTCTTCAACTTTGCACTTAGATGGATATTGATAGACGTATTCATACAACGAAAATGCCAAAGGATCATCATCAACGTTGGAAACAACTACTTTTTTTCTTTTTAAATCCTCATTCCAAATTGTGGTTCCATCTGATATAATTATATTATTGGAGAGCTCTATTCTATAGTTATTATCTTTAGCGAAATAGAATTTACCACTCACCGCATTATGTTCAGCAAAACCTTGACTGAAGTTTGCCTGTAAATTATTAATTTCTTCAAATTTATTTTGGAGTTTAGTAACAACTGATTCATTAGCATCAGGGGGAAACAATACCAATAACATAAATATCAAACTGATCATAAATTCCTCAGAATTGTTTCTAATTGTTCTTCACTCTCAACAATTACTTCTCTGGCTTTACTACCTTCCGAAGGGCCAACAACACCTGCCTCTTCTAGCTGATCTACAATTCTGGCAGCTCTAGAGTATCCAAGTTTCAGTCTTCTTTGTAACAATGAAACTGAACCCTGTTGGTGTCTTACTATAACTCTGGCTGCATCTTCAAACATTGGATCCAGATCTGTTAAGAAATTACTGGCTTCAGAACTTTTCTTTTCAAACATTGAAGGTAAAAAATATCGTTTCGAATAACCAGGCTGTGTATAGATATAATTTGTTACCGTCTCCACCTCATCAGTTGAAATAAAAGCATTCTGCATTCTTATTGGTTTTGGAACACCACCTGGTAAAAAGAGCATATCTCCTCTTCCCAATAACTGTTCTGCTCCATTCATATCCAAAATAGTTCTTGAATCAATTTTTGTAGCAACCTGATATGCGATTCTTGCCGGGAAATTTGCTTTAATTACACCTGTTATTACATTAACAGATGGTCTTTGAGTAGCAACAACAAGGTGAATACCAACAGCTCTAGCTAATTGTGCAAGCCTAGCAATAGGAGCTTCAACTTCTTTTCCAGATGTCATCATTAAATCGGCAAGTTCATCAATAATAACAATAATATATGGAAGCTTATAATGCTTCATGCTATCTGTATCTTTAGGTCTTTGCTTAGGATTTGCAATCTTTTTATTATAATCTACAATATGTCTAACCCCGGCTTTAGCAAGCTTATCGTAACGTTTTTCCATTTCATGTTCAACAGCCTTAAGCACCAATAACGCATTAGATGGGACGGTAATTATTTCTTCGTCAAGATCAGGCGAGATAGCAAGATAATGTTTATTTAATTTACCATAAAATGACAATTCAATTTTTTTTGGATCAATAATAACAAATTTAATATCTGACGGATCTTTTGCATAAATCAAACTTGTTATTAACATATTAATACCAACACTCTTACCAGAACCTGTAGAACCTGCAATTAATAAATGCGGCATAATTGCCAGATCTGTAATATATACTTCACCAACAATTGTTTTTCCTAATGCTATTGGTAATTCTGCTTTCGATTTATTAAGATAGGTCAGCACGGATCGAGCACTTACAAGTTGAGATTTTTCATTTGGGATTTCCACACCGATGGCACTTTTACCAGGGATTGGAGCTATAATTCTAATTCCACGTGCCGCTAATGCAAGAGCAATATCATGTTCTAGACTTACTATCCTGCTAATTTTAACACCTGGTGCCGGTACAATTTCATACAAAGTTACTACTGGCCCCGGTGTTACTGATATATCGTCTATTTCAATATCAAAAAGTTTTAATTTTTCTTTTAAAAGTTCAGCATTTTCCTTTAATTCGTCTTCAGAAATTTCTACTGTTTCATCGTCTGAATATTTTAGTAATTCTAATGATGGTGGGGTAAATTTTATTTTTTCTTCCCACTGTTCAGGTAGTTCTTCTTCTAAATCCTTATCTATTACCGGCAAAATTTCAGACTCATCATTTAATTTAGTCTGTGTCACAATAACTTCCGGTTCTACTTGAGGCTTTGATACTTTTAATTCGTCATCTGTTCGAACAATTCTTATTTTTGTCTTTTCTTTGATAGAGTCATCAATTATACTTTCTGTTTCCTCTGATTCAGACTTTTTCTTTTTTGGTATCTTTAATTTTTTAATTTTTTCTAAATTCTTATTTTTTTTCTCTTCAATATTTATTTTAATTTTTTCTTCCGATTTTTCAAATAATTTTGCTAAATAAGCTCGAAGTGATCTAAATCGTAAATCAAAAGCAATAAATAAAGCGATGAACATTGCTGTAACCAATATAATTATGCTTCCTAGAACTCCGAATAACCTCCCAATTGCAGCTCCAAAAAAATCACCTATATTACCTGCCAACTCATATTGATTTACAAATAATTCATCAAATCTTAAAACACCAAAAAATGTGGCGAGGATTATTCCGGAAATAATAAAAAAGTTGGAAATGTTTAAAGCTAACTTCTTCTCGCCATTTTTCAGAATTGTATAACCCCATACGAAAAACATTAGTGGTATAACAATTGAAAAATATCCCAAGGTTGAATTAATAAGGAAATGTGATAGATAGGCGCCAAATATTCCCAGCCAATTATGAGTGTACTGAGCTCTATGCAAAAAATCCGGATTTGTAGAAAAAACTTTAAAAAAATCAGTGAAACTATAACTTAAATTGGCTTGATCATATCTTGAATAAGAAAAAATACTAAGTAACATTAACAAGGCAGAAATAACTAAAAATATTCCAAGTAACTTTTTCTTTTTTTCAAGAGAAATAATAAAAAAATTTTCGTCTTGAGGTTTAGTATTTCTTTTTTGCTTGGCCATAATAATTTATGTTCTATAATCTATTTAAGTAATTTTATAGAACCAGTATCATAAATTGGAATACAATTAAAGATACTTTTTTGTGATGCAAACACAATGTCTTTTTTAAAACCTTGATCATATAACTTCATGCCATGCTCAGTTTCCATAAGCATTTTCTTTAATCTCTTTTTATTCTTTTTATATAAAAATAAACAAGTTTTACTAGCATCATCTAGCTTAACATCATCAATTAATGTTTTTAATTCATAGATAAGATCTCCTGCACAAACAGAATCTTCAAGTGAAAATAATCCATTATTCCCTGAACACAAAATTATGACTTCAGAATTTTTTGATACTTGATTGGCAATTGATTTAGTATTTAAAAAACAGGAAATTAATAATTCTGATGAATACTTTGCTTTAACAATAGCTTTTGAACCATTTGTAGTAAAAAAAACAATTGATTTTCCATTAATAATTTCAGGTTTATATTCCAATGGAGAATTTCCTAATGAAAAGCCATCTATTTTTTTTGTATTCCTTTCGCCTGCAAGCAATGTTTGTCCAGAAAACGTATCACCGGAAACTTTCATAGCAAATTCAATAGAGCTAACAGGTATAATTTCCTTGGCTCCATTTTGCAATGCAGTTACTATTGTTGTAGTAGCTCTTAAAACATCTATTACAACAGTTGTCTTATTTGTAAAGTAAAGCTCATCTACATTTAATGGAGAAAGTAATGTTTTTATTATCATTTTATTTTTTCACAAATGGTAGCTTTGTTATTTTAGCAGGTACGGCCTTCCCCCTAATCATTACATCAATAATTTCATCTTCCTTTGCAAGATCAACCTCCACATAACCCATAGCTATTGGTTTTTCCAAAATCGGACTTACAGTTCCACTAGTAATTTTTCCAACAATTTTTCCATTTTTTTGAATTTCGTAATCTTTTCTTGGAAATGCTCTTCCTTCAAATATTATAGGAACAAGTTTTTTCTGTATCCCATTTTCTTTTTGAGAAACTAAAACATCTCTTCCTATAAACTCCCCTTTTTTTAACCGAGTAATCCAACCAAGTCCGGCCTCGAGGGTTGTTGTTGTTGAATCAATATCGTTTCCATAAAGGCAATAACCCATTTCTAAACGTAAAGAATCTCTACAGCCCAATCCTGTTGGGGCAATTCCATATTCTTTACCGGCTTCAAATAATTTATTCCATAATTCTTCTGCTACCTCCGATGATCCTTTAAAATATAATTCGTAGCCCAATTCACCGGTATATCCTGTTCTCGAAACAATAATTTTCGTATCACCAAATGTTGAAATTAAAAATGTGTAAAATTCTAATTCTATTTCCTGAGCGAATAGTTTTTCAATTACTTTCCTGGAATTTGGACCTTGAACAGCTAATAGAGAATATTCATCTGATTCGTCAATTATTTCAACATCGTACGAGTTGTTTTTTTTCATCCATTCAAAATCTTTATCTTTATTTGCACCATTTACAACTAACATATACTCATTATAAGCTAATTTGTAAACCAATAAATCATCAACTATTCCTGCATCTTCATAACACATTGCTGAATACTGAACTTTACCGTCTTCAAGTTTTGCTGCATTATTTACAGTAATATGCTGAACAAAATTTAATGCCCTATCTCCTTTTATAATAATTTCCCCCATGTGAGAAACATCAAACACTCCCACTGTTTCTCTTACAGCCTTATGTTCAGCAATTATTGAGGTATATTGTATTGGCATTTCAAAACCGACAAAATCAACCATTTTAGCATTTTCATTTATATGACAATTATAAAACTTTGTTTTTTTCATATTAACCCTCGTTCAAAGTTTTCCAATCACTTAAAAATTTCTCAAGACCACTATCAGTAAGTGGATGGTTAAATAGTTTTTTAATTACTCCAAAAGGTATGGTGGCTACATCAGCTCCCATTTCAGCAGCTTCCACAAGGTGCAACGGATGTCTAATACTCGCAACTAAAACTTCTGTTTCGAATCCATAATTATCATAAATAGTTATAATTTGTTCAATTAATTGCATTCCGGAATGACTTATATCATCGAGCCTTCCAACAAACGGACTTATATAGGTTGCGCCCGCTTTAGCAGCCAATATTGCTTGAGATGCAGAAAAACATAATGTAACATTCGTTTTAATACCTTTGCTTGAAAGTGTTTTAACTGCTTTTATTCCTTCGGGAATTAACGGCACTTTTATAACAATATTCTTATGAATTGCCGCTAATTCTTCAGCTTCCTTCATCATTCCATCATAATCTGTTGATACAACTTCGGCACTAATCGGACCATCAACAACTTCAATTATTTCATTGAGCAATTGTTTAAAATCTTTTTTTTCTTTAGCAACAAGTGATGGATTGGTTGTTACACCATCAAGTAAACCCATAGCCGCCGCTTCTTTAATTTCTTCAATATTAGCAGTATCAATAAAAAATTTCATTATCAGTTCCTTTCCATTTTCTGTACAATTTTCTAATTAAGTTTTTCACCGGACTTTGCAACTTTTATTTCGAACTCCTGCGGATTAATCTGTTCGTTATCCTCTAGCTTAATACGTAAAAAGTATTTGAATTGTAATTTATTCAAAGTTGAAAAAAGTCCAATTCTAAGATCATTACTTAGAGAAGGATGAACACTTAAAATTAAATTTCTGAATTTCCCTTCTGATTTATAACGCTTTAACCACTCGTCAATATCATGAATTACACTTGATCTTTTAGTCATTAAACCGGTACCTATGCAGTAAGGGCATACCTCATTAATTGACTGGACAATATTTTGACGAACTCTTTGTCGTGTGATTTGAACTATCCCAAAATCAGTCATTGGTAATAAAGCAATTTTTGCCCGGTCTTTCTTAAATTCTTTTCTCAATTCATCATAGATTTTTTTTCTGTTTCTATCTTCTTCCAAATCAATAAAATCAATTACAATTAATCCTCCGATGTCGCGTAATCTCAATTGTCTTACAATTTCACGAGAAGCTTCAAGATCTGTTTTTAAGGAATTTAATTCTTGTTCTTTTTTAGCAGCATATCTTCCACTATTTACATCAATTACTGTCATAGCTTCAGTATGATCAATTACAATATGTCCTCCATTTGGTATAGGAACTTTTCTTCCCATTAATGTTTTTATTTGTTCTTCAACCTTGAAGGTATCAAAAATCGGCATTCTTGATTTATAGTACTCAACTTTATCATTAAGTTCAGGTTGAATAATCTGAATGTAATCTCTAATTTCCTTAAAAAGGCTCTTGGAATCAATAAATACTTTTGAAACATTTGGTGTAAAAAGATCTCGAATAACCGAAGTTGTAGTTGTTAAATCTTTATGTAGTAAAGCTGGTGGATCGGAATTTTTCACCTTGGTTTGGATATTTGTCCAAGTTTTTACTAAATATTTTAAATCACTTTCTAAACTCGCTTCATCTTGTTCTTTAGCCGCAGTTCTAATAATAAGTCCGCAATTTTCAGGAATAATTCCCCTTGCCAATGTTTTAAGTCTTCTTCTTTCCTTAAAATCCGGTATTTTTTTTGAGATTCCAATTTTATTATCAAATGGTAGTAAAACACAAAATCTCCCGGGAATTGAGATTGCAGAAGATATTCTAACACCTTTATTGGCAACAGGTTCCTTTATAATTTGAACAATAATATCCTGTCCCTTATGAAGTTTTGGGATAGAAGTAGATTTGTCATCCTTTTTTAATTCTTTACCATTTCCATCCGTATCTTCATCATCAACACTGATTTCAGAATCGTCTTCATCTAAAACTGATTGAAACTCACGAAATGATTCACCAATATCCGAAAAATGTAAGAAGGCATCATGTTTAAGTCCAATATCTATAAATGCAGCCCTTATACCTGGTAAAACTCTTGCAACTTTCCCCAGATATATATTTCCAACCATCCTTCTTTTTTCAGGATTATCGACAAAAAAATCTGCTAACGTGCCTTCTTCTGTAATTGCAACTCTGTTTTGAGTTGCCGAGGAATTAATTATAATTTCTTTTTGCATAAAACTCTTTCAACCTATAATTTGAGTTCGCAAAATTTGGAAGGAGAAATTGGTTATATTTCTTTTAATATGACAGTTTCTGTTAGTTTTTTTCTTTAATAATGATAAAAAAACCTAATTAATTGTACAATTAAAACGAATCATAAAACTTTTTCTTCCTCTTTTGCTAACCAAAAAAGAACTCTATTATTAAATTTTTTTCTTATCTCCTCCACATTTTGTGAAGGATAAAAATCTTTTACTAATTTATCTGTATGATTATTTACTATTTCTTTAAGCATTTCAAAGTTGGTGGCAGAATAAAGTTCGCTAATCAAATTCTCCACACCATTTTTATATTTAAAATACCAAATTATATTTTTTTTTGCTCTATCAATGCTAATATTTAAGCTTTGCTCTCTTTCTAATAAATTAATATGCTCTAGAGCAACTTCGCTAATTTCTTTAATAGTGGGCTTATAACTTTTACCTTCTTTTAATAGTTCAATTTGCTTAAAAATGAATGGATTTCCTAAAGCCCCACGCCCCAATAAAACTCCGTCACATCCTGTTTCGTCCATCAATTGTATGGCATCTTCCGCACTAAATATTGATCCATTTCCAATAACAGGAATCTGTATTGCTTCTTTAACTTTTTTTATCCATTCCCAATTAGCATCCACATCATATCTATCTCTTCTTGTACGGGCATGAATAATTAGAATGGATGCCCCGTTACCTTCAATTATTTTTGCATTTTCTAATACATTTATTTTTTCTTTCGGACCAAGTCTTATTTTAATTGAAATTGGGATTCCTTCTGAATACTTAACCATCTCTTTAACAAGTTTACCCAAATTATCAGGCTGAGAAAGAATATAGGATCCCATTTTATTTCCATAAACTTTTTCAACAGGACAACCACAATTTAAGTCAATTATATCCGGCTTAAACTTCACTAAATCTTTTACAGCCCGACCAATTATTTCCGGATCATTTCCAAGAAGTTGAACACCAATGGGTTTTTCCGTTCTACTAAATGTCAATAGTCTTAGAGTATTAAAATTATTCTTAATTACTCCTTCTGCACTGACCATTTGAGTAAAGGTTAACCCGGCACCATATTTTTTCGCAATTGTTCTAAATGCATAGTCGGTAACCTCAGCCATGGGAGCCAAAAATGCATTACTGCTAACATTTAAATTGCCAAATTTCACTATTACTTTCTTTAATAAATTTTAAAATGTCAAATAACACTATCCAATAAATAAAAAATGCTGAATAGAAATTCAGCATTTAATAAAAGTTAGTTTTACATTACTCTGATTTTTCTTTCTTTTCTTCATCAAGTAGTAAAACTTTTCTAGATAGACTGTATTTACCATTTTCCATCTTAGTCAGTTTCACTGTTACCATTTCACCTTCTTTTAACACATCTTCAACTTTATTAACTCTTTTCGTATCAATTTGCGAAATATGAAGAAGACCTTGCTGGTTTGGCATAAATTCTACAAAAGCACCAAAATCCATAATTTTAACTACTTTTGATTCATATACCTTACCAATTTCAGGCTCAGCTGTTAAACCCATTATTCTCTCTCTGGTCTTTTGTACATTTTCTTTTAACTGCCCGGAAATGAAGACCTTTCCATCTTCTTCAATACTAATGTCAACACCAAATTCCTTCTGCATTCCCTGAATTACTTTACCGCCTGGCCCAATAACCGCTCCAATTTTTTCCGGATTTATTTGAGTAGTTAATTGTTTTGGGGCATGGACTGATAATTCGGATTTAGGCTCAGAAAGTACTGAATTCATAATTCCCAATATTTCCATTCTTCCATCTTTCGCTTGGCGCAGTGCATTTTCCATTATTTCTATTGAAAGTCCTTGAATCTTAATATCCATTTGAATTGCAGTGATGCCATTTTTAGATCCGGCAACTTTAAAATCCATGTCACCTAAATGATCTTCATTACCGGAAATATCAGAAAGGATTGAATACTTTTCACCTTCAGTAATAAGTCCCATGGCAATTCCGGCAATAGATCCTTTTGATGGAACGCCGCCATCCATAAGCGCAAGTGAACCGGCACAAACTGTGGCCATTGAAGAAGAACCGTTTGATTCCATAATATCCGAATGAATTCTTATGGAATAAGGAAAAACATCTTCACCGGGAATAATATTTTTTAGAGCACGTTCTGCTAAATTTCCATGACCTATTTCTCTTCTACTTGTGCCTCCAAATCGACCAACTTCTCCTACACTAAACGGTGGAAAGTTATAATGAAGAATAAATCGTTTCTTATATTCCTCGTCTAGGCCGTCAATAATTTGTTCGTCAGATTTAGTGCCCAAAGTAAGAGTTGTTAAACTTTGGGTTTCACCGCGAGTAAATAGTGCGGATCCATGTGTTCTAGCAAGTAGGCCATGCTCAACGGCAATTGGTCTTATTTGAGTTGTTGTTCTACCATCAAGTCTATTTCCACCATCAAGAATTTGTTTTCGCATGAGGTCTTTTTCAAGATCATGCAACAATACTTTAATTGTATCTTCCTGATCTTCATATTTTTCGGCCAGTGCTTCCAGAACTTCTTTATTCAACTCACTATTTTTAGCAGATCTTTCTTCTTTACCTAGTGTTGTTGAAACTAAGACAGCATATTTTTCATGTGCTAAATCATTTACACCTTTTATAAGTTCTTCAGAGATCTCTTTTTCTTCTACAACATATTTTTCCTTACCGCATTCTTCTCTTAACTCATTTTGGATATTTACAATTTTCTTAATTTCTTCATGAGCAACTTTTAAAGCTTCTAGTAATTCTTCCTCACTTACTTCTATTGATTCGCCTTCAACCATTACAATTGAACTAGCAGTACCGGCAATTGTTAGCTCCAAATCGGAATTAGCAGTTTGAACTTTCGTAGGATTTATTATAAATTTTCCATCATTTCTTGCTACTCTAACTTCACCGATCGGTTCTAGAAAAGGTATGTCGGAAATTGTTAATGCCGCAGAAGCACCAACAGCAGCTAACACATCCGGATCATTTTCACCATCATACGAATAAACTTGAGCAATTAATTGAGTTTCATTTTTGAATGCTTCCGAAAATAGTGGTCTTATCGGTCTATCTATAAGTCTTGCTGATAAAATTTCTTTCTCAGTTGGCCTACCTTCTCTTTTGAAAAATCCACCTGGATATTTACCCGCTGCAAATGCTTTTTCTCTATATTCTACTTGAAGAGGAAAATAATCCATTCCTTCCTTAGCTTCTTTTGCCATAGTGGCAACAACGACAACCATTGTTTCACCACTAGTAACCATAACTGCGGCATTTGACTGCTTTGCATATCTTCCATACTCAATCGATATTTTCTTACCATCAACTACAACTTCTTTTGTATAAATCATCTTTTTCCTTTATTATTTTCTAATATTCAATTCTTTTATTACTGTTCTATATCTTTCTATATCTTTTCTTTTCATATAATCCAATAATCTTCTTCTTTTACCTACCATTTGCATTAGTCCTCTTCTAGAGGCATGATCTTTTTTATGATCAGTAAAATGTTCTCTTAAATCATTAATCCTTTCAGTTAAAATAGCAACTTGAACTTCAGCTTTACCGCTATCATTATCTCCAGCACCAAATTTTTTAATTATTTCTTGTTTTCTTTCTTTTGTAACAGACATTTTTACTCCTTTGTTATTTTACAATATAACCCCAGACTTAACCAGAGTTAATTATTTTTAAATTCTTTAATATATTTTTTAGAAATTTCAACATCTTTTTTAATATTATCTTCTAATTCAAATTTTGATGAAAACTTTTTTTCATCTCTTATTCGTTTTAAAAATTCAACAGTTATTTTTTCTCCATAAATATCTTCATTAAAATCTAAAATATAAACTTCTGTTATTGGCTCATGTGCATTATTAAAAGTTGGTCTTAGTCCAATATTCGCAACACCGAAATACGATGATACTCCAAGTTTTACCTTAACAAAATAAACTCCATTGTGAGGGATCAATTTATTATTTTCTTTTAAGCCTAAATTGGCCGTAGGAAATCCAAGAGTTCTTCCTCTTTTTGCTCCCTCAACTACAATGCCCTCGATCTTATAACTGCGTCCTAAAAATTCATTAGCTTTATCAAGATCACCTTCTAACAGTGCATTTCTAATTTTTGTACTACTGACATTTTCAGAATTAACTTCTTTTGGCCCAATGATTGTAAGACCAATACTGCTTTCTTGAGTATACTCTTTCAATTTATTTATGTTACCTGCCCTATCTTTACCAAATTTATGATCATATCCAATCACTAAATGTTTGGCACCTATTCTTTTTATTAAAACCTCTTCAAAAAATTCTTTATACGTTTTTTTTGAAAATTCTTTCGTAAAGTCAATAATGTACAAATAGTCAATATCCCAATCTCTAAATAATACTTTTTTTTCATCAATCGGAGTTAGCAATTTCAGATCAAAATCTTCAGTTATAATTGATCTTGGATGCGGAAAAAAAGTAATTACTACACTAGCTAAATTTGTTTCTTTAGCTTTAGATTTTAATGATTCAATAATTTCTTTATGCCCAACATGTAATCCATCAAAAGTTCCGATAGTAACTACACTATCAACGAGCTTAATATTTTTATCTTTTTCAGTAACTGCCTGCATAATAAATTTAACTACACCAACTTTAGATCATTTATTTGAATTTTTTTTAAATCTTCGGTAATAATTGCATTTTCAAGCTCATAGTGACCAATCTTAGTTCTTTCTAACCTGCTCAAGTAGCCTCCACAACCTAATAATTTACCAAAATCGCTAGCTACTACTCTAATATATGTTCCCTTTGAACATTCTATTTTAAAATCAATATTGGGTAAATCTATATTCTTTATTTTAAAATCATATATATTTATTCTTCTCGGTTCTCTTTTTATATCTATACCCTTTCTAGCATATTTATATAGAGATTTCCCTTTATGTTTAATAGCAGAATACATTGGAGGGATTTGTTCAATTTCACCGATAAAACTTTCTTTCACTTCATTTATTTTTTTTTCCGAAATTCCATCAACAGGCAGAATTTTTGTCGGTTCAGTTTCACTATCCATGGATGGAGTTTCGCATCCCAAAGTTATAGTGCCTTCATAAACTTTATTCATATTCTGATATTTATATATTTCTTTAGTCTTTTTACCGGTACATAAAATTAATAATCCAGTAGCTAAAGGATCTAATGTGCCTGCATGTCCTACTTTTTTAATATTCATTATTTTTCGGATATCACGAACGGCATCAAATGAAGATTTCGATTTTTCTTTATTAATTAAAAGAACAAGTCCTTCCTGAAATTCGGAAGAATTAATCTGTTGAGTCTGTTTTGTTACTATCATCTTTTATATTGCTAAATATCTCATTCATTTTATCTACATAATCAAGGGTATCATCTATATAAAAATTCAGTTCGGGAGTATATCTTAAATTAGCTTTTTTTGCCAGCTCTGTTCTAATATACCCTTTAATAGATTCAATATGCTCAAGAACATAATCTCTTTTATTCTTGTCGTAGACAGACAAATAGACTTTTGCTATTTTTAGATCAGGGCTAACCTTGGTTTTTGTAATTGTAACCAAACCTAGTTCCGGATCAATTAACTTTTGTAACAAGATCATACTTAAAGATTCTTGTACCAAACTTGAAATTTTATCTTGTCTAAGGGACATTAAGATTCTAATTTTTGTTTTGTTTCAACCATCTCATAAGCTTCAATAATATCGTTAACTTTTATATCATTGAAATTCGCAATATTCAGCCCACATTCATAACCGGCATCAACTTCTTTTACATCATCTTTAAATCTTTTTAAAGTAGCCAACTGCCCTTCATAAACAACTATTCCTTCTCTGAATAATCTAATTTTATTATTCCTATTTATTTTCCCATCTTGAACGTAACAACCTGCTACAGTACCAACTTTTGGGACTTTAAACGTATCCCTAATTTCAATTGTAGCAACCAATTTCTCACTGACTAACGGTGATAACATTCCTTCTAAAGCTGATCTAACTTCATTTATCGCATCATAAATAACATTATATAATCTTATATCAACTTTTTCCGATTCAGCTAGTTTACGCGCATTAGTATGAGGTCTGACATGGAAACCAACTATTATGGCATTTGATGCAGCGGCAAGTAAAACATCACCTTCCGAGATTGCACCAACACCTTTATGTATTACCTGAACCCTAACCTCGTCATTAGATAATTTCATTAAAGAATCGGCAAGAGCCTCAACGGAACCATCAACATCACCTTTAACAATAATTGGTAAGTCTTTTAATTCGCCTTTACCAATTCTACTTGCAATGTCATCCAAGGTAACCAATCGAACTTGCCTTTGGTCTTGCTCACGTTGTAATTGTTGACGTTTAATAGCTACTTCTCTTGCTTCTCTTTCAGATCCTACAACTACAAATGTGTCACCTGCTTGAGGGGCCCCTTCGAATCCTAAAACTAACACCGGGGAAGAAGGACCAGCCTCAGTCATTTTACGGTTTCTTTCATCAAACATTGCTCTAACTCTACCATAAAAATTTCCAGCCACAAAAGGATCACCAATTTTCATAGTGCCTTTCTGCACTAAGACAGTAGAAGTGATACCTCTCCCTTTATCAAGTTGAGTCTCAACTATTGTTCCTCTAGCAGTTCTATTGTGATTAGCAGTTAGCTCTAAAAGTTCAGCTTCTAATAATATTTTTTCTAGGAGCAGATCAATATTTAATCCGGATTTTGCGGAAACTTCTACACACTGATACTTTCCACCCCAATCTTCCACTAAAATATTTCTATCTGCCAATTGCTGTTTTATTTTTTCAATATTAGCACCGGGTTTATCAACTTTATTTATAGCAATTATAATAGGAACGCCTGCCGCCAAAGAATGGTTAATGGCTTCAACAGTTTGGGGCATAACTGCATCATCCGCAGCAACTATTAGGATAACAATATCTGTAACTTTAGCACCTCTTGCTCTCATCGCTGTAAAAGCTTCGTGACCAGGAGTATCTAGAAATGCAATCGATTTCCCAGATTCTACTTCCACTTTATAAGCACCAATATGCTGAGTTATTCCACCTGACTCACCGGCAACAACGTTTTCTTTTCGTATATAATCCAACAGAGAAGTTTTACCATGATCAACATGTCCCATAATTGTAACAATAGGAGATCTATGTTCGAGCGAGTCTTCAGAATCGATAATATCTTCAAGAATATCTGCAGTGTATTCTTCTTGAAATTCAACTTCAAAGCCAAAATCATCTGCAATCAATGTTATAGTTTCAACATCCAGGCGTTGGTTTATGGAGACCATTAATCCCAAACCTATACATTTAGAAATTACTTCACTAACAGAAACATTCATTAAATTTGCAAGTTCACTGACTGCAATAAATTCAGTTACTTGAATTTTAGTATTTTTTTCAATTTGTTTTTGCTCTTCAATTACCTCTTGAATTTCTTGTTTTTCTTTACGTTTTTTCTTTCTAACAGCCGCTCTTCCTCCGACACCAACATTACCAACACCTTGCAAGGTTCTTTTTATTGTAGCATCAACCTGACGCTTATCCACAACGAATTTTTTAACTTTTTTATTCTTTTTAGCTTTTATAGCTTCTTCACTGAGCTCAATTGATTTTGATTTATTTTTGGCTTTTAATTTCTTCTTTTTCTTCTTTGCCTCTTCATCAGTTAACTCTTCTTCTTTAACTTTTTTATCAGCAACAGGTTTTTCTTTTTTTAATTCAGTTTTTTCAACTTTCTTTTCCGGTTTTTTAACCTCAAGATCCATTTTGCCGACAATTTTTAATCCAGTCTTATTCTTTCGAAGTGCAATCTCTGAAGCCGTTCTAAAAACTCTATCCCCCTCTTCAACTTCTTCCTTTGGTTGTTCTTCTTCAGCAATTTCTTCTTCATCTATTGTAGCCTCTTCTGCAACACTCTCTTCAATTTCTTCTTTTGGTTGTTCTTCAACTTCTTCAATTTCTACATTTTCATCTTTATCACTTGATTCTTCAGGAGCTTGTTCAACAATTTGTTCCTCATGTTGAACTTCTTCAGGAACGAGCTCTTCTTCATCTGAACCATCACTTAGGCTTTTTTGAAATTCAGAAATTTTTCTGTAATGGTGTTCTGATTTCTCAATATCTTTTTTAAAGTGAACACGAATTTCATCAATCATCTCATCGGTAAGAAGCGAGGCATGTGATTTTACTTTATAATCTTTCGACTTCAAAAAATCCACTAAACTATCTGTGGATAGATTATATTCGGCAGCAAATTTGTAAATTCTTAATTTTTTTGGTTTGGTAGCATCAGCCATATTATAATTACCGTTTTTTATTCTTCTTCTTCAAATTGACTTTTAATAATTTCAATGATCTCTTTCACTTTATCTTCATCAAAGTCTTCAATTTCTTTTAATTTATCAATACCGGCAGAAAGAACTTCAACTGCAGTATCATGTCTATTATTGATTAGTATGTCAACTACATCACTTCCAAGTTCATCTCTTAAACTTACAAGTTCGATATCGTCTTCATATTCTTCATATTGTTTTTCTTCTCTAATAATATCAATCTCATATCCCGTTAATTTTATTGCGAGTCTGATATTAACCCCATTTCGTCCCACAAGCAGAGACACTTGATCACTATCTGCTGTTACTGTACAAGTTCTTTCTTCTTCATCCAATTCCAATTGTTTAATTTTGGCTGGAGCAATGGCACGCTGAATATAAATAATTGGATCATCTGCATAATTTATTACATCAATATTTTCATTACTAAGTTCTCTAACTATTGCATGAATTCTAACACCTTTCATACCAACGCAAGCACCAACAGCATCAATCCTTGCATCATTTGATTCGACAGATACTTTTGCCCTTTCACCAGGTTCTCTTGCTATATCTTTTATCTCAATTATTCCATCATAAATTTCAGGGATTTCAATTTCAAACAATCTTTTTAGAAATAGATTATCTGCTCTTGAAATTATTATCATTGGACCGTTTGGAGTTTTTCTTATTTCCTTAATGACTGCACGAATTGTATCTCCTTTTCGATATCTTTCACGTTGAATTTGTTCTGAACGCGGCAATACTAATTCGTTTTTATTATGGTTAACAAGAATATCATTTTTTCTAACCTGATAAATATCTCCGACAACTATTTCACCCAGCATTTCCGAGTATTCTTTATATATAATTTCTTTCTCAATTTCTCTAATTCTTTGATTAAGGTTTTGACGCGCCAAATTAATATGTCTTCTTCCAAATTGGCTTAAATCAATTTTCTCTATAAATTCTTCACCAACTTCTAATTCATCTTCATTTCCTTTTTCATTAACTTCGTCTATGCTTACTTGAGTATCAGGATCTTCAACTTCATCAACAATTTCTCTTTCCAAAAATATCTCAATGTCGCCTTTATCCATATTTACAACTACTTCAAAGTTTGCTTCTTGTCCATATTGTTTTTTAACCAAAACACCAAAAACTTCTTCTATTATCCCACCTAAAACATCTTTATCTAAACCTTTCTCTCTTACCATGTAGGAAAATGATTCAACAATTGAACTATTCATTTCTTAAGCCTCCGTCGTCAAAAACTTATTTTAACTTTTGCTTTTTTTACGTTATTAAATTTTAAACTAATTTCTTCATTTTTAAAGCGAAATATTAGATTATCATCTATCACATTTATCAATTTGGCTTCAATACTATTTATTTTTTCTCCATCATCATAAGATAACTTAAAATCACGATTAATATGTTTTAAATATTGATCCAAAAATTTGATAGACTCATCAATACCTGGTGATGAAACTACAAGCTTATAATCCAATTCGGCATATTCTGTTTGTTCCAACTTGTTTTTAAATTCCCTGCTAAAGTCTGCACAATCATTAGCGTTTATACCATTTTTACCGTCTATATAAATTTCAAAACCCGGCTTTTTATTGCTCCCGGATTTTACCATATTAATAAGCAGCAATTTTTTTTCATCAGCTATTTCTTGTGCAATATTTCTAATAATATTTTTCATAAGATTACAGAAACAAAAATCGCCCTTACGGGCGAAAATAGAATGTATAAAATACCATTTTATTTCAATAATTACAACAATTTAGCTCATAATTAAAGATCAAGTCTAGTGTTTAATTTTAATCAAATCTATAATACTTTTTTTATAGAATAGCGTTAATGTTAAACCACGTATTACCATAAATACAGTTAAAGAAAACCAGATTGAATGATTACCTAAAATATCTTTTGTAAAAAAATAAATCGGTAAAAAAAATAATAATGTGCTTACTATCATCGAATAGAGCATATTCCTGGTTGCTGTTGCACCAAAATAAATTCCATCCCATATAAAACTAACGCTATTGATAATTGGTGAAATTACTATCCAAATAATAAACGACATAGCAGCTTCAATTACAATAACTTGATTTGTATAAACAGACAATATTTGTTGGCCAAAAACTAAATAAATGATACTGAGTGAAAACCCTAAAAAACCTCCCCAAAGGAATGAATATTTGATAGTTTTTTTTAGATTTTGAGCATCATTTGCACCAAAATATTTTCCAACCAAACTTTCAGCTGCAAAAGCAAATCCATCAACACCATAAGCAATTATTAACCAAAGCTGCATCAAAATAAAATTAGCTGCTAAAATTGTATCATTAATTTCTGCTGATTTAGCGGTAAAGAAAGATATTACAAAGATCAACAAGAGCGTACGAATGAAGATATCACTATTTACTCTAAAAAATTTCAACAATTTATATTTATCTAGTATTAATTTAGTTATAAACTTTCTGACATAAGATTTGTACCGCTTAAGCATTAAAAAAATTGCGAATAATGCTCCAGTATATTGAGAAATTACAGTTGCCCAAGCAACACCTTCAACTTTCAAATTTAGTTGGAATACAAATAAAAGATTAAGAATAATATTAAGTAAATTTATTACCAGTGCTAAATAAAGAGGATATTTTGCATTTTGAATACCTAGAAACCACCCATGAATTGAGTAAAGTGCTAGAGTAGCCGGAGCTGCTAAAATTCTAATATCGTAATATTCTATTGCATATTTTTCTACTTCTCTACTGCCCTCAATTAAGTAAAATCCTAAATTAGAAATTGGAGATTGTAACAGGATTAGAACAAAACCAAAAAATATTGAAATAAGAACAGACCTATACATGATTGATGAAACTTCAATTTTATTCTCCGCACCAAAAGACTGAGCAGTTAAGCCGGTTGTTCCCATACGCAAAAAGCCAAATCCCCAATAAATGAAGTTAAAGATCATTGAACCTAGAGCAATTGCACCAAGGTAAACCGGAGATTCCAAATGACCCATTACAGCAGTATCAACCGAACTTAACAACGGAACAGTAATATTACTCAGAATATTTGGAATTGCTAATCTTAATATTTCTTTATTCAATTAGAAATCACATTTTTTTAGAAAATTGGAAACTTCGAATGCAAAAGTAATTAAAGCTGATGAGAAAAATACTAAATTGAAATCGCTACCAATATTTGTTTTGAAGTTTATTGTATCTCAACAAGAAGCAACAATATTAATTATTCAGAACAATGTACTCACTCCCAAGTTGGTAGTATACATTTTGCTGATAGATTATTTAACAGATTTTCATATTCATTAAGTGAAGATTGTATTAGTTTTGATTTGTTTTCATGACAGGTGAGGCAAGCGCCAAAAGTCAATATTTTTTTTTGTTCTTCAATAGTGAATGGACGGACATTCTCTCTTGTAGCTGCATATTTATCTCTATATTGTAAAAATCCAATCCACGCATCTTCCGGAAGGTTATCATGTTGAACAAGACTATACTTTGGTTCAAAAACCCACCTTCCAATACCTTCATTAATTATATACTCGAGAGTTCCTCTACCGTATCCAAGTGCTAAAGAGTTATTATGGCAGGATTCACAGCTTCTACTCTCTTTGGCAATAGTATGGGCTACGGAAGGCGCATATAATCTTTTAAAAATATTTTCGGTGTTTTTTTTATCAAATTTATTTTTATCAATCGTCATAATCATTCCTGGAATAAAAGTTTCAACTACTTTACTAATTTTTCCATTTTTATTTAATTCTCTGACTCCTAAAGAAGGTAATTCGGCAAAAAACTCACCATGATATTCAACCCATGATGCATCAGTATCTTTATTACTTAACAAATCAAATCCTACCCTATTTAATTCAAAATCAGTATGACACCCAATACATTGGGGAGCCCAAGCAGTATGACAACTATTACAAGAAAGAGTACTATGAACAGTAGGCGAAACACATTGAAATTTTGGTGGTTTTAGTTCATGTATTTTTTTCGATTGTTTTCCAATTAGCTTTGCCCGTCGCTGATTTTCAATAAAAGTGTTGATTAAAGGTGTCCCTGTTTTTTTTATTTTGATAAATTTTCTCTGTTCATCATTAAAACCGTAAATCTCAGCTATCTTTTGTGATTCATAATCAAATTCTTGTAAAGTTATATTCTCATGCTTTTCTGCCGAATGGCAATCTTCACAAGTAACTAAAATTTGTTCTTCTTTATGTTCATAAAAATTACCATCTCCCATAACTTCGTATGAAATATGACAATCAATACATACCAATCCTGCTTTGTAATGTATATCCGGTTCAATCATTTTAAAAATTCTTCCATCTTCGAGCAATCTATAATTCGGATCATCCCCTACAATTTCTTTAGTTAGGTCTGTTTCATGCCATCCCTCATAACTTGTAGAGATTCTTCCGGATCTGCTATGACAGCCAAAACAATGATCATTTGTAATATTAAGTGTTAAAGATGGATGAAAATTTAAAAGAGCGGAATCAGGCTTAACAATTTTCAACGAATCATAATTATTTAACTCCGTAAGAGCATTTTCAGAATAATTCAGATGACAAGCATTACACCCACCTCCTCTTGATAATTCCGTAACAGGTCCAAACTCTTGTTTTTCATTTCCTAAATGACATGAGGCACATAGGTTTCTTAGATGAGATTCGGAAGCTGTGAACCCAATATCTTTTATATTATATTTTCCTGAAGGGGATTCAATTTCCTCAAAAGCAAATTTATTAACACTCACTACACCGCTCATGGTTGTCATTAAAGAACTATCAACTCGTTCTGAAATACCCGGGTGACAGTTAGTTTGGCCACAAGTTAATTTAGAATCATTTAAATTTCCGGGTATTAAAACCATTCCATCGTGAGCTTCATTTTTACTTTTCGCTTGCCGGTTTCCTAAATGACACGAAGCACATCCAATTTTTTCCGGATTATGAAATTTTGAAAATCCTTTTACTTCACCATGACATTTTGTACAACTTTCATTTAGAACATTTAATTCTATAAATTCATTTCTGTCCTTACTTATATATAGGTCAACCCAATCGATATGATAAATAAAATAGTACAATACCCCGATAAAGATCAATGCCGCTATACTAATTATTACTGCTTTTTCAACAATTCTATGATTCATTATTTATTACAAATGTTTTGCTATTTTATTTTTTATACTATATAATTTTTTAATTGTGATTGATCTTCACACAAAACTGAAAATCAAAAAATTTCACTTTATCTAATAAATTTTTATTTTGTTTTTCACTAATATCTAAAATTTAGATGATAAAATTATTCTTTTAATGAAAGTAAAAATTAAATGATTAAAAAAGATACCGTAATAAGAATTGCAAGACCAACAAATAATCTAAAAGAAATTGCTAAAATGTATGAAAAAGGACTCGATTTTAAAGTATTAGGCGAGTTCGAAGGTCACAACGGATTTGATGGAATTATATTGGGACATCAAAATAATTTATACCATTTAGAATTTACACAACATAAAAATAGTTTGGTAGATGGAGCGCCCACTAAAGATAACCTATTGGTTTTCTATATTTCCAAGCGGGAAGAATGGAAAGATTCTTGTTTAAAAATGATTAATGCCGGATTTAAGAACGTAAAATCCTTTAATCCATACTGGGATGATTTTGGTTGTACTTTTGAGGATCCGGATGGATACCGTGTTGTACTACAAAATAAAAGTTGGAATGTATAAAATTCAATAAATGTGCTATTGACTATACATGACGCCAAATAAATTCATCGTCTTCCAAAACTTCAGGATCTAATTTACCTTTTGTTAAAAGTTGTTTTAGATCTTCTTTAGAAAATTTCTTGTCTTCACTGATACTTTCGAGAAGTTCATTAAAATAACCTTTAGTAATACTAAAGCTTGCGAGATCAAAATAATCATTAAATACATTCATTATCTTGGTAGCATTAGAAGTTTCAAAAGCTCCGGTAACTTTATCTCTCCAATCAATTTTGTTCCAAAATATTTTCTTTAATAGGTAAATTGCATAATGAACTTCCGTTAGAGGAAATCTTTCCTGAAATCTTACTGCTCCAACTTTTTCAAAATAAGTTTCGGAACTTTGATTTGTAGCCCCTTCTTTCAACCAATCTCTAAGATGAGAATAAACCGCCTCACCTCTATTAATAGTTTCCTGATCACTAAAAGTTTTGTATGTTGTTAAATATTCTGATTTTCTTACTTCTTCTAACCATTCACTTTTAAGATCATCTATTTGATCTTCAACAATTTTCGATAGATTTGCAGTAGCCATATAACCTCCGGCAGTGTTAGCATATGTTGTTAAAAATAAAAATTATCTTATTAATCCAATACTTAATCCTTCCCCATACATTTTTTCTTTTATTTTCTTAATACTTTCTTGGTAAAGAGCTCCTCCAGAAAAAAGTTTTTTAAGCTCATCTTCACTAAACTTTTCAGTTGAAGCTAAATGCTTAAACAGCTCATTCATATAGCCTCTTATTATGTAAAAATCACCGAGATCAAAATAATTATTAATAACAGTCATAAATTCAATTGCATCAACTGCTTTTAATATGCCGGAAATTTCATCTTTCCAGGCAACAAAACTCCAAAGAATTTTTTTCTCCAAATATAATGCATAATAAACTTCGCTTAGAGGGAATCCTTCCTCAATTCTTTTAATCCCAATTTCTTTAAAATATTCTGCCGCATCATCATTCGAAGCACCTTTAAGCAACCAATTTAAAAGGTTGGTAAAAAGTATGTTTCCGCGTAACTTTAATTCTTTATCGGAGAGTCTTTTATATGTCTCCAAATACTCAGATTTTTTAACTTCTTGAACCCACGTATTTGTAAGATTATCCAGATGGCTTTCTACAACAGCTATCAAACTTTCGTATACCATTGTAACCTCCTATTCATCATTTATTAAATGATAAAAATCATAATTTATCATAATTATTTATTAAGATAAAATCAAGAGGTCAATAAGGTATTTATCCGTTTACTTATCCATTAATTTGAGATTTACCTCTTCACTTCTCTTTTCGATAAGAGTATTTTGTTCTTCCGTAAGATTAATTTTCTCTATTCTTCTATATTCGCTTGAAGCTTCCTGATATAATTCCAAATCTTTTAATAAGTCTGCAAAGTAAAGTCTATCTTCAAAATCATTTGCTAATTGAGGATAGTTTCTGAAAACTTCTTTTGCTGCTATAATTGATGATTCAACATAGCCGTTTTCATTTAAAAGTTTTGCTCCATTAATTTTTTTCTCTCCCAAAATTTCATCTGTAATTTGTATATTAGAGCTATTTTTCACTTCTGAGCCATATACAGCAGTATTTTTTGATAGGCTATTCCTTTTAATTTTAGGAACATTTCTTATTTCGTCTAAAGTAAGAGCAAGAATTAATTCATTTACCGTAATTTGTTTTATATGGTTTAATCCAATTGCAACATCACCTTTAATTAGAAATTTTTCATCATTTTTAACCAGCTGAACTAATGATTTTTCTTCCGTTAAAAGCAAATCTGTTGAAGTTAAGATTTGTCCGGTTTTTACATTTTCCCAGTTTTCCGAAGTTCCTTGTAATAATTTAACTTCTCCGGAAACTTTTTCTACAGTAAAATTTTGTGCATTAATAGTTACTAACGTAAAAAATAATATTACTAATAACTTTTTCATTTTATTTTCTCCGATTTTCTTTATTTAAAATATATCAATAATTTCTACAGTATTTTTAGACAATCCAAAATTATCTATTGCTTCAGAATAAAATTTTTCTGCTCCTAAATTCCATGCTTCATCAAAATCTGTTAAAGAAGTTACCTCTATCGGTATCCAAATTTCTTCTTTCCCCATTGTATTTTTTCTGACAAAGTATTTTCTATCATTTATTGTAATTAATTCAGATTCATTAGGACTTAAATTCGTATTTACAAGCAAGGTAACATGACCAATAGTTCCATTCGGCTTGTAATCAATAAAAGCAGTTTGGATACCAATACTTTCAAGAATTGAGCTGAAACAAACACTTAAATCATCACAATCACCACCCTTTAATTCTATCGTCTCACTTGGAAACTGTACATAGTCAACAGTAGCTCTTCTATCAGACACATAATTCATATTTTTAACTATATAATTAAACAGATTTTTAACAATAGAAAATGTATTGAGACTAGTGGATTTTTTATCACCATTTTTTTCTAAACCGGATAAAATTCCGTTTGCATATTTATTTGAGTAATCAAAATCAGAGTTTACAAAATATCTTAAGTTTCTTACATTGCCGTCCCAATTATTTTTATCATGTAATAATACCGGTTTTTGAAATTCATCATCCGGTTCAGTATTGATGGTAGTTAAATAAAAATTTGCTTGAGAAATTTTCGTTTTCTCAATATTAGTATTTTGTTCGCCGATTATGATAAAAAAGGGAACGTCAATTGTATCATGCGGATTAACAGATACTATCGGTGAATGAATCTGTTCGGGATTTATATCTTTAATGTAACATGATGGTTTCAGCGAAATTACTTCATCAGATAAATTAACAACTCTACCGGTAGCAAACGGACGGTCTACATAATTATCCTTAAAAGTAGGAAATATCTCATTATTAATTTCCACTTCTAGAAATTTTGCATAGCGGTCAGTTTTAAAACTTAAGGCAAAATTGAACAATAAATTTATATTATCGGTACTAAAAAAGTTATTCTGAATATTATGAATTCCAAATTTTTTAAAATCGTCAAGTGATTTTCCTATCGATCTATCAGAAAAGAATTTTAAGTAAGAGATAGATCG